>Ga0073906_1002152_pt1 | contig 27013 bp, 29 predicted proteins | sample Inofromicrocosms_FD_65485 | JGI IMG/M metagenome (GOLD analysis project Ga0073906, IMG submission 65485) | Mouse cecum microbial communities from Vienna, Austria - Inoculum for glucosamine and mucus D2O microcosms | ecosystem: Host-associated > Mammals > Digestive system > Large intestine >...
AGCAGGGCATTTTCATGGTCATTTAGTTCCTCGTATGTGCTTGCAATATTATCGCAGATCGTAGCCATTTCTGAACTTCTTTCACCCAACTGTTCCCTGCGTATTTCATATGCTTTTTTATAGTATTCAAGTGACTGCTGATACATCCCACTATATCGGAATCCATATCCAATAACACTTAACAACCGTGCTGCCTCAACCATCGAACCATCATGATAGGCAATCCGCTTTGACGCATAATCTGTTACTGCAATTGCATGGCTGACATACCTGTAAAATGTTCTCATGGATTCCTCATCCCCCCACTTATAATGAAACTGAGAATGTATAATACCTATACAGAACCTACACCATTTTGTGTCTTTTCCATGCTTCTTACGGACTACCTCCTGAACAAGCCGATGTATGTGAATATGCTTTGTATCTACCTTGACAAGAGAATAATCATGCAACTGCTTTAATATTCTATTTTTGCTTATTTCTTTTGAAACATCATTTTTTAGAGGTGCTGGCAACAGATTCCGCCCCTTTACAAAATAGTCAATTGGTATATTCTCTGATCCCATATACGCGCACATATTAAAAAGCTGTTTTGCTCCCCGTAATGACAGTGCTTTATAGGATATACTCCATGTTGTGACCACAATTTTTTCATAATATTCTGGTTTTGATGCCTCTTCCTGAAAAACCTCTAAACCAGACTGTTCCAGCATCAGCAGGTATTTTCCGTAATTACAAGAAGGATTATTCAAAATATATGCTGCTGCCTGCTCTAAAGCAAGCGGTAAGCACCCTAACCGTTCTACTAATGCCATCTGGATAGCGGCATCATTTTCAAGCCACCTGCAGTTTGAAAGCCGATTGCAGAGGAATGCCAATGCTTCCTCCTGTAAGAACACATCAATTTCAAGCGTTTCCCCATGTCCAATCATTGTATTCCGGGTTGTTACCAGAATATGTCCCTTTATATTATTCTGCGGGAGATAACGGGAAACTGTTCTCTCAAAATCGAGATTATCAAAAATAACTAACCATTTGCTGTTTTCCTGCATCCACTCTCTTACGGCACTGCCTAATTGTTCCTCGTTAAAATCCTGTGGAAGATCAAAATCCAGTATTCTGGCAAATTCACTGAATCCACCAAATACCGTTTCTTCACTTTCTGCATTAATTTCCCATACAATAGTTGAATATTCTGATGCGTATCTATAGGCATACTCACGGGCAAGCTGTGTCTTACCTATGCCTCCCAGCCCAAAAACCGTCTGTCTTATAACAATTCTGTCTTTGGACTTGAATATATCCGCAATCCGTTTCAACTGTGCAGACCGCCCAGTAAAATATTCATTACGTGGCAGCAGATTATTGATTGGAAGTTCTCCGCATGGCTGTGGTTTCAATTCTTCCGGAATGGACTCTCTGACACGCTTTGTTACTGCTTCCTCGGGCTGCCAATAACCATGACGCGCCACATATCCGTGTGCCGTTATCTGGACACCAATATCCTCTCTAAATTCCCCCACAAAAAAACTTGCTTCTGTTCCTCTTTCCTGAACCATACAACCAGCTGTAATACAGGCTATGTTATAGGTATTGTCGTACTGCGTTTCATGCGCATCACCACAGAACCATAAAACAGGACATTTATTATCTTTTAATATATTTTTTACTGTATTTTTTTCATCTTCATCCAAATGTGAAAGAGGATTATGTGCAAGTATTATGATTGGTTTCTGACCAACACTACGTACTGCCTTGTCAAAATCGTCTGTCCCGATAAGCAAATTATGCCTATCACTATCACGCCCACTTGCAATTGCTGTATTAAGGTAAATAATACCATAATCATCGTATACCCGAACCCTATGAATCAATCCGTCATTAAAATTTTTCCAGACTTCATTATTTAAAAGGGAGGCGCATTTTTCAAAAAAAACAAAACGAGACCTCAAGTAAGAGAGTGCTTTTATCCCATCAGTCATTCCCTCAAATCTCCCCATATACTTCTCATAGTTTTCATAAACCATTTGAAGTAATTCTGCAGACTTCTGCTTTAATAATCTGTTTTTGACAGGATCATCTGTCACATCAAACCGTTTTAGATCGTGGTTCCCGGGAACGATGTGAATGTGCGTGTCGGATACTATTCCGACGCTCTCTGCTATGTCCCTTAAAAAATTAACTGCATTCTCTGCAACCAGATCATCCTGTTGATAAATCTGTCTTCCTGCATGGCGAAAGTCCCCAGTAAAGAATACTTCGTCCACACCGCAAATGCCTTTCTCATATATATATTCCTTAAATTTGCCCCGTAAATCACGGGTTGCCCTTCCGTCATTCACCGGATCAAAATGGATATCTGAAATATGTAAAAACTTCATTATTCCCTCTCTTATCCGCATGTGTTTATGGTAAATTGTACACCTGCCATTTTTCGTAGACTGATATTTCTTAATAATTGTAACACAAAAACGATATCACATCTATATCTCATATCATTAATTGCATATCATTAATCACATCCATTTTTCGTTTTTATTCAATTTGGACAAAAATATAAATAAAAAGGAAACAGATACATTGCTTCCTTCAGATTCGCAGTCACCCACGACACCTTTGCTCTTGGTTATATACTTCCCGCTGCAGAGCGGATTAGGAACTTTCACCCTCTAGATTGCACCCATGCTATATGCAGTCTAAAAAACGGTGCAACCCAGTATAGGCTGCACCGTTTCTTTTTATAATACTTTAGAAAATGGGATCTGAGGCATACTCAACCCCATAACCACTCTCCTGATACTGAAAATTTGCCTGCTGCTGATTCTGCTCTTGTTTCCCAGAATGAATCTTTTGCATATACCATGCGGATAACCATGCCTCAAAATGTGCTTTTGTAAGAAGCATCAGTTCGCTGAAAACTTCAAATGTCATACTGATCGCCACATGGTTTTCCGGTTTGTTTCCAAACCTGGGAACAATCAGGCCTTTGGCATCTGTCTGACCGGGTCCGCTGTCCGCAACAAAAAGGAAATCCGATTTGCTGCCGCATAAGAGCTGGGCAGTCCTTGACAGGCTCTTCCCATCCTTACGGCTGCGTCCCTGTTTTGCAAGCTTTTCAGCGGAAGTTCCGCCGAGGCACTGATACAGTGGGGATTTGTCCCCGCTTTTCTTTTTGTTCTGCAGCATATACCGCAGCTCCCCGCATGTAATCTTACGGCAAAGCTCCAAAAATTCATCCACAGCAATATAGATATGGATATTATTCGTCTGCCGCTGACCGGCGGGCTTGCTGAGGTCATATGTAGCAAACGCCAAGTGGATCCTCCCAATCTCGAAAGCATCGCACAGACTCTCCACAAAGCAGTTACGGGCATCCTTACGGATAATCTGATTTTGATTACGGTCTTCTGCCATCTTATTTTCCGCCTTTCTTCTTATCTTTTTTCGTAGGCATTGTGCGCATAACAGCAAGAACCTCCTCAGCATTTTCTTTAAACTGAGGCAGGAATTCCTTAGTCATATCATAATCAAGATATATTTTTACAAAGGTCAGGTTCCACGCGGCCATCATGCCCTCTTCACTTAAAACCTTCTCACCTTTATGGAATATTGCACCCAGCTCAGAAATCATCCGGTTCCACGCCAAAAAGAACTCGTCCTCCAACGGAATCCCAAATTCACCCAGCCATTCCCGTACTGTATGCGTTTCAGAATTGTCTCCACATCCGGGATCGGTAAAAATATACCGGATATCACTGGTGTTTATCTCGACATTCTGATTGGATGCATCCATCTTTATGCATCTGCCTATCGGGAACATTGCGCAGACGGTCGGTTTTGCCTTATGCACGGAGCATTTATGCTCTTTCATCAGCGGGCATCTCTTAATGGAACCGCGCGGCTTGATCCTGACAATAGGTATCCTGGAAGACTCCCCAATATAGGTTTCACAATACTTTTTGAACATGTCTACTGGTTCCATCTGAAGCTCTTTTGACATATTGTAGATATCCTTTGCGTTCAGCAGAATATCCTCTCTGTTAATGCAGCACTTCCCGCACATATCACAATGGAATTTGAATGGCTCATCCACACCGACTGTCATTGTGTCAAGGTTCTCTGCAATATACTGTAATCTCTTATCCATAGTAGTTCCCTCCTAAAATAATCAGAGGCGCCGGATTTGGCGCCTCATTGGTTGTGTCATATTGACATGATAATTGTTGATAGTAACTTAGTTTTCCAGTGCGCTATTCTTCATCTCTTTTCTGCACCAGGCTTCTCAGAGCCTCTAAAAGCTTCTGATTATTGCTCCTAAACTGTTCCGTAAAGGACTTGTCCAGATCAAAATCAGAATATTTATAGCGGAGGAACTGAAGGAGTGCCCCCTTTTTCTGTACAAGGGAAAGCTGGTCCAAAAGTCTTGCAATCTCCTGCACAGAACCAATATCCGTTTCCCAGAAATCATAGTCCTGCCGTGAGCATCGCTTCTGAACCCACTTTTTGACCGATTGCTGCGGTCCTTTAAAGTGATGCGGCTGCTCCATACTGAGATATGCTTCATAGCCTCCGTGCTCAGCAGGTCCCACAGAAATGGGATATGTACGGCACGCTCTCGGCTTTGCGGCATGTATGGTGCATTTATTATCTTTCAGGAAGATGCACGCATCATCAGACCCAACTGTACTCAGCATAAAAACCATATATCCGGACTCATGCAGCAAAACCGGTACCGCATACCTCGCCAGCACATCATCCATACATTGGATGGGTTCTCCTCTGTCCCTCAGATACCTTGCAAGCCGAAATGCATCCAGACTTTCCAGCGGAACACTCTCTTTTACATGCTGGCAGCACTCACCGCATTGCCTACACTGAAAAGGGAAGTGTTCTTTTGGAGCGACCGGAACCATTTTCATCAGAAATTCTTTCATGAATACCACACCCCCTTAATCCCAGGTGTCACGGCATGGTGCAAACTCAATCTGAATATTCTCCGAAATCGGCATGTCCGGCTCACCGTCAAACTCATTGTTGTACTTGGTATGGATATTGGGTTTCCAGCCTTTACGCGGATCAACATCCACATACAGATTTCCGTTTGCCTCGTATACCGGTCTGCTCCAGCTGTCTCGTCCTTTATAGTTCAATGTCAATTTTTTCATCGCAAATTCCTTTCTGTATCTCACAGATACTTGTATTCTATTTGATGCTCTCTGCACCAGGTTTCGATTGCTTTAAAATTCTCATCACTGCAGCTTCCATATCTCCTTTTGCGCAGGCCGCCTTCTGTATGCTCATAAAGCACAGAATCCGGGTTGGAGCAAAAACCAGTATGGGCAAGCAATATCTTCGGACAGTTTGAGAATTCTTTTCATGAGATCCACCCGCTTTCACTGTACAAGTCCTCTGTATTCAGTAGCTGCAGACGGTAAACCGGCATGCAGCGCTCCTCCTCCGGAAAGACATTGTATTTATCAGGAATTACCACACGCAGCACAGTTCTGCCAGTTTCCTCATACTCATTCAGCCGGATGTCACAATCTTCATAGATGCCGGAGACCAGGTCTCCATCCTGAAACCGCTCGCCGGCCTGAACACGAAGTCCTAATGTGTTCAGTATGCGCCCGATTTCTTTCGGCGGCAGGGAAAGCACTATCTGGAAATCCATGTGGTGATATTTTCCCATGCCATGTGTATGGGCATTACAGGTGTTTTGCAGAAATCCCGTTTCTACCTTTCTGCATTCATTGCATACCACGCCATTGGAGCAGTAATGAATAATCCAGTCAATTTTTGCCATCATCAGACACCTCCTTGTTGTAAAGATAATCCCGCATAGCTTTCATTGCCTGCAGTAAATCGGTATGGAACATATTCCAGTCATCTATGAAAATGTCCATGTCCGCATAGTCCCCGAACATTACCGCATCATCTACGCAAAACAGTTCGTAGCCTACTTTATCCGCATCGTCATAGGGAAGGCTCAAAATGCCTTCCTTTACCAGAACCAAAAAGGTTCCAAGATGCTTTCCGTCCGAAATCGGATAGCTCCAGCAAAGCTCGTTGCCGTACCTTTCACGATATTCTTCGCAGAAATCCATTAGTGCAGAATGGGTAGGGCCATTTTCATTAAAGTATGCCATCAGCTCCTGACGGCTCCTCAATTCCTCCATATCCAGCTCTGTGCCGTTTATTTTAATTCTCTTCATTTGAATCCCTTTCTGCCATATATGGCTTGTAATAAGTTGTGTCATCTTTGTCCGACTGATATGCTCCGATGCAAACTTCGTGGCAGGGGCTGCGTTCCAGATTGTATTCTGCAAAGCAGATGATTTCTTCCGAACTCTTGCCGCAATTCCAGTAGATATTGATGGCAGGAAAATTCTCGTCAGTGATCGCAACTGCTTTCAGATAAGTTCCGTCCGGCAAGGGCAATACAATCTCCTGATGTTTCGATATATTGGTCTTGCCGGATAAAGAAATTTTAGTGTTCTTATTGACTCTTACTTCTGTTGCTCTACAGAACCGGTCCGATTTCGTTTTCTTCATACATTCCCTCCTGCTCTGACTGCCATAAAACTGCGTATTCAAATATGCTTTGCAATTCTTTTACCGAAAGGCACTCAAGAATATCATCCGCATCAAAAATATTATCCAGCAAAGACGGGCCAATGTACTCTTTCGCCTGCGAATCATACATTCTCCATTCAAACCAGTTATTGTTATAAAATTGCAGACGGCCTGATTCTTCTGCCCTGCGCAGCTCTTTATCATTTGCCAGGTAACTGCGCATTTCCTGAAAGAATGTACCCTGGTTCCGTTTATCTTTTACAAAGCAAAGCTGACGGTCGCCCTTTCCGTTCAAACGCGCAATAACATCTCCTGCTGCATAAATGTCAAGGATCAAATCTCCCCTGACAGCCTGTGCTATTTGTCCGCCATACCAGATACAGGCGCAATGCTCCGCATCAATAAACTGCATGACTTCCAGTTCCATTCCAGCCTGCCTGGCATCCGACACCAGCTTTTTGATTTCCTGAGTCTGCTCCTGCAAAATGCTATTATTCCTTTTTTCTCTATCCATACAGGTCTCCGTTCCTAAAAAGACGACGGAGCAGTTTCCCACTCCGCCACTGTTATTCCGGCATTACTATGCCAGCATGCCCTCAAATTCCTCTTCCGTCAAAGTCCTGATACCCAACTGCTGTGCTTTTGTAAGCTTGCTGCCGGCCTTTTCTCCGACGATCAAATAGTCTGTTTTCTTTGTAACCGAGCTGGCAGGTTTAGCGCCAAGCTCCAACAGCTTCATCTGGATTCCATCACGGGTATAATTCTCCAGCTTTCCGGTAGCAACAACGGTTTTTCCATAAAACGGTGTAGTGTAATTTGTATTCATAATTGAACTCTCCTTTATAAAATTGATTTTAGATAACAGCGGACGCCAAAGCTTTGCTTCCTCCGCATCCTGATACCACTGATATATATTTTTGTGCATCGTTTCTCCGAAATCAGGCAATTGTGTAAAGTCAAAACCCCTTATAATGGCGTTCTCAAACTCATCCCATAAGCCGTGAAAATACGCATCAAGGTCACGGCCGGCATGTCTTCCTACCATTGGAATACCGAGACCGGCAATAAACTTTGCCAGCGTACAGTTACGGCTCTTTTCGATAGATGCCTGCAGACGCTCAAACGATTTTTCGCCAAAGCCCTCCGTATTTACAATCTCCTCACGGTGCTGCTCCAGGTCATACAAATCCCCAAAATTGCGAATCCACCCATGGCCAATGAACTTCTCAAGCGTAGTTGCTGAGAGTCCCTCAATGTCCATACGGGTTTTCTCACAGAAATGGTCGAATTTCTGTACCAGTTTGGCAGTACAGTGAGGATTTTCACAGAAGAGCTGGCGAGTACCGCCCGATGTGGCTTTTACCGTAAGAGGTTCACCACAGCAAGGACAGGTCATCGGCAGTGTATATGTATTGCTCTGCGTATCGTTCTCCGCAATCTGAGGGATGATCATATTTGCTTTATAAACCTTAATGGTGTCCCCAATACCAAACTGAAAATCATCAAAGATGTCCAGATTGTGCAGATATGCACGGCTGACTGCCGTTCCGTCAATTTCTACCGGTTCAAACAAGCCGGTAATACTCACCATACCGGTACGGGTTGTCGCCAGCTCTACTCCAAGAAACTTTGTTTCAAACAGCTCATCCTGCCATTTCAGAGCAATCAAGCGGTTCTCATGGTGTCCTGTAGCCCCCAGGCTTTTCCCATAACTGACATCATCATATTCCATGATAAGCCCGTCTACCGGATAGTCATAATGCTTTGGATCCATCAGTTCCACCGTTGCCTTAATGTAAGAGGCATCCATGCCAGACAGCTCTGCATGTGGTACTACTGAAAAGCCGTTAGCCTCCATAAAATCCATCTGCAGGCATTTCGTCGGTATCTTCAGATCTGTTACCAGGTCGAATGCAAAGAATTCCAGGAATCGCTTCCCAGACTCAGCTGCATCCAGCTTCCGCACGCTGCCGGCCGCCAAATTTCTTGGATGGCTATACGGTTCCTCCAGACTCAGATTGATTTTTTCAAAATTAGCCCATGAAATGACGCCTTCGCCACGGACCTCAAACGGCTCTCTGACAGGGACCGTCAGCGGCACATTCAGAAAGGTTCGGACAGTATGTGTGACATCCTCTCCGATGATTCCTTCCCGGCCGCGGGTAATTGCCTGCTGCAGTTCACCATTATCATAGCGAAGCACCAGCGTCAAGCCGTCCAACTTCCATGACAGCACAACATCCCTCGTACCTGCAAACTTTACCAGGTCATCAACGGACTTCGTTTTATCCGCAGATAACATCGGTCTGGTGTGACGTACCGGTGTCAGTTCCTCCAGGATTTCACCGGACACGGTTTGCGTCGGTGAACCCGAAAGGGTTAAACCCGTATTTTGTTCGAGGCTCTTCAGCTCATCTGTCAGCACATCGTAATCCCGGTCTGACATAATGGGCTTGTCATCTCTGTAATAGGCAATATCCGCCTCTTTGAGCTGAGCAATCAGCTCCTTCATTCTTCTGATATTTGCTTTGTGTTCTTTTGCTCCCATGTATAAGCTCCTTTCCTGTAATCATCTGCCGTTCATTCATCCGGCCATTCCACTTTTGCTTCGATTTCCTTGCACACCCCGGACCGGAACACCCAGCGCCACTGGTCGCCATCTTCGCCAATCATCCAGATATAACTGCCATCCTGCACATAAGGTGCAATCCACTGAAACATCTCAAAATCATTGCCAAGCTTTTCGCCTATAAATTCCAGCTCCGTAATATTTCCATCCGAATCCAGCTGAAAATCGTAAGGCTGCCCCTGTGTCATGGCAAAAACACGCCCGGTATGCTCTGTCGGCACAAAAAATTTGCTGCTTTTCATTTCAATGCAATAGCCCATTTTTAAGTCTCCTCTTCATTTTGAATATTTTCTGGATTGCAGATATGGAAGTCGGAATATCTGCCGCAATGCGGACAGCGTATTTTGTTATCCATACATACTGCCTTATCCAGCTGCTCTTTCGTTACTTGCCCTGCCTCTTGACAGCAAGCGGTCCTAATCCAGACCCGTTTTGTTGTTTCTAATACATTTGGTCGGTACTGACGGTTAAAGGGAATATAGCCTGCCCATGCCGGATTATCAAATATCCGAGCGGCGTGCAGCCTTAACGCATATTCCTCGACATCATCATTACTGTGAAGCCAAGGGCATTCTGCTTCACTCCATTGCCGGAGCTGCTGCTGAATTTCCTGCTCCCCATGATGCTCGATCAACGCATTCAACAAAGACTTCCATTCCGAAATCTCCAAATCTCCCAGATCCGTCATTGCACCATACCGATACCGGAATTTCTTATCGCGACCTGTATCGGAAACATGAATAGACCTGCCGGTTCCGTAATGAACCCGCAGATCTGAAAATTTCAGTTCTTCAATTGGCTTTTGTGTCAGACTCATATCACAGCTCCTTTCAAAAGGGCAAAAGCTTGCTCTCTTCAGGAAGCACCTGCTTAAAGAGTCCAAATACCGTTTACAGGCTTCCGAATTTAACGGTGCCTTCAGGGATGTTTCACTCCAGCAAATCATTTCTTCTTCCGGGACACTAAATCGACCCGAAATAAACCCATTGCCAGTATAATGTGGACAACTGGGCTTAACAATCTGCTCTACATCCGCTTTCGTGGTAACTGCCATAATGTATTCGCATTTCTTTTCTGCAATGGCACATAAGAGCTTAGGCATATAGCCCAGCTTCTCATAATGGCTCAGATAGCTTTGCACCCGTTTCATCGCATCAAAGCGCAGCATCCTGATAGAATCAGAAATATCCGCGGCAATTACTTCCGCAAAATACGGAATCATAACAACCGTAAAATCCGGTTCTTCCAAAGATTTGTTATTCATGACATCTCACACTCCTTCATATTTGTGACATAGGGAAGGAGATGTTCCAGGTCATACTGCTCTCCGGCATCTTCAAAAATCATTTCAGTTATGACAATATCTGAATAACTTCCGGATTCAGCATAGATACCAATCTTGTCAATCTGTATCTCACGGAGACTGGATAATTTCCCGTTCGCGTATTCCTCATCGAAATAAACGCCTTTATAACGGGCATTAAAACCGTTGTCTAACCGTTCGATATCGCTCTCGTCCCAATTCAGGGATACTGTTTCGCCAGTGACCAATTTAATCTCAATATAGTCAATCACGAGAGCTTCCAAATCGGTACTGGCACTCAAATAAAGAATCATACTGTCATTTCCTTTCTGCATATTTGCGTAAAATATTTATCTATACGGGTAAGCCAAAGGCCCCCGGAACAAAGAGTAAGGGGAACCTTTCGGCTCCAAATCTATATAAAAAAAGCACCCAAAGAATGAATTTATTCTCTGAGTGCTTTTGTTGCCCAAGGGCCAATATGAAATTTTCAGAATGAAATGGCAGGGAATATCTCCCCGTTTTTCTCAATCTGTGCCTCTTAAAGAAAGAAGCATAAGAAACAAAAAAAGTGCCTGAAAGCGTAAACTCTCAGACACTGTGTAACCCGGTAAACTATAATCGCTGTGAAGCAATTACTGAAACTGATATGGACAGTATAGCAGATTTTTTAGCGAAATGCAAGATATACATCATTTTCTTGTTCTTCCAGACCAATCTTTATATCGACCCAGTTGATAATAAGCAGAAAAATGATTATAATAAATATTGACATTTCATGTCAGGGTTTTGATGGTATTCTATGATCAAAGCAAGGAGGGATTGGCCATGCAGGAAAGCAGATTATTCAAGATTGTCTATCAATTACTCGATAAAGGACGGGCAACTGCTCCGGAATTAGCAGATAAGTTTGAAGTATCCGTAAGGACGATTTACAGAGATATTGATGCCCTAAGCAGCGCAGGCATCCCAATCTATGCAGAGCCGGGAAGAAATGGCGGTATCTTCTTATTGCAGGATTTCGTTTTGGACAGGGCGTTATTATCTGAAAATGAAAAACTGGAAGTTTTGACATCAATACAAAGTATATTTGCCACAGGTTATACTGGCGGAACAGAAATGCTGTCAAAGTTATCAGCGCTTTTCCATGTTCATACAAAAGACTGGCTTGAAGTGGATTTTTCACGTTGGGGAAAACGTGCTTATGATAACTCGAAATTTGAACTATTAAAAACAGCAGTCATCCATTGCAAAGAAGCCAGGATTGTTTATGAAAGCACAGACAGTAAAAGAAGCACACGAATTATCCAGCCATTAAAAATATCTTATAAATCAAAAGAATGGTATTTGAAAGCGTTCTGCAAGGAAAAGCAGGATTTTCGCCTATTCAAACTAAACCGCATATTAAAATTGGAATTATTAGAGAATACATTTGTTCCAAGGCCATACCCGGAAGAAGGGAATAACACGCAGCAGGAATACCCCCAGGTCGTCCTTCTGTTTTCAAAAGAAATTGCATACCGTGTCTATGATGAATTTGACGAAACAGAAATTGAATATAAAAGAAACGGCGATCTGGCCGTCTGTGCCAGGATACCTGTTGATCCATGGCTGATTGGTTATCTGCTTTCATTTGGGGCGCAGGTAGAAATCATAGAACCCCAATACTTAAAAGGTATTTTAGCTGCACAGGCACAGGAAATTTATAACAAAAATAAAACTTGACAAACGGTGTCAGGATATGCGTGATATACTAAATTCCATAGCAATAGGGCTATACATAAACTTTAAACACATTAGAAAGAGGTAAAGAAAATGTATGAAATGAACCAGAAATTTTGTCAGTGCTGTGGTATGCCGATGGGAGATACGAATGAACTGTACGGAACAAATGCCGATGGCAGTAAAAATGAAGAATACTGCAAGTATTGTTTTGAAAACGGTAAGTTTACTTTTAACGGCACGATGGAAGAAATGATTGAGGCATGCGTACCGAATATGGCAGCGGCTAATCCCAATATGAGCGAGGAAGAAGCCAGAAAAGCCATGCTTGAATGGTTTCCGACACTGAAACGCTGGAGAAACTAATCGCTGCCGCCTAAAATGCAGCCATTTCCGCTGTCAGGCAATCAGAGAACTGTCGGGAACAAAGCATCCCAAACAGGGCAGATATCGCTCACATGGGCAATGTCTGCCCTTGAAGCTTTTAAAAAATTTTATTTTCCCTGTCACACGGCAGCCTTTCCGTTGTCTAATAAAATATAGGAGGTAAAAAAACCATGAAAAATATAACGAACGAAGAACTGTTGACTTTGATTGGAAAGGCCACTGCCGGAGACAAAGAATCTCTGGAAACTGTCATTCTCAGCGTACAGGACCTGGTGTTTAACCTGTCCCTGCGAATGCTCGGCACTTTCCCTGACGCAGAGGACGCCACACAGGATATTCTGTTAAAGATTATGACGCACCTGTCCTCTTTTAAGGGGGAAAGCACATTTTCCACATGGGTATTCCGCATTGCCACGAACCATCTGAAAAACTACCAGAAGCATATGTTCGCAAAATATCCCCTTAGCTTTGAATTCTATGGGGATGATATTAAAAACGGAAAAATCAGTGACGTACCCGATCTTTCGCAGAATGTGGAAAAATCTATTTTGGCAGAAGAATTGAAACTGTCCTGCACGAATGTCATGCTGCAGTGTCTCGATACTGAAAGCCGGTGCATCTTTATATTAGGGACGATGTTCAAAGTGGACAGCCGGATTGCGGGCGACATTTTGGGGATCACGCCGGAAGCTTACCGGAAGCGGCTTTCCAGGATCCGTGCAAAAATGGCAGATTTCTTAAAGGAATACTGCGGCGAGTATGGAAACGGAAAGTGCCGCTGTGCAGACAGAGTCAATTATGCCATCCAAAATCACAGGATCCACCCTACACAGCTTCCTTTCACTTCTGCTGTCCCCAAAAGTACCATGCTCGAAGTAAAACAGGCTATGGAAAACATTGATGATCTTTCACAGGAATTTGCCTTTTGCAAAATCTATCAGTCCCCGGCAAGCCTGAAAGAGTTTATCCAAAAATTCTTAGACGGAACTTCCTTTTCCGTTGTCACGAATGCGTAGGAGGAACGGGAAAATGAATACACAGCTTATTTTGAATTACCTTTCCGATTTAAGTGTAAACAATAACCGGGGATGGTACCATGAACATAAAGCAGAAAACAAGGCGGCAAACACAGAATTTGAAGCATTAGTCGGGGCGCTGATCCTCCGGATTAGTGAATTTGACAGCAGCGTACTGCATAATGAACCAAAAAATCTTACCTTTAAGCTGGTGAGGGATACCCGGTTCAGCCACGATAAGTCGCCTTATCATCCAGCGTTCCGTGCCCATATTTCCTCACAGGGAAAGCTGCCGATTCCTGTTGGCTATTATCTTATGATAAAGCCCGGCGGCCAGTCCTTTTTAGGTGGCGGCCTGTTTGCAGATATGTTCAAAGATGCAACGGCAATGGTCCGGGACTATATTGTTGGGAACGGCAGGGAATTTGAAAACATCATCCATGATCCGGAATTTGAAAAATATTTCTCGGTACAGGGATCTGCACTTAAAAATGTCCCGGCCGGATATGATAAGGAACATCCACAGGCAGAATATTTGAAATATAAAAGCTGGTATCTGGAATATCCGCTCAAAGATGAAGAGCTGCAGGATGCCGAAGCATTTCTCTCAAAGGCAGCCCATCTTTTTCACATTATGAAACCGTTTAACGATTATCTGAATAAGGCTCTTGCAGACTTTCAGATGCCTGCAAGGTGATAAAAAATCAAATTGCGTTTCATAACAAGCCCTGAAACTCCACAATTTAATGCGGATATCGGGGCTTTTACATATTCCACTTGTATTCTTCGGACAAACGAAGTATAATAAGCATATCATATTTTTTTCAGAGGTACGGTATGGATTACATGACAACCAAAGAAGCCGCCGATATATGGGGCATATCGGACAGGCGGGTATTACAGTATTGCAATGCCGGACGGATCGGCGGTGCTGTTAAAATGGGAAACACCTGGCTGATTCCCAAAAGTGCCAAAAAGCCTGCAGACGGAAGATTAAAAAGCGGAAAAAACAAAGAAAACAGCCCCAAGGAGAATACTTGTAATGAATGAATATAAAATTATGGTCGTGGACGACGAGCCGGATATTCTGGACCTGCTTGGAAAGTCTTTGAATATGGAGGGATTTCCTGCCGTCATAAAAGTTGATACAGGAATAAAAGCGGTAAACACCTGCAAAGAAATACAGCCGGATATCATTATTTTAGATGTTATGCTGCCGGATATTGACGGCTATGAGGTATGTAAACAGATCCGGCAGTTCTCCCACTGCCCCATTCTGTTCCTTTCCTCCAAAAATGATGAATTAGATAAAATCCTGGGCCTGGCTGTGGGCGGCGACGATTATGTTACCAAGCCTTTCAGCCCCAAAGAAATTGCTTACAGGGTGAAAGCGCAGCTGCGCCGCATGGAATATAAGAGAAACCCTCCAGGCAACCAGACAATAGAAATCGGTGCGTTGACGATTGATACGGATGGCTGCAGGGCGCTCAAAGACGGCAGGGACCTGGAACTGACTGCCAGGGAATTTGAAATACTGCAATACTTAGCGGAAAATAAAGGACGGGTTATCAGCCGCGAGCGTTTATATGAAGCGATCTGGAACGAGGACAGCTTCGGCTGCGATAATACGGTCATGGTCCATATCCGGCACCTGCGCGAGAAAATGGAAAGCGACCCTACCACACCGCAATATCTTATCACAATGAAAGGCTTAGGCTATAAGCTGGTAAATCCTTATGAAAAATAAAAAGAATTTCAACCCGTTCTTCCGGATGGTCCTGCTCCTGTCAATGACATTATTGATTGGTGTTATCACGGCAATCGGCCTGTTCTATTATATGTTCTCGATCCCGGAACCGGAAGGGATGAGCCTCGCCCATTGGCCGCAGACTTTTACAGACAATTTTTCTTCCTGGACAAGCTATGAGGGCGGAGAACTCTCCATAGAACAGATCGGACTTGACCGTCTGGACGAATATGGTTTATGGATCCAGTTTGTGGATGAATCCGGGCAGGAAATTTTCTCCCATAACAAACCTGCCGGGTATCCTTTAAAATATTCTGCTTCCGAACTGCTGGCTCTTAGCTCCAGCGACTATCAAAACGGATATACGGTATTTGTAAACAGTCTGGAGGGCTCCGATGAAGTCTGTAGCTATATCATAGGATTTCCTTATGATATAGGAAAGTATATGCTACATTACAACGGCGGCAGAGTTGCAAGGCTCTCCCCCATAGCAAGAATAATTATTCTTGCTGCTTTAAGCTCCCTTATTATTGTCGTGCTTGTTTACGGTTTTTGGCTCTCACGGAAATTGTCAGGCATTACAAAGGGCATCAAAAATATCTCCCTCCGTACCTACCAGCCATTGAAAGAAAACGGAATGTTCAGCGAAATCTACGGTGCCCTGAACAAAATGGACAGGGACATACACCGCGCCGACCAAATAAGCGAAGAAACAGAAACAACGCGCCGGGAATGGATTGCAAATATCACCCATGACCTGAAAACACCCCTGTCCCCGATCAAAGGCTATGCAGAATTGCTGGCCGACGATTCCGATAAGGAGAAACAGGCAATACAGGAATATGCCTCTGTTATCCTAAAGAACATCAACCATACCGAAAACCTGATTAATGATTTAAAACTGACTTATCAGTTGGATTCCGGCTATATACCGTACAATCCTCAAAAAATTCGTATTACGCGCTGTGTCAAAGAATGGGTAATTGATATTATCAATGATCCTGCTTTTTCAGACCGGGATATTGCGTTTGAAAGTAATGTACCGGAATTGTATGCCGATATTGATTCTGCCCTATTTCGGCGCGCCGTTACGAATCTGATTTTGAACGCTCTCACCCATAACCCTGCTGAAGCAAAAGTAAGCGTTACACTTGACACGGATAAAAACGGCAGTATTCTGCTATCTGTCCGTGATAACGGAAATGGGCTGAGCGAATCAGAACAATCAAAGCTGTTTGAGCGATATTACCGTGGGACAAATACAAAAGAAAAGCCAGAAGGAAGCGGACTGGGGCTTGCCATAGCGGAGCAAATTGTAACACTTCATGGCGGTGAGATTACAGTCAAAAGCCAGCTGGGTATTGGAACAGAATTTATCATCCATGTTCCATGTAAAAATAGAGTAGCTGCAAATTAAGGTTTCCTTATTCATGTCCATGCTTTTTGGACATAGAGGTATCTTAAGATTAAATTAAGATAGGGAAAAGTCCAGACTAAGATGGGTGGTTTATGCTATTAAGCATAGGCCGCCTTATTTTTATGCCTATGTAAAATATATCAGGAGGATTATTGTATGCAGTTACAATTAAAAAACTTATGTAAGCAGTACGGAACAAAGTGTGCTGTGAATCATGTAAATGCAAGCCTTTCACCCGGAGTATACGGACTGCTGGGAGCAAACGGCGCCGGTAAAACAACACTTATGAGAATGATATGCGGTGTTTTAAAGCCCTCTTCCGGCAGCATCCGCCTAAACGGCAAAAGCATTGAAGAATTAGGCGAAAGGTACTATTCCCATTTAGGGTACATGCCACAGGATTTCGGCTTTTATCCCGATTTTACAGCCCGTGAATTTATGCTGTATATGGCGGCGGTAAAAGGGCTTGACACCAAAACGGCAAAACAACGGACAGAGCATCTGCTTCATATGGTAAACCTGCAGGATGTGGCAAACAAAAAAGTCAAATCCTATTCCGGCGGAATGAAGCAGCGTTTGGGCATCGCCCAGGCGGAGCTGAACCATCCCTCGATTTTGATACTGGATGAACCCACTGCCGGGCTTGATCCCAAGGAGCGGGTACGTTTCCGCAACCTCATATCCGATTTTGCAAAAGAGAAAATTGTTATCCTGTCCACGCACATCGTATCGGATGTTTCCTATATCGCCGACTACATTTTGATGATGAAAAGCGGACAATTCTTGCTTGGAGAACCCATGGAAACAGTTACAGACCATATCAAAGGGAAGGTCTGGGAAATCTTGATTGACAATCGGGAAGTCCCAAAATACAGCCGGAATTTTTCTGTTGTAAACCTACACCACGAAAACAATATGGTCCGGCTGCGTATTGTGAGCGATACCGCACCGGCGGCAGATGCAGTTACTGTAGAGCCAAGCTTAGAGGATCTGTTCCTTTATCATTTCGGAGAAGACGCACAGAGCGAAAGGAGCGATGATTATGTTGATTAAATATGAATTCTTAAAAATCCTGCGAAAAAAATCCACCATTATCGTCATGGCGGTCAGCCTGTTATTAACGGCATTCCTGTTCGGGCTGCCCATCCTGCAGTACCAGACCTATAACCAGGATGGTGTAATCAAAGGGTCTGAGGGCATTGCTTATACAAAAAGCCAGTATCAGGATATATCCGTACCGATTACTGACGAATATGTAGAAAAAACAATCACAGAATATCAAAAGCTCTTTGAGAATCCCGACAATGTAGGTTATGACGGCAGCGAAAAATTCCTGATTGGCGACGCATACTGGAATTTTGTGGCTCCCAGGGAAAAACAGCTTAGCATAATCGCCTCTGCATATGATTCCCCCGGTGAAAATTCCGGTTTTAATAAACTGCCCGAACTGGATCTGGCAAACGGGGCTAATTTTTATCAGGCAAGGGATGAAAAAGTAGAATCGCTCCTGAACACACCATCCAGGGATCTTTCAACGGAGCAAAAAGAATACTGGAGCAATATGAGCAGCAAGGTGGAGACGCCCCTGCAATATGGATATCACGAAGGCTGGGAAATCATCATGAGCAGCTTTGAACTGCTGATGTTCGCCCTGCTGGCTGTCTGCATTGTGATAGCGCCTGTCTTTTCCGGTGAATATCAGGCTGGCACAGATGCCGTCATCCTGTCCGGCAAATATGGCAAGACCAAACTGGTAACAGCAAAAATTATATCGTCTATACTGTTTGGCGTCCTTGCATTCACGCTGCATGTTATCGTCGCTTTCGGTCTGCCCCTTGCGGCTTTCGGGGCAGATGGATGGAACCTGCCTTTACAGGTTGCAGGACTCACAATCCCATACCCATTTACCTTCCTGCAGGCGACCCTGATCAACTTGGGCGTTATTTATCTGGTACTGCTTGCCATGATCGGACTGACGCTGCTGCTGTCTGCCAAAATGAAAAGCCCTTACCTTGTGCTGGTCGTACTCGTGCCCGTGCTTTTTATCCCGCTGTTCCTCACCCCAAGCGGGGCAACCGGGGCATACAACCTGACTTTGTTCCTGCTGCCTTATCGTTCCGTCATGCCGGAAATTGGTAAATATATTTCCTATCAGATTGGCGGGCTGGTTCTTGACGCCCTTTCCATGAGGGCCATCCTGTATGCCGTCCTGACGGCAATTATGCTGCCACTTGCAAAGCTGGGCTTCAAGAAGCACCAGGTTGCGTGAGGTGCAGATATGAAGAGAAAAAAGACTATCATTTTCGGCGGCATTTTGCTTATAATCGCTGCCTGCGCAATTGGTTTGTTTACGCAGTCTCCAAAATGGTCGCAAAGATCCTTTGAGGCGGTTGTAAAAGAAACCGTCACACAGTCTAACGGTGAAATCCGCCTCATCGTCGAACGTACCACGGAGATTTACGGCGATCCCATCAATTCACTTGGCATCGGCAAGGATACAAAGTTACTTGATTCAGACGGAAAAAGCATCTCCACAAAAGATATTCCTTCTGGCAGTTCTGTCAAAGTCACAGTGGAAGATGCATTTAATGAGGAAAAACCATTTTACTATCCTGTTGTGTATGAAATCAGACTGATTCATTCAGACAAATAGGATTCTAAATGGAAAGAGGCGATAGCAAGAAAAAAGAAATAACTCCTTACAAAATATTTGAACATAAAATTGAATATTTGGCATCCTATTCAGAAAGCATGAATAATGAAAGCCCTGATACTCCACAATTGAATGCGGATATCAGGGCTTTATCTATTTCCTATTCTGTAATTCTTCCAACCAATACAAACCTTGCATTATCAAACTCATAGCTGCAGGTGGACAGCGTCACAATGCGGTCTGTGACTGCGAAAGGAACTTCGCTTTCAAAACACGAGCGTTCTTCTGCTGCCTCCAGCCAGTCTCCAAATTCTTTATCCGAGCCGAGAGCAATTTCCCACGCTTTGTCACTGACACCCGCCACATAACCGGCAAAGATTTCAATCCGGATGTTCTTTTCCGGCGTCAGGAGCAATACGGTCGGGTGTGCATCATAAAACTCCTGCTTCTTATATTCCGTCAGTCCCGAAAACATAGTACCATTTTTCATATGATGTCCATAAATAATGCTGTGTCGGTCTGAGAAATCCGGTGTGTTCCGGCTGTCCAAGAAGATGCATCCGGAGCTATTCCATTTCCCATTGAATAAATGCTTTAAATAATACTGGTTATCTGATCCCTGTACAACCGGATAATTGATTTCTGTGCCCTCAATATAAATCCACGCAACAATATCCGGATTGATTTCGGATAAGGCAGCAAAATCCACGGCCGGCCAGCTGACATCAGGTTCACTTTCTTCAGACTGACTTTCATTTTCCTGCCCGTCGCTATCGTCTTCAGGTTCCTCCTCTATCGAAACATACTGCTCTATATCAGTATAGGAAGAGTCGCCCTCTTCATACTCTCTAAGCTGCCGATAAACCTGGAAGGCGCCTAAAGCAAAAATTCCTGTAAAAAATAAAATGAGTATGGCATATAATCTTTTCTTTTTCATAGTCCTTCACAGCCGGTTGGCTTTCTCTTTCATCTCCTTTGCGGTAGGATTACTGTAAATTAAAGTTGTCTGGACATTACTATGTCCTGCCTGGTTGGCAACCTCATGGATGGAATAACCGCTCTCCAGCGCGTTGGAACAAAAATAATGCCGCAACGTCTTTGGCGTAATCACATCCGAATACTGGTTAAATATCTGGTTGATCCGTGAGGGATTCAGTTTCCTGCTCTGGCGGCTGACAAACAGATAGGGACTGTCTGAGTCCCGCACCTTCAGGTATTCCCGGATAGCGTGAACAGTTTTATCATTGAGATAGACTAACCGGTGCTTATCGCCCTTACCGACGATACAAATCTCCTTTGCTGTCAGATCAATCTGGCTTAATTTCAGATTCACACATTCGCTGCGACGAATCCCAGAGTAGGCATAGAGTGTAACTATGCAAAAATCCCGTTTACTGCCGCTCTCCAGAAGACGCTGGCGAAATGCCTCCACATCCTTTTTCTCCACTGTACAGGGACTGGCATACTGAGTCTGGATTTTCATAAAATCACTGTCCACTACCGCAGCTTCCGTCTGCCTTCCGTTCGTAATCAAATACTCATTTAGACTCCGCAGGGAAGACAGATGGTGGTTTACGGTCTTCGGATGATATCCCTTCACATTACGCATATAAGAAATATATTCTAAAACATTAGCCCTGTGCAGCAGCTTCGGCTCATCTCCAAAGCTGTCACTGCACCAAGCCAGAAACAATTTTGCGTCCCGCAAATATGCTGTCGCTGTATTTTCTGACTTTCCCAGATCCAATAAATAATCTTTGAACCCATTCAACATAAGCATCGCCTCCTACTTACATTACACGGATGAGAATCTTATATTACAACCTAATTTGATTGTGTTGAACTTAATTTTCATAGACTTGGCACCGATTGTGTTGAACTCAGAACTGATTTTTGGCCAATCACAAACGCCCAGTTAAACATAATTGCTATTATATTTAACTGATAATTTTACTCATTTCCGTGCATACTATGCAGGATGCCTTTGAAAGAAATACTGGTAAAGTCTGTCTTGACTGTTTCATCAATACTTGACAAGTTTCATATATGGTGATATACTTAAAATCGAATGAAACAATCCGTGACCAACGCTTCAGAGAGGAGAACAAATATGCTGGATTTTTTGAAAACAGTATTTGGAGACCGCATTGGCGTTTCCGAATATTCCTTCCCGGATAAAACCCCGGTATATATCAGGGACGGGTACAAACTGCAGCAGCTGACATGGAACAACAATCCATGCGTCCTGTTATCTCCCAGAACTGCATCCTGGCGTCTCCCGACTTTAAAAAAACAATTAAAGAACTTTCAGGAGATCTGCGAGTTTCCATGCGCCCTTTATCTTGAGGGAATGACCGCACTGCAGCGCCGCAACCTCATAGAAAACAACATACCCTTTGTTTCTTCCTCCCAGCAGGTATATCTCCCGTTTTGGGGATGCTCTTTCTTTGAAAAATTTAAAGTAGATGCTCCCGTTGCGGATAAAATGGCACCGGGAACCCAGCTGGTTTTCCTATATCTTTATTACCTGGAAAACACCGGGAAGGTCAACCTTACGCAAATTGCAAATGACCTTCAGCTTTCCAAAGCAACCTGTAACCGCGCCATCAATGATCTGGCAGCGTGTGGGCTGATAGAACAGCACGCGGAAGGCAGGATTAAATGGATTACCCCCGCCTATGAAAAACCCGAATATCTCAAAAAGGGATTTGCACGCCTGAAATCTCCGGTGGAGAGGTACATCTATATAAAAACCCCTGCAGAACCCGGCTGGCCCAAAAGCGGCTTGTTGGCGCTGGCCGATATATCAATGGTTGGCGCCGACGAGCACGACGGTGCGGCAGCAATATGCAAAAAGGACAGCGCAGGCATTCCGACCGATGCCATTATCTCCAAGCGTGAGTTTGAGGATTTTGGCGGATATGTAACCGAAGTATGGAGCTATGATCCGACACTGTTCGCCGATGGCGGCCGTGTAGATGATATTTCACTACTGCTGAGTCTCAATAACAGCAGTAATGAGCGCATTCAGATGGGGCTTGACGAAATAAGGGAAAAGCATCAATTACCCATCAAAGACGAAGAATAGGGAGTAAGGGATATATGGTAAACGGTATCGACATTTTCAAAAATCATTTCAGCGAATACAAAGAGCAGTATACAGTAATCGGCGGTTTTGCCTGCGACCTGCTTATGTCTGATGCAGGTCTTGACTTCAGACAGACCGTAGATATTGATATGGTACTGATTGTTGAGGCTCTTACAACCGATTTTGCAAAAGCATTCTGGGAATTCATTGATGCCGGCGGATATCAGGCAAGACAGCGCAGCAACGGCATACCTGAGTTTTATCGCTTTGTAGAGCCTGCCAACCCATCTTATCCTAAGATGATTGAATTATTCTCCAGGCCGCAAAACAATGTGAAGCTGCATGCTGATACCCATCTTATGCCGTTACATATAGATGATGAAGTATCCAGCCTGTCGGCTATCCTGCTTAATGATGATTATTATAATTTCCTGCTGGCCGGCAGGGCCGAGGCAAATGGCGTTTCTATCCTGGATGCCGAGCATATCATTCCTCTGAAAATGAAAGCCTGGCTGGATCTCAAGGATAAAAAAGCGCATGGAATGCATGTCAATTCCCGTGACATCAGAAAGCATCGCCTGGATGTCTTCCGATTATTCCCGCTTGTGAGAGAAGATATTAAAATCACTGTTCCTGCTGCCGTTGGCGAAGATATACAATCATTTATTGAGCAAATGAGTGAAACGGAAATGCGTTTGGAAGACATCGGCATTTCCCGCAGCAAAGATTCAATCCTTGATATTTATAGAAATATGTATACAGCAGAGAATGTTTAAACCATGACAGGGTGGCTGAGAACCGAACCGCAATTTCTCATGCCATTTCTAATGTCCTCAATCAACAAAAACTGCTGTCCCAATTTGCATACTTCTGAATAGGAGGCAAACGAATGCCAAAGCAATTTAAAACAGCAAGACAAATTAACAAATTAAAAATCACAGAGGCCGCTGAAAAGCTTAATATTTCCCAACCGACCCTTAGTGCCTGGGAAGGCGAACGGAAATCTCCCTCCATAGATAAGCTTGAGAATATGGCTGACCTTTACGGTGTCACAACCGATTTCCTGTTGGGACGCTCCGAAACCCAGAACCAGGACCCCAAACAGCCAATTTCACCAAAGGCCTTGCCGGCTTTTCATGGCAGGCCGGTATGGTCCGCTGCATACGGATGGCTGCTGGTAAATGCTGCAGACCGGTTGCTGACTTTCCCGGATGGCCACAGTCTGCCATTTTCAGATATTATCGGGGAGTTATTCATCTCCTCCCCTCCGTTTTCTGAATCCGATCCTCCCAAAGAACTGCCACTCTCCCACTCTGAAATTCACAGGCAAAAAGAAATCTGGGTGGAGCCAATCTCTCCAGACTCAGTTCTAAGAAAGGAATTGCAGGGATGGTACCAGGTAAAAGACCGCTTTGTTGAAAATGAGTATGGCAACCGATTTTATATGGATACTTATGGTTCCAAGTGGCTGGCATTCCTTTCTGTAACCGAATCATAAAAACAACTCCGACGCTCAGTATGATACCGGGCGCCGGAGTTGTTGATTATTCATGTTTTCTGAACAGGCTGCCAATTATTCAGTTGTAGGGAACTGCATATTGGTGAATGTCCAGATATGCAATAAGGAGAAGAAGATTTCTAATTTCCCTCTATACGCATCCCTCCATCTTATACATGGGGACTTTTCTTATCACCCTATTTCCAGGCGGTTTTCCCTCAAATCCCATGCCATTTTTTATGGTAAGGATATTGTAAAACCCAAATGTCACAGAAATGTCCGAGCCGATCATTCGGTCAGCTTAAAAACAGCCTGAATTGTTACAAAGCTCGGACATTTCCAAATTTTTAGTCAGTATCCATGTGTCACTGCTGTAGTTTTATGGTATCCACAATGGACAGTTTTCCGATTTTTTTGATTGGCCGTCTGATCGCCAGCGCCGCAGAGCCGAAACATAAAACGACGATCAGCAGCAGGGATACAGCCGGAAGCTGCCAGCTGGTCCCCCATTTACCGGCAATCAGGAACTGGAACATCATTTTATTTAACGGAAGCCCCAGGACGCATCCGGTGACACATCCCAATACTGCATAGGTGACTGCTTCTGCAGCAATCATCTTATAGAGCTGCCCGACCCCCATACCAATAGAACGCATCACGCCATACTGCCGTGTTCTTGCCGCCACACTGGCATTCATACTGTTAAAGATATTGAACACGGTGATCAGCGCAATGATGAGCAGGAACCCGTAAATGAACACCGCTCCTGTATAATAAGAACTCTGGGATTCCGAATTTGACAGACGTTTATCTGCAATGGAGCTATCCGGTGGAAAGAGGTTTCGTATCGCTGATACTGTCCCGTCACTGCCGCTGCCTGCAAGCTGTATATCCACAACTGTATAGCCTGCCATACCAATGCTCTCTGTAAACAGCTGTTCTGAGCATATGATGTATCCAAGGCTTCCGGCCTCACTTGACGCATTTGTGGACGAAAGGATTCCCGCAATCCTCACCTGTTTCTCCCCCAAAGGTGTATGGAGCGTCACAGTGTCCCCGACTTTCCATTGCATACCGTCCCGGTAGGTGACTAAGACATCCCCGGTCCCTCCCTGCACGGACTTGGTATCCCCATCGTTCAGTTCCTCTTCTGCCCATTTGAACTGGTTCTCTTCATAGGAAACCAGCGTGGCCGTTCCGCTCTCGGTATCGGAAGAAACGGATAACCCGCTATATTCCATTCTCCCGAAAGCACGTTTCACACCTTCCATTCCCGCGATTTCTTTTATTACAGAAGGCTCCAGTCCTGCAGCAGCTGTCACAGATACATCTCCCGCCCAGGGAGCTAACGCAGGCATGCCCTGATCCAGGAAGACAACCATTACCTGGAAAGACAGGAAAAGCATGATGCTGATGGCAAAGGAACAGGTCATCAGGAATAAATTCTTTTTCCCGGACAAAGCATGGAACACGCCCATGCCTGTCTCCACATGAAACAGCTTCGTATTCGCCGCACGTTTATTCTCTGTCAGCTGGGAGCTTCCGCTGATTGCCGTGACAGGCGAAACCCTGGAGGCCTTTTTCGCCGGGGAAAGGGAAGCAAGGAGGACGATCAGAAAGCCCACCACGACCCCTGCCAGGATACCGACGATACTGAATTCAAATAGCGGGACCTCTGAAAAACGGTCCCCGCTGATGGACCTCAGCAGCAGACAGGCAGCCCATGTCACAATCTGGCCTGCCAGCAGACCGATGGGGACCCCCTTCGCGCTCTGTCTTAGCCCCTGCAGGATTACAAAATGCTTTACCTGTTTCCTGGATGCCCCAAGGCAGCGCAGCAGCCCATAAAACTGTGTCCTCTCCAATACATTGGTGTTAAAGCTTGCAGAGATCATCACCGTCCCCGCAATCAGGACAAGGAAAACAAGGATTGCCGCAATCAGATAGAGAGCCTGCATGATATTGCTCTCGCTTTGTCCCATCAGGCCTAATAAAGCGGTATTTTCTGAAATCTGGCCGTCAGAAAGGCCAAACTGAGCCTTGATTTCCTTTATGGCCTCCTGGATATGGGCGCCATCCTTAAACTGGATACGGTAGGTGGTTCCGTCTGCTGCATTTTCATCTGCAATGGCAAGGAAGCCATCCTCACTCAGCGCCATCCCGCAGATATCCGCTTTCAGCATGGAACCCATATCCGCAAGGGTCCCGGTAATCCGGTATTGTTTTTGTGAGCCGTCCGGAACCGTGACCGTCATGTTATCGCCAATTGACAGGCCCAACTGCTCCATGGCGCTTTCATTCAGCAATGCCTCGTCCGGCAGGGAAGGGTATACCCCGTCCGTCATATCCATTTCAGTCAGGGATTCCATTGTTTTTTCATCTGCCCCTACAAAGCTGACGGTCTTGCCGGATAACATCCCCGTGCTGCCCTGGTAGACCCATCCTGATAAAGCCACGTCAACCCTTGCCGATACCAGTTGTGCCGTCTCCTCATCCACATCACGGAGCGCTGCATGGTATTCGCCACCTGTCTTGATAAAATAATTTTTCTGGGAGCGCATCGCCATATCCGCCATACTGAAAATCGCCATCACAAGGCATACGGAAAGCATAATGCACAATATGGATATCCGGTTGTTTTTGCGGTGTACCCTTTCATACTGGGGTATCAGCCCAAGATAACTTTTCATCTCGCTGCCACCCCCAAATCCCTTAGCCTGCCGTCCGTCATGCGCAGCACCCGGTCTGTTGCATCCGCATGGTTCTCATTGTGGGTGATCATAAGGATTGTCTGTCTGTATTTCGCCGACATGGATTTTAAAAGGGTGATGACCTCCTGGCTGTTTTTAGAGTCCAGGTTTCCGGTGGGCTCATCGGCCAGGATGATGGCCGGTTTGGTAATCAGGGCGCGGGCGATGGCAACACGCTGCTGCTGTCCGCCGGAAAGGTTATTCGGCATATTCTGCAGTTTATCTTCCAA
>Ga0073906_1002156_pt1 | contig 26957 bp, 20 predicted proteins | sample Inofromicrocosms_FD_65485 | JGI IMG/M metagenome (GOLD analysis project Ga0073906, IMG submission 65485) | Mouse cecum microbial communities from Vienna, Austria - Inoculum for glucosamine and mucus D2O microcosms | ecosystem: Host-associated > Mammals > Digestive system > Large intestine >...
CGGCCATCAACCGCTCGTCGGCTGACTTCCTGATCTCGTCGCCCCTTATGGCGCACGAGGAGTACGAACCCGTACTGAAAGATTACACGTGCTATATCGAACGAACGCTAAAGTAACGCACTCTTGAATAAGATTCGAAGAGCGGGGAGATACATCCCCGCTCTTTTCGTTTAGTCGCGCCGCGCTTTTTCGACGCTGCGTCCTTTATTTCAAAATATTTTCCCTATATTTGCTTTCGAACCTAAACAATCCCGTTTATGAATAATAACAAACGAATAGCCGACGCTTTGGCGGCCGCGACCGACACGGTGGCTTTGGAGATCGGAACCGACATACTCGACCGCGTGCCGTCGATGTTCGCGGAGCAATTTCCCGACAAACGGGCGTTGGTGGTCGCCGACGAAAACACGTGGCGTGCGGCGGGCGAAGCAGTGCAATCGCATCTTGCGGCCGCAGGAATCCGATGCGACGAACTGTACATATTCACCGATCCGCACCTGCATGCCGAGTGGAGCTTCGTCGAAATGCTCGACGCGCGTTTGGCCGCCACCGACGCCATAGCCGTGGCAGTCGGATCGGGCACGATAAACGATCTTTGCAAATTGAGTTCGCATCATCACGACAGACCCTATATGTGCGTCGCCACCGCAGCCTCGGTCGACGGCTACTCCTCTTTCGGAGCGTCGATTACATATCGCGACATGAAGCAAACCTTCACCTGCCCCGCGCCTCGCGCCATACTGGCCGACGTGGGCGTCATGGCGAAGGCGCCCGACGAAATGACGGCTGCGGGTTACGCCGATCTGGCGGCCAAGATTCCTGCGGGCGCCGAGTGGATCATAGCGGATTTCTTGGGCGTGGAACCCATACACGACGCGGCGTGGCACATCGTGCAGGACAGCCTCAAAGAGTCGCTCGCCGATCCCGAAGGTGTCGCCGCATTGCGCCCCCGAGCCATCGCGCCGTTCGTGGAGGGGTTGATGTTGAGCGGATTCGCCATGCAGGCGGCGCGGTCGAGCCGTCCCGCGTCGTGCACCGACCATCTGTTCAGCCACTTGTGGAACATGCGCAACCACACGCACAACGGCGTGACGCCATCGCACGGATTTCAGGTCAGCGTCGGCACGCTGATGATGTGCGCCATGTTCGACCGTATGTACGAGACCGATTTCACGACGCTCGACGTCGACGCCTGCGCTGCGCGATGGAAGACCCTCGACGAGGTGCGCCGCGAGGCCGAAGAGCTGTTCCGCGGACTGCCGTACGCCGAACTGGGCATCGCCGAGGTGACGGCCAAATACGACGACCGCGACGAAGTGCGCCGCCAACTGCAATCGGTAAAGGATAACTGGCCCGACCTGAAATGCAAGTTGCAGGAGCAATGCTATACGTTCGATGAGATGTACCGCTGTCTGCACACTGTCGGCGCCCCCACCGCTCCCGAGCATGTAGGCATATCGCGCCGAACGATGCGGGCCGACGTGCCTTTTGTCCGCCACATCCGCCGCAGATTCAACCTGCTCGATCTGGGATTGCGCGCGGGTACGCTCGACGGATGGGTCGACGCGATCTTCGGCAAAGGCGGAGTGTGGGAGATAATATAGTCCCGCAGCTCCGAAAAACAACGAAAAGCGGCATGAACTCTCAAACTCATGCCGCTTTTATATTTCGACCCGCACCCGCGAGCCTATTTCCCGAAAACGTAATCCTCCAAATTCCGGAATCCGACGAGCAGCTCTCTGTTGCTCATCCGCCTCTTTCCCGCCAATTGCAGGCTGCCGATCTCGATCCGCCCGTCGGCGCAGGCCACCGATATGCTGTCGCGGCCGTCGGTCGAGACAGTCCCCGCAGGCGCGGGATTCGACTCGGGCCTAAACGTCGCTTCGAAGATCTTCGCCGAACCCGTCTCCTCGCCGCAGCCGTCGGCCTTGCGCATCCGCGACCACGCCGCGGGATAGGGCGAGAGTCCGCGCACGAAATTCACTATGCGGCGGCCGTCCCACGACCAGTCGATCTCGCAATCCTCCTTGAATATCTTGGGCGCGGGCTTCAATTGCGACTCGTCGACATCCGACTGCTCGATGGGGCGTATGTCGCCCGAAGCGATCTTCTCGACCGTTTCGACCACCAGATCGCACCCCGCCGTCATCAACTTCTCGTACATCGAGCCCATGTTGTCCTCGGGCAGTATGGGCTCTCGCCGCTGCCCGATTATGGCGCCTTTGTCTATTTCGTGGTTGAGCAGGAACGTGGTGATTCCCGTCTCCGTTTCGCCGTTCATGATAGCGTGGTTGATGGGCGCCGCGCCACGATATTGCGGCAACAGAGAGGCATGCAGGTTGAACGTTCCGAGGCGAGGCATGGCCCATATAATCTCGGGCAGCATGCGGAACGCTATGACGATGCCCAGATCGGGATTCAAAGCCCTGACGGCCTCCACGAACTCCTCGGCCCTGAGTTTTTCGGGTTGCAGTATCGGCAGCCCCAACTCGCGCGCCGCGACCTTCACGTCGCTTTCGTGCATCTTGCGGCCGCGCCCCGCCGGTTTGTCGGGAGTCGTGACCACAGCCACCACATTGTACCCGTCGGCCGCGAGACGACGCAGCGACGCCACGGCGAACTCGGGGGTTCCCATGAATATTATGCGCAAATCCTTTCCTGTCATAATCATTCGATCTTTTTTGCGAACAAGCGTTTGGGCAGATATCGCCGCAGACGATCCGACACGGGGGCCAAACGCTCCTTCAAAATCTTCAACTTGCCCAAATACCAATCCACGTCGAGCAACTGCGAATCGTTGGTCGCCTTGACCAGCAGATAGGCCGCTATGGGAGTCAGCACGATGGAGGATATCCACATTCCGAGCATCGAACTCCACGCGCCCTCCTTGGCCATCTTCTCGCCCGAGAGGCTTATGATGTAGTATACGACGAAGAAGACCACCGATATCACGATGGGGGTTCCGAGACCGCCTTTGCGGATGATGGCCCCGAGCGGCGCGCCGATAAGGAAAAATATCAATACCGACACGGGCAGCGACAATTTGCGATGCCAGTCGTTCTTGCTGCGATAGAGCTGGTTCAAAGCCTCCTTGGCCGCGGTCTCGTCGAACGAGAACGAGTTTCGCGAATTGAGCGCGATCGCGCGCGCGCTGTTCCACAGATCGTTCTTCTGGCGGACGGTCATCGTCGGAATCGAGTCCAGCAGATAGGCGTCGCGATAGCCCGTCTTGTCCTTGCGCAGCGAATCGGGGAGCTGCAACACCTGTATGTCGCGCGTGAATATATTGTCTTTGAGCAGAGGCTCGTACGATTTTGCGGTGGTGGTCGACACGGTCACGTCGAGCGAATCGATATCGCGCTGCAACTCGACGATATTCTTGGTTTGCGAACCGCCTATCGCGCCCGAATTGTCGCTGCGCTGGAAATCGAATCCGTCCATCGCGATCTTGGCGTTCTGCACGTCGAACGTGTCGTGGCGCAGCTCGTTGCGCGTATACCATTGGTTATTGCGCGTCTGCTGGTAGTTGTCGCCATTGTAGAGCGTCACCAGAAGATATTTCTTGTCGTCCGACAGACGTATGTATCCCGTCTCGGCCGTGGTGGTGGTCATGTTACCGTTAGCCGTGCGGTTATCGTATATGAGCACGTCGTAGAGCAGTCCCGACACGGGATCCTGATGGCCCACGCGTATGCTCATATCGTCTATGCCGTTGAAGAAGAGCCCGTCCTGAAACTCCAGCACCTGTTTCTGGCGGCGTATGTCGTAAATGATGCTCGTCATCTTCTTGTTGGCGTACGGCACCAGATTGTTCACCACGAAGAAACTGCCTATCGAGATCAGCCCCACCACTATTATCAGCGGCTTCATGATCCGCATGAGCGACATGCCCGACGACTTCATCGCCAGCAACTCGTAATTCTCGCCCATGTTGCCCATCGTCATGATCGCGGCCAGCAGCATGGCGAGCGGCATGCCTATGGGAATCATGTTTATGGTGGCGTAACAGATGAGCTCTATTATGACGCCCGCGTCGAGTCCCTTGCCGACCAGCTCGTCGATGTAACGCCACACGAAATTCATCATCAACACGAAGGTGACGATGAAAAAGGTGAGCAGCAACGGCCCGAAATAGGCCTTGAGCACCAGTCGGTGTATGGTTTTAAGTCGCATCGGCGATTTTTTTACGTCGCAAAGTTAACAGTTTTGCCGCAATAAGCCCCAAAGTGAGGGTAAATATTATGCCGGCCCCGGGCGGGACCTCCCAATTATAACTTATGACGAGTCCCGTCACCGCGCCCGCGGTCGCCGTCGCCGAGGCCCACAGCGTCATCGCGCCGTACGACTTGGTGAAGGCGTTGGCCGTCACGGTAGGAATCGTGAACAGCGAGAGCAGCAGCACGATGCCCATTATGCGTATCGAGAGCACGATGGTGGCGGCGACGATCACCGTGAGGGCGTACGAAGCCGTCTTGGTCGCGATACCCTGACTCGCGGCGAAGTCGCGGTCGAATGCCAGATAGGTTATCGGCCTGCGCCACAACGCCATGCCCGCGACGCAGAATGCCGTCAACGCTCCGAGCGTCGCCACGTCGCGCGTGGTGACGGTCACTATGCTGCCGAACATATAGCTCGCCAGATCGCCCGACGTGTACCCGGGCGTGAGGCTCATGAACAAGGCTCCCACCGCCATGCCGACCGACCAGATAATGCCTATGGCCGAATCCTCGCGCATGCGCCCCTTGTCGCTCGCCCACTCTATGCCCACGGCCGAGAGTATGGCGAAGACCATCGCTCCGCCTATCGGATTTACACCTAACCAAAACGCTATGCCCAAGCCTCCGAACGAAGCGTGCGTCACGCCTCCGCACAGAAACACTATGCGGCGCGAAACCACGTAGGTGCCCACTATGCCGCACGTGATGCCCGCGAACACCGCCGCCAAGAGGGCGTTCGCCAGATAACCGTATCGGAATATGTCGTAAAAAAATTCCATATCTCCACGCGTTGCGGCCTCGACGCGGAGGCCGGTCCGAAACGTCCGCAAATTTACTCCAATTATCGGATTGCGTCAAAACTTTTTTTCCGATAAAGCGAAGTTTTCATAACTTCGCACGATTTTAATACGCGACGCCCGTTGTCGCCGCTAAATTCATACCTGAATTATGGAGAAACGTCGAGTAAGTTTTCATACGTTGGGCTGCAAGCTCAACTTTTCGGAGAGTTCCACCATCGCCCGCTCTTTCGAAGAGGGCGGTTTCGTGCGCGTGGGATCCGACGACGAAGCCGATATTTGCGTCATCAACAGCTGTTCCGTGACGGAGCACGCCGACAAAAAATGCCGCAACCTCATCCGCAAACTTCACCGCCGCAATCCCGACGCCGTCATCGCCGTCACGGGATGTTACGCGCAATTGAAACCATACGACGTCGCCACCATCGAGGGGGTTGACATCGTATTGAGCAACAACGATAAAGGCGATTTATATAAACGGGTGACGGAACTCGGCGCCCGAGGCCGAGCGCAGGTCTACGCCTGCGACACCGAAGAGCTCACGCGCTTTTTCGCCTCCTTTTCGTCGGGCGACCGCACGCGGTCGTTCCTCAAGGTGCAAGACGGATGCGACTACAAATGCGCCTATTGCACAATACATTACGCCCGCGGATCGAGCCGCAACATGCCCATCGCCGATCTTGTCGCCGAAGCCCGCGAAGTGGCCGCTTCGGGACTTAAGGAGATCGTTATAACGGGCATAAACACAGGCGATTTCGGCCGCACGACGGGCGAAAAGTTCATCGACCTGCTGCGCGCGTTGAATGAAGTGGAGGGCATCGAACGCTACCGCATTTCGTCCATCGAGCCCAACCTCATAACCGACGAGATAATAGAGTTTTGCGCCGCGTCGCCTAAATTCCAGCATCACTTCCACATCCCGTTGCAGAGCGGATCGGACCGCATCCTCGGCCTCATGCGCCGCCGCTACACCTCGGAGCGGTTCGCCGACCGCATAGCCAAAATACGCTCTCTCATGCCCGACGCCTTCATCGGCATCGACGTCATCACGGGTTTCCCGAGCGAGAGCGAAGCCGATTTCGAGCAGACGCGCACGCTTCTGGAGCGGCTCGCGCCGTCGTATCTGCATGTCTTTCCCTTCTCCGAACGTCCGAACACTCCCGCCGTCGACATGCCCGACAAGGTCCCCGCGTCGGTTTCGACGGCCCGCGTCGCCGAACTCGAGGCGTTGTGCGACCGCCTGCATTACGACTTCTGCGCCCGAGCGGTGGGAACGACCGCCGACGTGCTGTTCGAAAGCACCGTACGCGGCGGCATGATGTACGGCTACACGGGCAACTACATTCGGGTGAAGGCGCCCTATGACCGCGAAGCGGTGAATCGCATCTGCGCGGTGCGTCTGGCGGCGATAGGCGACGATCATGACATAACGGCCGAAATTTTGAAGTAAAAGAGTGCGGGCGGCCGAAAAAAAGCCGCGCCGTTAAGATATTTTTGCTATATTTGCATTAATTAGCGCAATTTTTACGAGGGTCGGTCCGCGAACGACACGCCGTGCGGCATACGCCGCCCGCCGAGCGGACCGCGACGCGAAAACGATATTTATATGACGGGTATTCGTAAACGAGTGACAATCGGATTTCTGAGCATCGTGGCGTTGCTCTTTTTTTCGGGTTTGGTGTCGCTTTTCGAGTTGAGCCACATGAGCGTCGACATCGAAGCCATCCTCGGCAGCAGCCGTCGCAGCATCGAAATGTCGAAAAACATGCTCTCGGCCATACATGCCAACGACCGCGCGGTGGTGAACTATGCGGTTTTCCGCGACAGCATATACGCCGACTCGTGCCGCGGCAGCATGGAGCGGTTCAACCTCACCATACGTCAGGCGCGCAACGAATCGGGCAAATCGTCGGCCGACGCCCTTTACGACTCGCTCGGCCTCTTTTCCGACCGCATGGAACAAGCCATAGAGGAGATGCTCGCCAAGGAGTCGGGCGCGACGTTCGACGGACGCAAATGGTACGACGACAACTATTTGCCCCTCTACAACGATATAACCGACGGCATAACCGACGTCATGTCGTCCGTGCAGGGATCGCTCACGCCGCGCGCCGAGCAGCTGAACCTGAACGCCTACCGTTCGGTGACTCCCGTGTTCATATCGTTGCTGGTGATGATAGCCATATTGCTGATGTTCTACTACTTCATAATGATCTACACCGTGAAGCCCATCATCGAGATGAACCGCAGTCTGGGCGACTACCTGCGCTACAAGCTGCCTTTCGACGTGAAGGCCGAGTGTCGCGACGAGATGCACGAACTGAAGGAGAAGATAGAATCGGTAATGGTCGGCACGAAGACGACTAAATGATTTACGGCCCTCGGGGCCGAACGGCGGAGATATGAGATTCAGCGTTGTAATACGATATATCGGAATGGTGCTGTTGGTATTGGCGGCATTCATGTTGCTCTCGGCGGGAATATCCTACCTGAGCAATATGGATACGGGCTACTACCCTCTCCTCATGTCGTCGTTGCTCACGCTGCTGTTAGGGTGTTTCCCCATGATCTTCGTCCCGCGCACCGACCGCATCTCGACCAAGGAGGGGTATTGCATCGTGGTCGGGGCGTGGATCGTATCGAGCATCGTCGGCATGTTCCCCTATTTGATGTGGGGCGGCGAGTTCTCGCCCATGAACGCTTGGTTCGAGAGCGTGTCGGGGTTCACCACCACGGGCGCCTCGATTCTGGACAACGTCGAGGCTCTGCCGCGCGGACTCCACTTCTGGCGCATGGCCACGTGCTGGGTGGGCGGTATCGGCGTGGTGATGTTCACCCTCGTCATCCTGCCCTCCATAGGCAAGAGCAAGATGATGCTCTCCAACGTCGAACTGTCGTCGCTGGCGAAGGATAACTTCAATTACCGCACGCAAACCATCGTAAAGATAATACTTTCGGTATACATAGGACTCACGGCCGTCACCACCCTGCTGCTCAAATTCGGCGGCATGTGCTGGTTCGACGCGCTGTGTTACGCCATGTCGACATGCAGCACGTGCGGATTCGGCACCAAGAACACCAGCGTGGCCTTTTTCGACTCGGCGGTAATAGAATCGGTGCTCATAGTCGGAATGGCTGTGGCGGGAATCCATTTCGGACTCATATACGCCACCGTAACGCGCAAATCGAACAACATCTTCCGCTCGGAGGTGACGCGTTTCTACCTCTGGACGATCGCCATCGCAGCGATTCTCATCGCGCTGAGCCTCCGCAAGGCCGACGTATACCCCTCGACGCTCGCTTCGCTGCGTTACTCGCTGTTCCAGACCGTATCCTACATCACGACCACGGGATTCGCCATCGCCGACTGCAATACGTGGACCTCGTTCGCGATGCTGATATTGATCTTCTGCTCGATAGTCTGCGCCTGCGCCGGATCGACGTCGGGCGGCCTCAAGATCGACCGCCTGCTGCTGGCCGTCAAGATGATGCGCAACCGCCTGCGGATGCAGCAGCACCCCAACGCCATATTCCGCACCAAGGTCGACGGCATCCCGCAGGACAAAGACATGCTGAATACGGTCATGGTCTACACGGTGGCTTTCATGATGCTCATTTTGGCGGGAACGTTCGCCAACACGCTGCTGGGCGCGGACCTCATGACGGGATTCTCGTCCGCCGTGGCATGCGCGGGCAATGTCGGCCCGGGCTTCGGCGAGGTGGGTTCGATGGACAACTATGCGGCGCTGCCGCCGATCATGAAACTTAATTTGACGTTCCTCATGTTGCTGGGACGTCTGGAGATATTCGGATTGATTCAACTCTTTTTTATCAGATGGTGGAGATAACCATACGTAAACTGTTCGCGGTCGGAGTGTTGGCCGCAGTGCTGAGCGTCGCCGACACGGCGGCGCAAGAGATCGCCGCGCGAATACCCGGACTCGAAAAGAACGACGAATACATGACCCTGCTGCGCAAGGAGGAGACGTTGCGCCTACGTAGCGACTCGATCTTCGACGTGATACGCACGGTGCGCGGCGCGATGCGCGAGAACGCCGAGAAACGCGACTCGCTGGCCCGCCAAAGGTCCGATTCGATGATGCTCATACTCACCGACGCCGAAAACGCGGCTTTCGCCCTGCGTTCGCAGAAGATAAGACTCGTCGACAGCATCAATGCCATCGAACAGGAGTTCGTGCTTTCGGGCATGGGCAACATCGGCGGCGCGGCCGAATCGTCGCCGTCGGCGGCCTCGATTTTCGGCAACTCCTACTTCGTGAAAAACATCGACCCCGACGACTACAAGGCTCTGGTCGAGGCGCACGGCAAAGAGAGCGCGGCTCGCAAATACGTATCGTCGTATATCGACAACTACAAGAAGATCAAGGCGCTTTACGACAAATACGTGCTGGCGGCCACCGAAGCCGAGGCCGAGGCGGTATATGCCGACATCGCGGCCGCGACGGACGAGAGTCTGGTGCTCGAGAGACAGCTCGCCAAGTTGTGGAGCGAGATTTACGACCAGAAGACGTACGTCTACTCCTACTTCCTCGAAAAGGAGAACCGCGAAGACATCCTCGAAATAACGGAATCGATGTTGGGCGAGGCCCGTCAGGAGAAACTCTCGTCGGCCGACAACTGCGTGTCGGAGGCCGTGGCCGACTACTGCCTGCAAAAGCCCGTCGTGCTGAACTATGAGATATACGTGGCCAAGCTGCTCAATCAGACGGCCGCCATCGACTCGCTGTCCAACGCCTCCAAGAGCGTGCGCCAGATCGACTTCCGCATGCCTCCCGTCGAGGTGAAACGCCGCTCGTTCGTCGACTACGAAGCCATCGAGTTCACGCCCCGCAGCCCTTACAACGCCTCGAATCCCATCCCCGACTGCATAGTGTACGAGTACGGAACCATATACCGCATCCTGCTGGGAACCTACAAATACAAGCAGGCGGTTTCGACATTCCGCGGAGCCTCGCCGCTCTGCGTCGAAACGCTCGAAGACGGACGCTTCAGCTACTATGCGGGCGGACTCAAGACCCGCGCCGAGGCCGAAACAGCAGTCGAGATCATGAAGAAGAAGGGATTCCGCAGCCCCGAGATCGTCGAGTGGTGCGACGGACGCAAAACCAACCTCTCGCAACAGAACGAGGATGCGACGATAGCTTTCCGCGTGACGATAAAGGGCGGCGCTTTGGACGATACGGTACGCGACCTCATAACCACCATGGCCGAAGGATGCCAGATATCGAAGATCGCCGAGGACACCTTCATCGTCGGCACGTTCGACACCCGCGTGATGGCCGACCGCGTGGCCGCCGCGGTGGCTAAATGCGACGAATCGCTCACGGCCGAAGTGACGGAGATCGGAGGCGGCCCCGACGAGGAGTCGGACGAAGAGGAGTAAACGCCGGACCGCCGAGGTTCGGTAAAGTATATTGACAAATTAAAACCAAACGCTTATGGGATTGATCGTATTTCTCGTACTGCTGGGAATGTTTTTCCTCGTGGTGGAACTCGTGCTGCTGCCCGGCATCTCGATCGGAACCGTTCTCTCGCTGTTATGTTACGGCGCGGCCGCATATTTCGGATTCCTGCGCTTCGGAGCGCTCGGAGGAGGCGCGACGATAGTCGCCATACTCGCGGTGTCGCTCGTCGCCACGGTCATATCGCTGCGCGCCAAGACGTGGCAACGCTTCTCGCTCGACCAGAAGATCGACTCGTCGAGCATGGAGAGCCCCGCCGACGAACTCAAAGCGGGCGACCGCGGCACGACGGTATCGCGTCTCTCGCCGATGGGCAAGGTGAATATCGGCGGCAAGGTCTACGAAGCCAAGTCGACCGACGTCTATATCGACCAACGCAAAGAGGTCGAAGTAGTCGGTTTCGAGAACTTCACCGTGATAGTGAAACGCGCCGAATAACGCAACAAATCATTAACAACCTATAACTATGGAAGAATTACATTTGGGAATTATCGCGTTCGTGGCCTTTCTGGGCCTCATAGCCATTTGGCTGGTATTTTACTTCATTCCCGTGGGACTGTGGTTCTCGGCGCTCGTGTCGGGCGTCAAGATCAGCCTGCTGCAACTCATCCTGATGCGCTGGCGCAAGGTGCCGCCCTCGGTAATCGTGTCGTCGATGATCGAGGGAACCAAAGCGGGGCTCCACCTCGATCCCAACGAGTTGGAGGCGCACTATCTGGCGGGCGGCAACGTCACCAACGTGGTGCACGCTCTCGTTTCGGCGCAGAAGGCCAACATCAACCTCGATTTCAAGATGGCGACGGCCATCGATCTGGCGGGCCGCGACGTGTTCGAAGCGGTGCAGATGTCGGTCAACCCCAAGGTGATAAACACCCCTCCCGTGGCCGCCGTGGCCAAGGACGGCATTCAGCTCATAGCCAAAGCCCGCGTGACGGTTCGCGCCAACATCAAGCAACTGGTGGGCGGCGCAGGCGAAGAGACGGTTCTGGCCCGCGTCGGCGAGGGCATCGTGTCGTCGATAGGCTCGGCCGTGTCGCATAAGGTCGTGCTGGAGAACCCCGATTCCATCTCGCGCGTGGTGCTCGAAAAGGGTCTCGACGCTGGTACCGCGTTCGAGATTCTGTCGATCGATATCGCCGATATCGACGTGGGCAAGAACATCGGCGCGCAGCTCCAGATGGATCAGGCCGACGCCGACAAGAATATCGCCCAAGCCAAGGCCGAGGAGCGTCGCGCCATGGCGGTGGCGTTGGAGCAGGAGAACCGCGCCAAGGCTCAGGACGCGCGCGCGAAGGTGATCCTCGCCGAGGCCGAAGTGCCTTTGGCTATGGCGGAAGCGTTCCGCAACGGCAATCTCGGCATAATGGACTACTACAAGATGAAGAACATCATGGCCGACACGCAGATGCGCGACACCATAGCCCGAAACGACAAGAAATAAGTCGACGGCGACGCCGAAAACCGAACGGAACGGCCGACCTTTTCACGGGTCGGCCGTCTTCGTCATACGTCAATACACCTCTTCGGGAACCGTCTCGCCCTCGGGCACGCCATCTATCTCGTCGCGCCACCTTATCGCCGCATGAGTGCCGTCGCAATAGGGTTTGTTGCTCGACTCGCCGCAACGGCACAACACCATTCTGTTGCGGATCTCGAAAGCGTGTCCGTTCACGCGCTCCAATCTTATGCCGCCGCGCACCCATATACCGCCGCTCGCGCCTATGGCTATATCCTCGATAAGTCCCAGACTCGGTTCGTAGGCAGGTTCGAACGGCTTGCCCGTCTCGTTGTCCCACGCCGTAAGCCGCGCGCTCGGGCACATCGACGCCTCGCGTATGGCGAGCCTCCTCGCTTCGGGATACTCCGAATTTGCGACCAGATTCCACGCCCGACCCTCGGCGTCGCAGAAACGCGCGAAGACGCAATAACGTTCGTTGTCCGACATGGCGAGCGTGCCGCCTTCGGTTATCTCCACGTCGCGAAGCAGCGGAGTGTCGGGCGCCGTCAGACGCGAATCCCACTCGAACTTGGCATGCGTGCCGTCGCAGTAGGGTTTGCGATGCGATCCGCCGCAACGGCACAACGCCGTCGGTTCGTTTTCGGTCGAGAAGTGACGCCCCTCCTGAAAATACCAGCTCGCGCCTCGGTCGTTGGCCATGATGAACTGCATGGCCAGCGGCGGACGCCCGAACACCAGATAGGGACCTCCGTCGGATATGACGATGCGATATCCCTTGGCGGCGGGTTTCGATCCCGTCATAATTTTTGTACTGCTCATATAATAAATGTATTTTCGAAACGTTTGCACAATAGACAATAATTATTCCTCAGGATGAAATAATCGGTTATCGTTTGCGGAAAGTCGCTGCTTTTTGGTATATTTGCGGATATTTTGAAAATGATTATTGATAAAAAGAGATATATGAAAAGAGTTTTTCGAGGCGCATTGGCCGTCGCGGTCGCTGCAATCTTTTGTGCGACAACGTTTTCGTCGTGCACGAACGATGAAGAATACGATTTCGCGTTCGAGTTGCCCGGGCAGATCGTCACTCGGTTGAACGAGACCGTGGTGATCCCTTTCACCGCCCGCAACATCACCAGCGTGTCGGTCATGTCGAAACCCGCGGGATGGACGGTCGAGGATGTCGATCTGGTGAACTGGACCATCACCGTAAAGTCGCCCGAATCCTATTCCGACGCCGACAACGATGTCGTGGAGAACGGCAATTTGATCCTTACGGGCTACACGGCGGCGGGCACTACCACAAAAGCCACCTCCTATCTCTCGCTGTCGAATCGCGAGGTCGACCTTACGGAGGAATACTCCAACAGTTACGTCATAACGCAGCCCGACACCCGCTACACCATCGACGTCACGCACAAGGGAGAGTCGTCGCAGACCATATCGCCCGCTAACGTGGCCGTGCTGTGGCAGAGCGCGAAGGATCTGGTCAACTTCAGCAGCTTCGACGCCGCTTCGGGCACGTTCACATTCTTCATATCGCATAAGGACACCGACGACGACACCGACGACGCGACGGTATCGAAAGTTCCCGACGGCAACGCCGTCATAGCCGCGTACGACGCCGACGACAACATCCTGTGGAGCTGGCACGTGTGGGTCACGGAATCGGATCCCGCGTCGAATGCCGTCGCCACCTCGGCGGGAGTCTTCATGGACCGCAACCTCGGAGCGTACCGCAACAGCGACGGATCGACGAATACGGACGAGATATTCGAATCTTACGGACTCTACTACCAGTGGGGACGCAAGGATCCGTTCATCCGTCCCGTGGATTACAAGTTCTCGAACAATGCCGACAAAACCGTCTTCAGCGCCACCAACACCGTGAAGCGTTTCGCATACGTCGATGCGGAGAAGGACGCCGATGCGGGCACCGTCGAATATGCCGTCGCCCACCCCATGTCGTTCGTGCTCGGTTCGAAAGACAACCGTTACGACTGGCTCCGGTCGACTCACGACGACAATCTGTGGAGCGACGACGTGAAGAGCGTTTACGACCCCTGCCCCCGCGGCTGGCGGGTGCCTGCGGGCAAGACGTTCACTGCATTCGATATCGACCGAATCGAGGACGAGGCCCAATTGGCCGACATCCGCGGCATGTACGGATGGCACATCGTGGATTCGAAGGGCGCCAAGCTCTTCATGCCCGGCGCAGGACGCCGCAGCTTCGAGAACGGAGTGCTCACCAACATGAACGATTACGGTTACGAGCATGTCCCCATGCCTTGGATAGGATACTATTGGACCTGCGGCACGGGAACGTCCGATCCCGCGACGGCCGAATCGATGTTCTTCGATCTCAACACCACCCGCGCCGTCAACAACCGTTACGAAGCGACCAAGGAGATGTATCGCGCCAACGGCATGCAGGTGCGTTGCGTGAGAGACGACCGATAGAGACCACAACGAAAAATACGAACAGCCCGACCGTACGGTCGGGCTGTTTTGCGATATTCGGCCCGCGACACGCTATGAACGCCTGCGAGCGGACGACGAGTCCGCGGGCCTCCGCGCCGAGAGGCGAGAACCGTCGGCCGCAGATTTCGCCGTTCGAGTTTTTTTGTCTATTTTTGCGGCACGAACAGCCTTTCGAGGCGCAACCTACCCCAGCGATGCAAATCAACAAAGCCGAATTCCGATGCAGTTCCGAGAAGATCTCGCAAGTGCCCAAAGACGACCTGCGCGACATAGCCTTCATCGGCCGCAGCAACGTCGGCAAATCGTCGCTCATCAACATGCTCACGGGCCACAAAGCCTTGGCCAAGGTGTCGTCGACCCCGGGTAAAACCCGCCTCATAAACCACTTTCGCATAAACGATTCGTGGTATCTGGTCGACCTGCCCGGGTACGGTTACGCCCGCGTGTCGAAGAGCAAGCGCGGCGAGTTCTCGAAGATCATCCTCGACTACATTCTCAAGTGCGAGAAGATGCACTTTCTCTTCGTGCTGGTCGATTCGCGGCTCGAACCGCAGGCCATCGACATGCGTTTCATCGAGATGCTGGGCGAGAACGGCATCCCGTTCGGCATCATCTTCACCAAGGGCGACAAGCTCTCGGCCGCGCAACTCAAAAAGAGCGTCGAACGCTACAGCGCCGCCCTCGCCGAGCAATGGGAGGAGTTGCCGCCCATGTTCCGCTCGTCGAGCACGCGCGGCACGGGACGCGAAGAAATACTCGACTATATCGAAAAATGTTTATAATTATTTAAAAAGTCGATATCCGAGCGGCCCTTTTTTACCGTGGATTGTATATATTTGCACCATCAAAAACAAACGACACAATGGCTATTCATAAGATCAAGTTTTTTGCGGGACGCAACTCGCGTTATCTGGCCGAGAAGATCGTGGCCAGCTACGGCACAACGCTCGGCGATTCGGAAATACTCCAGTTCAGCGACGGCGAGTTCCAGCCGTTCTACAACGAATCGATCCGAGGCTGCACGGTATTCATCATCCAATCGACGTTTCCGCCCTCGGATAACCTGATGGAGCTGCTTATGATGATCGACGCGGCCCGCCGCGCTTCGGCCTACAAAGTCATCGCGGTGATGCCCTACTTCGGTTGGGCTCGTCAGGACCGCAAGGACCGTCCGCGCGTGCCCATAGGAGCCAAACTCGTCGCCAACCTTCTGGTTGCGGCAGGTGTCGACCGCATCATGACGATGGACCTCCACGCCGACCAGATTCAGGGTTTCTTCGACGTTCCCGTCGACGCGCTCTATGCCAGCGGCATATTCATCCCATACATCCAGAGTCTCAATATCGAGGATCTGTCGATCGCCGCTCCCGACATGGGCGGAGCGAAGCGCGCCAACGCTTACGCCAAGCATCTGCAAACCCCCATCATCATATCGCATAAGGAGCGCGCCAAAGCCAACGTCGTGGGCAGCATGACCGCCATCGGCGAGGTGGAGGGTCGCAACATCATAATCGTCGACGACATGATCGACACCGCAGGCACCATCTGCATGGCGGCCAACATGCTCATGGACAAGGGCGCCAAGAGCGTACGCGCCGTAATAACCCACCCCGTGCTGTCGGGCGCGGCTTACGAGCGCATCAACGAGAGCCGTTTGCAGGAGGTGATCGTAACCGACACCATTCCGCTCAACAAGGAGAAGGATCTCAGCAAGTTCACCGTTCTCTCGGTGGCCGACATCTTCGCCAACGTAATTGAGCGCGTACACAACTACAAGGAGATCAGTTCGATATTCTACAAATAGTATCGACCGACATAAAACGAAAAGGGCTGCCTTTGTAAGGCGGCCTTTTTTCGTATATGCTGTTCGCCGACAGCGGCGGATACAGCGAGCGTAAAGCGAGTGCAGTCCGCCGCGCGGGGTGGCGGCGAACTGCCGACATTGCAAAGCAATGTCGAAACCATTATCTCGAAATATTCCTTTTGATCCGCTCCAATCCGCTCCGTTTCAACGGGGTCGCGCCGAAACGCTCGACGAACTCCGCCTCGTCCGCGGCCAGCCACTCGTCGGCCCCCATGCCCCGAGGGTCGAACAACGGATCGAAAGCCGCATTGCGATGATACGGCGCCTTTTTATTATACGGGCAACAGCTCTGGCACTCGTCGCACCCGAATATCCACCCGCGCAAATCTACCTCGGCCGACGGCTCGGCCTCTATGGTGTGGCACGATATGCAGCGCGAAGTATCCACGGTCATGGGAGCGACTATCGCCCCCGTCGGACAGGCCTCCATGCACCGACGGCACTCGCCGCATCCCGCGCCGACATACGGCGGGTCGTAACGGTCCGCCTCGTCGCACAACACCAACTCGCCGAGCAACACGAACGAACCGAATTCGGGCGTCACCAAAAGCGACTGCCGCCCTATCCACCCCAATCCCGCCTCGACGGCGATCTGTTTTTCGAGCAGCGGAGCCGAATCGACGAACGCGCGCCCCTCCAACTCGGGATATCGCTCGCGCAGGGCGCGCAGCATCGTCAGCAACATCTTCTTCACGCTCTTGTGGTAATCGCGGTTGCATGCGTACGACGCCACTTTGGTCGCGCAATCCGCCGAATAGCCGTCGCTCACGTCCGACTTGTAACCTACGGCGCACACGACCACGCTCCGCGCGCCCTCCACCAGACGTCCCGTATCGAAACGCTTGTCGAGATTGGCGCGCAAGTATCCGAGCGACGAGTCGTAACCGCGCGCGAGCCATCTGCGGAAAGCCGCTTCGTTATCCGCCAGATGGCGGCTCCGCGCGATTCCGCACATGTCGAAACCCGTCTGCGCGGCAAGATCTTTGATGTATCGGGAGTCTATCATAGCCTATTTCGCCCCAAATGTACCGAATTTTAATATTTTTTCGTTACCTTAGCGCAAATTTTACAATGAATATTGCTTAATGATAGCTTTGAACACACTTTACGAACTTCTGCACAACAGCATCGACAAGTTCGGCGGCAGGGTTGCATTTTCGATGTACGACGGCGAAGATGTGACCTATAACGAGGTGGGTAAACGCGTAACCGATATACAGAAATTACTTACGGGCGCCAGCCTGAACGCGGGCGACAAAGTGGCGTTGCTGAGCAGCAACATGCCTAACTGGGGAATCAGCTACTTCGCCGTCGTATCGGCGGGCATGGTGGCCGTCCCCATCCTGCCCGACTTCACGGGCGAGGAGCTGGACATGCTCATCAAGCACTCCGAGGCCAAAGCGCTGCTCGTTTCGGACAAGCTCTTCACCAAGCTCTCGAAGGATACGATCGCCTCGCTCAACATAGTGATCCGCACCAAAAGCCTCACCGTCATATCGCAACGCGTCTCGGAACAAGGCTCGACGGCGATCCCCTCGCCCGACGATCTGGCGGTCATCATCTACACCTCGGGAACCATGTCGCGCCCCAAGGGCGTGATGCTCACCCATCGCAATCTGGCGTCGAACGTATGTATGATGTACGGTTTGTTCCCGCTCGACGAGAACGATTCGATGCTCTCGGTGCTCCCGTTGTCGCACACTTACGAATGCACGGTGGGCATGCTCTATCCCTTCTCGACGGGCGGAAAGGTGACCTACCTCGAAAAGCCGCCCACGGCGTCGGTGCTGCTGCCCGCGCTCAAACGCGTGCGTCCCACATGCTTTCTCATAGTGCCGCTCATAATCGAGAAGATCTACCGCAGCCAGATATACGCCAAATTCACCTCCAACAAATTCTGGAGAACCCTTTACGGCATAGGTTTCATGCGCCGTTACCTCCACCGCATAGCGGGCGGCAAATTGATGAAGATGTTCGGTAACCGCCTGCGTTTCTTCGGCATCGGAGGCGCGAAACTCGACGGACAGGTGGAGCAGTTCCTCATCGACAGTCGCGTCATACCCTATGCCATCGGTTACGGTCTCACCGAAACCGCCCCGATGGTCGCGGGAGCCATCCCTCAAATGCCGCGCAAATTGGGATCGACGGGCGTGGCGATGCAGGGGTTGCGCGTGCGTCTGGACAACGTGAACCCCGATACCCGTCAGGGCGAGATCGTTATCGACTCTCCGTCGGTGATGCGCGGATACTATAAGAACGAAGCCGCCACGGCCGAGGTGTTCACCGACGACGGTTGGTTCCGCACGGGCGATCTGGGCTTTATCGACGACGACGGCTGCATATTCATCAAAGGCCGTCTGAAGAACATGATCGTGGGTCCGAGCGGCGAGAACATCTATCCCGAGGAGATAGAGTCGGTGCTCAATTCCAATGTTTACGTTTCGGAATCCATCGTCACCGAACAAGACGGACATCTGGTCGCGCTGGTGCACTTCGACACCGACGCCATCGAGGCTCTCAAAAACGAGCTCATGGAGAAGTGGGAGATCAAACGCGACGAGTGGCACCAAAAGATCGACGAATGGAACGCCAAGAAGGAGGAGATCAAGCAGGATATCCTGAAGTACGTCAACTCGAAAGTTAACAAATTCTCCCGCATAACCGAGGTCGTGGAGGAGGACGCCGAGTTCGTCAAGACTCCGACCAAGAAAATCCGCCGATTCCTCTACAACAACCGCAAGAAAGAGAGCGACGGAACCGACGCGAAATAACATCCGACACGAGCCGACCTGCACGGGTCGGCTTTTTTCGTCATTATACGACCCGTGTAAACGCCTGCCCGATCTGCGAGCAGGCGTATTTTTCAGGGTCGCCGCGCGCTCGAAACTAATTTTATATAAAATCATTGATTATTAATAATATTTGAGTATATTTGTATGAAGAGGGCGATCTTTTTCCCCAAGCCCGCTATCGAAAAAACATACCGACGTTACAATACTGCCGCCCGAGATGAATACTGCCTACAATATCAAAGCGAATTGCCGTCGCGGCATTGCGATTTGCGGCATGTGTATGTTCGTCATTCTCTCTTCTTGCGGCAAAGGCAAACACTTCGATACAATCGCCGCTAACGTCGAAGCATTGGAGAACCTGATCGATCTGTCGGACCATAGAATCGATGCCGACGAATATCTGCGGTTCGACAAACCGTCCGTAACATTGGGCGATATACCTTTCGGCGAGACTCGCACGGTGAAGGTTCGGGCCGAAAACACGGGCGACAATCCTTTGGCTATCCTCGACGTCGCAACATCGTGCGGCTGCACCAAGGCCAAATGGAGCGCAGAGCCGATCCGCGCGAATGAATATACCGAGATAGAATTGAGCTTCACGGCAGATACCGAAGGCGTGTTCTTCAAAAAAATAGCCGTCACGCACAGCGCCTCGCCACGGCCCGTGTCATTAACGATCGAGGGTGCCGTGACGCCGCACAAAAGATAATAACGAATTTAATTATGTCATGAAACGATCTCTTACAATATTATCGATTATATCCGTTACGTTGCGATATCGAATATACTCGACGGAATGAAGATCAAGTTCCGCAAAATCCTCTAAAACCGATTTTTATGCTGCGCAAAATATTACTATCGTTCACGGTCGGAATCTTCGGCTTCGCCTCGGCCCAACCCCTCGGCGACTCTGCCGTCGCCCAAACGGCGGACACACACATGCGTCTCTCGCTGGAGGAGGTAATCGCGCAGGCCCAAAACCGCTCCATAGCGGCCATGACCGCCAAATACACTTTCCTCTCGTCTTACTGGAGCTACCGCTCCTACAAAGCGAGCCGCCTGCCGTCGTTGAATTTCACGGGCAACCTGCTGAATTTCGACCGCTCGATGCGCCTTTTGCAGGATTACGATACGGGCGATCTGCGTTACATGGAGAATTACAGTCTGGAAAACACCGTGGGTATCTCCGTTCGTCAGAACATCTCTTTCACGGGCGGTACGCTGAACGTCTATTCGTCGTTGAATCGTCTGGACCAGTTCGGCCACAACAAACTCAAATCTTACTATTCGCAACCCGTCACTCTCTCCTATACGCAGCCTCTCTTCTCCTACAACTCGTTCAAATGGGCCAAGAAGATCGAGCCTAAGGAGTTCGAGCTCGCCAAACGGCGCTACATCGAGACGATGGAGGATGTGACATCGCGCGCCGTCAACTACTTTTTCAACTTGGTTTTGAGTCTCTCGCAACACGACATAGCGGTCAAGAATTACTCCAACACGCGCTCGCTGTACGCCATAGCGCAACAACGCCTCGAATTGGGAAGCATCACCAAGGACGAACTTCTGCAACTGGAGCTGCGCATGCTCAACGACAGCCTGTCGATCAACACCACGTCGCTCGCGCTCCGCGAACAGCAAATGCGTCTGAACTCTTTTCTGCGACTTCGCGAGAATACCCGCGTCACTCCCGAGGTGGACGAAAACATCCCCGTCATCGAGATCGACTACGATCGGGTGTTGTCGAAAGCGTTGGCCAACACCTCTTTCGAGCTGAACAACGAGATACGAACGCTCGCCGCCGAATCCGATATCGCGCACGCCAAAGCCGACCGAGGCGCTTCGGCCACCCTCAATGCCCGCTTCGGACTCTCGAAAACGGGCGACAAGTTCTCGGCGGCCTACACCAATCTGCTGGATCAGGAGGTGGTCGGCCTCTCGTTCTCCATACCCATCTTCGATTGGGGCATGGGCAAGGGACGCGTCAGGATGGCCAAGGCGCGCGCCGAGATGGTGCGCAGCCAAATCGAACAGGAGGAGATCGATTTCCGCCACGAGATCTACACCCTGCTGGAGCAATTCGCCAACCAACACAACCAATGCACCGTGGCGCGCCGCGCCCGCGATGTCGCCGACGACCGTTATGCCATCGCCATGAACAACTTCCGCCGAGGCTCCATATCCGTCACCGAGATGAATACGGCGCAGAGCGAGAAAGACGCCGCCAATCAAACCTACATATCGGCCTTGTCCCGCTTTTGGCAATATTATTACGAACTGCGCGGCATAACGCTCTACGATTTTATCTCGGGCACCGACATCGAGGCCGCGTTCGACAAGATGATAGAGGAATAATGCAAAACGAGTAAACCACACTGCAATGAAAATAACCCACTGTTGCGCCGCGCTGCTGTTGCTCGGGTCGTGCGGCGACAAGAAAAAGGATAGCCGCGACGTCGACGACGACAACCGCATGGTCCATCGCATCGAGGTCAACGAGGTCGATATCGACACCCTGCGCCTCAAGCCCTTTACGCGCGAGTTGATAAGCAACGGGCGTCTGGAGGCCCGACGGCGCAGCGTTCTGGCCTTTCAGATCGGCGGCACGCTCGCCGCGGTCAACGCCACCAACGGCGCTCGTGTCGCCCAAGGCGCCGCTCTCGCCGTTCTCGACACCGCCGAGAGCGCCTTGGCACTTCACCGCGCCGAACTCTCATTGGAAAAGGCGCGTCTCGCATTCTTGGACAATCTCGTAGGCTTGGGCTATGCGTCGGGCGACACCGTGACGCCTCCCGCCGAGGTCGTGCGTCTGTCGCGCATTCGCTCGGGCTATGCCGACGCCGAGGCTTCGTATAGCAGCGCGCGCCGCAACATGGATCTTTGTACCCTGCGCGCACCCTTCGCGGGCAAGGTCGCCGATTTGAACAAGCAGGCTTACGAAAACGCTTCGGGTAACTTCTGCACTCTGCTGGACGACAGCCGTCTGAGGGTGCGTTTCTCGGTTCTGGAGTCGGAATACGGTCTGCTCCAAAATGGACAAAGCGTCGTCGTAAGCCCCTATGCCGATCTGCGCAAGGAGATCGCGGGACGCATCACGGCAATCAATCCCACCGTCGACGCCCACGGGCAAGTCAGGGTCGACGCCGAAGTCGCGAACGACGGAACGCTGACCGACGGCATGAACGTCAAGGTCTTCGTACGTCGGAATATCGGCGAACGGTTGGTCGTGCCCAAGAGCGCCGTAGTAATCCGCGACAATCTGGAGGTGCTGTTCCGTTATGAAGACGGCCGCGCACGCTGGACATACGTGCACACCTCGCTCGCCAACAGCGACGAATATGTCGTGGAGGCCAACACGCAACGCGGCGCCGAACTGAACATCGGCGACCTCGTCATAACCTCGGGCAACCTGAATCTGGCCGACGGCTCGGAAGTTACGCCCATAACCGATAAAAAGAGATAATCCAACCACGCTGCCATGTTGCGCAAACTTATCGACAGACCTGTCGCGGTCACGATGGTGACCCTCGTCCTTCTCATTCTGGGCGTCGTCAGCATGCGCATGCTCCCCATATCGCTGGTGCCCGACGTCGACGCCCCCTACATCACGGTGCAGACTCCCGCCTCGGGACTCTCGGCCCGTCAGATCGACGAGACGATCCTCACGCCTCTGCGCCACCAGCTCATTCAAGTGTCGCATCTGGAGGATATACGGAGCGAAGCGCGCGACGGCAACGGCAGCATCGAACTTTCGTTCGAAGCGGGCGCCGACATAGACTACATATTCATCGAAGTCAACGAACGCATAGACCGCAGCATCGCATCGCTGCCTCGCGACATCGAACGCCCCAAGGTCATCAAGGCGAGCGCCACGGACATTCCCGCGTTTTATATAAACCTCACTCTCAAACACGAAAGCGAAACACACGTCGCCGACGATCTGCATCCCGTCTCGGACGAGTTCTCGCAACTGAGCCGCTTCGCCTCGCAGGTCATCGCCAAACGCATCGAACAATTGCACGAGGTGGCTATGGTCGACATGAGCGGCACCGTCTCGCCCGAACTGCTCGTCATTCCCGACGAAGCCAAACTGCGTCAGGCGGGTATCTCCGTCGGCGATGTGGAGAATGCCCTGCGGCGTATCGACGTATTGCTCGGCAGCCTCGCCATCCGCGACGGCGAATACCAATACAACGTCAAGTTCCGCACCGTCACGGGCGGCAAGCGCGACATCGAAGATCTGTTCCTTAAGATCCACGGCCGCCTGTACCGTTTGCGCGACCTCGCGCGCATCGTGGAGCACCCGCGCAAACGTCAGGGGATGGTGTCGTCCGACGGCAAGAATGCAATCACGCTCGCCGTGGTCAAGCAATCCGACGCCCGCATGTCGGATCTCAGGAACGCCCTCCGATACCGAATGCAACAATTCACGTACGACTATCCCGACGTGGAATTCACCGTCACGCGCGACCAGACGGCGCTTCTCGACTACTCCATCGGCAACCTTACGGACAACATCATGGCGGGCATGCTCTTGGCCTGCGTCATTATTTTTCTGTTCATGCGCGACTTGCGCTCGCCGCTGCTCGTCATACTTACCATCCCCGTCACCCTCGTGGCGTCGCTGTCCGTCTTCTACTGCTTGGGCATGTCGATCAACATCATCTCGTTGTCGGGACTCATTCTCGGCACGGGCATGATGGTTGACAACTCCATTATCGTGGTGGACAACATAGCGTCCCGACGGAATCGCGGCTGTCTGCTCACCGACGCCGTGGCAGAGGGAACCCGAGAGGTCGTAATGCCCATGCTATCGTCGATACTGACCACCTGCGCGGTATTCGTGCCGTTGATATTCATAAACGGCATGGCAGGCGCGCTCTTTTACGATCAGGCCGTCGCCGTCGCCGTCACGCTCTTCGTTTCGTTCGGCGTCGCGGTTCTGCTCCTGCCCGTCTACTACCGATTGCTCTACCGCTCGCAAGGCTCGCCCCGCTCTTCGCGATGGTCGGAACGCATCTTCTCGTTCGACAGCGTCGTGCGCCGTTACGATGCCGCGCTCGGGTGGCTGCTTCGCCGACGGGCGATAATATGGATCGTATACGCCCTATCGATCGCGGGACTCGTCGGACTGTTTTTCGTGGTGGACAAGGAACGTCTGCCCGACATGACCTATAACGACATGATCGTCCGAATAGACTGGAACGACCGCATCTCCGCCGAGGAGAATGCCCGACGAACCGAAGCCTTAGTCGCCTCGTTGGGCGACCGAGTCGAGCAATCGACCGTCATGGCGGGCGTGCAACAATTCATTCTCTCGCATACCGAGCAGACGGGAGTCGCCGAAGCTGCCGTCTACCTGAAGTGCCGCTCGTCGGACGACGTCAGGCCGCTGCAACGTGAGATAAGCGAATATCTGGAGCGCACGGCTCCGCAGGCCCGCCATGAGTTCGGCGTTTCGGGCAACGTCTTCGACATGATCTTCGCCGACAAGCAGGCCCGACTGACCGCGCGCCTGCGCGCCGCCACGGGCCGTGCCGCCGGCCCCGAAAGTTTGCAACGGCTCGTGAATCGCATATCCGAAGCCCTGCCCGAGGAGCATATCGCGCCCGTGCCGATGCAGGAAGATATTCTTTACGTCGCCGACCCCGAGCGCATGGCGCTTTACGACGTCTCCTACTCCACCCTGCTCCACACGCTGCGCAACGCGTTGAACGAAAACACGCTGTTCGCCATCACTTCGGGCGACGAGTCGCTGCCCGTGGTCGTCGGCGACAACACCTCCGATCTCAACGATATGCTCTCGAGTACGTTCATCGCCTCGGGCGGCGCCGAAATTCCCGTCGGCGAATTCATGCGGCCGACACGCATACGCGACATAAAGAGCATCGTGGCGGGCGCGGAGGGCGAATACTACCCGCTGGATCTCGCCCCCGCGAGCAAAGAGGTGCAACGCGTCATGCGCACCGTCCGCGACTGCGTCGCCGAGGACGGGAATTTCGAGGTGTCGTTCAGCGGCAGCTACTTCACGAATCGAAACATGGTCCGACAATTGGTATGGGTGCTCGTCGTGGCTCTGGCGCTGCTTTTCTTAATCCTCGCCGCGCAATTCGAATCGCTTCTGCAACCGTGGATAATCCTTTCGGAGATCGTCATAGATCTCTTCTTCGCCATACTCACGCTGTGGGCGACGGGGCAGACGCTCAACCTCATGTCGATGATAGGACTCATCGTGGTGTGCGGCATCGTCATAAACGACTCCATTCTGAAGATCGACACCGTCAACACCCTGCGTCGCGAGGGCATGACGCTCAAACGGGCCATCCTGACGGCTGGACAACGACGCCTGAAAGCCATAGTCATGACCTCGCTCACCACCATATTGGCCGTCGCGCCGTTTCTGGCAAGGGGCGACATGGGTTCCGATCTGCAATACCCCATGTCGCTGGCGATAATAAGCGGCATGATCGTCGGCACCCTCGTCAGCGTATTCTTCATACCCTCGGCATATTACGAACTCTACAAGCATAAACGATGACGGATAGAGACGATAAACCGCGCCGTCGCGGGCTCCCGCCCTTTTCGGTCCTGCTGATAGCCGCCGCGCTTGCCGTTGCGGGCATAGCTTTTATTCCGCGTCTCAACATACAGCACGAACCGTCGGTGCGCGACCGACATATCACGGTCTCCTTCTCGTGGGACGGCGTCTCGGCCCGCATTTTGGAACAGACGGTGACTTCGCGCATCGAGGGCGCCTTGGCGAGCATCGCGGGTTGCGACGACGTCTCCTCGGCGTCATATCTCGGATGGGGCAGCGTCACCGTGCATTTCCGCAAGGGCATCGACATGACGGCGGCGCGCTTCGAAGTCGCCACCACGATCCGCAACATCTACTCCAAGTTGCCCGAGGGGGTATCCTACCCATCGATCTCCATGACCGAGAGCGGCGCAAGGGACAAAACCATCCTCACCTACACCATCAAGGCGGGCATCCCGACAGAACGCATATACGACTACGTGCAGGCGAACGTCGTATCTCCGCTCTCGCGTGTGGACGGCGTGGGCAAAGTCGACCTATCGGGAGCGACTCCTTATGAGTGGGTCATAACTTTCGATCCCGAGGCGACGGAGACCGCGGGCCTCACCGTTTCGCACCTCGCCTCGGCTTTCCGCGACTATTTCAGCAGCGACGTGGTGGGCATGGCATCCGCAGAGGACGAAGACGGGTCGCCGCGCAGCATAACGCTCAAGCTGCGCAACCGCGCCTCGCTCGATTTCGACGACATACCCGTCGCCCGCCGCGGCGACCGCATATTTTACCTGCGCGACTTCGCATCGGCGCGTCGGCGCGAAGCCCTGCCGTCATCCTATTTCCGAATCAACGGACTGAACGTGATTACCCTGAGCATTACGTCCGAAGCGCATACGAATCTCTTGCGCGTGGCCGAAGCCGCGCGTTCGCGCATGGAGGAGCTGCAACGCGAATTCCCCGCCGAGATATCGGCGTCGCTCACCTACGATGCGTCGCAACGCATAATGAGCGAACTGGAGAAGATCTGCCGCCGAACGCTGTTGTGCGTGGCGATACTTCTGCTGTTCGTATGCGTCGTGAGCCGCGACATGCGATATGTGCTCATGATAGCCGCCACGCTCGCGGTGAACATACTCGTCGCCGTGGGGTGTTACGCACTGTGCGGGCTCGACATCCACATATACACGCTGGCGGGCATAACCGTCTCGCTGGGCATAGTCATCGACACGGCCATAATAATGGTCGATCATTACAGTTACCATCGCAACCGTCGCGTCGCCGTATCCATAGTCGGCGCGCTGCTCACCACGATAGGCGCGCTGTCGGTGATCC
>Ga0073906_1002157_pt1 | contig 26942 bp, 21 predicted proteins | sample Inofromicrocosms_FD_65485 | JGI IMG/M metagenome (GOLD analysis project Ga0073906, IMG submission 65485) | Mouse cecum microbial communities from Vienna, Austria - Inoculum for glucosamine and mucus D2O microcosms | ecosystem: Host-associated > Mammals > Digestive system > Large intestine >...
GAGTCTTCGGCCTTCTGGACGAAGAAATCTACGATGCCGTTATCAACCAGTCTGAAGAGATGGCTCATATCGCTCAATTTTATAATCTGAAATCAGCAAGTTGAACTTGCGAAACTTGAACTTGGTATTTTTGGCCATTCCGGCATTGTCAGTCAGTCGCATATGCCTATATGCTCCTTTCTTCCGCAGCCGGACTGTCTCAAAAATCCCTGCGTTTTATATGTTCATTAATTTTCAGCAACTACTTACAATTATAATCGTGTTTCAATATGACAACAAATTCTGCGCCAAATATATGCTGACAAGAATCGATAAATATATTTTGTTAAAAAGAATATAAATGTTAATTTTGCATTATAATAGGAGTGGTGGGGGAGCGATAAATATAGGAAGCAACCGAAGGAATCGTAAGAAAACAGAGAAAGAGAAGATAAGATGGTAATACAGAGATGGCAGACAGTATTGCTGCTGATAGCTGCGGCAGTCATGGCATGTTTCACATTCATGTCTCTTGGGCAGATACAATTGCCCGACTATACGTGTGATTTCACAACAATGGGCTTCAAGATAGAAGGGGAGGCCACGAATGGAGGACCGACAGGATATGCCGCCTACACATGGCCATTCTTTATAGTGTCGCTGCTGAGCTTCATAATCCCGGCCATCGCCATATTCTGCTATAAGAAGCTGAAGCTTCAGAAGACACTGTGTCTTGTTGAGGTGCTGTTCCTGATAGCGATACTGGGCTGCGGCTGCGGTTACGGCTATTTTCAGTTTCCGGAGGCTCAGGTGGAATGGTCGTCGCTGATAGTGGCGCCGCTTTTGGCATTGGTAGCCGACGTTTTCGCCTACAACAGAATCTGCGCTGACGCCCGCCTGCTACGCGCCGCCGACCGTATAAGGTAATTAAAGACCTTAGAGCCCTTAAAGCCCTTAAAGACCTTAAAGCCCTTCCAATTTTCCCAAACTTGAATCATTCAAACAATCATGGCAAAAGAACTCAAGAACTTCACCAAAAGATCAGATAATTATTCACAGTGGTATAACGAGCTTGTAGCTAAGGCCGACCTTGCAGAGCAGTCGGCGGTACGCGGCTGCATGGTAATAAAGCCGTATGGCTATGCCATATGGGAGAAGATGCAGCGACAGCTCGACGACATGTTCAAGGCCACCGGCCATCAGAACGCCTATTTTCCGCTGCTGATACCTAAATCGTTTCTCAGCCGCGAAGCCGACCATGTGGAAGGTTTCGCCAAGGAGTGCGCCGTAGTGACCCACTACAGGCTCAAGAACGACCCCGAAGGCAACGGCGTGGTAGTGGACCCCGCAGCCAAGCTGGAGGAAGAGCTGATAATCCGTCCTACTTCCGAGACCATCATCTGGAACACCTTCAAGAACTGGATACATTCTTACCGTGACCTGCCGTTGCTGGTGAACCAGTGGGCCAACGTGTTCCGTTGGGAGATGCGTACACGCATGTTCCTTCGTACGGCAGAGTTCCTATGGCAGGAGGGGCATACTGCCCATGCCACGCGCGAGGAGGCAGAGGCAGAGGCACGACGCATGCTTGACGTTTACGCCGACTTCGCCGAGAATTTCATGGCCATACCGGTGGTGAAGGGAGTCAAGACAGAGACGGAAAGATTTGCCGGCGCCCTCGACACATATACCATAGAGGCCATGATGCAGGATGGCAAGGCCCTTCAGTCGGGAACATCCCATTTCCTGGGGCAGAACTTCGCCAAGGCCTTCGACGTGACATTCATGAACAAGGAAAACAAACCGGAATACGTATGGGCATCGTCGTGGGGAGTCTCCACACGTCTGATGGGAGCCCTCATCATGACCCACAGCGACGACAACGGACTGGTGCTTCCTCCCAAGCTGGCACCGATACAGGTGGTGATAGTGCCCATCTACAAGAACGAGGATGACCTCAAAGCGATATCGGCCAAAGTAGAGCCGCTGGTGGCCGCGTTACGTGCCAAAGGCCTCAGCGTCAAGTATGACGACGCCGACAACCGTCGCCCCGGCTTCAAGTTTGCCGACTATGAGGTGAAGGGTGTTCCCGTACGTCTGGCGATAGGAGCCAAAGACCTCGCGAACGGTACCGTGGAACTGATGCGCCGCGACACCCTGGAGAAGGAGACGCTGCCTTTCGAAGGTATCGAAGAACACATCGTCAAGGAACTCGACGACATGCAGGCAAGTCTGCTGGAGAAAGCACGCAAGCGCCGTGAGGAACGCACGATTACGGTAGATACCTACGACGAGTTCAAGAAAAGAATCGAGGAGGGCGTATTCATCTTGGCACACTGGGACGGCACTCCCGAGACTGAAGCGCTCATAAAGGAAGAGACCAAGGCAACAATCCGCTGCATCCCCATGGACGGGGATACCACACCGGGCGTATGCATGGTCACGGGCAAGCCGTCGAAGCGTCGCGTGCTCTTCGCAAGATCTTATTGATAATGCCATGAAAACTAATAGAATAGCAGGGATTGTCCTGGCGGCCGCATCATGCATGGGAGCGCAGGGACTGCAGGCACTGACGGTGGAGGACTATTGTCAGCCCGACCTCACCCGTCCAGAGGGCGTGAAGACTCCATGCCCGTTGGCCGACGGAACTTCATACGCCGCAATTTCCGACGACGGCAGAAGCATCGAGTCGTACAGCTTCAAGACAGGAAAGAAGATAGCGACACTCTTCTCGCTCGACACCCAGAAAGGAGATGTCAAGATCAGCTCCTTCAACGGCTATGAGATATCGGCCAACGGCCGCAAGATACTCCTGTGGAATAATGTCAAGAAGATCTACCGGCACAGCTTCACCGCCGACTATTACGTATTCGACACCTTCCGGGGAACGCTTCAGCGCGTGTCGGAAGGAGGAGCGCAGCGAGGTGCCACGTTGTGTCATGACGGCCGTCAGGTGGCCTATATGCGCGACAACAACATCTATATCTCCAATCTCGATTACGGCACCGACAAGGCTATAACGAAGGATGGCTCCCTCAACAAGGTGATCAACGGCATGCCCGACTGGGCCTATGAGGAGGAGTTCGGAATGATTACCGCCCTGCGCTGGAGTGCCGACGACAATGTGCTCGCCTTCCTTCGCTTCGACGAGACCGATGTACCCGTATACAGTTTCGACCAGTATAAGTCGTATTGCGAGGAGAATCCTTTGTCGGACGTATATCCGGAGGCTTATTCCTATAAGTATCCGTTGGCAGGATATCCCAACTCGAAGGTCAAGGTGATGGCCTATAATGTCAACGACCAGACCACCAAGACCATGGACCTCCCCACTGAAGGGAACTATGTGCCGGCCATCGATTTCGACGGCAAGGGCGAGAATATCATGGTTATGCTTCTGAACCGCGACCAGAACGACCTCAAGGTATACAGGGTTAATCCCGGTTCTACGGTAGCGAGGCAGGTATACGGCGAGCGCAGCGACGCTTGGCTCAGCCCCTCGGCATACCAGATGGTGGACTATGGCGACAACTCATTCGTGATAGGCAGCGAGAAGTCGGGCTACAGACATCTGTACGAATACGACTATAACGGCAACCTGCTGCGCACACTCACCTCGGGCGACTGGAATGTGACCGCATATTATGGCCGCAATCCGTCTACTGGAGCAATATACGTGCAGACCACCCAGAATGGCGCCATCAACAGGAACATAGCCGTGGTGGAACGTGGCAAGACCACCATGCTCAATCCCGCGGCTGGCACGGAAAGAGCCTGGTTCAGCAAAAACTGCCTCTACTTCCTCCGCTATTACAGCAATGCCCAGACACCGCCGGTGTATACACTCTGCGATGCCAAGGGAAAGACGCTTGTCACAGTGGAGAAAAACGAGGAATACGCTGCCAAATATGCCGGAGTGGGCAAAAAGGAGTTCGTCCAGATACCCAATGCGGAAGGGGAGATGATGAACGCTTTTATCCTGAAGCCTGCGGATTTCGACGCCACTAAGCGTTATCCGCTGCTGATGACCCAGTATAACGGCCCCGACTCCCAGGAAGTGCTCAACTGCTGGAAGATGGAGGGCATCTATTATCTGGCATCGCAGGGATATGTTGTAGCTGCGGCTGACGGACGAGGCACCGGCAACAGGTCGCGGCAGTGGGCCAACTGCGTATACCGGCAGCTTGGCGTGCTGGAGACCAAAGACCAGCTTGCAGCCGCCGACTGGATGCGCGCCCAGAATTATATCGACGCCGAAAACACGGCATGTTTCGGATGGAGTTACGGCGGATATATGACGCTGATGGAACTTGGCGACCCGTCATGCCGCTTCAAGGCGGGAGTGGCCATGGCTCCCGTGACCGACTGGCGCTTCTACGACTCCATATATACCGAGCGATACATGCAAACACCGCAACAGAACGAAAGCGGCTACAATCTCGCGTCGGCATTGGCAAGAACTCAGAATGTGAATGGACGACTCCTGATAATGTCGGGTACGAGCGATGACAACGTGCATTTCTATAACACGCTGAAATACAGCTCCAAACTCAGCTATGAAGGGAAAGTTTTCGACATGATGGCACTCACAGGATTCGAACACAGCCTCCCCATGTGCAACGCAAGAACACAGCTGTTTAAAAAAATCGCCGATTTCCTTAATACAAATTTGAGTCAAAAGCGTTAATATAATATAAAAGAGGAGAGTGAGGAACTAATCGGGCGTGTATAACGGTTTTCAGGAAGCGTTATACCAGTGATATCAACAACCTGACGAAGCGAAAACGATGCAAGATCTGGAAAAAATAAGCAGCGCACGGCTCACGGGATATTGGAAGGACCTGTCGATGGGACTTCTGATACTTCTTGTGGTCATGTTCCTGTCGCAGGCCTTGCCGTATTATTTCTCGCCGATAGTGGCGTTGGTTGGAGCGGCGGTGATGTACACCATGCTCTACAACAACAAGCTGAAAAATCTGCCGTCATGCATGATCACGATTTATGCGTTGTTCTGCTGCATGATAAGCTATTCCTTCTTCAGCATAGTCATCAACGTGCTCTATATCTGGGGAATGCTTGAGCTTCCCAAGGAACTGGTGTTTTTCCATCCGCCGTTCATATCCAGCCTCATCCTCGACCCTATCTGCGCCGTAACGCTGCTTGTGATATACTGTCGGCACAACAATCTGCGCTATTGCCTCAATTGCAAGTTCAAGAACGGTTTCTCGATTGAACGCGGAAAATTCGGCGAACTGCTGCACAAGGAGTCGAAGAACCAGCTTCTGAACCTCTTCCTCCTGTTCACGATTCTATCGGTAATAGTATGGATATACTATTTCACGCATTACGACCGGAGTGCCGACATCAACAAGCGCGACATGTACATCTTCTCCTGGCTCAACCTGATGATGATAGTGCTCGACGAAGCATATTTCGCCTTCAGGTATTACAATCTTTACCTCGACTATCAGGAGAGCAGCGAAATCATCACCGAACAGGAGCTTTCCGACATGACGGTAAAGACATATCTGCGCTTCTACGTGATATGCGGCAACTCCATCTATCTCAACGACAAGATGGTAGATCCGTCGATGCCGTTCCGCCAGATAATAGACACTCCGTTCGTGACCAAGAGGAATGTCAACGGTATCACCACTGCGGAAGTAGAGGGGATCATACATAAGATGGTGGGAGTGCCGGGACATCTGCGCTTCTTCTATGGCCGTAAGAATCCCGACCTCAAGAAGCATTCCCTGCTGAGATATTTCTATTTTCTCGACGGCACCCCCGAGGATTATCCCGAGATGCGGGTGATGGGTAAATGGATTGACTTCAACAGGGTAAAGCATGTTTACAACCAGAGTCCTACGCTCATCAACAAGATGATGCTGTCTGACATCTCGCGCATGACCACGATAGTGCTCACTCAGAAGATTTTCGACCAGCGCGGTTATCGGAAGATAAAGGCGAAATCGTATCAGCCTACATATGATCTTCTGGAAGTACGCGACAGCGACTATGACTTCCAGGACGACAAATGGATACGTGTGGCGATGTTCAATTCCGACTCGAAGGGTTTCTTCATGCGCAGACTATGGAAGAAGATGCTCAACCAAAAAGACGACGCGACGTGGGGCTGAGAAGCTCGATAGCGATAGTTGGGCCTACGGCGTGCGGCAAGACGCGTCGAGCTGTCGAAGTGGCCCGCGCTTTCAATGGCGAGATCATATCCGCCGATTCCAGGCAGGTATACCGCTCGATGGATATCGGAACAGGCAAAGACCTTTGCGAGTACGAGGGCATACCCTATCATCTCATCGACATACGCGATGCGGGCCATAAGTATAATCTCCACGAATATCTTCATGATTTCAGGGAAGCCTATGCCTTGGTGGAGAGTCGCGGGCATATGCCGGTGATATGCGGCGGGTCGGGGATGTATGTGGAGAATGCCCTCAAGGGCGTCTATCTGCCTGAAGTGCCGGCGAATCCGTCGCTCAGGAAAAAGCTGCAGGACAAATCCATCGAAGAGCTGACAGAGATACTCCGACAGTACAAGAAGCTGCACAACACTACCGACATAGACACGGTGGCGCGGGCTGTCAGGGCTGTGGAGATTCAGGAATATTACCGCAGCCATCCCGAGGAGGCGGCAATGGTGTCGGCCGACAGTGCCCGTCCGCTCGATTGTCTGGTGATTGGCATCGACATTCCCCGCGACGAGAGAAGAGAAAGAATATCCCGGCGACTTGAAAGCCGTCTCGAAGAGGGTATGGTGGAGGAGGTGAGAGGAATCCTTGACGCGGGAGTGAACGCCGACGACCTTATTTATTATGGACTTGAGTACAAGTACGTGACCTTGTACGTAACCGGGGAGCTGTCGTACGCCGAAATGAAGAAGCAGCTCGAAACGGCTATCCATCAGTTTGCCAAGCGGCAGATGACATGGTTCCGCGGCATGGAGAAGCGTGGCATCCATATCCATTGGCTCCCTTACGACATGCCGCAGGATCTTTTTCTGTCGGAAGTGAAGAGCCTGATGGACTCCATTCCGTAAAAAACTGTTATAATTAGAGGGATACCTAAAACAAGGTATTTTTAGGGGTGCGGTTTGAAGTTACGGGTATTAAGATGTAATTTTGCATCGAAGATTTGGACAATAGAGCTATGAAAGAGACGGAGAATATAGGCGCCGGTGAAATGAAGACGTGTACCAGGAAGATGCGGTTGTCGGATTTGAAGCCTGGAGACACCGGTGTAATTATAAAGATATTGGGTCACGGAGCCTTCCGCAAACGCGTCATGGAGATAGGATTTGTGAAGGGGCGTGAGGTCAGGATGATACTTAACGCGCCGCTTCAGGATCCGATAAAATTTGCGTTGATGGATTATGAGGTGTCGCTGCGGCGGGCAGAGGCCGACCTTATAGAGATATGCGACCTTGACGAATGGAACGGCACCGGCGGGGGTCTGGGTGGGGCCGACGATAAGGAGGAGAGCCGCGTGGGAGAGACTTCCTTCGACGTGAGACGCGACAAGGTAATCAATGTGGCCCTCATAGGGAATCCAAACTGCGGTAAGACATCTTTTTTCAACTATGTGAGCGGTGCTCATGAGCATGTGGGCAATTATGCCGGAGTGACGGTGGGAGCCAAAGAGGGAACCATGCGTCATAAAGGTTACCGCTTCAATATCGTTGACCTGCCCGGCACTTATTCGCTGTCGGCCTATTCTCCCGAAGAACTGTACGTGATGCGGTATCTGCGTGAGGAGACTCCCGATGTGATTATCAATGTGGTGGTAGCCTCCAATCTCGAGCGTAACATGTATCTTACCACCGAACTTATCGACATGAACCGTTCGATGGTAATCGACCTCAACATGTTCGACGAGCTCAAGAAGAGCAACGCGCGGCTGGATTACGATGCTTTAGGGAAGATGCTCGGCGTGCCGATAGTGCCAACCATAGCCTCGACGGGATGGGGAATAGAAAGACTCCTCGACACGGTAATCGAGGTCTATGAGATGAAGAATCCCGATACCAGGCATATTCATATCAGTCTCAATCCCGAAATAGAGAGGGCGGTGTCGCAGCTCAACGACAGTCTTAAGAAGGATCCGGAGGTGTCGGCACATTTCTCGCCGAGATTCATAGCCATAAAATTTCTTGAGCGCGACCCGGAGATAGAAGCGTCGCTGAAGAAGAATCCGAATTACGGTGAATGGTGCGAGATCCGGGAGAAGCTGGAAACGAAGACGAAGCGCGACTTAGGCGAGGATGTCCCCTCGGCCATATCCGCCGAGAAGTATGGCTTCATCCAGGGTGCCCTCAAGGAGACGATGACTGGCTCGGCCGCCAACGACGAGAAAACTACCAAGGTGATAGATTCGCTGGTGACCAGCAAACTTTTTGGCTTCCCGATATTCATTCTGGTGATGTGGCTCACTTTCTGGGCGACGTTCCGGATTGGCTCATATCCAATGGAATGGATAGAATCGCTGATAAGCTGGATATCGGGACTCATAGGCAAGTATATGCAGGCAGGCCCGCTCAAGGACCTTATTCTCGACGGTATCATCGGCGGCGTGGGAGGCGTGATAGTGTTCCTGCCGAATATCCTGATTCTCTATTTCTTCATCTCGTTCATGGAGGACTCGGGCTATATGGCGCGGGTGGCTTTCATCATGGACAAGCTGATGCACAAGATGGGACTTCACGGGAAGTCGTTCATACCGATGGTGATGGGTTTCGGCTGCAACGTACCGGCCATCATGTCGACGCGCATCATCGAGAGCAGGTCGAGCCGTCTGATCACGATACTTATCAACCCGTTCATGAGCTGTTCGGCGCGCATACCTATCTATGTGCTTCTTGTAGGGGCTTTCTTCCCGGCACACGGGGCCACGGTGTTCTTCGGGCTTTATCTTCTGGGGATACTTGTGGCGATACTGACGGCGCGGCTGTTGCGGAGGTTCTGGTTCAAGGCCGACGAGACGCCTTTTGTGATGGAGTTGCCGCCTTATCGTCTTCCCACCGCCAAAGCCACGATGCGCAACATGTGGTCGAAAGCCGAGCAATACCTTCGCAAGATGGGTGGCCTTATCCTGGTGGCAAGCATCATTATATGGGCATTGTCGTATTTCCCGCGCTATAAGATGGAGGATGTGCCGGCAAGCTATCGCGCGGAGATTATGGCCGACATGCCGGCGAAGACCCTGCAGACTGCCGACAAGACAAAGATTGACGAAATGGTGCTCACGGAATATCAGCAGTCGCAGTCGATTTTAGGGCGTACCGGCAAGTTCATACAGCCGGTGATGGAGCCTCTCGACCAGACATGGCAGTCGTGCGTGTCGCTGCTTACAGGCATAGCCGCCAAGGAGGTGGTGGTGTCCACGCTGAGCGTGCTTTATGTGGGCGATGACGATGCCGAAGCGTTGAGCCAACGGCTCAAAACGCCCTCTGCCATTACCGGCAAGGCTCCTTTCACGCCGGCTTCAGCTCTCGCCTTCATGGTGTTTGTGCTCATTTATTTCCCCTGCATCGCCGCCCTCAGCGCCATTGTGCGCGAAGCCGGTTCCTGGAAATATGGCCTCTTCTCCTTCCTGTACAACACCATCCTCGCCTGGATCCTGGCCTTCCTGACCCTCAGAATAGCACTCCTCTTTTAAACCGTTTGGTACATACGGGAATTTTTGCTAATTTTGAAAAATGTATGCGCAATACGGTGACGGGTGTAAATCCGGTGCCGGCGTACACATTTAATATATACCCGAAGGCATGAGCAATTCAGAATATGATTTTTCAGACATATCTCCTTACGACGACTCAGTGTTTAAGGAGAAGATGGCCACATTGATAGAGGATCCCGGTTTTCTGCATGCGGTGAAATATACGATGCCCATCGGAGAGGTACCCTCACTGATTGAAGAGCTTAAAAGCATCGACAACAAATATGATTTCCAGCGGGAGGTGATGTTCCCGTTTCTGGAAATGCTTGCCAAGACCACAACCGCGGGCATAACTCTCGGCGGTGTGAAATACCTGAATCCGGGCACCAATTATGTGTTCATATCCAACCACCGTGACATCGTTCTCGACGCGTCGTTTCTCAACCTTGCCTTTCTGCGCAAGGGGATGCCGACATCGGAAGTGGCCATCGGCAACAATCTGCTGGTGCTGCAATGGATAGAGGACCTTGTGCGGCTCAACAAGTCGTTTATCGTCAAGCGCAACACAGGACTCCGTGAAGGACTCCTGGCAGCAAAAAAACTCTCGGCATATATCCATCACTGCATACAGGAGAAGCATGAGAGCGTATGGATAGCCCAGCGTGAAGGCCGCGCCAAGGACAGCAGCGACAAAACGCAGGAGTCGTTGGTGAAAATGCTCGCCATCGCCGGACAGGGTTCCTTCATGGAGCGCCTCAAGGAGATAAACCTCCTGCCCGTGTCGATAAGCTATGAGTTCGATCCCAACGATTACCTGAAGGTCAGGGAGTTCATACTCCGCAGACGATCACCCGATTTCAAGAAGACACAGCGCGACGACCTATTCAGTATGGAGACGGGTCTGCTGCAGTTCAAGGGACGCGTTCATTTCCAGCTTACTCCCAGAATCAACAACAAGCTCGAGCAGATAGGAGAGTTCCCCGACACGAATACATCGGCAAAATATGCCGGCTGCATCATCGACCAGGCGATACACCGCAGTTACGAGATATTTCCCATCAACTATGTGGCCTTCGATATGCTCACCCGCTCATCACGTTTCGAATCAAGATACACGCCGGAGGAGAAGCAGACGGTGCTGGACTATTTCGAGAGCCAGCTGGCAAAGATAGACCTCGCCGACATCACCGACGAAGAACGCGGCTACATGATGGAGATGATGCTCACCATGTACTCCAATCCGTTGCGCAACAAGCTGAAGTCGATACTTGGAGGCCTTGAGTAATAAGAATAAGCCATGAGACTGCCGCTGCTAAATATCATACTGTTGCTGCTGATGACGTCGCTGGTGGACGCCTACATACTGTGGGATGTTCGTAGCCAGAGCAGCAAGCTCAAAAGAGGCCGCAACTGCGCTGTTTACGGCATCAGCGTTCTGCTGTGCTGGGCGTTGCTGGCCGTAGGGCTCAGCCTTCCCCGTCGCTCCGGAGATTATGACCTGCAGCCCGTGATGTGGCTCCTCTTCAGCTATCTAACCATCTTTGTAGCCAAGATTGTATATGTGCTGTGCTCACTTGTCGGCAGGCTTGTCAACATAAGGAGCCGACGTCTTGTCAACTATGGAGCCATGGCCGGGGTACCGCTGGGCAGTCTGGTGTTCATAACCATGTGGTGGGGCGTCCTTGTGACGCGCCATGAGCTGGAGACGGTAAAGGTGGAGGTGTCGTCGGCGCGTCTCCCGAAAGGTTTCGATGGCTACAGAATAGTGCAGTTCAGCGACGCACATGTGCCTACCTGGGGCGCAGATACGACATTTGTGGCACGAATGGTGGATGAAATCAACGCGCTGAATGCCGATATGATAGTGTTTACCGGCGACCTCGCCAACAGGAATACTCCCGAGATAGAACCCTTCATACCGGTACTGTCTCGACTCCGCGCCAAAGATGGTGTATATTCCATATTGGGTAATCATGACTACGGCGACTATCAGGACTGGCCGGATGCCGCAGCCAAGGAGGCGAACCTCCGGCAGATGCACAACGCCCAGGCCCGTATGGGATGGCAGCTGCTCGACAATGATTACCGTTACATAGTTCATGACGGAGATACGATAGCGCTGATAGGCGTGGGCAACTGGGGCGAGCCTCCGTTCGGCCAGTACGGCGACCTGAAGAAAGCCTATGAGTCGGAAGATGGAAAGAGAAATATCAACGACAAGCGGTTCAAAGTACTGTTGAGCCACAATCCTGAGCATTGGAACCGCTACGTGCGCAGTCACAGCAATGTAGACCTGACATTGTCGGGTCACACGCACGCCATGCAGATGGAGGCCGACATGTTCGGGCGGCGGTTTTCGCCGGCATCGTGGCGCTATCCCTACTGGGGAGGTATGTACGAGGACAAGGCGCCCGACGGCACTCCCAGCCGTCTATACGTGAACATAGGCACCGGCGAGGTGGCCATTCCCATGAGGATAGGCGCCACTCCCGAGATAACCCTCATAACACTTAAGTCTGAGTAGAGATAGGACATGAATCGTGCGGTGGTATGCATAGGTAGCAATCTTACGCCACGGCGGCAGTACCTGGAGAAGGCCTGTAGATGGCTCCGCAGTATGCTGACGGATGTGGAGGCGTCGTGTATCTACGAGACTCCGGAGTATCATGGCATAGGCCGGCCCTACCTCAACATGGTAGCCGCAGGCTATACTACGGAGACTTACGAGACACTGAACAGGAGAGCCAAAGCTATGGAGGCGGCTTGCGGCCGCGACGATGACGCGCGGAGCCGGGGAGATGTACCCCTCGACATAGATATAGTGATATGGAATCACGACATCATCCGTCCCGGCGATTTCAATCAGCAGTTTTTCAAAATAGGGGCCCGGCAGATAGGGATTCCCGAAATGCTTGAAAGTCAACCCGGATGAGCGGACATACTCAGAACATATGGGCCGAGAGGGCCAAGTACATCGCAGTAGATTTGCTGACGACGGCCGCCGCCTTCGTGGTCTTCAACATATGCCGCTACCATATCCTGCATCATTTCCATCTGCTGCCGGCAGAGACACCATGGCATTATCTGGGGAGTGAAAAGCTGTTGCTCGAACAGATACTCGTGCCGATAGCCCTGCTGGCGGTATATGCGCTGTCGGGATTCTACAACAGACCCTTCTTCAAGTCGAGGCTGAGCGTAGCCAACAACACGCTGTGCGTTGCGGCCGCCGACACTTTCCTGATATACCTGCTGATACTCCTCAACGACATGGGTGTCAAGCGCATAGACTATCTGGTGATAGTGACGCTCTTCCTTCTGTTGTCGGTATTTCTGTTTACGGGCCGATATGCAGTGGTATCGGCCTTCAACGAAGAGATTCGTCGCGGGCGCCGACGGCTGCGGGTGCTCATGGTAGGCAATTCGCGTCAGAGCCGGCGTACCGCCGAACAGCTGTTGAAAGGAGAGCCTTCCATTCCCTACGATGTGATAGGCTATATACGGGTGCCGGGGGAGAAGTCGGCCAGCGATGCCGAGAATGTATGGGATTTCGACAAGGTCGACGAGGTATGCCGGCAATATGACCCTGACCAGATAGTAATAGCGTTGACGCGCAGAAACGACGAGGCGGTGATGCGGCTTCTCGACGAGCTGCTGCATCTCAACAAGCCGCTGAAGATAGCACCCGACACGCTGTCGTACGTCACCTCCAACATACATCAGAACGACATCATGGCGATGCCGTTTGTCGACCTGACATCGCCGCGGATAAGTGATTTCCAGCGTAACGTTAAGCGCACGGGGGATGTTGCCGTATCGATAGCAGCCCTGCTGTTGCTGCTGCCGCTCTTCGCCGGGCTGGCCGTGGCCGTGAAGTATGCCTCGAAAGGGCCGGTGCTGTACAGGCAGCAACGACTCGGAATACGCCGTAAGCCTTTCACTATCTACAAATTCCGGTCGATGGTGGCAGATGCCGAAGCCACGGGGCCATGTCTGTCGAGCGACACAGACCCGCGCATCACGCGCGTGGGACATTTCATGCGCAAATACAGGCTCGACGAGCTGCCGCAGTTCTGGAATGTGCTGAAGGGCGACATGTCGCTGGTAGGACCAAGACCCGAACGCGACTTCTATGCACGCCAGATTATCGCCAAAGCTCCCTATTACCGGCTGATATTCCAGGTAAGACCCGGCATAACTTCATGGGGAATGGTCAAGTTCGGGTATGCCTCGGATGTCGACCAGATGGTGGAGAGGTCAAGATTCGACCTCCTCTACATCAACAATATGTCGATAAGCACTGACATAAAGATTCTATTATATACCATCAAGACTGTAGTGAACGGAGAAGGAAAGTAATGGCATATAAGGAGACACATAACAGATTCACAGATTGGTGGATGCGGCTGGTGATATGGCGTGAGCATCATATCAAGGAACGCACGTTCGTGATATTCCTTGCCTTGGTTGTGGGGATACTCTGCGGATTCGCCGCCCAGCTGCTGAAATATCTGATAAGCCATATATCGGGGTGGCTAACTTCCAATTTTTCCATCACGGATGCCAATTATCTCTATCTGGTATATCCCGTGGCGGGCATCATCCTGACGGTACTGTTTGTGAAGTATGTGGTCAAGGACAACATATCGCATGGCGTGACGAAGGTACTGTATGCCATCTCGCGCAATAAGTCGCGACTCAAGCGAAAGAACATGTATGCGTCGTTGGTTGCGTCGTCGATTACGATAGGCTTTGGCGGCTCGGTAGGAGCGGAGGGCCCGATAGTTTACACGGGGGCGGCCATAGGGTCGAATGTAGGGCAGGCCTTCCGGCTGTCGCCCAAGATTCTGATGCTTCTTGTGGGGTGCGGAGCAGCAGCCGGGATCGCCGGCATATTCCGCGCTCCCATTGCAGGGATGCTTTTCACCATCGAGGTGCTGATGATCGACTTCACCGGCATGACGATTATGCCGCTGCTTATAAGCTCCATATCGGCGGCTACGGTGGCTTACGTGCTCGAAGGATACGGCTCCGAGTTCTTCTTCTCCCAGTCGGAGGCTTTCCATACCGGCAAGATTCCGTATACCATTCTGTTAGGAGTGGTGTGCGGGCTTATGTCGTTCTATTTCACCAAAATAGTGTTCATGATGGAGACGATGTTCCGGCGCATAAAGTCGCGTAGCTGGAAGGTGGCGGCCGGCGGTATTGTGATAGCCGGGCTGGTGTTCTTCTTTCCGCCATTGTACGGCGAGGGTTACGGCGCCATCAACGATCTTCTTGACGGGAACGTATCCAAAATTCTCGACGGCACAGTGTTCTATGTCGACAGGGGCGACATATGGTTTGTAGCCTTGTTCATAGCGTCGGTTGCGATGATGAAGGCCTTCGCCACATCGGCCACAAACGGCGCCGGAGGTGTGGGCGGCACATTCGCGCCCTCGCTGTTTGTGGGAGCTCTTACGGGATTCCTTTTCGCCTTCGTGCTCAACAACATGAACTGGGGCATAGAGCTGTCGCAGAAGAACTTCACGCTTATGGGCATGGCCGGCGTAATGAGCGGCGTGATGCACGCTCCACTGATGGCCATCTTCCTCACGGCTGAGATGACTGGCGGATACAATCTCTTCCTCCCTCTGCTGATAGTCTCCACGCTGGCTTACCTGACAATACAGGTGTTCTCTCCATACAGCATCTATACCATGCGACTGGCAAAGGCCGGCGACCTCCTGACCCATCAGAAGGACAAGTCGGTGCTGACGCTCATGAAGGTCGACAAGCTTATTGAGAAGGATTTCAAGACGGTGACCCCCGACATGGACCTCAAACAGATGGTCGACGTGATATCGGTATCGAAGCGGAATCTCTTCCCGGTAGTAGACAATGAGGGCAACCTCAAGGGAATAGTGCTTCTCGACGACATACGGAACATCATGTTCCGCACGGACCTTTATAAAAAGATGCACGTATCGAGGTTCATGACGTCGGCACCCGCAGTGATCGACATAAACGAACCTATGGACAAGGTGATGAGTACCTTCGACAAGACCAACGCGTGGAATCTCCCTGTGGCCGACAACGGTAAATATGTCGGCTTTGTATCAAAATCAAAAATCTTCAACTCTTACCGACAGGTATTGAAACACTTCCTCGACGACTGATTCCATTTCCGTGGAATGACGACAGTCAGTTGTTGTTGACCGAATACTTCATCTTGGCCATGGCCTGCAGGTCCTCGGTGGTGTCGCATTCATCAACAATCTCGCAGCCGAGCATAGACTCGATGACATCTTCCATTGTGACAATACCACGCATGCAGCCATATTCGTCGGTAATCACGGATATATGTTCTTTTTTCTCCAGCATCTTCTGCCATATTTCCGATACTGTTTCATTTTCAGAAAAAAACAGAATTGGCCTGAGAATGTCATTCATGGTATCTTCAAATCTGTCTTGCGACAATTTTTCAAGCACACTTGCCCTGCGGACATAACCGATGATGAACTCCCGTTGGTTGTCATACACAGGAATGCGCGAATACGGTTCCAGTTCCTTGTCGTTATAAAAATCTTTCATGGAAGAGTTTCGCGCCACGGATGACACCACCACAAATGGAGTCATTATTTGCCGGGCACTGATGTCGGCTATTTTGAGAAAGCTCTGTATTATATGGTTTTCGTAAGGGTTGAACACACCTTCATCTGTGCCGACATCCACCATGGCTCCGACTTCCTCGCGGCTCACCGTTAGGGGCTGTATTTTAGGTGAAAAACATTTTGTGAGCAACTCTGACACCCATACAAGAGGATATGTTATGAATATGAGCACTCTGATTACTTTGGCTGCAGGCATTGCAAGAGTGCGCCAATATGAAGCACCTATAGTTTTGGGTATGATTTCCGACAATACGAGAATCAGTAAAGTGAGAATTGCCGATATGATGCCGAAATAAGCTTCGCCGAATACTTTTACCGATTCTGATCCAACACCGGCGGCACCGATGGTATGGGCTATGGTGTTGAGTGTGAGTATCGCGGCAACCGGTCGGTCCACGTTGACTTTGTATTTCATCATCAGTGACGCTGTCTTGTCGCCCTGACTTTCTTTCATTGAAATATAAGATACAGGAGTGGACAGCAACACAGCTTCCAGAACCGAGCAAAGAAACGATATGCCCAGCGCTCCAATAAGATACAGTAATATTATGGTCATATTTTGTGTGTTTCATCCATTATGGCTATGAGTGCCCTAACAGAATATAATTATTGTTGAGAAAGGTAGATTAGATATGGTCTTCCGGGTGTGATTGCGACATACTCCCCCGGAACAGCCGTTTATTCACGAAACACACAATATCGGACACTAATTTCATGCACAGCAATGCTTGGATTGGTAAGACGCACTGCACATGGGCGTCTGTTTGTCAGTGCCGGACGCATTGGAACATATATATTCCCGAGAGTTCTGTCATTAATATTTTTTTCGGAAGAGTCTTGTACGCATGACGAAACCATCACGATTTCAGTTTCTTGTTCCACTGTTTCAGCAGATGAACCGTGAAGAGATGTGGTTGTGACGCATATTATAATGCATAGCATAATATGTATGAACCGTGTCACCGATACAATGATTATATGTTGTCGAGCAATCGTACTTCCATTTAATTATATAACATGGCGCATGGCAATAATGTTGTGTTGTCTGTGTGACGAAATTCCGAATCATTCAAGATTTAATGCTTAAGATTGGTCAGCAATAAAATTTAATTTGTAATTTTGCGGAAATATTGACCAATAAGAGAGATGAACAAACTTGTAGTGGTATTGCTGTTGTTGACAGGTGTGGTGGGATGCGCGTATTCACAGGCAGCAGAAGCGGAGAGCCAGGAACCAACTGAAGAAAAGAACAACTGGGGCGCGAAACTTATCAAGTCGCCCTTCGGACTGGGACTCGACATACAGACCAAATATGTATGGAGGGGCATGGAGATGATGCCTGAAAATTCGGCGCCTGTGTTGTTCCCGTCAGCCAACTTCTCATGGAAGGGGCTTTATGTCTACGTGATGGGCGGTTATGCCGTCAACGGCAAGTATGCCGAGGTGGATGCCGGCGTGAGCTATACGCTGAAAGGTTTCACCCTTGCCATCAACGATTATTACTATCCGACCATCGACAAGAAGCAGGATGCCTATATGAAAGGGGGCCGTCACACAGGCCACTGGCTGGAGGCCTGCCTGACATACGCTCCCGAGAAGGTGCCGATCATAGCCTCCATAAGCAATTTCTTCTATGGCGCCGACAAATATACCGACGCCGAAGGTAAAGAGAAACAGGCTTATTCCACATATCTGGAGGTAGGCAGCTACTATGATTTCCTGCACCATAACCGTATCTCGCTCAACGTCGGCGCAGCACTCAACCGGTCGTGCTACAACGATTACGAGCATGATTTCTCCGTATGCAATATTGAGCTGAAATACACGTATACCGTGCCGTTCAAATGCGGATGGCAGCTTCCCCTTAATGTGGCATACATTTACAATCCTGTGTTCAACAAGTCGAACGTGAACTTCATAGTCAATTTTGCCTTCTGATATGCAAGTTATGAAGCGAAACGCAGTGATACTTGCAGCGGGCACCTCTTCGCGTTTTGTGCCCTTGTCGACGGAGATACCCAAAGGGCTCCTCGAAGTCAAGGGCGAGGTGCTCATAGAGCGGCAGATACGCCAGCTCCGGGAGGCCGGAATCGACGATATCATCATAGTGGCCGGTTACAAGGCCGAAATGTTCGGATATTTACGCGACAGGTTCAACGTGGATATAGTGGTTAACGAAGACTATCGCCGCTATAACAACACATCATCGTTGATACGGGTGCTTGACCGCCTCGGCGACACGTATATCTGTTCGTCCGACAACTACTTTCCCCATAACGTGTTCAAGGGGGAGCCGGGCATGAGTTATTACAGTGCCCTCTATGCCGAAGGCGACACCAAAGAGTACTGTCTCGACGTGGATGCCGACGATATCATAACCGGCGTGAGGGTAGGGGGGCATGACGCATGGTATATGGTAGGGCATGTCTATTTTTCCAAAGAGTTCAGCGAAAGATTCATCCCGATTCTGCGGGAGGAATATGAGAATGCCGACATCCGGCGGAGCTATTGGGAGGATGTGTACATAAAGCATATCGAAGAGCTGCCGGGTATGCAGATACGCAGGTATGAGGCGCATGACATAGAGGAGTTCGACACCCTTGACGAGCTGCGGGCTTTCGACACGGAGTATCTGCGCAACACCCGCTCGGCCATAGTGGCCGAAATAGCGCGGCGCCTCGGTTGCGGAGAAGAGGAGGTCGGCGGCTTCTGCAACATTCCTCACGATGGCGACCACCTGTTGTTCACTTTCCGCAAAGATGGCGCGGCATACCGCTATGACGGCTCCTCCTCTGATAAAATCACCGGACCCGATATATTCACCGCACTATGAGTATGGCTGTAATACAGGCTGTCGGCAAAGCACCCTATGACAAGGAGAATCTTCTGCGACACCTTCGGAACATCTTCCCCGGCAAGGATATCTCGGGGGCGAAGATTGCCCGCATCGGGGGCATGAGCAACAAGAATTTCAAGGTGGAGCTCGACAACAGGAGCTATGTGCTGCGCGTTCCCGGTAACGGTTCGGAAGGAATGGTGGAACGTACCGACGAGGAGTACAACGCCCGGGCGGCCTGCCGGCTGGGCATCAATCCGCCGATAAGATATTTCGACGCGTCGACGGGCGTCAAGCTCGCTGACTTCATAGAGAATGCAGAGACGCTGACGGCAGCCACAGTGCAGCGGCACGACAACATGCGCAAGATAGCCCGTATCTACCGCACGGTCCATGGCTCCCGCATACGGCTGAGGAATGAGTTCAACATATTCCGGGAGATAGAGAAGTACGACAGGCTCATGGCACGTGCCGGCGCCGTGATGTATGCTGGCTGGGAGGATGTGCGGCCGCGCGTGATGGCGCTGGAGGAGCGTCTTAACGGACTCGGCGTGGACCTGAAACCTTGCCATAACGATGCCCTATACGAGAATTTCATCAAGGCACCCGACGGCACAATGTATCTCATAGACTGGGAATACTCAGGGATGAACGACCCCATGGCTGATTTCGCCGCCCTCTTCATCGAGGCCGGTTTCGAAAAGGAGAACGAGGATTATATCCTCGCCGAGTATTTCGGCGGTGATGTCCCGGCGGATGCCCGCGAGAAGATACTCTGCTATCAGATACTGTGGGACTATCTGTGGGCGCAGTGGACTGTCATCAAGGAATCGAAAGGCGATGATTTCGGCACCTACGGTCAGGACCGCTTCAACCGCGCCATTGAAAATCTGAATATACTTGACCTCCGATGAGGCAAAAAAAATAGAACCTTGACTCCAATGAGAGAAGAAAATACAGAGAACAAAAGGAGAATAGACTGGATGACGATGCTCATCCCGTTTGGGATAGTAGTGGTGTTGATGGCCATATTCATGGCGATGCCCGCGGAATCGAAGGATGTTGTCGACACACTCCGGGGCTTCTTCGGCGACACCATAGGGATATACTATCCGCTGCTGGCCATAGGGGCGGTGCTTGTGAGCGTATATGTTGCGGTGACCCAGAAGTACGGCAATGTCAGGCTTGGCAATACCGACCGGCCTGCCTACAGTAACTTCAAATGGGGCACAATGATATTCACCTCCACGATGGCTGCCGACATAATGTTCTATTCGCTTATAGAATGGGCGCTATACGGTGGCGAGCAGCATGTCCAGGACTTGGGGGGCACGCAGATGTGGGCGCCGACGTTCACGCTCTTCCACTGGGGTCCGCTTGCATGGGGCTTCTATGTGGTGCTTGCCGTGTGCTTTGCGTTCATGATCCATGTGCGCCGTCGCCGTCGGCAGCGGTTCTCCGAGGCATGCCGGCCGCTGCTCGGCAAGGCTGTCGACGGGTTCTGGGGAAAGGTGATCGACATAACGGCAATCTTCGCCATAGTGTGCGCCACAGCCACCACCTTCTCTTTGGCCACTCCGCTGCTCACCAACGCCATGGGCAATGTGTTCGGCTTTCAGGCCACCACGGCGGTGACTATCATGGTGCTCCTGCTGATATGCGCCGTCTACACCATAACCGTACTCTTCGGTCTCAAGGGCATCAGCAAGCTGGCAGGTATCTGCAGTTATCTCTTTTTCGCCATACTTCTATATTTCCTGCTGCTCGGCGGCGAGACCCGTTATATCTTCGAGACAGGCCTTCAGTCGCTCGGCAACATGACACAGAATTTCATAGGGCTGGCCACATATATGGATCCGTTGCGGGAGACCGGCTTTGCCCAGAACTGGACGGTTTATTACTGGGCCTACTGGCTTGTATGGTGCGTGGCCACGCCTTTCTTCATAGCGCTGATATCCCGGGGACGCACCATCAGGAATGTGGTATGGGGCTCTTTCGGCTGGGGGTTGGCCGGCACTTACCTGTCGTTCATCATCCTGGGCAATTACGGTCTTGCGCAGCAGATGAAACATGGTGTCGACGCCATAGGCTACATCGGCGGCGGCGGCGAGATGTACGAGGCCATACTGATGATTTTCGACACGTTGCCGCTGCCATGGCTGGCACTCTTGCTGCTCACGATAACGATGGTGGCCTTCTACAGCACCACCCTCGACGGCATCACCTATGTCACGTCGGCCTACAGCTATAAGAACATAGCCCCCGAGGAGGAGCCGTCGCGTAAGATACGCGGCTTCTGGAGCATCATGCTCATATTGCTGCCTATAGCCCTCCTCTTCGCCGAAAACTCTCTCTACAGCCTGCAGGGTGTAACCATCATCGCAGCTTTCCCGGTAGGCATTCTCCTGATTATGATAGTGGTCAGCTTCTTCAAGGATTTCAGAAGATGGGAGAAATCATCCGGGACCAACACGAAAAAATGCGCTTAAATGAAAATAGATAAGGAAACAAACGAGACGCTGAGACGTAAATATAACCCCGTGGGCTCCGAGTTGCGAAAGCTGCAGCTCAGGGAGCTTGAAATCCTACGGTATGTGGATATGGTATGCCGTGAGCACGACATACCGTACTGGCTGTCGGGAGGTTCCTGTCTCGGCGCTGTGAGACATGCCGGGTTTATTCCCTGGGATGATGATGTGGATATAGAAATGTTACGCCCCGACTATCTGCGGTTCAAGAAAATCATGGCGGGGCAGCCTCATCCAGATTATGTGTTTCATGACATGGATTCGGACCCTAATTATTTCCTGGGATTCGGAAAGGTGAGAGATCTGCATTCACGGCTGAACGAGACAAAGGGATTCGACAAAAACTATATCTATAAAGGTTGCTTTGTCGATGTGTTTCCGGTTATACCCTCCAATTCGCGTAAGCTGCATTCGCTGGGCATACTGCTTAATATGAAGATGATGTATGCCATGCATGAGGGGAATAGGGTCAAGAGCATGATATGGAAGAGAATATTCCGGATATCGGCGCCGGTGTTGCGCTTCCTGTCGTCGGTGAATGCCAAGGGGAGGTATAGATATGATATAGGCGTATCGTTCACCGAGACATTGGACTACGACGACATCTCGGAGCGTACCGGTATGGATTTCGAGGGGATAGAGCTGCCGGTACCCAGGCGTTATGACTCCTATCTTACGCATATGTACGGAGATTACATGACCCTCCCGACCGAAGACAACATCCAGATCCACACCACCGACTTCGAAATCTTGTAAGCTTTAATAGCTTTAATAGCTTTAATAGCAGAAAGCGGCGGAGCTGATGCTTCGCCGCTTTGGTGACTCCTGCAGGATTCAAACCTGCAACCTTCTGATCCGTAGTCAGATGCTCTATTCAATTGAGCTAAGGAGCCGGAATTGTGTGATTCGTGCAGGATTCAAACCTGCAACCTTCTGATCCGTAGTCAGATGCTCTATTCAATTGAGCTAACGAACCATGCTTTTCGTTCCCGATTTGCGAGTGCAAAATTACTGCTTTTCCTCGACATATCCAAATATAGGAAGAAAAATCTTGAAAAATTATTTCGACAGAGGGATTATCGCGAGCTGCCGGGAGCTGACGCGCGTTGCCACGAGCTGCCGCTCGCGGCACGGCGGCACTTTAGAACATTCGGGAGTCAGATACAGGAATAGATGAAGTAATATAAGAATATGGAGGGGAGTACGAGGAGGAGGGAGTCGATACGGTCGAGGATTCCTCCATGGCCCGGGATGAGGTTGCCGGAGTCCTTGATATGCAGGCCGCGCTTGATGAGCGACTCCACGAGGTCGCCCCATGTGCCGAACACGGATACCGTGATAGCCATGCCGAGCCAGAAGCCTATGTAGGCTCCTACATGCTCAAGATTGAATAAGCCGTCGAGACAATATCTGCAGAGGAAGGCAAAGCCTATGCAGAAGAAAAGGCCGCCGAAGAAGCCTTCCCACGACTTCTTGGGTGATATCCGCTCGAACAGCCGGTGACGCCCCGCCATGCTCCCCACAAGGAATGCTCCGGTGTCGTTGATCCAGATAAAGAAGAACATTGCCAAGAGGATCATGGGAATTGTGGAATTTCCGAAATAGGTCATCACCATCATTGGGCCTCCGATATATATCTGCGTCATCAAGGATATGGAAAGGCTCCTGAGCGGATTTGAGATTCTTACGTACAGCTGCTCTATGAGTCTGGCAATCATCAATGCCACCCACATCATGGCGCACAATGGCCAGAACGGCACCATACATAGCGCGATGCAGCCGGCGATGTCTATGATAAGGGTGGGGAGATACTTCTCGTCGAGTTCATGAGTGATTTTTGCAAATTCCACGCAGGCTGCAACCGACAGTATGCAGCCAAGGGCCAGAATACCCCATTTGCCGAGGAATATGCATCCAACGATAATCAGACAGTATAGAAGCCCGGCCCATGTCCGGGTGAAGAGTTTGCGGAAATCCATAGCATTTCTGTTTTGGTGACGTCGCCAATATAATCAGGTCGCGCCGTCTTCATGGTATATGGATGGAGGGCAACCTCCATCCATATTATAGCTGTGTCATCAGATCATCTCGCTGTCGACGGGATTTTCCATGACAGTCTCTTTCTGTTTGCCTTCCTTGATGATGAATACGCAGAGCGCGCCAATGGCCAGCGAAACGCCGGCAATGATCATCATGATATACTGTGGAGCCACCTCTCCCTCTACGCTGAACCAGGAGAGTATCCAGCCGCCGGTGATGGCGGCGATAATCTGCGGCAGACATATGGAGCAGTTGAAGAGGCCGAGATAAGTGCCGATGTTGCCACCCTTGAGCGAATTGGTGAGGATGGTGAATGGCCAGGCCAGCATAGCTGCCCAAGCGCAACCGATGAGGATGAAGGGGATGAAGAGCAGGTACTGGTTGGAAATCAGGCCGGCGAGCACGAAACCTACGGCGCCGAGGAGCAGGCTGAGGGAGTAGGATACCTTGCGGCTTCTGAATCTGGGGAGAACCAGCGCCCATACCACGGAGCCCATGGCCTGGACGGCGAAGAGAATGCCTACCCAGTCGCCGGCGGCATTATACTGCTTCGACGATGTGTCGAGGTCCTTGTGAGTCTCGAACTTGGCCTGCGAGGCATCGGCTATCACCACGTCCTCTTTCTCTATGACGTCGAGCTTGCCGGTCTTGTGGTCGCGCACCACATTCTGGCCTTTCGAGAAGGTGACGCTGCCGCTGAGTCCTGTGAGATAATTCTGCAGGGTGGCGTCGCTGTCTACCGTCATCTCCTTGCCGTCGACAACCACTGTAGAGCCAGCCGGGGCTATCACATCCTTGAAGTTGGCCTTGGCTATGCCGCTCTCCGGATCGTTGACGATGATACCCTCGTTTACGATGGTGTCGCCGTTGACAGAGATTGTCTTTCCTTCTACAGAGTTGACTCCGTAGCCGATTCCTTTGACGATGGCTTTGCCTTCCTTGACGATGGTCACGGTATCATTGATAAGGATGTATTTGCCGCCTATCGACTGCGACCCGTCGCTTACAGCCGTAATCTTGTCGATCACGGGCGAATGGAAGGATATCGACGCGATGGTACCGGTGGTGTAGGTCCACATGAACAGGAAAGCGAACCAGCAGAAGAACTGTACCACACCGACGGTCCAGAACGTAGAGGGAGCATCCTTGAGGAGCTTGACGATGTTGGTATTCTTCTTCTCGCCTTTCTGCTGTGAATGGCCGCCGTTGTATTCGTCATAAAGTTTGGGAGGCCATTCCTTGATTTTTATCAGCGAATAAATCACGCAGAGGAGCAGGATGAAAGCGCCGATGTAGAACGACCATATCACGCTCGGTGGTACCACGCCTTCAGGAGCCGTGGACTGGATTCCCACCCATGCCAGCACGAAGGGGAATACGAAGCCGACAACCGAACCGGCGTTGCAGAGAAACGACTGTATGGAGTAGGCGAGTCCTTTCTGCTTTTCGTTGACCATATCTCCCACGAGCATCTTGAAGGGCTGCATGGCCATGTTGATGGAGGTGTCGAGCATCATCAGCGCAATGAGACCTATGATGATGGCGGAGGAGACGGTGAGGCCGAAACTTCCTGCATTAGGGAGCAGACACATCACGAGCACAGCCACGATGGCCCCGACGATAAGGTAGGGGAGACGACGGCCGAAGCGGTTCCATGTCTTGTCGCTCATGGCTCCGACCACAGGCTGTACTATCATACCCATCAGCGGCGGCAATATCCAGAAATAACTCAGGTCATGAGGGTCGGCGCCTATGGTGGCGAAGATTCGCGACACATTGGCGCTCTGCAGGGCATACGCTATCTGTACGCCAAAGAACCCGAACGACAGGTTCCACAGCTTCCAGAAGCTTAAATCCGGTTTAGTTTTCATGTATATGTTTTTAAGAATTGTTGATTCAGGGTAGGTTACGGTTCCATTTTTTATGGCTCTATCACGGAATATAGCCAGTCGATTTCCTCTTTCCAGGCTTCCGGGTCTGGGGTTTCCAGGATGAGGGGTATGTTGTCGAGACGCGGGTCATTGACAAGACGTATGAAGAAATCCTTGCCGAGCGATCCCTTGCCTATGAGCTGATGACGGTCCTTGCGTGAGCCGAGGGTGCGCATGTTGTCGTTGAGGTGCATGCCACGGAGGTATTTGAAACCTATGATGTTGTCGAACTGCCGCCATGTCTCCTCATACCCTTCGGGGGAGGCGAGGTCGTAGCCAGCCGAATGCGAGTGGCAGGTGTCGATGCATACGCCGATACGCGATTTGTCCTCCACCTTGTCGATGATATGCGCGAGGTGCTCGAAACGCCAACCTAAGTTGGAGCCCTGGCCGGCGGTCGACTCTATCACGGCGGTCACGCCGTGGGTCTTGTCGAGAGTGATGTTGATGCTTTCGGCCACGAGGTCGAGGGCGTCGTCCTCGGAGAGGACATTGAGGTGGGAGCCGGGATGGAAGTTGAGCATCACCAGCCCCAGCATCTCGGCACGACGCATCTCGTCGAGAAACGACTTGCGCGACATCTCCAGCTTGGCAGGGTCGGGACTCGACAGATTGATGAGAAAATTGTCGTGGGGCAAAATCACTTCCGGCGTGTAGCCGTAAAGCTCGCAGTTCTTCCTGAAAGCATCGATGGTTTCGGCTGAGGGATCCTTCGACTTCCATCGGGAGTTCCAGCCGGTAAACAGGGCAAAGGCCTTCGCATCTATCTTATGGGCCTCCAGCGGCGCGTTCTGTACGCCCCCTTCCGCGCTAACATGCGCTCCTATATATTTCATCTTTACTGAGTATTCTTTACGATATTGCGACGCACAGACCCCACGGCTTTGAAGCCATTTCTGTACTACAATACAAAATTAATGATTTTTTTGTGAATACCAGCAATGTCAGGGGATAATTTGACGGATACGAATTTTGGAGTTACCTTTGCATCATGAAACTGTCGAAAATCAAGCATACATTATACGGGAATCTGGGCATTGTCAAGATGCGTCGGCGTCATGGACTCTTCACTGCCGAGGGACTGAAGTCGGTCGCCGATTTGAGCAGGCATTTCGAAGGTGTGGCGTTGATACATACCAATGCCGAGGAGCTTCCTGCAGGATTGACGGACTGTTTTGTGGATGTCTATGAGGTGACGGAAGCGGAAATGAGGTCGCTGTCGAACCTGACCACACCCTCGCCGGTAATGGGCGTTTTCAGAATGCCGTCGGAGGAACAGACGGGCGTAGGTGCCGCAGCCATAGAC
>Ga0073906_1002167_pt1 | contig 26865 bp, 27 predicted proteins | sample Inofromicrocosms_FD_65485 | JGI IMG/M metagenome (GOLD analysis project Ga0073906, IMG submission 65485) | Mouse cecum microbial communities from Vienna, Austria - Inoculum for glucosamine and mucus D2O microcosms | ecosystem: Host-associated > Mammals > Digestive system > Large intestine >...
TATTCCGCCGTATTTTAAAGTAGAATTAAATTTTTAAAGAAAACAGCGCCCTCAAAACAAGTTTGAGATTCCCTATTTTCTTTAAAAATATTCTACTAATAAAATACTCTGTTTACATTCGAACTTTCCATTCAGAAAATTATTATAAAAAATATTAAGTATAAAATTTAAAATTACTACAAAATAATAATTTCAATAAAAGCTGTAAAATTACTATACAGAAAAAAATTATGTCTCAGACTATTTTTAAATTGTTATTTGGTGAGTAAAAATATCTTTTAATACTTACTACTTGCAAATAATACAATATAAAAATGAAAAAATATAAGCGTTTCGACTGTAATTTGAAGTAGAAATTCTTATTAAATTTTGTGGAAATTGTTCAAGCTTGTTCTTGAAAGAGTGCCACAAAATTTATTTAGAATTTCTATGATAATTACATAAGTAAGCTATATTTTTGAATTTTTATTATTGGTATTATTGCAAGTTTTGGTATTTAAAACATATTTTACTCACTCAAATAGCACCTTACACAAATAAACTCATCTGATTTGATTTTGTCATTCCTTTTAGACAACCAAATTTTTCTAAAAGTTCTGTTACTGATTTACCTATTTTAGAACGTGCCTGCATGTCTTCTATACATTCAAATGGTTCTTCTAATCTTGCTTGATAAATACTTTCTGCTGCAACTGTTCCAAGCCCAGCAATACAATTTAGTGGTGGTCGTATTTTTTCATCTTCGATTTGAAATTTTGTACTATGAGATTTATATAAATCTACTGGTAAAAATTCAAACCCTCTCTCATACATTTCATGTACTAATTCTAAATCATCATACATTTCCTTATCTTTTGGAGTCGCAGCATTACCAAGTGAAGTTATCTCTTGCATTTTTGCTTCTACTTTTGCTTTTCCATTTATCATAAATTCAGCATCAAAAGCTTTTGCTCTTATTGTAAAATATGCTGCATAATATGCAAGTGGCATATGTACTTTAAACCACGCAATTCTAAAAGCATTTGTTACATATGCAGCTGCATGAGCTTTCGGAAACATGTATTTTATTTTTTCACAAGATTTTACATACCAGTCTGGAATGTCATAATCCTTCATTACTTTTTTAAATCCTTCCCATTTTTCAGGATCTTTCAATGCTTTTCCCTTACGAACAGTTTCCATTATTTTGAATGCTTTATCTGGTGGTACTCCTTTTTTCATAAGATATACCATTATATCATCTCTACAACAAATTGCTTCTTTTAGAGTTACTACTCCTTCTTCAATAAGTGTTTGAGCATTTCCAAGCCACACATCAGTACCATGTGATAATCCTGATAAACGAATTAGTTCATCAAAAGTTGTTGGATGTGTGTCCACAAGCATGCCTCGAGCAAATTTTGTACCATATTCTGGTATTCCAAAAGTTCCAACTTCTGAATTTATTTGTTCTGGAGTAACTCCTAAAGCTGTTGTTGAATTAAATATAGACATTGTTTCTTTATCATCTAATGGAATATCAGTTGGCGCCTTTCCTGTTAAATCTTGAAGCATACGTATTACTGTAGGATCGTCATGACCCAGTATATCAAGTTTTAAAAGGTTACCATCTATAGAATGGTAATCAAAGTGTGTTGTAACTATATCTGAACCAGCATCATCTGCTGGATGTTGTACTGGAGTAAATTCAAATATTTCTCTTCCTTTTGGAACTACTATAATACCTCCTGGATGCTGTCCAGTAGTTCTTTTAATCCCAACACATCCACTCGAAACTCTAGCAACTTCTGCATTTGGTTTTGATATATTTCTCTCTTCAAAATAATTTTTTGCATATCCAAATGCAGTTTTATCTGCAACTGTACCTACTGTTCCTGCTTTAAATGTTGTTCCTTTTCCAAAAATTACTTCTGTATATTTATGAGCTTTTGCTTGATACTCTCCAGAGAAGTTTAAGTCTATATCAGGCTCTTTATCTCCGATTAAATCCTAAAAATGTTTCGAAAGGAATATCCATACCATCTTTGGCTAGATGTTCTCCACATTTTGGACATATTTTATCTGGAAGATCAAATCCATTTCCAATTCCATAATCTGTAAAATCTGAATATTTACATTTTGGACATCTATAATGTGGTTGAAGAGAATTTACTTCTGTTATACCTGTCATAAATGCTACAAGTGATGAACCAACAGATCCTCTTGAACCTACTATATACCCATCTTCATTTGATTTCCAAACTAATTTTTGAGCAATAATATACATTACAGAATAACCATTACTTATTATTGAATTTAACTCTTTATCTAATCTGGTTTGTACAATTTCTGGTAAAGGATCACCATACAATTCATGTGCTTTTTGATATGCTATATTTTTAATATCTTCTTCACATCCTGGAATATGTGGAGGACATTTTTCAGGAGAAATTGGTTTTATTTTTTCACACATATCAGCCACTTTATTTGTATTTGTAACTACAACTTCATATGCTTTTTCTTCTCCTAAATATTCAAATTCTTTAAGCATTTCATTTGTAGTTCTTAAATATAATGGAGCTTGATTATCTGCATCATCATATTTTTGACCAGCTTGTAATATTCTTCTATAAATCTCATCTTGTGGATCCATGAAATGAACATCACAAGTTGCTACAACTGGCTTATTTAATTTTTCTCCTAGTTCAACAATTTTTTTATTAAATTCTTTTAATGCATCCCAACCTTCAACTTGTCCTTCTCTAATCATATATTCATTATTTGCTAATGGTTGAATTTCTAAGTAATCATAGTATTTTGCAATTTCCTCAACATCTTCTTCAGGTTTACCTGCAACAATTGCTTTATATAATTCTCCTGCTTCACATGCACTTCCTATAATTAGCCCTTCTCTATATTGATTAAGCATTGATTTTAATATTCTAGGTTTTTTATAAAAATAATCTAAATGAGAATATGAAACTAATTTATAAAGATTTTTTAGCCCTACATAATTTTGAGCTAGTATTATCATGTGATAACTTGGAAGTTTTCTAAAATCAGTTTCAAACACATTATCAAAATCATCTATGGTTTTTGCATTTCTATCTTTAGCTCTTTCTATCATTTCTTTAAAAACTGCAACTAATGTTTTTACATCATCTAAAGCACGGTGAGCAACATCTACTTTTATTCCTAATCTATCAGCTATAAATCCTAACTTATATCTTGAAAATTCTGGAAATATTGATTTTGCTAAACGAAGTGTATCTATATGTGTATTCTTAAATGGTAATCCTAATTGTTCACAATTATATTTCATATAACCAATATCAAAATCTGCATTATGGGCTACTAAAACAGAATCTCCCATAAATTCTAATACTTTTGGCATTATTTTATCAATTGTTTCACTATCCTTTACCATATCATCAGTAATATGAGTAACATTTACAACTTCTTCTGGTATTGGTTTTTCAGGATTTACAAACGTTTCAAAAGTATCTATTATTTCTCCATTTTTAATTTTAATAATACCTATTTCAGTTATTTTCTCTGTAATATGCGAAATACCTGTTGTTTCTAAATCAAATACGCAATATTCTGTATCTATATCTTGACCTTTTGAATTTGATACACATGGATCTTTATCTGGACAAAAATATGCTTCAACACCATATATAACTTTTATATCATCACCAGTTTTTTCTAAAAGTTTATGTGCATCAGGAAAACTTTGAACAACACCATGGTCTGTAATTGCAATTGATTTCCATCCCCAACTAATTGCTCTTTTTATTAAATCTGCACATGGAGTAATTGCATCCATCTGACTCATCTGAGTATGCATATGAAGTTCTACTCTTTTTTCTTCTGCATCATCAATTCTCTTTTCTTTCTTAAATCCAGTAGATTCAATTATAGTATTTGCCATAATTTCTACTTCTTTTGAATATGTACTATATCTCGCTACTCCTTCAATTCTCAATCCCTTAGCTTTTGAAATTCTTCCTTTTGCATCTTTAGCTTTATCTTTTGGTAAAAATGCTTTACAACCAATTGTACTTGTACCATCAAATAAGTTAAACATTAATATTGCTTTTTCGTCTTTAATATCTCTTGAATCAAGAGATCCTCCTAAAACTTCTCCATCAACACAAACTCTCATATCTGTATCTTCAGTCATTGGAACATTTTCGATTTTTACAAGTTCTGTTCTAATCGTCAAACTTCTCCCTAAAATTAAAGGTGATTCTTCATCTTTAACTTCAGGTAATTTATTTTGATGCGCTTCAATTTTAGCTGCAAGTTCTGGATTTTCCTGTCTTAAATTTTCTTTCAATTTTTCTTCTTCTTCAAGTTTTCTTTGCTTTTCTTGCTCTGCTTCAATTTTCTTTCTTTCTTTTGCTTGTTCTATTTCAATTTTAGCTTGTCTTTCAAGTTCCATTAATGCTTCTTTTTCTTCTTGATTTCTTTTTTCAATTAGCTCTTTTTCAAAATCTTTTGAAATATTTTCACTGAATTCAACTGAATATTGCTTATTGTATAGATTACCTAATAAATGTTCCAAACCTTTATCAAATTTCTGAGATACTAAAAAAGCAGCCCCCTTCATAGCTAAATTTACACTAATATGATTATCTTCCACTTCTATTCTACTGTTTGTTAATATGGCCTTGCTCATTGGCTCTTTTTTACCAATATATTTAATAATATTTGCCCAATCTGATTCTATTTTAGGCTCTATTTTTAAATCGCCATAATTAATATCAATAGAAGCTTTGTTAACTTTAAAGGTTTTTACTAAATAATTTTCAAAACCATCCATTTCTTGTAAACTTACTTGACTATTTGATGCTACTTTTATTTGCAATTTATTAGTTTTTTTATATAAATTAATATTCTCAATTACTGCATTTATTAAATTATTATTTTCATTGTAATCGCTAAATACTTCTTTTATATATTTTTGCATATCTTCCTCTTACTATTTATTCTCCTAATCCTGTAATACTAACTATATTTGGAATTACTTGTTCTACATTTTCAACATCTTTAATTTGAAATCCTTTAAAAAAACTAGCACCAGGAACTGTAGATTTTGTATAAAAAATTATATCCCCAAAACCAGACTTTCTTTGTCTGTGTGATTGATAAATACTTATATCTTTTAAATCTGTATATTTTAATACTTTTTGTGTATTATAAAATAAATTTTTAGATGTATAAACTACTTTTTTATCAAAAAAAACTGCTCTTGTATTTTGGGCAATTCTTTTACTAAATGCCAATATAACAATCATAACACCAGCACAAATAAGGAAACATAAAAAAGCTTCTAAAAACTTGCCATAAGCAATAAATGCTAGCATTGTTAATACAAAAATTAATATAAGTTCTGACCATTTTAATAATGTATAAGATATTTTATATCTTCTTTTAACAACTAATTTCTCATTTACATCTTTTTTTAAGTCTTCTTCCTCTTGATACTTCTTATAGCAATTTAAACATATATCTGCATTCTCATTTGCTAATTTTGATCCACAAATTCTACATTTCATTTTACTTCTTTCCTTTCCAGAACTTTTTAAAATATCCTTATTATATCATTATATGTTATATATAATGCAAACATCATTAATAATGTAAATCCTGCTGATTGTATTCCAAGTTCTACTTCCTCTTTTAGTGCTTTTCCACGAATTCCTTCAATAATAAGTATTACAAGTTTTCCTCCATCTAATGCTGGAATTGGTAAAAGATTCGTAACTCCAAGTGAAAGTGATACTAAGCATAATAAATATACAAAATCATATATACCACTTGATTTTACTACTATTTCTGAAATTCCTACTGGTCCTGTCATTTGTTGTATTCCTATCTTTCCTGTAAATAGCATTACTAAGCTATCTCCAATTGATGAAACAAAATCTATTGTTTCCCAGAAAGAATAGTATAATTTATCTTTTAAATTTGCTTCAACTAAAGCAACTTCTATTCCTAAAATATAATAACTATCTTCGTATTTTGTAGGTTTTCCTTGTACAAAAGTTTCTATACCATTTCTTTCAACAACTATATCAAGTAATTCTCCATCTTTATAATTTTCTAAAGCTTTTGCTATATCTGCTTTTAGTCTTATATTTTTATCATTTATTTTTAATATTTTATCACCAATTTCAATTTGTGATATATTTTCTACTGCTTCAGGTCGTATTTTTGCAACTGTTGTTGAAATATTATATCCAGATGACATTGATAAAATGAAATATACAACTGTACCAAAAATAATATTAACAATTGCTCCTGCTGCTACAATAAATATTCTATTTGATATTTTGGCATTATTGAAAGAACGAGCATCTCTTGATCTTTCATTTTCCCCTGTCATTTTTACATATCCACCAAAAGGAAAAAGTGAAAGTGAATATTCAGTTTCTTTTCCCTTCTTTTTAAAAATTTTAGGACCAAAACCAATAGAAAATTCTTCTACTTTTACTTTTGAAAATCTAGCTGCTAAAAAGTGTCCACCTTCATGAATAAAAATTAAAAAACCTAATAAGAATATTATTTTTAAAGCATTTAATAAAATACTCAAAATTTATGTTCCTCCTATAAAAACATTAAAAATAATATGTAAGCAAATGGTGCAATAAACATTACACTATCAATTCTATCAATCATTCCACCATGACCTGGGAATAAATTACTAAAATCTTTTACTTCAAAATATCTTTTTATAACAGATGCTGCAAAATCACCAACTTGCCCAATAACACTTAAAATTACTGAAATAATTCCAATAACTAAATAAGGTATTTCAAATCCTCCAAACTTATTTAAAGCAAGTGTATATAATAAACATGCGATAACTGCTCCAATTGTTCCTGCAATACATCCTTCTATAGATTTATTAGGACTAACTTTACTAAATTTTGTTTTTCCAAATCTTCTACCAATTGCATAAGCAAATACATCTGTTCCCCATGCTGAGAATAAAATATACCATATTAGAACTTTTCCAATTATTTTTTCTTCCATTCCATAAACTAATGTTAAAAATACTGAAAAAGTAAGTATATACAAAATTCCTATTAAAGTGAAAGTAATATCTTTAAATGAAATTTTCATATCTGATATTATTACATGCAAAAATAATATTAAAAGCAACAGTGGTATTCCTATCATACTAGCATATCCTAAGATTTCTGCTGGTATAACATGAATTAAAGAAATACAAGCTACTAATAAATAACTTATCCATGAAATAATTTTCACTTCCTTATTTTCTGCACATTTTATGTATTCATGCATAGCAATAATTGCAGTAATTGCAATAAAAATATCAATAACATATTTATTACCAACTATTAATAAAATTGTTACTAATGGAAAACCAATAGCAGCAGTTAAAATTCTTTTCATATTCATATCTAATTATCCTTTGCTTATTTAATGTTACTTAGCACCAAATTTTCTATTTCTTTTTTTAAAAACCTCTATTGCATTATCTAAATCTTCTGTAGTAAAATCTGGCCATAATTTTTCTAAAAATATAAATTCAGAATATACTGTTTGCCAAGGTAAAAATCCACTTAATCTTAATTCTCCACTAGTTCTAATTAAAAGATCTGGATCTGGGTCTTTCTTTGTATATAAATGTTCTGAAATTATATTTTCATCAATATCTTCAATTTTTAAATTTCCTGTTTGAACTTCTTTTGATATTTCACGCACTGCATTAACAATTTCATTTCTTCCACCATAATTTAATGCAATATTAAAAATTGTACCTGTATTATTTTTAGTTCTTTCTATTGTTCTTTTAATGCTATCTTGTAAACTTTCAGACAATGCAGTTAAATCTCCAAGAACTCTAATAACTATATTTTCTGTATCAGCTTCTTTTGCAAAATCATCCAAATAATTTTCTAATAAGCTCATTAGGCTATCTACTTCTTCTTTGCTTCTTTTCCAATTTTCAGTCGAAAATGCATATACAGTAATATATTCAAGACCTATTTTATTTGCATGTCTGACAACTTTTTTCAAAGTTTCAGCTCCTTGTTTATGACCTAATTTAACTGGTAACATTTTGCCTTTTGCCCATCTTCTATTACCATCCATAATGATTGCAATATGTTTAGGCATAATTTGATTTTCTTTCATAATCTTATATACTCATAATTTCCTTTTCTTTTTTTTCTAATAAATTATCAATTTCTGCAACATATTTATCTGTTAATTTTTGAACTTTATCTTCTAAATTTGCTTTTTCATCTTCTGTAACTTCTGATTTTTTAAGTGCATCTTTTATATCATCCATTCCATCTCTTCTTATAGAACGAACGCTTACTCTAGCCTCTTCAGCTATTTTTTTAACATCTTTTACTAAATCTTTTCTTCTTTCTTCTGTTAATTCTGGGAAGTTTAATCTTATAACTTTTCCATCATTATTTGGATTTAACCCAATATCAGAAGCAAGAATTGCTTTTTCAATTGCTTTTAATACACTAGCATCCCATGGCTGAATAACTATTGTTCTAGCTTCTGGAACTGAAATTCCTGCAACTTGATTTATTGGTGTTGGAACTCCATAATATTCAACACTTACTTTATTTAATATTGCAGGATTTGCTCTTCCTGCTCTAATTTCTGATAAATTTTCCTCAAATACACTTATTGTCTTTTGCATTCTTTCTTCAATTTCATTTAATTCCATTTTTCTATTTCCTTTCTATTTTACTATTGTTCCTACTTTTTCACCTTTTATAGCTCTAACTATATTTTCTGGATCACTTATAGCGAATACTAATAAAGGTATGTTGTTATCTTTACATAGTGCTGTTGCAGTAGAATCCATAACTTTTAAATCTTGTGCTAAAACATCTTTATATGATATTTCATCATATTTAACAGCTGATGGATCTAATTTAGGATCTGCTGAATATACACCATCTATTGTTTTTGCAAGTAATATAACTTCTGTATCCATTTCTGCTGCTCTTAAAGCTGCTGCTGTATCTGTTGAAAAGAATGGATGACCTGTTCCACATGCAAATATTACTACTCTTCCTCTTTCTAAATGTTTTGTTGCTTTTCTTTTTATATATGGTTCTGCTATTTCTCTCATTTCTATTGCAGTTTGTAATCTTGTGAATATTCCTCTAGCTTCTAACGCATCTTGCAAAGCTAAACCATTCATAGCAGTTGCAAGCATTCCCATATAATCTGCTGTTGCTCTATCATTCATTTTTCTTCCGTTTTTTAAACCTCTCCAGAAATTTCCTCCTCCAACAACTATAGAAACTTGAACACCCATTTCTACGATTTCTTTTACTTTGTCACAAATTGAACCAACAACATCTGGATCAATACCATGACCTTCTTTTCCTGATAAAGCTTCTCCACTAAGTTTTAATAACACTCTTTTATAGGCTACCATAATATTTATTATTCTCCTTTATTTTTTTACTTGAATCATTCTATCACAAAAAACTTTTTTTTACACTACTTTTTTATATATTTTTTTTATTTTTAAAAGCCCTTGATACATAAGGTTATTATATTGTTTTTATGAAAACTATAAATTAAAATCTATAATCATTTTTTCTTTAAATTCTTCTGGTAACAATCTTATATTTCTTATTTCATCTTTTTTTACAATTGTTGGAATATATTCTCCTCTATCAATATATTTAGGATCACCTGAAAATTCTGGACCAGTTCCAGTTCCTAATTTTCCACATTTATAAACACAATAATATAGATGTTCTTCATAATCATCATTTATTTTCCTAGAATATAGTTTTTGCTTAACATCAACTTCTATTCCAAATTCTTCTAAAACTTCTCTTTTTACAGCATCTTCAAATGAATTATCATCATTTTCTACCCCACCCCCTGGAAAAACATAATATTCTCCATATGGTTGCATACTACCTTCTTTTTTCTTTACATTAATTCTATGCATTAATGCATATCCATTTTCCATTTCTATTAAACCTGCTACTCTTATTCTCATATTTTCCTCCTAATTTTCTATAATACAAAAAAGGATATATGATTTTGCATATATCCTACTTTTCTATTTTGTTATTGCTAATATTTTTAATTTTATAATTCCTGCAGGAGCTTGAACTTCAACTACATTGTTTTTTCTTTTTCCTAATAAAGCCATTCCTATTGGTGATTCATTAGAAATTTTATTATTAACTACATCTACTTCTGTAGAACCAACGATTGTATATTCAATATCTTCATCAAATTCCATATCGTGTACTTTAACAATATTTCCTACTTGAACAACTTCTGTATCTATTTCTGATTCATCTATTATTCTAGCATATTTTACCTTTTCTTCAAGTTCTGCTATTTTTGTTTCATTAGCAGCTTGTGCATTTTTTGCTTCATCATATTCTGAATTTTCTGATAAATCTCCAAAACCTAAAGCAACTTTTATTCTATCTGCAATTTCATATCTAACTTCTGTTTTAAGTCTTTCTAATTCTTTTTCAAGATTATCATAACCTTCTTGTGTTAATAAAAATTCTTTCTCCCCCATATTCAAGACCTCCTAAATCGTTTGTTATTATATACTTACATATAATAAAGGTTAATTAAAAATTTGTCAAGCTAATTTACTAACTTTTTTGACATTTTTAGATATTCATTTTTTCTAATTTTTCCGTTTTTTCCTAACAAAAAACTCACCTTTACTTCATCATCTTTTAGCTCTTTTATTATATTAACTGGATTTGTATTTTTATAAATAAAGCTTTCATATAAAATTGCTATATTGAATTTTTTAAAAAATAGTAAATACTTCAAATATTTTTTAGGCATTGAAATTTCATAAAAACTTGCATTTATTCCCTCAAAACTTTTAGTATTGATATTTATGTGTTCTTTAAAATTTAATATACAAGCTTTTCTAGGCAAATTATATTTATTCAATTCCTCTTCTGAAAAATCATAATTTAAAATTATGTCACTCTTAATTAAACTTTTCTTATAATTATTATTCATATTAATTATTATTCCATTTTTCTCATATAGTTCTTTTTCAATTTTCCTAAATTTATATGAATCATTAGTTAAAACATTTATAATTTTTACTTTATCTGCAAGATTTCGTATCATAAAAACAACAATGTCACTAATTTCATTCGATAAAATAGATACTTCTTGATATTCAAATTTTTCCTTTTTATTTTCTACAATATATTTTACTTCATCAATTGTTAAAATTTTAAATAGCCATCTTCCATCAAATATTTTTACATTCTCTCTTCTTATATACTCCATAAAAACATCGTTTTTTAATAAATTATCAGACATGCACACCATAAAAATACAATTTTCTTTTATATATTTAGAAAGTTTATTTAATGTTTTATTTTTTAGATTTGGAAGTCTTATTAATACCTTGTCCTCAAATTTATCAACCGAAAATTTACTAGATTTAGAATTTATCTTATTTACTATATTAGAAAATATTTTTTGCGCAAAATTTTTTTTAACATCTATTTTCTTATCTTCTTCAATATCAATATAAATCAAAAAAATCACCTCATAATTATATATGAGATAATCTCGTTTTTATTCCTTTTTTATCACAAGTATATAAAAATATTCTATGTTATTTTTGTTGACATAATTGCAAAAATCTTATATAATATCAAAGATTACTTTTGTAATCTTTACTGTTAACCGTTTTATGTACAATAGCATAAGGAGGTGTAATTATGAAACATGTAAAAACTCTCGCTGGAAAAACTTTGCAGAATACTGTTAAGCATGGCGGGTGTGGCGAGTGCCAAACTTCCTGTCAGTCAGCCTGTAAGACGTCCTGCACTGTAGGAAATCAGCAGTGTGAAAATGCAAAACAGAAAAAGTAACTCGCAAACAATGTTTCACCAAGCAGTGTCTGATTCTTCAGGCACTGCTTTTTTACCTTAACTTGAATTTTATTTATTTTTATGTTAACATATAAGTAGTGAAGTTTTTTATTTTTTGCCATTTTTGCTAAATTATGGCAAAGTGTGTTCTAAGAACGAAAGGAGATGCAACATGGTACTAAACTTTTTAGGAAGAGATTCGGGATTTGGAAACAATCACACTTCAGCTTTCTTTTTCACGGAAAACAATGACATTGTCGTAATCGACTGTCCAACTTCCACATTTCAAAAACTGCGGAAAACAGATTTAAGCCAGCATGAGAAGATTTATGTAATGATTACCCACACACACGGCGACCACATTGGCGGATTGGGACTCTTCGTCCAACATGTATTTTTCAATTTGCATAGAACTGTCACCGTAGTTGCTCCCTCAAAAGATGTAGCATCTGATATCCAAACCGTGCTTACCATTGAGGGCAACGAAACAAGTTGGTATCAACTCATTACTGCAAACATGCTTGCTGAGGAAAATTGGTTTGTCTCATGTGTTTTGACTGAGCATGCCCCTCAGCTAAAAGGCAAGTGTTTCGGTTATGTATTTGTTATCTCTGGAAAAGTTGTTGTTTACACTGGAGATACATCTACTCTTGAACCTTTTAAACCATACTTTGCACTTTGCAATGAACTTTACGTTGACACTTCAGTTCACTATGGCATGATCCATCTGAAACTTGAAGATGCTCTCGCAGATTTCATTGCGTTGAACCAAAGAGGTACAGAGGTGTTCTTGATGCATTTGGATGATTCAGAGGCAGCCAAAAATATTGCAGATGGTTTTCCCGGCATTGAAGTGGTAACAGAGTAAAGACACAAAAACGGATGAGGATCCAAGTCTCATCCGTTTTCATTATTTTATTTATCATATACTTCAAAAGAAATATATAAACCACTATACGAACCATACATCCATTCCATATCTTTATTAGGATAATATGGTTTCCAATTGATTTCTCTTTTTTCAAACTTTGCCATTTTTTCTAGAAATCTATTATATTCATCTTCTTTTTTCTTATCAATTTCATCAAATGAAAAATCGCTTGTTTCAGGATCTTTTCCCTCAACTAAATCTAATTTATAATAATTTCAATTTTTAGTCATTAAATATATTTTTCGTATATGAATTTATCAAAATTAACTAAAAAACAAGACTTCCAAATCCATGAAAGCCTTGATTTTATTGGCTGGGGTACTGTGATTCGAACACAGGAATGTCGGAGTCAGAGTCCGATGCCTTACCGCTTGGCGATACCCCAATATTAGAATTAATCTCTCGCATATTGAGGTTGTAACTCTCTTCGTTCGAACAACCACAATAGCTTGGCTACACACCAATATTCAATTCTTTTACATGTTACCATATAATAACTTTTTTTACAATAATTTAATTAATTTTTTTATTTTTCTATGGACTTTTTTTATGTTTTTGTATATGATAATTACATCGAAATTTTTGGAGGTCTATATGTCAAAAACTTTAAAACTATTATTATTAATTTTATTCTTTTTAATTTCATTTACTTTTAGTTTTAATTTTTCATACGCAACAGAAGATGATAATTCAGATGAAAATACTTCTGTAAATGTTGTTCAAGAAGATTCTAGCACACAAGCATCATTATCAACATTGTCTCCAACATCATCATCTTCAGTAACTGGAGTTTCAGGAATGAATACTTACTCTCAAGCAAATCTTGAGCTTAATAATATATTATGTATAATTTTAATTGCTATTGGAGTATTAATTGTTCTTTTATCAATTGCAATTTTGATCAGATTAAATAAATAAATAAAAAGAGAACCGGCGATTTATCGCCGGTTCTCTCTTTGACCACGGTTATCATACCAAGCCCACACAAGCAATCCAGCCAGAAGCAGGAAAGCCCAAATTGTATGGTTGTACACTAGCCAATAGGTAAAGCAAAACATAGCCACCAAAATAACCATTCCAATGATAGTAGCTACACCCATTAGCAACCGTTCTGTCCAAGAGGTTTCTGTATGGCTTTTTTCACGTCTGATCCAAAGACCAATGATGATAAAACCAAAGAATGTGATAGCTGCCTGTAACATAATAATACCTCCAATTTAATTTTCCTTACAAGGAAATCTTTTTTCTTCTATGGTAGAACATTCTTACACTACAATTATAGCACATTTTAAAGTTTTTTTCAATTATTAAAGACATATCAGATTTCTAAAAAAATTCAAAAATCTAATATGCCTTTAATAGACTATTTACTAATCATTACTTCTTGTTGCATAATACCATATTGCTGCAATAATAACAATTGCTGCTACTACTAAAATAATCCACATCCATGTTGTTGTTGTCATTGTTGAAAAATTACCATTTGTTGTTCCCTCAGTTGCTGTTCTTGTAGTATTATAAGCACCATTTTCAGTTCTATTTACTACGCCACCTACTGCATCTTTTCCATCTCTTCCAACATCATTTACTCCGTTTTTCACATTATTTCCAGCATTTCTAACAGTATTTCCTGCATCTTTAACTATATTTCCTGAAACTACATTATCTATACTTTTTCCTGCTTTATCTACTGAATCCATAATCTCATTTCCTAAATTAACAGATGAACTATTATTGTCTGCTGCAAAACATACACCACAACATAAACATAAAACTATTATAGCAAAAGCTGTTACAAAAATTTTCTTTGCCATAATTTTTTATATCCTTTCATTTTTTATATGAATTTTAAAATTCATATACTTTTATTATTGATTTTATATAAAAAATTATTCTAGTAATATTTGAAAACTATTTATTACTGATGCTGATATTAGACATTTCTACATTTAATTCTCTTGAAACTATATTTTGAATTTTTGAAATTTGCTCTTGTGATAAACTTGTAGATTTTACTATTACACTAACATTTCCATTATTTTCCAAAATAACAACATCTTTAAAACCTTTATTTTTTATTAAATTCTCACATATAAGTATGCTATTTTTCTTATTTGTTATATTTGTAATTTCTTGAGTAGCAATAGCTTTCTGATCTTGCATAGTTTGATTACTTTCTACAATTCTTTGATATGTTTCTATTGTTTCAGAATACATTCTATCTCTTTCAATTCTTGTTTCTTCAAAATAATTTGAATTATCTTCTAATAGATAATTTGGTGTAGTATTTGTTTCTACACAATTTTGAAGATTATCATTTGAAACTATTCCTTCAATATAATTTGAATTAATTGGCGTACTACTTACAAGCTCTACATCACCTAAGTTTATTTCATTTTCACTGCTTCTACTTGAAACTTCAATGCTTTCATCTTTATTATTAAAACTATAATTTGTATAACCAAGTGCAATAAGACCTATTGCTATGCATGATAAAAAAATTTGTTTTACTCTTTCCTTATTTTTCACTTTACTACTCTCCCATCTCAAAAACTTGAATTTTATGATTTGCTAACCCTGTAACCGCCTCAACTGCAGAAATAATATTTGATTTAATATTAGGATCTTTAGCACCTTGTGCAGTTATTATTGCTCCTTCTATTTTTGGCATAACTTTCTTTTCAGTAACAATATTTGATGAAGAATCTGTTATAACATCCTTTTTATTATCTTCTGATACAATAGTTCTTGTTCCACCAGAAGTATCTTTTTCTTCTGTTGTACTTGTGCTTTGACTAATATTATAAATTGGTATTACACTACCTGATTCAGAATATGTAAGTAATACTGAAACATTTCCTACTCCATTTACTTTTTTTAAAATATTTTCTAATTTTTTTTCTAATTCATCAGAAGATGTTTTCACATTCTCACTTGATGCAAGTTCAACACCTGTTTCATTCACGTAGTCAGTCTTTTTAGTTGAATCATCATCTTTTAAGATTTTATTTATAAATATTAATGTTATTATAAGTATTATTAAAAAAGATACTAAATTTTCCACTCTTTTTTCTTTGTTACAAAAAATATTTTTTATTCTTTCAATCCAAGCCATATTACACCTCTATAAAAATTTTATCTCTACTGACTAAATAATTAGTCACAAGTAAATTCACTATATCTTCATAATTTTCCTTTTCATCAGTTTGTTTCCCTATATTAATTTTTTCTATTTCAACAATATTTTCATTTTGCTTGCTTTTTATTTTTAAATTAATTTCATTTATTTCTTCATAATTTGAATCTACTAAAACTTGTACACCTTCCAAAATATATCCAATACTTTCTACATCCTCTTTTATTTTTTCCTCTATTCCCAAAACGTATACATCTTTTATTCTACTATCAACGCTACTCGAAGCTTCTACTGTTTCAATATCGAAAATATCTTCAAAATTCAAATCATATTTCAATAATTCTAAAATAGGATTTAGACAAACAAACATTATATAAATACCAATAACAACCTTTACATATTTTTTACTTTTATTATCTGGAATTATCATTTCAATAATTGTAGAAATTATAATTGCAATAACAATTCCTTCACACCATGCTTTTAACTTTAAAATCATATAACTTCCTATCTATACATTAATGCTGTATTTGTCATTTTTATAACTAAAGTTATTCCAATAACAAACATAACAGAAACAGAAACTAAAATACCTAACAAAATTTTATATCCATCAGATATTTGATCAATTAATTTTACAATTTTTACATCTGCAACAACTTCACATACAGCTGATGTTAATTTAAATGACATCCATAAAACAAATATTTTAACAATTGGTTCCAAAACAATTCCTATTATAACTATTACTCCAATTATTCCGACTGAATTTTTTAGTATATTTGAACAACCAATTACACTATCAACTGTATCTCCCATTATTTTCCCAACAACTGGAATAAAATTTGATACTACTGCTTTTGCTGTTTTAGCTGTCATTCCATCTACAGAACTTGTTAAGCTACCTTGCAGTGATAATGTTGTCGTAAAAATTGTAAGTAAAATTCCAAGTAGCCAAACTATTGATGATTTCAAAAATTTTGAAAGTCTTTCTATTTGTACTTTATCTGAAATATTAGATACAATTGAGATTGTTAGTGAAACCATTAATAATGGAATTAAAAAAATATTAATGAAATTTCCTACAAATCCTATCATAATTAATAAAATTGGTTCTACAATAGTTGTTGTAACTATTGTTCCTGTACTAAGCATTAATGTTATAAGTAATGGTACTAGCAAATTCATAAAATTAATAACACTATTTATACTTTCTTTTGTATAATCTAAAATTGATACAAAAGTATTTATAACTAAAGAAACAATTACCATATATTGCAAAAAATATGTTATTTGTGCTGAATTTGAATTTCCTAAATTTTCTATAATAGCTTTAAATATACTATTTATTATAATTATAATTATTACATCAATCATTATTTGAATTGCATATGAAAGTTCATTTGAAAAGAAATTAAATATATCTATTTTACCTAATATATTTCCCATATTTCCAGTTATGCTTTCTTTAAAAACTTGAGAAATATCTAATTCTGGAAAGTTTTCATTTGTATATTGAGTAGCTTTACTTATAAATTCATTTATACCTAATAAATTACTTTGTGATTCAATTATTTCATTCATCGCCTCTCCTTTTTAACCGTACATTAAGAATTTTTATTAGAGATTCTAAGGTTGTCCCAATTATTGGTATAGACATCGAAATAATTAATACTTTTCCACCTAAATCTATTTTACTTGCAATAGCACTTTCTCCTGAATCTTTACAAATACTTACTGCATATTCTGTTAAAATAGATATTCCAGTTATTTTTAAGAGACAAGATATAAATTCTGTATTAAAACTTTTATTTTTAGATATTTCTTTTAGAAAATTTACTATTGAACTTATTGTATCTATTGAATATAACAGAATTATAGCTCCACATATTATAACAACATATATTGCATATTCTTTTCTATATTCTTTAAGAATAATTGTTATAATTAATGATATAAAACCTATACCAATTATTTTTATAATGTCCATTTATAAATTAAACACCGTCCTAACTGTATCAAAAAGTGTACTAATTTCTTTAACAACTATTGTTAAAACAATCACCATTCCTGCTAAAGATGTCATCATGGCTTGATCGTCACGTCCAGCTTTTGTTAAAATTTGGTGCAACACAGCAATCAAAATTCCAACACCTGCAATCTTTAATAATAAATCAATATTCATATATCCTCCAAATTCAAATTAATATTATACTAATTCCAATACCTAATATTACTCCCATTGTTTTATACAATTTAGAATTCTTATTTTTTTCAATTTCTGCATCTTTTATTTGTTTATTTATTAATTCAAGACCTAATTCAATTTCACTAAGTTGTCCTTCTATATCAGTTTTGCCTAATAACTTTCCCATCATTTTAGTTACATTTCTATCTTCTTCATTAAAATATTTATTTTCATCAATACCAGTGCACCATGCCTTATAAATATTTCTTTTTTCTTTTGACGTGTAAAAAAATACATTATTTTCATTTTTATAAATTACATTTGAAATTTCTTCAAAAATATTTTTTATTGGTTCATATGTAAATTTTAATTTACTTTCAAACATAACTAATGCATTTTGAAATTTAGACAATTCTAAAACTCTGTTTTCAAAGGTTTTACTTTTTAAGAATCCTATATATGAGCATATAATTATTATGGTAATTAAACATGTGTCTTTGATGAAAATCATAAATCCTCCTAAATTGCTATTTGTGTGAGTAATTTTTTTGCACATTTTTATTGAAACTTTGTAGAATAATATAATATTAATCAAAATTACTAACACAAATAATAATTTTTCTCTTTTAAATAATAAACTTCTTTTATCTTTTTTCTATCTAAAAAAATCAAACATTCAAAACAATGTTTATTAAGTAATGATTTTAAAACAGGATTTAAAGAAATATCTTCAAAATTACTTCCATGTGCTGTAAAAATTCCCTTACAACCTGAACATAATGCATAATTTATTGCATAAACATCTTCTTCAATTCCAATTTCATCTGCTATAATTACTTTAGGTGCCATTGAACGCACAAGTATTTTCATTCCTTCTGATTTTGAAATATTTTCTATAATATCAGTTCTCATTCCTACATTATTTTGTGGAACACCTTTATATAAACTAGCTATTTCACTTCTTTCATCTATTATTCCTACATCAACTCCATCGAAATTATTATTTCCAGTTGATAGCAATCTTGCAACATCTCTTAGAATTGTTGTTTTTCCATAACCTGGTGGAGAAACTATAAGTGTATTTAATACTTTATTATCTTTTAAAACATATTGTAATACTTGATTACCTGCTCCAATAACTTGTCTTGCAATTCTAAAATTAAAACTATTTATATACTTTATATTTATAACTTTATTGTTTTCTATTACACATGATCCTACAATTCCAACTCTATGTCCACCTTGCAAGGTAATAAATCCTGCTGATATTTGTTTTTGATAGGAATATATAGAATTTTCACAAATTAATTGCATTATTGTTAGCATGTCTTCTGAAGTTGGAATATATTTGATTACAATTTCTTCTTCACTAAATTTAAAAATAATAGGATTTTGCACACGTATTCTTATTTCTTCTAAGTTATCTTTTTTTTCTTTAATTTGTTCATATAAAATATTCTTAAGTTTATCAGGAAAAAATTCTATTATTTTTTTCATGTATTCCTCTTTTCTATACTATTAGTAATATATATTCACAAAAAAATTTTTTAGAACAAAAAAAGAAGATAAAATATATAAATTTTATCTTCTTTAAATTACTATTTTTCTTCATCTTGTATTTTTTCTTTATCATCTGGCCATGTTAATTCATTTCTTACAGCTTTACCCATACTCATATTATCCCATTTCATTGCAATAATTCCAAGCTCTGTTCCTGGTATTTTAGGCAATACCTCATCTTTAAATTTCTTTAATTGATCTCTTTCAAAATATATATGTACATCATTTCTATTATTTTGATTTCTTTGCTTAGCTGGCACTGGTTCAATATAACTTGATACTTCTGCTTTTTTAAATTCTTCTAAAATTGGTATTAAATTTCTTTTAGCAGGAACTGTTATATAACACATTACATCTTGTAGTTCTTCTTTTGAGCTTCCAACTAATTCTAATTCGTCTTTTACTCTAGCTAAAGCATCATAAAGCATTTTTTTCTTTTTCTTATAAGTTTGATTTGCACTTCCAAAACAATTATACCCAAGTGATACATTATAATACATTCCATTTCCAGAAGCAGAAACATAATCTTTTATAGATTCATTTTGTAATTTATCATATACAGAATTTAAAATAAATCCTGGAAATGTTCCAATATTTTCATCTGTATGCCAATTATAACTATTGTAATTAAATTCTACACTTTCTCTAGCTACTTTAAAAATATCTTTATCTTCTTCAGATGCAGCTATCATTATTCCACCATCACGGTTTTCTTGGCAATCTGGAAATGCTGCATAACTAACCCCCATTGTATTTGCTTTTTTTATAATTTCCCAAGCAGTTGTGTAATCTACAGCATTATATACTATACCTTCTTTTTGAAGATTTTCTTCTGTATCTAATAATCCTTTTGCTCTTGCAACTTTCTTTTGAAAATCTAATATGTTTACAAATCTACTTCCTTTTGAAGTTAAATCGTGTTCTATTATATATATTTCTTTTTTTATGTCTTCATCTGTATAAGATTTATATTTCTCTAATTCTTCTTTTTCTTTTCTCTCTGCTTCTAATTTTGCATCTTCTTCTTTTCTTTTTGCTTCTTCTTTCTGCTTCTTTTGTTCTAATACTGTTGGTTGAATAAATACCATTTTATTCATATATGATTTAAAATTTACAAATTCTTTTAAAAATTCAAAAGATTTGCTTTCTTTATCATTACTATCAAATAATTGTCTTATTGAAAAATCATCTATCATTCTTACATTTGCCATTTGCTCATTTAATTTTTTGGCCGTACTATCTATATTGCTAAATAACCACTTATTATATTCATTATATGCTTCTTCATGTAATGATAAATTTTCATATTGTTTTGCTGCTTTTTTTGCATCTTCAAAAAACATTTTTGAAAATATTTTTTGTCTTGTTGGTGATAAATCTTTAAATGGATTTGTCTTAACATCACCTTTATTTAGTAAATACATTAATTCTAACATTTTTATTCTATATTCTGATTCCATAGAAATACTATTAAATTTTTGTCTTTGAACTTTTGTTAAAATTGGCTTATTATTCAAATCACTTTCAGCAACTTTTTTCTGAACTTTAGATATAAAAGAAATATATAAATCTAAAGTTTCTTTTCTAATTCCATTATTTTCAACAGATTTTTCAAACATCTCATCCATTATTTTATTTTGATGTTTAAGTTCACTAATTGTATATTCTCCATCTGCTAATCTTTTATCTTCTTCATATTGTTCTTTTAATGAATTAAATACATCAACAACTTCTGGATCATCTTCATTATTAGTATGTTCTAATAGTTCTGTTAATAAAGTAATTTGTTTTTCAAGAGATTCTCCTACATCTGGTAAAACTTCTTTTATATATGAAACATCTGCTTCAAATAATTGAATTGAACCATATATACTTTCTTCAAAACTCTTTTCCTCATCTTGTGTAATAAAAGTTGTATCTAATTCTGATCTAATTCCTTCTCTTTTCTCAAATTCATCATTTTTATTTTCTTCGAATCCAAATAAAGATCTCCAAAATCCCATTTTATACCTCCAAATTTAAACTCCGCTTAGTATTATATCATAATTTTTTAAATTTGTCATTATTTATGTAAACTTTTTATATGTGGAAATAATATTTTCTAACAAAGCAAAAAAGCATAAATTGCTAAATTAACAATTTATGCTTTTACTTTTATTTTTTCATTTTTAGAATTTGATTTGTATAACCAATTTCTTCTTCTTCATCTATAATGATATCTTCTATTTTATTTTTTTTCTTAAATAAACCATTTTTCTTTTTTTCTTTAGGAGTTTGTGAATCTGGTGCTTTAGATTGTGCAATTGCTTCTTCAACAGATAATGTTTTTTCAAAATCTATGATATTTTTCACTGGCTGTTTATATATAGATTCTTCATAAATATCCTTTTTTTCTGGAACTTGATAACTTTGATATTCCTTATATGCTTGAATAATCTTTTTATCTTTTCTTCCTAATAATTCAAAACCTTCTTGCAAATTATTATATCTCCAAATAACATGACGTTCATAAGAATCAAATGGAGATTCTGTTAAATCTTCATAATCAAACTCAATCTTAAATTTAAAATTCTCTATCGAAATATTTATACTACTCCAAACTCTTCTTTTGGCATTAACAAAACGTTCATGTAAAAGTTTTATTGAATTGTATACATCACTGATTAACTTTGAATATTGTTCATCATCAATATTAAAAATGCTAGGTATTTCATAACCATTAACAAATTTCTTTTTTATAATTCCTTTAGGTAAATAGTAAAAATACATTTCACCTACAGACTTCTGATTTGGTACATTTATAACAGAAGCATATAAATATATTTTTTCCCACTTTTCTGGAATTATATAGAACAATTTCTTTTGTATATCAGCATATAATAATTTTTCTTCTGGTAAATTTATCATAAATTTTCTCCTAAAGTTTAATGATTAATTCTCTAGTAAGCTTTCTCCTGTCATTTCATCAGGTTTTTCTAAGCCCATAAAATCTAACATTGTTGGTGCAAGATCTGCAAGACGTCCTTCTTTTATTTTCTTATTTGCTGGTAATCCTACTATTGCTAAAGGTACTGGATTTGTAGTATGTGCTGTTTGTGGCTCACCTGTTTTGTAATCAACCATTTGCTCACAATTTCCATGATCTGCAGTAATTAATAAAACTCCATTTACTTCATTTATAGCTTCTACAACTTTTCCTACACATTCATCAATTGCTTCTAATGCTTTTATTGCTGCATCAACACTTCCTGTATGACCTACCATATCTGGATTAGCAAAGTTTAAGATAATTGAATCATATTTTTCTGATCTAATTGCTTCTACTACTTTTTCTGTTACTTCATATGCACTCATTTCTGGTTTTAAATCATATGTTTCAACTTTTGGTGATGGAACTAAAATTCTATCTTCACCAGCATATTGTTCTTCTTTTCCACCATTAAAGAAAAATGTAACATGTGCATATTTCTCTGTCTCTGCAATTCTTAATTGCTTTAATCCTTTATTACTTATATATTCTCCAAATGTATTTTTTAATTCTTCTTTTCTATAAGCAACTTCCACATTTGGCATTGTTTCATCATATGAAGTCATACATACAAAATAAGGATCTAATTTTTTGGTTTCAAATCCATCAAACTCTTTATCTACAATACTTCTTGTAATTTCCCTTGCTCTATCAGGTCTAAAGTTGAAAAAGATAACTGAATCACCATCTTCTAATTTTGCAACTGGTTCTCCATTTTTATTTGTAATAACTGTTGGTTTAACAAATTCATCAAAAACTTCTTTTTGATAAGATTCTTCAATTGCAGATACTGCAGATATTGCTTTTTCTCCTTCACCATTTACAATAGCATTGTAGGCTTGACTTACTCTTTCCCATCTTTTATCTCTATCCATAGCATAAAAACGTCCTGATATAGTTGCTATTTGACCAATACCTTTTTCTTTCATTTTTTCTTCTAGTTCAGTAATATATCCTTCTCCTGAAGCTGGTGGAGTATCTCTTCCATCCATAAAACAATGAACAAAAACATTTTCAAAATCTTTTCTTTTTGCCATTTCAAGTAAAGCATATAAATGACGGTTATGACTATGAACACCTCCATCAGATAATAGTCCCATAATATGCAATTTAGAATTATTCTTCTTACAATTTTCAATAGCTTTTACAAATTCTGGAACACTGAAGAAATCTCCATCTTCAATCGCTTTAGTTATTTTGGCTAAATCTTGATATACTATTCTTCCAGCCCCAATATTTGTATGACCAACTTCTGAATTTCCCATTTGACCATCAGGTAATCCAACTGCTAATCCACTTGTGTGAACTATTGTGTTTGGATTTTTTGTTAAAATTTCGTTTAAGTTTGGTGTATTAGCTAATTTTACTGCATTACCTTCTTTTTGTTCATTAATTCCAAATCCGTCTAATATCATTAACATTGTTAATTTACTCATTTTTTGTTACACTTCCCTTTCTTTAATCACTATGCATCATAATTTACTATTTTACTAAATTCGTCTGGTTTTAAACTTGCTCCACCAACTAATCCTCCATCAATATCTGAGGTAGAAAATAATTCTTTTGCATTTGAAGATTTTACACTTCCACCATATTGAATAATAACTTCTTCAGCAACATCATCACCATATAGTCTCTTAATTTCAGCCCTAATTGCTTTAATTGAATTATTAGCATCTTCTGAAGTTGCTGTTTTTCCAGTTCCTATAGCCCAAATTGGTTCATATGCAATTATTGTATTTTTAACTTGATCTGCTGTTAATCCTTCTAGTGCAAAACGTGTTTGTGATGTTATAATACTTTCTGTTTTTCCTGCTTCTCTTTGTTCTAATGTTTCTCCAACACAAACTATTGGTTTTAGTTCATTTTCGAAAGCAGCTTTTATTTTTTTATTAACAGTTTCATCTGTTTCATTAAAATATTGTCTTCTTTCTGAGTGACCTATAATTACATATTCAACTCCAATTGATTTTAACATTTTTCCTGATATTTCACCTGTATATGCTCCATTTTCTGCAAAATGCATATTTTGAGCACCAATTTTAATATTTGTTCCTTGTGCATTCATTAAACAATAAAATAAATCTGTGTATGGTACACATAAAATAATTTCTGCTTTAGAATCTTTAACCATTGGTTCAAAAGATTGAATATATTCAATAGCTTCGTTAGGAAGCATATTCATTTTCCAATTTCCTGCAATTACTTTTCTTCTCATAAATTTAATCCTCCTATTTATCTTGTAATGCCTCAATTCCTGGTAGCTTTTTACCTTCTAAGAATTCTAGTGATGCTCCACCACCTGTTGAGATGTGTGTAAATTTTTCTGCAAGACCTGCTTTTTCAACAGCAGCTGCTGAATCTCCTCCACCAATTATTTTTATACAATCTACATCAGCTAATGCTTTTGCAATACTATTTGTTCCGATTGCAAATTGATCAAATTCAAATAATCCAACTGGTCCATTCCAAATTACTGTTTTTGCATTTTGTAATTCTTTTGAATACATTTCTATTGTTTCTTGACCTATATCAAATCCTTCCCAACCATCTGGAATTTCTGTATATTTAACTGTTTTACTTTCTGTGTCTGCTGAAAATTCTTTACCAACTTTTGTATCTACTGGTAACATGAATTTTACACCTTTAGTTTTTGCTTTTTCCATAAGCTCTTTTGCTAACTCTAATTTATCTAATTCACAAATTGAATTTCCAACTTCATATCCCATTGATTTAAAGAATGTGTATGCCATAGCTCCACCAATCATTAAAACATCTACTTTTTCTAATAATGCATTTATAACACCTATTTTATCTGATACTTTCTTTCCACCTAAAATTGCCATGAATGGTCTTTCAGGATTCTCTAAAGCAGATCCTAAGAACTTTAATTCTTTTTCAATTAAAAATCCTGATACTGCTGGTAAAAAACTAGCAACACCTGTTGTTGAGCTATGAGCTCTATGTGCTGTACCAAAAGCATCATTTACAAAGATTTCAGCCATTGAAGCAAATTCTTTTGATAAATTTTCATCATTTTTTTCTTCTCCAGCTTCATATCTAACATTTTCAAGAAGCATAACTTCTCCTGATTGTAAATTTGAAGCTAATGCTTTAGCATCTGGTCCTACAACATCTTTAGCAAGTTTTACTTCTTTTCCTAATAATCTTGATAATTCTTCTGCAACTATATTCATTGAATATTCAGGTTTTACTTCTCCCTTTGGTCTTCCTAAGTGTGAGCAAAGAATAACTTTGCAATCATTTTCAAGTAAATATTGGATAGTTGGTAATGCTGCAACTATTCTTCTATTATCTGTAATCTTTCTGTTTTCATCATATGGAACATTAAAATCACATCTAACTAATACTTTCTTTCCTTTTACATCAATATCTCTTACTGTTTTTTTACTCATTAAAATATCCTCCTTTTAATTTTGCTTTGCACGATTTTTGACAAAGACTTTGTTTTATAAATTTTTATTTATAACTTTTCATATTTTCATACAAGGCTATTCTATAACAAAAAAGAATACTTTTCAAGTATTCTTTTAACTATTTTTACCAATTTAGCAATTTCTATAACACAAAAAGGTGATAGAAAAAATCTATCACCTTTTTTATAATTTATAATTAGTTTAATTCTGCAAAGTATTTGATTGTTCTTACCATTTGGCTTGTGTAAGAATTTTCATTATCATACCAAGAAACTACTTGTACTTGATATAATCCATCTTCTACTTTTGTAACCATTGTTTGAGTAGCATCAAATAATGATCCATAAGTAATACCTATTATATCTGAAGAAACTAATGGTTCTTCTGTATATCCGAAAGATGCACTAGAAGCCGCTTTCATAGCAGAATTGATTGATTCTGGTGTAACTTCTTCATTGCTTCTTACTGTTGCGATTAATATTGTTGTAGATCCTGTTGGAACTGGAACTCTTTGTGCAGATCCAATTAATTTTCCATTTAATTCTGGAATAACAAGACCTATTGCTTTAGCTGCTCCTGTTGAATTAGGAACAATATTTACTGCTGCTGCTCTAGCTCTTCTTAAATCATTTTTTCTATGTGGTCCATCAAGTACCATTTGGTCTCCAGTATAAGCATGTACTGTTGTCATAATTCCTGATTG
>Ga0073906_1002170_pt1 | contig 26849 bp, 24 predicted proteins | sample Inofromicrocosms_FD_65485 | JGI IMG/M metagenome (GOLD analysis project Ga0073906, IMG submission 65485) | Mouse cecum microbial communities from Vienna, Austria - Inoculum for glucosamine and mucus D2O microcosms | ecosystem: Host-associated > Mammals > Digestive system > Large intestine >...
AATCCAATCGCTGTATACGTGTTTTCGCCGCGGCGTTCCCCCATGGAGGGGTGTCCGGCGGAAGGCGTATCCTATAGAAAAAAAGCCGGTTTTGCCGGCAAATCCAACTTTACACAAGGAGGAATTACTGCGATGAAAAGAGCTTTAGCAATTCTTTTGGCCGCCGCTATGGCAGTTTCCGTTGCCGGGTGCAGCGGGTCCGAAAGCTCCAGCAGCCAGGCCAGCACAGGAGGTTCCAGCAGCGCCGGTACATCCAGCGCCAGCCAGGCTGCTCCGTCTGAGAGCGGCTCCGGCAGCGACGAAACCGTTTCCAAGGTCTACGAATGGCCCCTGGTTTCCGAGCCCACCGAGCTTACTGTGTTCACCAAGCTTCTGCCCCAGGTAGAGGACTTTGACACCAACAAGACAACCCAGTGGTATGAGGAAAAGACCGGCGTACACATCAACTGGATTCAGGTTCCCTCTGCGGACTTTACCACCCAGCTGAACCTGAGCTACGCCAGTGACGACTGGCCCGACGTTTACGCCTGCGAGCTGAGCACCGACCAACTGCTGATGATGCGCAACGGCGGCGTTATCGAGCCCCTGGACGATCTGCTGGACAACTACGCCTACTGGGCAAACCAGATTTTCAAGGATCACCCCGAATACAAGGACTATCTGACCGCGCCGGACGGCCACATCTACTCCCTGTGGTACAACGATACCGGCAAGCATATGTACTCCACCTACAAGATGTTCGTCAAGCAGGCATGGCTGGATAAGCTGGGAATCAAATCCCCCACCACCACCGCCGAATTTGAGGAGATGCTCAAGGCGTTCCGCGACCAGGATATGAACGGCAACGGCGACACCACCGATGAAATCCCCTATATGTCCTCCATGAACGCATGGGGCGGCAGTCCGTTCTACTATCTGGTTTACCCCTTCCAGCTCCAGTCCATCCGCGGCGTGTACAAGGATGATTCCGGTGCGTGGCAGCTGGCCGGTGTACAGGACGGCTACAGGGACGCCATGGCGTGGATTCACTCCCTGTTTGAGCAGGGTCTGATTGCCGAGGAGACCTTCACTCAGGACAAGGCGCAGTTTAAGTCCCTTCTCAACGTCGGTTCCGAGGCAGAGACAGTGATCGGATGCTTTACCGCTGCCTACCAGGGCGAGGTCATTGACAGCACCGCTGCCACCCTTCCCAACGATTACCAGGTGGTTGAGCCCCTGACCGGTCCCACCGGCATTAAGCAGGCCGCTACCAACGGTTACGGCGAGTTTAAGCCCCGTACCACCATTACCACCGCCTGCAAGAACCCCAAGGTTGCCATGCAGTGGCTGGATTTCTGGCTGAGCAAGGAAGGCCGTGTCATCCAGGAATACGGCGTGGAAGAGGGCGTGGACTATGAGATGATTAATCAGAAGTCCATTTACGGGGATGAAAAATCCTACAACCGTCTGTTCAACCTGGCTGCTCTCCAGAACGTCGTCTGGTACAACCACACCACTCCCCGTCACGACTGGGAAGATATCCGCTATGGCGCAGCCGCGGAGGACGGTTCTCTGGACACCCTGCTGTATGAAGCGGCGCTGGTTTACGAGCCCTACCATGTGCTGACCGGCATTCCGGCCCTTTCCTGGAACGAGGATGAGGGCGAAGCGGAGGAGTTCTCCACCTTGAAGGCGGAGATTGACGAATATGTCAAGAGCAACTCTGCCGCCTTTGCCATTGGCCGCCGCAGTCTGGACGAGTGGGATGCGTATGTCAAGGAAATTGAGAATATGAACCTGTCCCGTTACCTGGAACTGGTAGCGAAGACATATGACGGTTCCAAGGTGGATTACAAGTAATCTGCCGGTTGGTTAAACCGGGGAGGGGCGCTGCATTTTGCGGCGTCCCTTTTTTAATAAAACCCATTGACTCCACTGTCAATTTTTGTTATAGTAAAAACAGCGCAGAAAGCATATTTCAAGCTCATAATCGTATCATGAAAATAATTAAGGAGGCTCCCCCTATGAACAACCTGAAAAAGCTGGACGAATTCCGCACCGAAGCCAGCGGCGCGCTTTTTAACAAATCCCAGGCAGTGGCCGTCACCCTGCGGCTGTTGGAGGCGGAGATGAACGCCTGTGAAACCCCGGAGGAGGCGGAGGTTTTCGCCAACGCCCTGAAGATTGCCCATGTGGGATACCTGGATTCCACCAACACCGAGACCGACGCCATGCTGGACAGCCTGGGGGTTGTGCGGATTACCTCCGAGCAGATTGTTTCGGCGGTGCAGGCGATTCTCTTTGATGCGAAATAATTCGCTGTATCAGATACCCCCATTCTCCGCCGCCTTTGCGGCAGAGAATGGGGGTATTTTTGCTGTTGTGTCGTCCGCTGTACCGGTTGCCGGTCCGCTTAAGGCAGCTGATTACGGTAATCTGTGCTGCCAGCTCCTCCAGGTTTTTTAAGACCTGCTCGCTTAGGACAAGGTTTCCCTCCGGCCCATCGGAAAAGGTGAGCTTGATGCGGTTGTTTGGCATCTCAGTGGGAAGGAATATTTCTTTCTCTGTATTGTGCTCAATTACATACTGCCTCCGCTTCATCTGCTCTTTTGCGGGCTCCAAGGTGTCCATGTTTTCTGTCAGATAGGCTTGGGAAGCGTCCGCAGCATCCTTTGAAAGGGAAGGCTCCTGTTTGTCATCCACCGCGGCGGTAGTGGCACAGGCCGTGGTTATGGAGAGTATCAGAGTCAGGGCGAGAAGCTTTGATAACAAAGACGTTTTTTATATTTCATAATGGCTGTAATCCTTCCATCTCCTCTACCATCTCCTTCAGCCGTTCAATCTGCTGGGCGGAAAGCTTTTTCCGGCCCAGCAGGGAGGCGAACAGCTTGTCGGCGGAGCCGTCGAAAATTTTATCGATAAGCTCGTTGGTCTCCGCTTCCTGGACCTCCTCCTTGGGGATCAGGGCATGGCACATGAAGTTGGGTTCGGTGCGCTGGATGGCGTTTTTCTTGATGCACCGCTTGATCAGGGTGTAGGTGGTGTTGACATTCCAGCCGGTTTGCTCGTGGAGGACAGAGGCAATGTGCTTGGCGGTGCAGTCCCCCTCCCGCCAGAGTACCCCCATGACCTTCAGCTCTGAATCGAACAGCTTGATATCCATCATGTATCTCCTTTCTTGGAAATATAAAAGACTGTGGTAGTTTGTCTTTATATATGTACTACCATAGTCTTTTAAATAATGCAAGGGGGATAAAATATTTTTTGGAGTCTGCCGCTTTCGCTGTAGTACAGTAAAAGGGACTGCGATTCTTCCTTCGCAGTCCCTTCCTCTATTTAAGCAAGAATGAAATGCCTTAGTTCTGTCCCTGCATGGCGTTCATGGCGTCCTTGCGGGAAAGATTGATGCGTCCCTGCTGGTCGATCTCTGTTACCTTGACGAAGATTTCGTCCCCTACATTGACCACGTCCTCCACACGGTTGACACGGTGGTTCTCCAGCTTGGAGATGTGAACCAGCCCTTCCTTGCCGGGGGCGATTTCCACAAACGCGCCAAAGTTCATCAGCCGGGTGACGCGGCCCTTGTAAATGGCCCCTACCTCCGGGTCCATGGCAATGGTCTTGATAATCTGGAGCGCCCGGTTGCAGTTGTCCATGTTGATGCCGGAGACAAAGACGGAGCCGTCCTCCTCAATGTCTATCTTCACATCACACTCGGCGCATATCTTCTGGATTACCTTGCCGCCGGAGCCGATGACCTCGCGGATTTTATCGGTGGGAATCTTGATGGAGAGCATCTTGGGGGCAAACTCGGAAAGCTGGGAGCGAACCTCCGGAATGGCTTTCTTCATGACCCCGTCCAGGATGGCAATTCTGCCCTCCCTGGTGGTCTCCAGCGCCTGCTTGATGATGTCCAGGGTCAGGCCCTCAATCTTCATATCCACCTGAATGGCGGTGATGCCCTTGTGGGTGCCGCCGACCTTGAAGTCCATATCGCCGAAGAAGTCCTCCAGACCCTGGATGTCGATCATGGTGTCCCACCGGTCCCCCTCGGTGATAAGGCCGCAGGAAATACCGGCGACAGGGGTCTTGATGGGAACGCCCGCGTCCATCAACGCCAGGGTGGAGCCGCAGATGGAGGCCTGGGAGGTGGAACCGTTGGAGGAGAGCACCTCCGAAACCAGACGCATGGCGTAGGGGAACTCCTCTACAGAGGGGAGAACCGCCTCCAGGGCACGCTCCGCCAGAGCGCCGTGACCGATTTCACGCCGGCCGGGGCCGCGGTTGGGACGGGTTTCTCCTACCGAGTAGGAGGGGAAGTTGTACTGGTGCATATATCTCTTGGAGGTCTCGCCGTCGATGCCGTCCAGGCTCTGGGAATCGCTGATGGGCCCCAGGGTGGCAATGGTCATCACCTGGGTCTGGCCCCTGGTGAACATACCGGAGCCGTGTACTCTGGGAATCAGGCCGACTTCCGCGGCCAGGGGGCGGATTTCATCCATCTTGCGGCCGTCAACCCGCTTGCCCTCGTCCAGCAGCCAGCGGCGGACAACGTGCTTTTGCAGCTTGTAGATGCACTCGTCAATCATGGGGATGTTTTCCGGATATTTTTCGTCAAACTCGGCGTGAATCTTGTCCACAATGGGGGCAAGGCGGGCCTCGCGGACGTTTTTGTCGTCGGTATCCAGGGCGAACTTGATGTCGTCAATGGCAAAGGCCATGACAGCCTCGAACATGTCGTGGTCCACTTCCTTGGACTCAAAGGCAAACTTGGGCTTGCCTATCTCCTTCTGAACCCCGGCAAGGAAGGCGACCATTTTGCTGTTGACCTCCTGGCCCTTGGCAATGGCGGCCAGCATCACATCTTCGGGGACTTCATTGGCGCCGCACTCCACCATGACAATCTTATCCGCCGTGCCGACCACGGTCAGGTTCAGGTCGCTGTTCTGGCGCTGCTCATAATTGGGGTTGACGATAATCTCACCCTCTACCAGTCCCACATTGACGCCGCAGATGGGACCATGGAAGGGAATGTCCGAAACGGACAGGGCAAAGGAGGTGCCCAGCATACCGGCGATTTCCGGCAGGAAGTCAGGCTCCACCGAAAGCACCGTCATGACCACGGAAACGTCGTTGCGCATATCCTTGGGGAAGAGGGGACGGATGGGACGGTCCACCAGACGGGAATTGAGAATGGCCTTGTCGGTGGGACGGCCCTCCCTTTTGATAAAGGAGCCGGGGATGCGGCCCACAGAGTACATCTTCTCCTCAAAGTCCACAGACAAGGGGAAGAAGTCGATGCCGTCGCGGGGCTTCTGGGAAGCGGTCACGTTGACCAGGACAGTGGTGCTGCCGTACTTGACCAGAACGGAGCCGTTGGAAAGGCCGCACATCTTTCCGGTTTCAAATACGACCTTCTGTCCCGCAAATTCGGTTTCAAAGGTGCGGTAAGAGCTGAATTCCATTTCCTTATAAAATGCCACCTGTTTTTACCTCCGTTTTCTTTTCTTCTGTCAGGCGGCTCGTTTTAGCAATGAATCCAAAAAACCGCGGGAGCGATTCTTTCGATTTACTGCTAAAACTGCGGGCGCGCCTGAAAGAGTTTTTTTGTTTGGGCTTTCTGTTGTTTTGCTGAGAATCCGCGCCGTATCCCGCCATGGCAAAAAGGCAGACACATGACTGCGTCTGCCTTCGACTACGTTATTACTTACGCAGGCCAAGCTTGGCGACAATGGCACGGTACCGCTCGATATCTGTTTTCATCAGATAGTTGAGCAGGTTGCGGCGATGGCCGACCATCTTCAGCAGACCGCGGCGGGAGTGATGGTCCTTTTTGTGGACCTTCAGGTGCTCGGTCAGGTCAGCGATGCGCTGGGTCAGTACCGCAATCTGGACTTCGGGGGAACCGGTGTCCTTCTCGTTGATGCGGTAGGTTTCGATGATGGAAGTTTTCTGTTCTTTTTGCATCATATCGGATATATCACCTCTTTAAAGATTTGGGACGGCTGCTGCTGGCTGTGGGACCAAAGCCCGTTCCCGTGCCGCTTAATCTCCGTACAGGGAAGGTGACGTCTCTCTACCAAAGAGCTGAAACCACTGACCGAGACTAAGTGGAACTGCCGGTGTATTGTGGAGTACATCAGCCTTTTTATGATAGCATAATTTTGGCTGGCTGTAAAGCAATTTTTAGAAAAATAACGGCAAAAAACCGCCTTTTTCCGGAAACAATTCAGTTTTCCCAGCTTTTTTTTGTTTTATGTCCCAAACTTGTGAAAAATGCTATTGTCACCTTTGCCTCCGGAATATATAATAAAAAGGTAAACATCAATACATCCACATAAAAGAAAGAGGAATGAATTTGGAAATTAAACTGATTGCACTTGATATGGACGGCACCCTCCTCAACAACCGGAAGGAGATCTCGCCCCGCACCCTGAAGGCGCTGGAAACCGCCTCCCAAAAGGGCGCGGAAACCGTCATCTGCACCGGGCGGGTGATGCAGGGAATCCGGGATTACCTCTCCATCTTGCCCTTTGTCCGTTACTGCGTCACCTCCAACGGCGCGTCGGTCTTTGACCTGAAGGAGAACCGGTATCTCCACCAGAATTTAATCCCCACCCAAAAGGCCCAAAAGGTCCTCCAGCTGTACCGCTCCTCCGGCGGATTGGCAGAGGTGTACAGCCGGAATATGTCATATATGAGCATGGAGGATTACGGCGATCTCTCCAACCGCTACGGAGCCAGCCAGACGGTGCGCTCCTATCTGCTCAGGAAGAACGAGCCGGTGGAGTCCCTCTCCCAGCTGATAGAGAGCCGTACCGAGGGGGTCGAAAAGTTCAACCTCTCCTTCTTCCCCGCCGTCACCTATTCCCAGATATGGAACCGCCTCAACGTTCTGGGAGGGCTGAGCCTGACCTATTCGGATATCCGCAACATTGAGGTCAACGTCCACGACTGCAACAAGGGGACCGGCCTGGCCGCGCTGGCGGAGGCACTGGAAATCCCCGCGGCGCAGGTGATGGCCATAGGCGATAGCCTCAACGACCGGGAGATGCTGCTGTATGCCGGGCATCCCGTGGCCATGGGCAACGCCTCCGGCGACATCAAGGCCCTGACCGACACCGTCATCCATTCCAATGACGAGGACGGCATCGCCCACTTCCTGGAGATTCTGTTCCAGCAATATTCCTGACCGACAAAATCAATGCCGGGGGCCTTTCCCATGCAGAAAAGCTCCCGGCATTTTAAGGCGTATTTGCAAACGATTTTCTTTAGAATTCCGCCGAACCTGTGGTTCTGGGGAAGGGCAGAACGTCCCGGATGTTGGAGACGCCGGTGATGTACATGATCAGCCGCTCAAAGCCCAGGCCAAAGCCCGCGTGCTTGGTGCCGCCGAACCTTCTCAGGTCCAGGTACCAGCTGTAGTCCTCCGGGTTGAGGTTCAGCTCCTCCATCCGCTTGAGCAGCATATCCAGGCGCTCCTCGCGCTGGCTGCCGCCGATAATCTCCCCCACGCCGGGGACCAGCAGGTCCACCGCGGCCACGGTTTTGCCGTCGTCGTTGAGGCGCATGTAGAAGGCTTTGATCTCCTTGGGGTAGTCGGTGACAAACAGGGGCTTTTTATACACCTGCTCGGTGAGGTACCGCTCGTGCTCGGTCTGTAAATCGGAGCCCCAGGAAACAGGGTACTCAAACTGGCTGGGGTTCTCCGCCTGGGCCTTCTGGAGCTGCTCCACCGCCTCGGTGTAGGTGACGCGGGCAAAGTCCGAATCCACAATGCCCCGCAGCCGCTCCAGCAGCCCCTTATCGTAGAAGTCGTTGAAGAACTTCATCTCGTCGGGGCAGTGGTCCATCACATAGGCCAGCACAAACTTCAGCATATCCGAGGCCAGGGCCATGTCGTCCTGGAGGTCGGCAAAGGCAATCTCCGGCTCAATCATCCAGAACTCCGCGGCATGGCGCTGGGTGTAGGACTGCTCGGCGCGGAAGGTGGGGCCAAAGGTGTACACCTTGCCGAAGGCCATGGCCATGCACTCGGCCTCCAGCTGGCCGGAGACGGTCAGGCTGGTTGGCTTGCCGAAGAAGTCCTGGGAGAAATCCACCTCTCCGCTTTCGGTCCTGGGGGGATTGGATGGGTCCAGGGTGGTGATGCGGAACATCTCCCCCGCGCCCTCGCAGTCGCTGCCGGTGACGATGGGGGTGTGGCAGTAGACAAAGCCCCGTTCGTTGAAGAACTTGTGGATGGCGTAGGCCGCTGTGGAGCGGACGCGGAACACCGCGTTAAAGGTATTGGCGCGGGGCCGCAGGTGGGCGATGGAGCGCAGGTATTCCAGGGAATGGCGCTTTTTCTGCAGGGGGTACTCCGGGGCGGACTTCCCCTCCACCTCAATGGCGGCGGCGTGGACCTCAAAGGGCTGCTTGGCGTCGGGGGTGAGCACAAGGCGGCCCTTGACCACCAGGGCGGAGCCCACGTTGCACTTGCCAATCTCCTTGAAGTTTTCCACCTTGCCATCCTCAAACACAACTTGGAGGCTGCGGAAGGAGGAGCCGTCGTTGAGCTCAATGAAGCCAAGGGCCTTGGAGGTGCGGATGGTGCGCACCCAGCCTCCCACGGTGATTTCACCCTCCTGAAGCTGTTCGGGGGCGGCAAAGAGCTGTTTGATTTCTGTTCTTAACATTTTTGTAGTCTCCATTCTAAAAGGATTTGTACCGTTATCTTATTATAGTACAATTCGGTTGGAAAACGCAACCTATTTCAAAAAATGACCGAAAAATCCATTGCCCGCCCGGCGTTTGCCCTGGGGCAATGGCTCACATATTCACATTATCTGTTATGGAGGTGTCAACCCACATGAGAAAGACAAAGATTGTATGCACCCTGGGGCCTTCCACCGACAACGAGGAAACCCTCCGCGCCCTGATTCTGGCGGGGATGAACGTGGCGCGCTTCAACTTTTCCCACGGCACCCACGCGGAGCAGAAGGCGCGGATGAACCGCCTCAAGCAGATACGCCGGGAGATGAAGCTGCCGGTCGCCGCCATGATGGACACCAAGGGCCCGGAAATCCGCCTGGGCTGCTTTACCGGAGGGGCCGTCCAGCTGATGGAAAACCAGACCTTTACCCTGACCCCCAAGGATGTGGCCGGGGATTCCTCCATGGCTTCCATCACCTATCCGGAGCTGTACCAGGATGTAAAGGCTGGGACCCACATCCTCATCGACGACGGCCTTATCGATATGGAGGTTGTGGGCATTGAGGACCGGGACGTGGTCTGCCGGGTGATCAACGGGGGGAGGGTTTCCGACCGGAAAGGGGTCAACGTCCCCAACGCCCAGCTCCACATGCCCTTTATCAGCCCCAAGGACCGGGACGACATATTGTTCGCCATCCGGGAGGACTTTGACTTTATCGCCGCCTCCTTTACCCGCAGCGCCGAGGACATCATGGAAATCCGCAGGCTGCTGAAGGCCAACGGGAGAAACACCATCCACATCATCGCAAAGATTGAGAACCAGCAGGGCATCGACAACCTGGACGAGATTCTGGAGGCCGCCGACGGCATCATGGTGGCCAGGGGAGACCTGGGGGTGGAGATACCCATGGAGGAGGTCCCGGCCATTCAGAAGACCATCATCCGAAAGACCTGTCAGGCCGGAAAGCAGGTAATCACCGCAACCCAAATGCTGGATTCCATGATGAACAACCCCCGCCCCACCCGCGCCGAGGTGACCGATGTGGCCAACGCCATCTACCAGGGGACCAGCGCGGTGATGCTCTCCGGGGAGACCGCCGCGGGGAAATATCCGGTAGAATCGGTACAGACCATGGCCAAGATTGCCCTGCGGACGGAGGCAAACATCGACTACCGGTCCGCCCTCCACGCCAAGCACCGGCTGGGGGAGCCGGGGATCACCAACGCCATCTCCCACGCCACCTGCACCACGGCTGACGATTTGAACGCGGCGGCGATTATCACCGTCACCAAATCCGGGGTGACGGCCAAGATGATTTCCCGCTACCGCCCGCCCTGCCCCATCATCGGGTGTACCACCTACAAAAACGTCTGCCGCCAGCTGAACCTGAGCTGGGGAATCATCCCGCTGCTGATTGAGGAGCAGCAGGATCCGGAGGAGCTGTTCGCCCACGCGGTACAGGCCGCCAGAAGCGCGGGGCTGGTGCAGGATGGGGATGTAGTGGTGCTGACAGCAGGGGTGCCCCTGGGCATTCCCGGCAAGACCAATATGATTAGGGCCATTGTTGTGGGGGAGTAGTCTCAGGCTAAGTTTTCCACAGGGGAGGAAAAGCTCCTCTGTGGAATTTTTTTTCCCTTTTATCTCAAAAATAAGGGAATCCATATTGACAAAGCGTTTTCTTTGCGATATATTGTATTTAGACATATATTTATCAGCGATAGTATAGAAAAACACTATACAGAGGAGGAATAAAAATGTTAAACGGAAGAACAAAGGCGGCGGGTGCATTTTTGCTGTCGGGGATGCTGGCGCTGACGGCCTGCAATGCCGGTGCAAAGCCGGATGAAAAGGGGCCGTTAACGGTGTACCGGGTGGAGAGCGACGCCCTTTATATGTCGGCGTTGGATACATATCAAAAGGAAAACCCGGACCTGGAGATAAAGACCTTCCCCACCTACCAGGAGATGAAGGACCAGCTGAACACCGAGCTGATGAGCGGCAAGGGACCGGACGTGCTGCTGTACAACAGCCTGTACAGCGAAAGCGACCCCTTAAAGCTGGCGGACAGCGGTGCTTTTCTTTCGCTGGACGAGTATGTGAAGGGGCTTTCCGATGACGAATACTTTGGAACGATTCTGGAGGCGGGGAAGATTGGCGGGACGCAGTATCTGCTGCCCCTGAGCTGGAATGTTCCCCTTGCGTATACAAGCCAAAGTCTGGCGAAGGAGCAGAACTATCTGGATCAGATAGTGTTTGATATTCTCCCGGCAGAAGCAAAACGCCTAGAGAGCGACAGTGAGGCTTCCCCCTGTTCGATACAGTTCGGCAGGACTGACGGAATCAACTTTGTGGCGGAGATGGCGGGAACCCCTGTTATCAATCATAATGGGGAAATCACCATCGATCAGGAAAGCTTCCGCCATGTGGCGGAGCTTACCAAACTTCTTGTTGAAAGCAATTCCAAAATAAATGCCCAAAAGTATGGAAACGATTTTGCAAGCGTAGGTTCTCATTACAGCTTTTTCCTGGAAAACTACTCTTTTATGCACAACCTTCGGTTTTATCAGGTAGTCTTTCATACTGCGTTTAATGAGGATGTGATGATGTATCCTATCCAGCAGCCTGACGGAGGAGTGACCGCGCAGGTGATCAACTATGGGGCGGTCAATGCCAACAGCAGAAATCCGGATGGGGCTTGGAACCTTCTGAAAGCCATCGCTGACGCCCCCTGCACCATGGATTACGGCAAATACGAGAAGAACAACATATATTATACACCGATAAACGTCTCGGCCTATGAGGAGTGTGTCAAGGAGCTGTTTCTCCAGCGGGCAAAGATCAAAAACACGCGGGAAGCCTTAAACGAGGAAAACTCCGAAATCCTGCGGGCTTTCCCCGAAAAAGTAACATCCGCCCTGATTCCCAACCCTTCGGTGGGCGCGCTGGTGCAGGACTGCATGGACCCGTATCTGACGGGAGATAAGGACTTTGAAAGCTGCTATCAGGAGTTAATGAGCAAGCTGGCGTTATATCTGGACGAATAATAGATTGGAACGGGATGACCTATGAAGAACATACAGCGAAAACAACTTGCCTTCCTTCTCCCCAGCCTTTTGGGACTGACGGCCTTCTTCCTTGTGCCGCTGTTCTACTGCTTTGTCTTTTCGGCCAGCAGGACCTTTGGGCGATTCCGGTTTGCCGGGGCGGATAACTACCTCGCCCTCATGGGCTCTAAGGCTTTCCGTCTGGCCTATGGCAATACCTTTGTCCTCATGGCCGGATATATCGCCGCACTATTGATCCTCTCCCTGCTGGTCAGCTATGTCCTGGAAAATTCTAAGGGGACTATGGCCTTTCTGGCGGTGATGTCGGCGGCCATGTTCCTGCCGTCGGTGCTGGTTGTGCGGTTTGTGGGCATCCTGCCCGGCGCGGCGGAAAATTCCCCCCGGCTGGTGTTCCTGTTCATCTTCCTGTGGAAGCATGTGGGGATCAACGCCCTGATTCTCCGCTCCGCCTCCAACCGCATGGACCCCGCCTGGCGGGAGGCCGCCATGATAGACGGCGCGGGCAAGGGTGCATTTTTCCGGCATGTGGAGTTTTTCTACCTGCTGCCCTACCTCAAGTTCCTGTTCATCTTTGACACCACCTGCTTTTTCAAGCTGTTCCGGGAAAGCTATCTCCTCTACGGGTTGTACCCGCCGGACGGGGTGTATATGATACAGAACTTCTTCTTCAACAACTTTGAAAACGCCAACTATCAGCGGCTCTCCTCCGGGGGGACCATCGCGGTGGTGACCCTGTTCGCCGTCAACCTTCTGGTGTATAAGGTAGGTGAAAAACGTGAGATTGCACAGTAAGGGCCCCGGCCTTGCCCGGATGGCGGTACGGCTTCTGCTGGGCGGGTTTGTGCTGATTCCCGTGGGGGCGGTGGCGGCGCTGTCCCTGCGCAGCCCCGTTTCCCTGAAGGTGACAGACCTGGCGGGGGCGGCGGAGCAGTTCCTCTCCTGGGGGCAGTACCGGAACATCCTGTTCCACAGCCCGGAATACTGGAAGTGCTTCTGGAACACCCTGTTCCTGCTGGTCCCCGCCATGGCGCTGACCGTTCTGTTTGCGACGCTGGCGGCCTATGGCCTTTCCTGCGGGCGGCGTTCGCGGGCACAGACCGGGGCGGTGATGGTCTACATCCTCCTCTCCCTGCTGCCCACCCAGATTCTGCTGGTCCCCAACTTTGTGGCCCTTTCGGCCATGGGGCTGATCGGCTCCCGGCTGTCGGTGGTTCTGGTCTGCGCTTTCAGCCCCTATTATGTGTACTTCATGTTCCGCATCTGCCGCCAGATTGCACCGGAAATCTATGAGGCCGCCCGGATGGAGGGGGCCGGGGAGCTGAAAATCTACCGCTCCATCGCCATGCCCCAGATGAAGTCCGGGATATGGCTGCTGGTGCTGATTGGCTCCGCCGACCTGTGGAATATGGTGGAACAGCCGCTGGTGTTTATACAGGACCCCTCCAAGTACCCGCTGACCGTCTATCTGCGGGATATGGACAACGGCGTCGGATACGCCGGGTCCATTGTGTTTTCACTGCCGGTGATGCTGCTGTTCCTGCTGTGCGGCCGGGATACGGTCGAGCAGATTGAGCTTCTATGACAAAGGGGGAATCCACCATGACACGACGCAGATTATGGCTTTTTATCCTATCGGTTCTTTTGCTTATTACGGTCTGCACTGCTGTTTCCTTTAAAAACTACACCGCGGGGCTCAACCGGGTTTCCGTCGCCTCCACGGTTCCCAACCAGATACGCGCCAGGGCGGAGGCCAGCGGCGTGCTCCTGTTTTCCGATATCCAAAAGCTATCCCTGCCCGCGGACTGCCGGGTGGAGGAGGTATTGGTTTCCGTAGGGGAGAACTTCAAAGAGGGACAGCCCCTGATAAAGCTGAACCAGAACGACGTGGCCATCCTATACTATCAGATGCTTCTCCAGCAGCGGACGCTGGAGGAGCAGGCGAACCAGACAGATGAAATCCGGCGGGAGATTGCCGCCCACAGCCTTTCACGGCTGGAGGAGCAGACGGCGTTCCTCTCTCAGCTCCAGCAGAACGAGGGGGTGGTATACGCCGAGTTCCCCGGCCAGATCACGGAACTGAATGTGATTCCCGGAGATATCACCACCGCCCGTTCCTCCCTGTCCTATGGCAATCTGGAGGGGGAGGGGCATTTTGAATGGTACATTGACGCCAAGCAGTACCGCGCCTTCACCGGAACCACCGCCGGGGGAGACGGCTTTTCCCTGGAGCTGAAAATCTCCTCTCGGCTGTACCTGGAGGACAAAAAGCTGTACCGTTACACTTCCAAGCCGGTGCTGCTGGAGTCCATCCCCGAACCGGTCCACGGGATGTACACGGCCATCCAGATGGAGTATTTCAGCGAGGATTACGCCGCGGTGCTGCCGAAAAACTGTATTGAGACGGACAGCGACGGGGGAAATTATGTATACCTCCTACGGGAGCGGGACGGGGTACTGGGCAAGGAAAGCTATCTGCAAAGGGTGGGCGTGACCGTTCTGGAGACAGACAACATCAACGCCGCAGTGATGAAGCCCCTGGAAAACCTGGTGGTACACAGCGCCAGGCCGCCCCAGGATCTGGAAAAGGTGCTGGTGATTGACACCGAAGCATAGCTTTCGATTAATGATTTTTTAAATATAAAACATTTTATATCCATAGGTAATGATCTCTATACCTTTGTTGCAAATGGCACAAGCGTTACCGCAGGAGATAAAAAGATTGAGATTGGTACCGACCTGGATTCTACACTTGATAATATCGTTTCTGCGATTGGCTCTTCTGCTACTAAGGAATCCGTTACTCTTTCCGATGGCTCTACTGGCAATGCAGTTGTAGTACGTGGCGCTTCCGCTGGTGTTGCAGCTCCTGAACTGGCCAGTGTCGGTTTGACCCTCCAAATTGAAGACACCGCTGATCCCTTCAACAAGATGAATGTTGCTGTTAAGGATATGAGCGCCAAGGGTTTGGGACTGGAAGGTCTCAAGCAGACCGGTATCATGACCGAAGCCAGCTCCAGTAATGCTATTGATACCATCAAAAAGGCTATCAATACTGTTTCTTCAACCCGTGCTTCTATGGGCGCCCTCCAGAATCGTCTGGAGCACACCATCAACAACCTGGATGTAGCCGTTGAAAACCTGTCCGCCGCCAACAGCCGTATCCGCGACACCGATATGGCCAAAGAGATGATGAACTACACCAAGATGAACGTTCTGGTGCAGTCCGCTCAGGCCATGCTGGCCCAGGCCAATCAGCAGCCTCAGTCCGTGCTTCAGCTGCTGCAATAATTGCGGTAACTTTAGCAATATGGCAATTACCTTAAATTCTGCCGCCTGACTGCCAGGCGGTGACCATGGGGGAGGGTATGTTTCGGCATACCCTCTCTTTTTGTGCGGACTTTATCATTGCTTTTCTTCCCAGGATATGTTAATATGGTATGGGAAATCCAATAACCGGGAAAGGAAGACATCAAATGCAGACTTCATACTATAAGGAATACAGCGAAAGCCTCCAGCGGGATATGGAATTCAAGGTCTACGGCCAGGGCGGCAAGCCCTGTATCGTGTTCCCCTGCCAGAACGGGCGGTTCTTTGACTTTGAAAGCTTTCAGATGACCGATATCGCCGCCCCCTGGATTGAGGAGGGGAAGCTCCAGCTCTTCTGCGTGGACTGCGTTGACCTGGAAAGCTGGTCCGATACCAACGGAGACCCCCGCCACAGGTCCGAGATGCAGGAGAGGTATTTCAATTATATCGTCGATGAGCTGGTCCCCCGCATTCACCAGATCAACGGCAGCGGCCTCAAGCTGATGGCCACCGGGTGCAGCATGGGCGCGACCCACTCCGGGATTGTGGCCCTGAGACGGCCGGATATCTTTGACAGCTGCATCTGCATGAGCGGTTTTTACCATGCGGGGTACTTCTTTGGTGGGTATATGGACGACCTGGTGTACAACAACTCGCCGGTGGATTTCATCGCCAATATGCCCGCGGACCATCCCTACATCGGCATGTACAACAACAACCGCTTTATCTTCTGTGTGGGACAGGGCGCGTGGGAGGATGAGCTGCTGGACAGCACCCGCAGGCTCCAGAATGTGTTCCAGCAGAAGGGAATCCACTGCTGGGTGGATATCTGGGGCCCTGACGTGAATCACGATTGGCCCTGGTGGAAAAAGCAGTTCCCCTATTTTCTGGACAAGCTGCTGTAATTCCATGGAACATGCGATTTTGACAGGCGCTGTCCCCATTGGCAGCGCCTGTTTTTATAGTTGATTCACAAGGGAAAGGGGGAATGGCGGATGAAGGTTCGCTTTACTTCCCAAAGGGTTCTGGTGCTTGTTTTGGCTGCTTTTCTGCTGGCCTGCGGGGTGATATTCCTTTTTCTCCATAGAGGCGGGACAGAGGGGCTGTACGCGGAGGTGACAATACAGGGGGAGAAGGTGCTGGAGATTCCCCTGGGGGAAAAAGAAGTCCCGCAAATGTGGAGCCTTCAGGAGGAGTTCGGGGTCCCCGTTTTCCTGGAAAGGGATGGGGGACGGATTCGGTTTGTGGATGTGGACTGTCCGGACCATATCTGTGAGAAGACGGGATGGATATCCATGGCATATCAGTCGGCGGTGTGTATGCCGAACCGGACGGTGGTGACGGTATATGGCCGCTGACGGCATCGTTCGCGGACTGGAAAAGAGAAAACCTGAACAGGGTAATCGATTCAAAGGTGGAATTGCAGATGGCGGGGAATTTATTGATGGGCATCAGTCAAGATGAGCACGAGCGGGCTGTATTCCGCAGCAGGAGGATATATCAGTCAGATTTGGATTCTAATATTAGGACGGCGGAGGATAGAGGACGAAAAGAAGGAAGACTAGATGGAATAAAGGATGTTGCCAAGGGGCTGCTGTCAATCGGTCTGCCTATTAGTCAAATTGAATTGACGACAGGATTGACAGAGAGTGAAATTAGATCTCTATTATCCTGACAACAAAACCGGGGTTGTGAAAAAGAACCGTTCCTTTTTCACAGCCCCGAATGCTGATATCCCTTATTCTCCATTTACAGAGAGAGGAATCTGTATCGTCACCGTCGTGCCCTTGCCCTCTACGCTGTCCAGCGTCAGCTTGCCGCCGTGGAGGTTGATGATCTCGTCCGCCACCGCAAGGCCGATACCGGAACCCCGGCGGGTGGAGTTGGCCTTGAAAAACTTCGCCTTTACGTTGGGTAGGTCCTCCTTGGAAATCCCGATGCCGGTGTCCGCTATGGTGATGACGGCGAAATCCCCCTGGGCCTTTGCCGTCACTTCCACCGTGTCCCCACTGTCCGAGTATTTCAGGGCGTTGTCCAGGATGTTGACAAACACCTGCCGCAGCCGGTTTTTGTCCCCGATGACCGTCAGAAAGATTTCCGGCTCATCGTAGAGAAGGCTCAGGCCCTCCCGCTTAGCCCGCTCGGTGAACATCAGCACCGCCTCGCTGAGCTCTGCCACCAGGTCCATCCGGCTCATGATTAGGGACAGGCGGCCGGTCTGCATCCGGGAGAAGTCCAGCAGGTCCTCTACCATGGAGGACAGACGCTCCGTCTCCCCGATAATCACCTGCATGCCCTTCTGTATCAGCTCCTTGTCCCCCGCGTCCGCGTCCCGCAGCGTCTCTCCCCAGCCCTTGATGGCGGTCAAGGGGGTCCGCAGCTCGTGGGAGACAGAGGAAATGAAGTCGTTCTTCACCTTGTCCGCGTTGGCCAGCTCGTCGGCCATGTAGTTGATGACGTCCGCCAGGTCCCCAATCTCGTCGTCGTGCTTCTTCTCTATCTTGGCCTGGAAATCCCCCTGGGCAATCTGCTTGGCCGCATTGCCCACCGCCCCCAGGGGAGCGATGATGGAATTGATAAAATAGGAGCTGGAGATGGCCACAAACAGCACGACCATCAGACCCAGGGAGGCGATAAGCAGAATCATCAGCCATATCTGCTTATCCACCGCCGTCAGCGCCACCGAAAGGCGGATGGCGGACAGCTCCTCGCTGGCCGTCGGGGCCCGCCTGGAAAGGGACATGACGTGCTCGCCGTTGATCTCCCCCCGGTGGACGCCGGTGCCGTTTGGAGCGATGAGGGCCTCCTGATAATCGGGGGTGGAGAGCTTTTCGCTGCTCTGGAAACCGCTGGAGGTGATGACCACCATCCCCTGTCCGTTGATGGCCATCAGCTCCATGCGGTTTTTTTCCTCAAAGTTTGCCACCATGGAGCGGATTTCGCTGGTAAAATCTGCGGAGCTGTCGTTGGCGTAGGTATCCATAAGGGCAGAAAGGGTGGTCATGCGGGATTCCAGGGCCTGCCGCACCAGGCTGTAGTAATACTCCCGCACAGTGAACGATCCCACAATAACCAGCCCCGCCAGAATCACCAGAATGACCCCAAAGCTGTTGATCAGCCAGCGGCGGGTGATGCGCCTTACTGCCATGGCTCTGCCTCCCCTGTTCTCGTCTGCGCGGCGTTTAACCGTTCCACTTGTACCCGAACCCCCACACGGTCATGATATATTTCGGCGCTGAGGGCTCCTCCTCGATTTTCATCCGCAGGCGGCGGATGTTGACGTCCACGATTTTGACGTCCCCGGAGTTCCCCTCACCCCACACCTTGTCCAGGATGGCGCTGCGCTCCAGCGCCACATTGACGTTGGAGAGGAACATCTCCATAATCTGGAACTCCACCTGGGTCAGATCGATGGGCTTGTGGTTTTTCCGCAGAGAGCGGCTTTTCAGGTTCAGCACAAAGGGCCCGGACGACAGCTCCTCAGAGGGCTGGCCCGCTCCCGCCGCCATGGTCACCCGGCGGTGGACGGCGTCCACGCGGGCCACCAGCTCGGAGGGGCTGAAGGGCTTTGTCACATAGTCGTCTGCCCCCAGCATCAGCCCGCTGACCTTGTCCATCTCCTGGGATTTGGCGGAAAGCATGATGATGCCGATAGAGCTGCTCTTTTTGCGGATTTCCTTGCACACCTGAAAGCCGTCTATGCCGGGCATCATAATGTCCAGCACAGCGACATCGAAGTTTCCGCCGGTTTCCTCAAACACCTGTAAAGCGGCCTCGCCGTTGGGCACCTCTGTTACCTCGTAGCCGGCGCGGCGCAGGTTGATGACTACAAAGTCGCGGATGACGTCTTCATCCTCGACCACCAGAATTCGTTTCATAGGCTGTCCCTCCTGATAGGATTGTTTGGTTAGCGGGTTATCGCCCGGCTGCTGGGGTTTTTAGGTGAGCAGGAACATCTCCTCTAGCTGAGCATAGGTGATTACAAATTCCTCTCCCGCCGTCTCCGGCGGAATGTACGCGTAGTATTCCAAATTCCCCTTGGTGCGGATGATCCGGTAGGTGTCCGCGTCAAACTTGTCATGGTAATCCTTGGACGAGTATACCTTGATCCGCAGAAGCTCCTCCCGGAGCTGGCTCAGGGAGCCGTTATAAATCCAGAAACGCCATTCGCCGCTCTTGTCCTCCTGGGTGATTGTCACCTTGTCCCGCCAGCTCATGGGGAAACGGACCATGTATCCCGCCGCCAGGTTGACCGCTACCGGCACCACGCGGCTGATTCCATTGTGGTCCAGGCAGTTGTAGTTTACCAGATACAGCGCCTCCTCCTGGGCGTTCTCATAGCCGGGCAGCGGCTCCGGCATGGGTACGTCCATGATGCCGTCCTTGTCAATGTCCTGACAGGTGAGGGCCATGGTGCGGATGGTGGATTCGCTGTAATCGTCCACATCGTAAATCAGGCGGGAGGTCAGTTTTCCCTGTTCCCGGTCAAAATAAAGGACATCGGTGCAGTAGAGGTTCCCGCTGATGCTCCCGTCGATAAACACGGCAGGGGTGCGGTCGGCCAGCAGCCCGTATTTTACCTCCTGATAGGAGGTAAACGCGTTGGTCATGCGGTATTCCTCCCTGACGATGTCCACCACGTTCTCCTCTGGGAGGAGGGAGACCAGCTTGGCGTCCACCGGCTTGGCCTGGGAGCTGGCCTCCAGCAGCAGCAGGTCGTCATGCCGCCCGCCGGTCAGCCGGGTCACCAGCAGCTCCGAATAGGTGTTGGAGAACAGGCTTTTCATCTGCCTATTTTGGAAGTGATACAGGTTTACCGTTTTCAGCTCCTGGTTGGTCCGCTCCCATCCGATAAGGATGTCACAGCCGCCCTGTCCGGAGATATCCACAAACTGGATTTGGTCCACCGCCGTCCCGTTGCCGGGATAGGTCTGGAGGGCCTTCCAGCCGCTTCCGTCGTTGTCAAGGATACAGATTTGGGTCTGATATTCGATGTTGTTTGGGTCGTCGTAAAAGACGAGGGCTTCCTCCGCGCCGTCGCCATCCAGGTCATACATGACAAAGGCAGAGAGATATTCCCCACGGCGGGGGTATTTGAGCTTTTCGGCCCTTCCCGCTCCTACAGCCGCCTCCAGGGCGCTGGAGATTTCCTTCTGCTCCTGTGTCAGCTTGGGCGGATGGAGGAGCTCGTCTATGCCGGGCTGAAGAAAGCTTTCCAGACTGATATCCCCGCAGCCAGGCAGGGAAAACAGGCAGAGAACGCCAAGCAGCGCCAAAAGCCCGCGTTTGCAGATTGACATGGCCTCGCCTCCTTTGGTTTCGCACCGTCCGGGCGGTGCGCCGGGCGATTTTGAACAGGCCCTTGTATCCATTTTATCATGAACTTTCGCCAATGTCTACCTGGATTTGGCCTATCTCTATTGAAACCCACCCCACAATGTGATAAAATGAACCCCGGAACGCCATTTCAGAATTCAACCATACAGGGGGATTACTATGGAAAATCAAACGCCCGATACTTCGTCTGCACCGTCCACAATCTGGCAGAAGCTGTCTGTTCCGATTCTTGTTGTCGGGGTGGCGCTGATGGTATTCTTTTTTCAATGGCTGTTCAGCCTCATGTATCCCCAGGATTCCTATCGTGTGTACACCAACTGGGAAATCACCGAGCTGACCTCCGAAAGCCTCCTGACAGAAAAGGGGCTGGACGGCGTCCGCCGGACCATTGACCGGAAGGGTGCCAAGGAACTATATCTGGATGCTATTGACGAGCTTTGCTTTAACAGCGCAGGAAAGCTGGTTTCGGGGCGATTTGTGCTTCTTGCCTTTGATCGAAAAGAGGAGAAGGGGCACGAATACCTTCTCACTCTGTCCCAGGACGGCACGGAGAAATATCCGGTCAAGCTGGAACGTCTGGAGGGCTCTGTCCCGTATCCCGATGACCTCCAGGACAGAGCCCCCTATGAGGCGCTGTACACCCTGTCCCATCATCCGTTGGAGGAGCTTGCCAACCAGAAGCCCATCGCCAGCGAAGGCTGTTTTCTCCTGAACACAGCCGGGAGCGGGACCATTGTGGAAACCGACCGGGAGGCCCCGGCGTTAAAGGCGGAGGTAGAGGAGGCGGACGTGTGGTTTGTCCGCTCCGGTGGAGGCTGGTTCCAGGTAACTGATCCCGCGCAGATTTCCCCGCGGTTTTCTCCCCTTTTGCTGACCGTAAAGGATGGGGACAGCGAACCGGTGATTTATGGCTGGCTGATGCTGGAAATCCCGGCGGAGACGGAAAAACAGAATTGACCTTAGAGAGGCGGCAATAAAAATGAACTTTGAACAGACCGTTGACTATATTATCAACCTGCGCCATCGGAGCGATATCAAGGGCCTAAGCCGTATGCGGCGCTTTATGGAGCTTTTGGGCAATCCTCAGGACAGGCTCTCTTACATCCACATTACCGGAACCAATGGAAAGGGCTCCACAACCGCCATGCTCAATTCCATCCTGACCTGCGCCGGGTACAGGGCAGGGATGTTCGTCTCTCCCTATGTGCTGGAGTTCCGGGAGCGGATTCAGATTGGCGGGGAGATGATTCCCAAGGAGGAGTTAGTGCGGATTGTTCAGAAGATAAAGCCTGTCATTGACCGGATGTATGAGGAGGGGGATGGCCCGGTACAGTTTGAGGTGGTGACGGCAATCGGCTTTGTCTACTTTGTGGAGCAGAAATGCGATGTGGTCTGCCTGGAGGTGGGGATCGGCGGTCTGAAGGACAGCACCAATATCATCCGGGAGCCCCTGGCAGCGGTGATTGCCAACATCGGCTTGGACCACACCAATATGCTGGGGAACACGGTGGAGGAGATAGCCGCCCAAAAAGCGGGCATCATAAAGGGGAAATGTCCCGTCTGCGTTTACCCCGGCGTGGACCCCGGAGCACTGGCGGTCATTATGGAAAAGTGCGCCGAAAACGGCAGCACGCTGATTCAGGGCAACTTTCGCCACGCCGATATCCTGCGGCAGGATATCAATGGGACTGTTTTCACCTATAACAGCCTGACAATCCGTCTCCCGCTTCTGGGGCAGCACCAGGTGTGCAATGCCATCAACGTCATTGAAACGGTCCGCGCCATACGGGGGGCGGGCTTCCGTGTTTCGGACGAGCAGATCGTCCGGGGCATCGGGGCGGTCAAATTCCCCGCCAGGACCGAAATCCTCTGCAAAAATCCCCTTACCATTGTGGACGGCGCCCACAACGACAACGGCGCGGAGGCGCTGGAGGCAGTGATTAAAGATATTTTAAAGGACAGGCCGCTGGTACTGATTATGGGGATGATGGGGGACAAGGACTGCCAAAAGGTGGTAAGAAGGCTGGCCGCCCTTGCGGATGCGGTCATTGCTGTGACCCCCAGCCTGGAGTACCGCGCCCTGCCCAAAGAGGAGCTGGCCAAGCTGGCGGGGGAGGTATGCCAAAGGGTGGAGCTGGGGGACGGCTTCCGGCAGAGCTGGCTGCGGGCGGCGGAGCTGATCGGAGAAAAGGGAACCATCGTCATCTGCGGTTCGCTGTACCTGGCAACCGACATGAGGGATGCCGTTCTCGCACTGCTTCGGGAGAACAGCATCCGCAAATAAGTCAAAGGAGAAACCAATGCTGAATCTTTTTGATACATTTATGCGCAGGTTTTGCCTGTATCTGGGGATTGTTATGGTCATCTGTGGGATACTGCCCATTGTCACCCACGGAATTTGGCGGAGCGAGGGCATTTGGGCGCTGCTGCTGGGGGGAGCTTTTCTTCTGCTTCTCCGGCAGGAGGCTTTGTTTCAAAAGCTGTTTGGAAGGCATTGGCACAAAATAGAGCGGGCCGCCTACGGGCTGGTTCTTGTAGGAGTTGCGTTTGCGCTGTTTTTGACGGTGATGATTGTGTGGTATGCCTTCTTTCACTACCCGCCAAAGGATGCCGAAACCACCCTGGTGGTGCTGGGGTGTAAAATCAACGGGGACCGGCCCACGGTGATGCTCCGCCAGCGGCTGGACAGCGCCCTGCGGGTGCTGGAAAAGGACCCCTCCCTGAACTGTGTGGTGTCGGGGGGACAGGGGCCGGACGAACAGTTCACCGAAAGCCATATCATGCGGGAATACCTGATTGGAAAGGGAATCGCCCCGGAGCGTATCCGGGAGGAGAGCCGCTCCACCAGCACCAGGGAAAACCTGATCTTCTCCCGCCAGGTCATAGCGGAGGCCGGGTGGCCGGAGACCATGACCATTGTCACCAACGGCTATCACCAGTGCCGGGCGGCGCTGATGGCCAAGGGCCTGGGGATTGATTTTTACAACCGCTATGCCCCCACCTCCTTTTATCTGGTTCCGGCGTATGTTGTGAGGGAATACCTGGGGATTGTGCATCTTTGGATTTTTGGGGAATAAAAAACCAGCCATGGACGTTATTTCAGACGTTCATGGCTGGTTTATTTATTCTGTTCAATGTTCTAAAGAATACTCCTGTTTGACTGATTTATTAGGAAAGTAACGGCTTTTTGTCCTTTAAAATACTCTCCACTTCTTTTATTGTCTTTTTGGATATATTGGCTATTTGTTCCAGGGTAAGGCCGTTTTGGTGCATACCCAGAATGTACTCAACGTCTAGCTCGTTACGACCTTCGTTCCATCCTTTGTTCTGCCATTTTTCCTTAATATACTGAGTCATGGTATACATTTCATCAACCTCTTTTCTGATGTTCTGCTCAATTGGTATTTCATACTCTTCGTTCATAATTGTCAGCTTTTCTTTCGGGTTCAGATTTTCTGATAGCAGCGCCCCCAGCAGCCGGTGCAGCCTGTATTTCTCATCCTTCTCTGCCAGCTGATCCTTTAAACCTACAAACATGATGTTCAGCAGGTCCAGCGTCCCCTCTAACGGATGCCTGCCCAATATATCTTCACTGGCCAGATGGATGTGCTTTATATAGTCCTCGCCCATGTATGGGCATATCCAGATGCTGTATACCCGCTTGACAGAATCAACTGAAATTTACTTCCCCCGTTACTGAAAAGAATGATTAAAACCCTCAAAAACCCCTTGACTCTTTTAGTCTATTGTGATAGACTAAAAGAGAACAAAAGACAGGACAAATATCAACAGTCAATTTTTAACAGCGAGGAAGTGTCATGATGGAACAAGATCAGAAATTGTTCGATTCCGAGTACCGTCTTCTCTCCATCGTTTGGGAGAACGAGCCCGTCCAGTCCGGCGAGCTGTGTAAGCTCTGTCAGGAGAGTCTGGGCTGGAAGCGCACCACAACCTATACCGTTTTGAAAAAGCTCTGCAATAAAGGCGTCCTCCAGAACGAGTCCGCCATTGTCACCTCCATCGACAAGAGGGAGGAGGTCCAGCGCCAGGAGGGCCAGGTGGTTTTGGACAAGGCCTTCGGCGGCTCCCTGCCCCAGTTCATCGCCGCCTTTTTGGGGGAACAGGGCATCTCCGACGCCGAGGCCCAGGAGATCAGGGATATGATTGACCTTTATCAGTCCAAGCGGGAAAAGGACCGCTGAGCAAAGGGGGAAACCGAAAATGGCGTCAGAATTGTTTATAGCCATCGCTAAAATGTCCCTGTTCGGGACGCTGACCCTGCTGGTGGTCTGCCTGCTGCTGGTCATTCTGGATTGGCTGAAGGCCCCCAAGAGGATGTCTGCCCTCATGTGTCTGGTGGTGGCGGTGCGTCTGCTCTGCCCGGCGGGGATACCGCTTCCGTTTGGGTTGTTCCGCCTCTCTCCGGTGGAAAGCGCGGTGAACCTGGTGCAGCGGACCCCGGATTCCCCGGTGGGGGATTATGAGGTCCACATCCAGGGAGATCCCGCCTTTGACCGCGCCGTGGAGGCAGGGGTGATTCCACAGGACGATAACATCATCAGTATCCCTGTGGTCATCACCAAGCCGGACAGCACTGTCCCCGCCGAAAGGGCCTCCGAAAAGAAGATACCCCTGCTGCTGTGGATATGGCTGGCGGGCTTCCTGGGAATGGCGGGCTACGGAATCATCTCTTACTGGATGCTGAAGCGTAAGATTGCCGACGCGGTAAAATGCCCGCAGCTGGGGAATAACGTCTACTTCTCTGACCGGATACCGGGCCCCTTTGTCTGCGGGGTGGTTCGCCCGAAAATTTACCTGCCCCTGACCATTCGGGAGGGGGAAATGGACTATATCCTCCTCCACGAGCGAACCCACATCCGCCGGGGGGACCATCTGGTCAAGATACTGTATTATCTCTCCCTATGTGTCCACTGGTTCAACCCCTTTGTGTGGAGCTTTCAGAAAATCGCAGCCGCCCAGATGGAATTCGCCTGCGATGAGGCGGTGCTGAAGAAGATGGGTACCGATATCAGCGCGGACTACAGCCGCTCGATTCTGAACCTGGCGGTGGGGCGCAAAATTGTGGGAAGCCCGCTGGCCTTCGGGGAGAATTCGCCTAAGGAAAGGGTGCAGAATATCTTGAAATATAAGAAACCGGCATTGATTGTCATTGGAATTGCCGCGGTCCTCTGTATCGCGGCGGTGGTGATATGTATGGCCTCTCCCCGGAGAAATGTCCCCCAGGCAGAGGCGGTGGTCTACTCCAACCTCCAGGCGGAGGTTATTGAGGAGAAGGACGGCATCATCTCCGGCCGCATCATCACCGACTGCCCGGCGGGGGAGGCCGGAACAGAGGTCTTTATCCGCCGCAACGACGAGAAAAAGGGCAACTGGCTGGATGACGTTCAGCGGGGGGAATGGCTCAATATCGGCTATCAGGCGATTGAATATGACCGGGACGGCGGACCGGGAACCTATGTGGCGCTGGATATGGACTCTATGGACGAGTATGTCTCCACCTTTACCCTTTACCGCACAGGGGCGGCGGTGCAGCACAACGCCCTGTATAACAGCTTTGTGAATATGCAGCTTCCCTCCCTGCTGCTCAACTCCTACGATACGCAGGAGTGTACCCGCCAATACCCGGAGGCAGAGGAATTCCTGCGGGTGGAGATCGGGGAAGGGGGGTTCCGGGTATACTTTGTGTATCAGGAGGACGGAAAATACTATGTGGAGCATCCCATGGACTACCGCTCCCAGATATCCCAGGAAACCTATGACAGCCTGATGGGCTATCTGGACAAAAAGGAGATTGCTAACAGGAGCGGGGATATCCCGCCGGAGCCGGTGGAGCTGACCATGGAGGAGAAGCGCCCGGAAATCAGCCTGGGTGATACAGGAGCCCTTGTGAAAAAGGCCCAGGGCGGGCAGCCTTTGACCTGGGAGGACTTTGAAGGCTATGCCGACAGCGGCGACGTGGGAAGCGGGATTTATATTGTGTCCTATCCGGTGGAGGATGAAGAAAACCTGTTTATCCTGGTGGGGGCTATGGAGCCCGGCGGGGCGCTTGAATACGCCTACCTGACCGATGGTGATACCTCCGGGGAGGAGCAGCGGAGGATTGACCTGACCAAGTGTACCTATGAGGAATGGGAGGATTTTGTGGCCGCCCCCAAGGAACCCCCTGTGGTTCCGGCCGAAACCGTCCTGCCAACGGAGCCGGTCTCCAGCCAGGTCCCAGCTGCACCAGAGAAACCCCTGACCTACTTTGGAGCGGAGGTATTGGAGGCGTACAGCTACAACCCCGCGGGGTATACCTACCACAAAATCGACGACCGGAAACAGCTGGAGACTGCGCTGAACCTGCTGGAATCCGGCAAGACGGCGGCCCCGAAGGACGGGAGCGAAGGGGGCTTCCTGCTGCTGACCTCCACCGGCAGGGAGGAGATATACATCGACAGCCAGGA
>Ga0073906_1002171_pt1 | contig 26842 bp, 21 predicted proteins | sample Inofromicrocosms_FD_65485 | JGI IMG/M metagenome (GOLD analysis project Ga0073906, IMG submission 65485) | Mouse cecum microbial communities from Vienna, Austria - Inoculum for glucosamine and mucus D2O microcosms | ecosystem: Host-associated > Mammals > Digestive system > Large intestine >...
TGTTTTATTCTGGAAATGATAATTACATGCAAGATTTGTATTTTGGAAATCAAATGTATGGGGCAAATACATATAATCCAAATGGGATGAATAATATGACTAATCCTATGTATATGAATAATGGGATGTGCCCAAATCAATTTCAAAACCAAATTCCAAATCAACCTGTAAGCATCAATAATATGTACCCAAGTTTATATAGAATTTTAATGCCAGTTATTTCAAGAGTTGTTTCTAACAGCAATTATCAATTTTTTAATGAGGATGTATTAAATAATATGGTTGATACTGTTTACAATATTACTGATGGTCAAATTAATTATGAAAACGATAACGATAATGAACAAGTAACAACACAAGAAAGAAACAGTAATACTCAAACTAATACTGCTTCTGTTTCACAAACAAATCAAAATACTACAACAACAAATACATCAACACGTATGAATACAAATACTCAAACAACAAGAAATGCAAATTCCACAAATAGCTCAAACGATAGCTTGCTTAGAGATATTATTAAAATTCTTATTATAAGAGAACTTATATCAAGAAGACAATTTCAAAACCCTAATATGCAAAACAATATGAATATGTATAATATGAATAACATGAATTCATTTTGTAATTTATAAAAAATAAGTATAAACTTATAAAATTTGTATATAATCAAAATAGGTGAGTTTTAATTATGAACTATTGGTCTATTTTGAAAAAAAGTTTTATAGGAATATTGATTATAGTTAGTTTTATTTTTATATTTAAACTAACTATTTTCTATATTCCTTTTTTAATTGCATATGTAATTTCCATACTAATTGATCCTATAATAAAATTTGTAAATAAACATACAAATTTAAGTAGAAAAGTAAGTAGTGTTATTGTACTTGCTACAATTTTTTCAATTATAACAACATTATTGGTGTGGGGAATAATAAGGCTTGTATCAGAAACAACTAATTTACTTGAAGGATTAAATATTTATTTAGAAAAAACATTAGAATTTATATCAAACAAAGTTTCTGGTTTTGATTTTGATAAAATTAAAATTTCAGATAATGTAATAAATATCTTTGAAGATACTACAACAGATTATTTAAACACTATAACAAGATACCTTAAAGAATTATTGAATAAAGTATTAAATTATATAACTTCAATTCCAAATATGTTTATAAATGTTATTATTACTATTCTTGCAACTTATTTTATAACTTCTGATAAATTTTACATTTTAGATAGAATGGAACATCATTTATCAAAAAAAATGGTTAGTAAAATAACAAAACATGCAAAAGAAATAACCTCTTCACTAGGAGGTTATCTAAAAGCAGAAATTCTTTTAAGTATAATTACATTTATGGTTGTTTTAAGTGGTCTTAATATATTTTATTTAATAGGAATGAATGTAGACTATCCTATATTAATGGCTATTGTAATAGGATTCGTAGATGCACTACCAATACTAGGAGCAGGTAGTGTAATGATTCCGTGGAGCATTATTCTTTTCCTTAATTCTAACAACTCACTTGCAATTTCAATAATAGGATTATATATTTTTACTCTTGTTCTAAAACAATTATTAGAACCAAAACTTGTAAGTAATAATATAGGTATTCATCCAATATTTACACTAATTTCTATGTATACTGGATTTAAAATAATGGGAATACTTGGATTACTTATAGGTCCAATTATTTTAATTATAGTGAAAAATATATTTGCTGAAAGTTTAGATAAAGGAATTGTAAATTCAATTACTGACATTTAAAATGAAATTTTTCAAGCGTCCCTAAATTTCATTATTTCAATAAATCACTGCAGTTGGAACATATTCATCATCTGGAAGAGACACATTAGCATTTTCTGGTTTTGATGTTTTTTCTATAGAAGTTACTTTTATAATTGGACTATCGACATCATTGTATGTACCTTTTGTTATTTCACCTTTAATATTTACCCATGTATAAGAAGGATATTCTGAAATGTTTTCACAAGAACATAAGAAACCCACAATTAATGTTTGATTATTTCCAATATCCATATCTCTTGCTAAAACAAATTGGTCATCAGAAAAATTTTTTACTCTATAAACATATCCTGAAAATGCTATCTTTTGACCAACATATGTATCTATATTGTTGTGAACCTGCTGTAAAATGTTTGTATAATTATCTTTTGATATTAATGCATATTCAGAAGAGGGAATAGAGTCATCAATTAAATTATATTCTTTATTTTGATTTATATTTTTACAAATATTATATATTCCAATTGCACCTAATGTAATACATATAATAAGCATTATCAATAAAACGGATTTTAATATAAGTCTTTTGTTTACCTTTACATTATAAATAATCATATCAAAAATCTCCTATTTAAAAATTTATATTAAAGTGTATGAAAAAAAGTTTTTAATATGACTTATTTTTGTATAATATAAAAACAATCCTTATGTAAATTAACATAAAGATTGTTTTAGAAATCTGTTACCATATTTTTTTCGACCTCATTTCATCAAGTATTATTTTAGTTTTTCTTGCTTTCAAGTGACTGTTTTCTTCCTTCTTCAGATATTTCGATTGTATCTTGAAGTATCTTTTTGAATGTAGGTTTGCTTTTAATTTCATCTTCAGTTGGATCATGATTAGAGTTAAAGAGGTGTTGCTGGCGTTTGCGACTGTTTTTATCCTCAGTGCCATGTTTACTTTTTGTTACTCTTTCTACAGGTATAACCCGTCGCGTGAGATCCATATTCATGAAAATCTCTCCTTTCTAAATAAAAAACACGTTAGTAACTACAATTTAAATATATCAAACCTAAGATAAAAAAACAAGTAAAAATTAATTTTATTATATTATAGACTTTTACAAATCTGTGTGATAATATGAAGTCGATTTGACAAAATAAACTATAAAAGGAGTATTAATATGGAAAAAGATAAAATGAAAATATTAATGGCTACTGCTTTCCCAACACAAGGTGCTGGAAGTGGTGCATTAGTTACTACACAAGCTAAATCATACCAAGAAGCTGGTCATGAAGTTACTATAATTACTGGAAATAATAGAAGTAATTTTGATAAATTAGATGGTGTTAAATATCATTTAGTACCATTCACTTCAGAAGCAGAACAACCTGAAAAATTAGAAGGACAATTACCTTTTAACTACTTAATGTTCACAACTCATACAGAAAGTACTGCAAACTTTTGGAAAGTTGGTCTTGAAGATCTTGAACAATATGTTACAGCAGATAGAAATGCTCTAAGTGAAGAAGCTAAAAATTGTGATGTTATCCATGCTCAACACAATTGGTTATTAAGTAGTTCTGCTACTGATATGGATAAACCAGTTGTTACTACAATTCATGGAACAGATTTAATGGGATATGAAAGATCAAAAAAAGAACTTTCTACAACATTAAATAAATTAAATACTTTAAAAGCAAATTCAAAAGATGGAAGTTTTGGACTTTCTACATCTGATATTGCTAAAGTAGAAGAAGTTTATATGAGAGCCTCTTCAGTAAAAGATATAAGAAGAGGAGTTAAAGATTTAATAGAATCTAAAGCAATTGTAGGAAGTAAAGCTGATATTATGCAATTAGTAGATGTTTTAGATGATAAAAGAAAATATGAATTTTATATTAGAGAATCAGAAAAATCTGCAAAAAAATCAGATAAAATTATTGTTATTTCAGATGCTCAAAAAGAAAAATTCAATAGTTTATTTCCTTTTGCAGCAGATAAAGTTGAATTATTAGAAAATGGATATGATCCAAAAACATTTTACGTTGATAAAACTATAAAAAGAGAAGATGTAATTCCTATGTTAACATCTGATAGAACACCAGATGGAAAAATAGATATGGATTATGATAGTTTAATTTTATTTGTAGGTAAATTTGCTGACTTTAAAGGAATAGATTCATTACTTGCTGGAGCAAAATTATATGAAGATAAACTTATGAGTGAGGGAAAGAAACCTTTAACTTTAATTGTTGGCTCTGGTGCATTAGAAGCAAAACTAAAAGCAGAAGTAGAACAACTTGGATTACAAAATACTCACTTTGTTGGTAGACAACCACATAATGTAATTTGTAAATTACAAAATTTAGCAGATGTTTCTTTAATTCCTTCAAGAGATGAACCATTTGGACTAGTTGTTATAGAAGGTACAGCCTGTGGACATCCAGTTATAGGAAGCAATTCAGGTGGTATCCCAGGAATACTTAATACTAAAAAAGAAAAATTACCAAATCAAAATATTATAAAAACAGATTTAGGTGTTCTTATAAAACCACTACCTGAAAGACCTGTATCTTTAAGTCAAGAAGAAAAAGAGGCTTTAGATGTTTTAAGTAGTGATTATGTAATTGCAAATTCTACTGAAAGAGAAGAATTAGCCAAAAAAGCTGTAGCAGAATTTGGTTTAGAAGATGAAGTAACATCTTATTTAAAAGATTATGCCCAAAGTACAGAAGCTCTAGCTGAATCTGTTGAAAAAATAGTTAATGGCGAACTATTTTTTGATAATGATCATATTGCAGAATATACAAAATCTAATTATTCTCAAAGCATAATTAGAGATAAATTAATAGATGTTTATAGAAGAGCTGGAGAACATAAAAAAAAAGATAAATCACTTGAACATTAATAAAGCTTGGGAGTAATAAATTTACTCCCATTTTTTATTTAGTAGGAATGTCCACTTTTGTTCTTGCAAAATATAGCATTTAGTGATATAGTTTAAAAGTATATTTTAAAAGCAAAATAGGAGGCAGTCGTATGGGACTTTTTGATAAAATTTTTGGAAACTATAGTGAAAAACAAGTAAAAAAAGTAATGCCTATAGTTGAAAAAATTAATGGACTAGAAACAGAAATAGAAAAATTAACAGATAAAGAATTAACAGCAAAAACAGCTTATTTTAAAGAAGAATTAGCTAAAGGAAAAACTTTAGATGATATATTACCAGAAGCTTTTGCAGTTGTTAGAGAAGCTTCAAAAAGAGTTTTGGGAATGAGACATTTTGATGTCCAATTAATAGGTGGTATTGTTCTTCACCAAGGTAGAATTTCTGAAATGAGAACTGGTGAAGGTAAAACATTAGTTGCTACATTACCAGTATACTTAAATGCTCTTACTGGAAATGGTGTTCATGTTGTTACTGTTAACGAATATTTAGCCAAAAGAGATAGTGAATGGATGGGAAAAATTTATAGATTTTTAGGTCTTTCTGTTGGCTTAATTTATGGAAGAATGCCATTTAATGAAAAACAATCTGCATATAGAGCTGATATAACTTATGGAACAAATAATGAATTTGGATTTGATTATTTAAGAGATAATATGGTTATTCATAAAGAAGAAATGGTTCAAAGAGGTCTTAATTATGCAATTGTAGACGAAATTGATAGTATTTTAATTGATGAAGCTCGTACACCACTTATTATTTCAGGTAGAGCAAATAAATCATCAGATTTATATAAAAAAGCAAATTCATTTGTTAGAAAGTTACAACCAAAAGTAATTATTGAAGAAGATGTTAAAGATTTTGAACAAATTGAAGATAATGAAAAATATGATTATATAGTAGATTTAAAAGCAAAGTCTGCAACATTAACACAAAAAGGTATAGAAAAAGCAGAAAGAGAATTTGGTCTTGAAAATTTAAACGATTTAGATAATTCTGACATTGTTCATAATATCAATCAAGCTTTACGTGCTCATGGTATTATGAAAAGAGATATTGATTACATCGTAAAAGATGGTGAAGTTCTTATAGTAGATGAATTTACTGGTCGTATTATGTATGGAAGAAGATATAATGATGGATTACATCAAGCAATAGAAGCAAAAGAAGGTGTTAAAATTGCTGATGAATCAAAAACTCTTGCAACAATTACATTCCAAAATTACTTTAGAATGTATAACAAATTATCTGGTATGACAGGTACAGCCATGACAGAAGAAGATGAGTTCAGAGAAATTTATAGCTTAGATGTTGTAGCTATTCCTACAAACAAACCATTAATTAGAAATGATCAAACAGATATCATATATAAAAATGAACCAGCAAAATTTAGAGCAGTAGTAGAAGATATAAAATTATCACATGAAAAAGGTCAACCAGTTTTAGTTGGTACAGTTTCAATTGAAAATTCTGAAAAAATAAGCAAATTATTAAAATTAGAAGGAATTGAACATGAAGTATTAAATGCTAAAAACCATGAAAAAGAAGCCGAAATAATCGCTCAAGCAGGTAAATATGGTGCAGTTACAATTGCTACTAACATGGCTGGTCGTGGTACTGATATTATGCTTGGTGGAAATAGTGAATATCTTGCAAAACAAGAAATGAGAAAAATGCAATATGAAGAAAGGTTAATTGAACAAGCAACTGCATTTAATGAAACTGATGATAAAGATATTTTAGATGCAAGAGCAAAATTCAAAGAATTAGAAAATAAATTTAATGAAGATATAAAAGATGAAAAAGAAAAAGTAATTCAAGCTGGTGGTTTAAAAATCATTGGTACAGAAAGACATGAATCAAGAAGAATTGATAATCAGTTACGTGGACGTAGTGGTCGTCAAGGAGATCCTGGTGAAACTAGATTCTATTTAGGTTTAGATGATAATCTTCTTAAAATATTTGGTGGTGATTTAATCACTAGAGTGTTTGATAAAGGAAATATTCCAGAAGATTTACCAATTGAAAATAAGCTTATTGCAAAAACAATTGAAAGTGCTCAAAGTAAAGTTGAAGGAAGAAACTTCTCAATAAGAAAACATATTTTAAGTTATGATGATGTTATGAATACTCAAAGAAACTTAATCTACAAAGAAAGAATGAGTGTTTTAGATGGAACAGATATCAGAGAAAATATAGTTAATATGATTGAAAGTTCTTGTGAAATGATTGTAGATACTTATAGAGAAGAAATTGATAATGGAAAAGTTAATAAAGAATCATTATTAAATGAAATTAAAGTAAGTTTAAATATTGGGGAAGTCGATGAATTAAATTCAAACAAAATCTCAAGTGATGCATTAGTTAAAGAATTAAAAGAAAAAGCAATAAAAAGCTATGAATCTAAAGAAAAAGAATTTGGAAATGATATAAGAGAACTTGAAAGAGTTGTTTTATTAAAAGTTGTTGATAATAAATGGATGGATCATATTGATGAAATGGATGAACTAAAAAATGGTATTGGTTTAAGAGCATATGGTCAAAAAGACCCTGTAGTTCAATATAGAATTGAGGGTGGAGATATGTTTGCTGATATGATAAATCAAATTCAACTTGAAGTTACAAAAATAATGTTACATGTTGTAAAAGCAAATAAAGATATAAAAAGACAATCAGCAGCAAGTATAACAGGTGAAAGCTTAGACAATAGTGCCATGTCTTCAATAAATGCTGTTGGTGAAACAAATAATGTACCTCAAAATGGTGCAACAACAGAAAAAGCAAAACCTATTGTAAATGATGGGCCTAAAGTTGGAAGAAATGATCCATGTCCATGTGGCTCAGGCAAAAAGTATAAGAATTGCTGTGGAAAAAATAATTAAAAATTTTAGAAAAGAAGTGTAACTAAAATTAGATACACTTCTTTTTTATCTAAATAAAAATATTAAATACATTTAATATTGATTGACATAACATAGTAAAAGTGATATAATTGTAAACGTATTACAGTAACCAATTCAATGTTTAAAACAAAACAATGGAGGTAAACAAGATGGAAAACAACACTCAGATGATGGCTCAGACTATGGATACTACTGTACAGACTCCCGATGTAAGCAATATTGGAGTAAGCATCTCCGTTCCCCAAACGGCTACAGATGTTGTTCCGCTCAATGTTCAGCAGGCACTTTCTGCTTACACTGAGGCTGAACGGCAGGAGGTAATGGCGCTGGCAGACAGTATTGATGTTCGGAAACTTGAAAACGTCATGAACTACGCTTCTGTACCTTTGAAGAGAACATTTGACCAATGCGGAAGTTTCCTGAAGGATGAAAGAGGATCTCATGCTGATCAGGAAGTCATTTCACGAGTAATTGAGCTCTCGAAAAAGGCTTCCAACAGCTATGATGATTTCAATCTGGTTCTTCAGGAGCCTGGGCTTTTTCAGAAGTTATTGCTTAAGCTCACCAGCGGGTCCAAAGGTAACTCACGAACAGAGAAACTTCAGAAAAGCGCTGTAACAAGCTACAAGCTCTTAGTAGAGCTGAAGACATCCTGCGATTCCTGGATCGATATGTTAAAAAAAGCAATGGGCGATATCACAAATTCTGCAATGAGTGATATTGAAACAATTTCTCTTTTGGAGAAATACATCATTGCTGGTGAAATTGCCGAGGAACGAATCGTTAATGAAATGAAAGCAATCGAAGATAAGCATCAGCAGACTGGAATCGCACAGTATGCACATGATTACCAGGAATTGAAAGAAGGACATGATATCTTCGTTATTAAAATGAACAACCTCAAAAAGTCCCGAATCATGTACTATTTGAGCGTTGGTCAGCTATCGCTTATTAAGCGAAGTAATATCGATGTCCAGATTGCAATCAACACGCAGGTTAGCAACAGTTTGGCTCTCGTAGGCCAGCAGCTCCGAAATGCTATTCTGAACGCCCAGACAAAAGAAGTTCTTGAAGGGCAGAATGCAGTTGTAAGGCTGAATGATGAACTTATCAAAGATGTCAGCCTGTCTGTTGGAATGACAGCAGAGCAGGCAGAAAAGGCGATGTATGCAAGCTTCTACAATACTGAGGCAGCAAAGACTGCAGTTACTACAGTAATCAGCAGTTGTGAAAACATCAAAAAAGTTGCTACAGAAATGCTTCCTAAGATGAAGGCTGATGTCACCGAGCTTAACGGCTTGATTGAACAGCTTGAACCTGTTGTCGGAGCATCCATTGAATCATTAAACAATGAACAACCGAGCAAAACTCCAACTGGAGGAAATGCAAGTCTGCAATTTTAATTTCAGACAAAATCAATAAGAAAGAGCGAATTTCAAAAGAAATTCGCTCTTTCTTATTGTAATTTACATAATATAGTGATATAATATTAATGTTATTTCTAAAAATATATATTTAGAAAGGAGAAAAGAGAAATATGATTATATCTTCTCAAGGATTTGGTCACTACACAGATGGTATTAACAACCAGGATTTGGGTATTGAGCACGGTAAAATGCTTCTTGTTTTAGATGGATGCAGTGCTGCAAAATATTCCGATTCTGGAGTCCGGCTGTTTGGTCAGCTTTTCTCAAGAAAGGAGGATTGCGATAACTTAGACAAATTTGAAGGTAATGTAAAAAGTGTCTTTGATGATATTATCCGGCTGTCAGCAAAATATTATGCAACTCGTGATGAACTCGAAAAAGACTTCATTATGGAAAATCTTTTGTTTACAATTATAGCTTGTTTTGAAACAGAAGATAAGTACGTTGTGAAACTCTTTGGAGATGGATACATTGTTACCGAAAACGCAAAAGGATTGATTAGTTACATGAAATTTGCATATGGAAAATGCCCACCATACTTTGCATATAGATACTGTCAGACAGCGCCAATTAATTTCCAAACAAATAACTTCAAAACCTTTATTTTTGACAAAAAGTCATTTAGCAAAGTTATAATTGCTTCTGACGGACTTATGCCAATAGCAAAAGGTGGTATGAAAGATTTGGATACTGGTATTGCAACTGGAAATTATTCTTTGCTTGAAACACTTATTAGAGAACAGAGAATGCGTTTCTTTGACGATGTCACAATTGGAATATTTGGAGGTAAAAAATAATGGGTATATTCTCAAAATCAAAAAATAAAAAAATGAGTGAAAAAAAGGGTGGATATCAACACGAACCAGCAAAACCGTTTGTAGAAGAGAAAAAAACTACTACAGTGAAACCAGAGGTAACTACAATCACTACACCAGAAAAGCCAAAATTATCTGAAAAGCAGGTACAATTTGAGAATAAACCTGCTCAGGCAAGCAAAGTTCCTGATCCAAATTTGGAATTTCAAATGATGTATGGTTTGGCAGATGTAGCAGAGCCATTATCGCCTGAGGTAGAAAAAAACGTTGCAAAAACGCTTGGAAAAACTACCAGTACAGTTTCTGAAGCTACAGTAACAGAAGTAAAACCTGTTGTGGAATCTAAACCAGTTGAAATAATACCTGGTGGTGGATTTAGTAGCTATACAAAAAAAATCTTTCCTAAGCCACCAGTAAAGCGGTTTATAAACAAACAGCTTACTATCATCTTGGTAGAAAATACTGAAACAATGGCAAGAGAAAAAGATAAGGTTATACAACTTGTACAAAGTTTCGCTCAATCAGATTTGGTATGCATTATAAATTATGGAGAAAAAATTGCACAAAGCGAAATTTTTGAAATTTCTTCTACTGAAAAACCAGACATTTCCTACAACGAAATGACTGGCGAAAAAGTTCGTTTGTTTGACGCTTTGGTTAAACTTGAAAAATTAGTTTCAAGTAAATACTATGCAACGGAAGAAAAACCTACTGAAAATGTACTAATTGACAGGATTACAGTAATTGGTGTTGGCACCTGCAGAGACAACTGTTCTATTGCTCCAAAAGAAACAGCATTAGAGTGTTTTCAAAAGATTGCGAGCAAGGTCAAGGTTGTAAATAAGTACTTCTGTCTTACAGATGAGTATTTTATAAATGCAGCTGAAGTTGGCTTCCATTCAATTGGTGCTATTTGCAGAGACTATCAGTAAGATAGGAGGAATACCATGACATTTATGGAAAAATTTTATCAATTTTTTAACTCCATTTTTTCCCGAATTTCTGGTAATGCAATAGAAAATGTTACACCACAACTTGCATCCAGTTCTGAAGTAGACCAGGCAACCTCTTCTAATCTATCTGAAAATGAACTTTCAGAAGATTCATTGGAAGAAAGAATAAATATTGCCAAAAGGACACTACTTACAAAACTTTACTCGCTTGAGCAAGAAATTGCTATATTCGAAAGTGATTTTCCTAACGAATACAATGAATTTTTTCAGCGAATTGAATCTTTAAGAGCTTCATACAACTCGAGTTTGGATGAGTTAAAGAAGTTATTAACTTTCGAAATCGATCCTGATACAGACACAACCAAAATCGGTGAAGTGGTTAGGCTCGAAAAAGACATTCACAATTTCATTGAAAGCACAGTAAAGTTCCACATTATCTCAAAACGTTTACAACAACTAATTAAAAAATTGAATATTTTATACAACGTTTCTATTTTTCATTCGAAAGAATGTGAAAGGGAAAAAGTTTGCACACAACTCGAATATGCTATCCAATCTGAAAGAAAGATTGCTGAAGAATTCAAAGACAGTTATTACATTTTGGCAGATAGGCAACTCAAAGAGCGGGTTATAGAATTACTTTCATATGTGGATTATGAAATTTTCAAGTCCAGCATACGGAGTTCTAGCATCCAGCCAAAAGATTTGCTTATTAGATCAGTAATGATGACTAATTTCGAAGAGTTCGATTATGTAACAGCATATATTGCTTTCATAAAAGACGAATTGTCAGACTTGATTGAACTTTTGCCTTTGATTTCTGATGAGGAATGTTACAAAGTTTTAAAAAAGAAGTCAGAAAAATTGCTTGCTCACCTCACATATTCTGAAAATCTCAATGCAGTGCTTTTAGAACCTGAATTTTGGGAAGAGATCTTTGCTTTTGAGTCAAATTTACTCGAAATGCTAAAAATGAATGGGGTGGAAAAAGAGAAGCTTAAGGTAAAATTGATTGGTAAAATGGATATAACTGTAGTCGAAAAAGATGTATTAGTTTCTCCTGTTGCCAATGCCAATGTAGCCTTAGTAGGCATTTTTGCTACAACACATGATGAACGTGTTCTGTTACTCATTAAACTACTCAAAAATGTATCTAAAGATACCACTTACAAGGAAATATACTTCTTATCGTTGCTTTTCGATGCTATTGAGGTAATACAAAATACCCCAAATGATCTGATAAATCATCTTAATAAGTATATTACCAAATATCCCTACAATAAAAAAACCATTATTAAGCGGAAACAGGAAGTAATTGATTCTTCTAATAAAGAATATGTAGTTATTTTTAGTTTAGATAACTACGCAGAAGAAATTGTCAAAACACTGAAAAATCTAAATTTTGATTTTAAGGTTGTAAATGGCAATGTATTCATAAATTCTTTCTACTTTAATGGTTTAAACAATGTATTAAGTAGCCTGAAAACAAACACACAAAACTTATAAAATGGAGGTAATATTATGTCTAACTTTTTCGGTTTTTCTTCTTCTGAGATTCACATTTTCCTGATTCTTCTTGATGCCTCTGGTTCTATGCATAAGGATGTATCCAATGTAATAAAAGGCCTTGAGATGTTCAAAGAAAGCTTTAGCGATTTCTATTTGGCCAATTCAATTGTTGTATCAATTTGTAGGTTCGACAACGATTTTTATCCTGGAGATTTTAGACCTGTAAAAGAAATGGAAACTTGGTACTCAACAGATGGAGGAACTGCGCTTAACTATTCTCTCATTCGAGTTAAAGAATATCTTAACTCATATATCCGAGAAGTAGTTAAACGCACAGGAGTACAGCCTCAGGTAACTTTTGTTTGCATATCTGATGGCATGCCTTATTATGACCATGCAAGTGATTATCAGGGAGCAAGTGCTGTACAGGAAATGAACTTTGCAAAAATCACAACAGCTTTTGCAGCTTTAGGAACTGATATTAATGCAGACTTTGGTGTAGAACATGGTTTTATGGCAAATATCGATGTAACAGATCGTAAAGCTCTTTTAAACTTCCTTGGCGTTGATCTTTCCAATTCCTGTAAAGAGCAGTCTCAGAGTTCAAAATCTCTTGGAGCTAACTTCTTCAGCCAGACTGCTGAGAATAGTCAGTCTCAGGAATACTCTCAGGCAACTGCTCAGGCATTGGAGGATAACTCTTGGATTGGTGATATATAATATTTGATAACACGTTGACCAAATGCTGTGGGGGAACATTGTTCTCCCACAATCCATAAAAGGAGAGAACTTATGTACAATAAATTCAAAAAATTTGTTTTTAACAACTTTAGCAAAGGTTCTTACAATTTGGTTTCTAAGGTTGAGGGAAAAGAAGAAGTTTATATCAAAGACACAAAAATGGTTGTTCTAATTGAAGATGAAGAAGTTGGAAAACGAATTCTTGAAATTGCAAAAGGCTTGAAAGAATGGGGAGAGGCTATAAAATCAAACCATGTCACTTTTAAGCTCACAGACTTTGTTGCAGACAAATTTGGCACAGTAAAAATCTTATTTGCTAATATAGAATTTTCTTTTGAATATAACTGGGATAAGTTATCTCAGATTGAAAAACTAAGAGAACTCGTTTCATTTGCACATTCCATGCAGGAAAATGGCTATATTATCGATGACTCAATCTTCAATAATGACAATTGTACGAACATTTCCGATTTTATTTCATATTTTGGTCCAGACAGAAATTTGGAAAGTTCTACAAATAATTGCTTAATAAAATACATTCACTATGTATTCTCTGCTGGTGAAAGTATGGAGGAACATTATCAGCCAATTATTGCAGAAAATAAACTCTGTAATCTGATAACAGATTTTCCTTATCACATGCCAATAGTACAAATGTGCTATCGATACTGCAAAGATGGGATTGTTCCTGACGACTTTGATTCGATTTTAAAGGCTGAAGGATTAGAATCTTATAATGCTGACTTTTATTATAACAAGCGTATTGTAAGCAATCCTGATCTCAGTGCGAATTTACCTGTAACAGAAACTACTGAAGTATATACAGTTTACAACAATTGTATAAAAATCTATACAGAAATCTCTTCTGAATTCAGAGAATTTTTGGAGGATAAAACTGGATTTATAAAAAAAGTTCGACCTTTTGTTGAAGAAAGTTTTTATAATTGGATTATAGATTTTGAAGGAAACATTATTGGATATGAGTACAAAATTGAAACAGATACAAGTAAGCGTGTGGAAATTTTAAACAATAGTTTTGATAACCAGCGCGATATTCTTGATTTTGTTTCTGAAATGAGAAATTATATTCATAGAATGCTCAAAAGATCATATTCCGATTTCGAAACTAATAAACAAGAGTTTAATATTGAAACTGATTTGGTGGTTTACCCAAGCAATGATTTCAAAGTTGTAAAAATCGAAGATCTTTATAATCTTGTTTCTGATGATTCGAATAAGATTGATGAAGAAATTACCATAGTATTTTTCAAACTGCTTCTTGCTTACTTGGAAAAAACTTATGGAAAGATCTGCAATAAAACCGCTTTGTACGAGAAAAAAGAAGTTCGGTATTTAAGTCCTATACTTGCAAAGGAATTTTGTAATTTTGCTTTAAATAAAAATCCTCGTCCTTGGATTGCAAGCACAGCCTTCGATAAGTTTATCGATTCTGATATGAAGCTTCTTGATGATATGTTAGCATTTGACAGCAATTTTATCTACAATCCAGAGAACTCCATTCCGTTTTTATTTGAACATGAAGTAGAACAAAAATATGGAGTAAATCTTGAAAGAGGAAATGTACAGTCCTTACCTGATGGTAGACAGATTGTAACCTTATGGTGTAGGAAAAGTATCTCAGCTATAAAAAATCAGGTCGAATCTTTAGATAGTGAAATTAGGGAAAATATAGGCAGATTTAATAAGTATGTGAATTTTGTCAAAATTTCCGAAATCATTTATTCCTTAGATTTGAACTCAGAAAATATGTATCATGTTGTAGGATATGTAACAACGCCATTTCTTGGTCAGCCATTAACTATGAGTAAGATTTTGAGTTTCAATAATAAAGAAATTCTAAAAATTGCTGGAATGTTGATAAGTAATTTTTCAAATTACTATATCGAGTATTCTAAAATCAATATTAATATTACTCATAAAAAGGATGCAGATGATATATTTTCATTCTATATCAATCCATTAGATGAAAATTTTAGAATCAGCTCTAATAACTATAGATCTACAAGAGAACATATTAAGGGTTTCTTTGATCTCTTAGTACGTAATGGTTACAATAAAAATGCATTTGTTGACTTGGATTTGAGTGGATACGACATTGGAAGTTCGCTGATTCACTATTCTGCAAGAATGAACACATATTGTGAAGAGCACAAAATCTACTATGATGGCGACTATGATATGTGTCCTGTATGCCAGAAAACTCGATGTGTTATTAATCATGATACTTTGGAGAGACATTACAGCAAAGTCTTTGAAGATGAATATGCTATTCATTACAGACATCACTATAACTCACAAAATCTTAAAGTTTATAAAGATGATGGTATTGTGGATTTAACGGCAGTTGAAAAAAATATCAATAGAATAATCGATAATAATTTGTCTGATAATCCAAATCATCTACAACAGGAATGCTTTATTCCTTGTAAAAAAGCTTTAGATGATTCTAAAAAATTTATTGGATATGTATATGATTCCATAGATTTTGAAAGTTCAGATTTCAACGATTTAAAGGATACTGAGCACTTAGAAAACTTGCCAAGAATTATGAGTTTAATCCGATTAATATTACAGGTTAAAGAACTCATGTATCATGATTTTGGGTTTATAAAAAATCCATTTGGTAATGTTTTTTTAAGTAAGAACCATAAAAAACAGGTGCAACTTGTTAATGTAGATTTTCTTGGAAAATACACTCCGCAGAAAAATACTTCAAAATGGACATCTCAGTATGTTCGTAGCATAATTGATTCCGATCCAAGCATTATTCTTGATACTAGTAAGTTTGGAAATAATTTGGATGCTATTTTAGATACACTAAAAAAATATTCCCAAACATTAACTATGTATTGTCCTATTCACAAGATTTATTATAGTGCAGACTACTTATTCTGCCCAAAATGTGTGGATAGAAAACAATTGAAAAAGTTGGATATTGAATATATAACGGAATCAGAAATTTCCTCATGGAAGGTTTTCAGTCAGGGTGGTGAATCTATTATATATGAGTATGGTAGGAACTCACTTGCTAAAATTTTTAAGCCAAATGTTAACTATAGCTTTAAGAATAAGGTTCTCGCTGCAATTTTGTCAAAGTCAGGAATCTTAGATGAGATAAACAATAAAGATTATAAATTTAAGTATATAATTCCGAAAAAGATTCTTGTTGATAAAAGTAGTGGAAAAATCTTAGGCTACGTTATGGATGAAAAGATAGTGGGTAAACCATTATCAGTCTTAAAAGACAAACTTGCCTTGGATGAGCTTAATTTTGACCGAAAAGACATTCTCGAAATATTAATCACAGCAGGTGAAGGGATTCAAATATTGCATAACAAGGCAAATATCTTTATTGGCGATTTGAATGGCAGAAATATTCTTTTTGATACAGATAAAAATGTATACTTCTTGGACTTTGATGGAATGGGAGTTGATAATATCTCTCCGCTATTCTGGACTGAAGGTTATATTGACCCTGTATCTAAAAATAGTAACAACATTACAAAAAAGGATGACTGGTATTCATATGCTATTCAGGCATTTTATTATCTTACCCTGACACATCCATTCGCTGGAATCTATAAGATTGGCGAACAAGTCTTAGAAATTCCTGATAAAATGGAACGTAGATTATCACTTTTAGGACATCATGGAATTCCAATTCCTACAATTACTATTAGTTGGGATTGGATGAATCAAAGCTTACAAGATGCATTTTTGAATATCTTTGAAGGAGATAGTAGAAAGAGTATCGTTCCTGAGCTGAAAGCACAATATTGGAATTTGTATGGTGAAAACTTTCGTTCTGTTCCAGAACTCGATGAGCCTAAAAAAGATTCTGAAGAGGATTCAAAAGAAGATTCTGAAGTAGAAGATCTAGAAACACTTTCAATTGGCTCAAATTTTATTGCTAAACGGAATAACCCTTTTAAGGAAGATGTAGTTCGCATCATAAACCACAATTTTGCAATATGTAAGAATGAAAATAACGAGTATTATGTAATTATGTCACTTAACAATAGCGAATCTATAATACATTTTCCATACTGCTTAGAAATCCTTGATATTATCAGGTTAGAATCCTTGCCAATTGCTTTTGCAATATACTCTGATAAAGTTATCGGTTTTAATCAAAATACTGATAGGCAGGTTTTCTATGAGTTTCTTTCTTATGATTCAGATAATGTTGTAATAAATGGTAATACACTTTATTTAAGCAAAGATGGCTTAATTTACCAAATTGAATTTGATTCTGAAAAAGTAGTTAAACGGGAAAAAATTAAATTCTTGGTAGATCAAGAAACTGTTGGCTTTTTGGTAAAGTTTGGTTCCAAATTCATGTTGGTTAAACGTAACAAAAATGGAGTTGATACAATCTATTGCAATAGCGAAGCTCTTTGCGATTTTGATTTCAGCTCTGATTCTAAGTATAACATTCTTTATGATGATACCACAAAAATATGGTTGGTAATCAGTAACAAGGGGAAATTTATCACTATCAAATCCTCTAATGGCCACCATACTGAAGGATATGTAAATATTCCTGATATGAATGTAAAGAACATCTCCTTTAATAAGGGCGTTATTTATATTCCTAGTCAAGATAATTTGCATATCGTCAATATACTTGATCATATGTCCAATAAAAAGATGGAGTGCAGTAAAATTATGACTCCAGATTCTCATTTGTGTAATTTCAACTCTAAAGGTTTTAGTGTCATAACAAACGGTATGCTTTACGATGTAAGCAAAAATAAGAGTTTATAAATTTCACAATTCTAATAAAAGTCTGCTGAAGAATTCTTCGGCAGGCTTTTTCTTTATGCCAAAGTTTACTTGACCAAAGTAAAGATAAATGATATAGTAAATGTGTTTAAAGTTTAATAAAAAGGATTAAATATACATGTTAGAATTAGAAGAAAATTTAAAATTTTTAAATGAATTAAAAAATAAATTAGAAGAAATTAAAGATTCAATGAAAATTGAATCTTTAAAATTTGAACTAAGTAAATTAGAAAAAGAATCTTTATCTGAAAATTTTTGGAATAACCAAGAAAATTCTACATTAGTTTTTTCTAAAATTAAAAAACTTCAAAAGAAAATTGGGTTATATGAAAATTTGGAATCTGAATTAACTAATCTAATAGAAATGAATGAACTTCTTAATTTAGAACCAGAAGAGGAACTTATAAAAGAATTATTATTAAATTCACAAAAAATTAATGAACAATGTGAAAAATTAGAAATTGAAACATTACTTTCTGGAAATTATGATTTTAATAATGCTATTGTAACAATGCACCCTGGAGCAGGTGGTACAGAATCTCAAGATTGGGTTGAAATGCTATATAGAATGTATGGAAAATGGGCTTCCTCAAATGATTTTTCTATAAAAGAATTAGATTATTTAGATGGAGATGAAGCTGGAATTAAAAGTGTAACATTTTTAGTATCTGGTGATTATGCATATGGATATTTAAAAGGCGAAATGGGAGTTCATAGATTAGTAAGAATATCACCATTTGATAGTGGGGGGAGAAGGCATACATCATTTGCTTCTGTAGAAGTTCTACCAGAAATAACTGATGATGTTCAAATAGAAATTAATTCAGATGATTTAAGAATAGATACTTACAGAGCATCTGGAGCAGGTGGACAACATATAAATAAAACAGATTCAGCTGTGCGTATAACACACATTCCAACAAATATTGTTGTTTCTTGTCAATCTGAACGTTCTCAGACAATGAATAAAGAAACTGCTATGAGAATGCTGAAATCAAAATTATTGGATTTAAAAGAAAAAGAAAATAAAGAAGCAATTTCAGAATTAAAAGGTGAACAAAAAGATATTGCATGGGGAAGTCAAATTCGCTCTTATGTATTTTGCCCATATACATTAGTAAAAGATCATAGAACAAACTATGAAGTTGGTAATGTTGATTCTGTAATGGATGGAAACTTAAATGCCTTTATGCAGGCTTATTTGAAGATGTTAAACAAAGAGTAATTTGTCAATAAGTAAACATAAAAAAGTTTCAAAAAAACATTGCAAAAAAAATAGCTATATAATATAATCAATTAAGTATTAAAATTATAATAGATATAATAGTTAAATTTTTTATTTAATTTTAAACAAATGAAAAAATGCAAATTTTATTTGCAAAATTATTTTAATTGGAGGAATCTATGGAAGAATTAGACTTAAAGGAATTAATCTCAATATTTATGAAAAGAAAACTTCTAATTATATTAGTAGTAATTATTTTTGCACTTTTAGGTGCAATATATACATTAAAATTTATAACACCAACTTATAAATCAACTACAAGTTTAGTTTTAGTTCAAACTGGAACTGAAAGAAATAATATACAAGATATTGATACAAGTTCAATTACAACATCTGATGTTACATTAAACTCTAAACTAGTTGATAATTATAAATCAATAGCTACAAGTAAAGCAACAGCTTCACAAGTTATAAAAAATCTTAATCTTGATATGAGTATAGAAGAACTACAAAAAATAACATCTGTTTCAACAAAGGCAGATACAGAAATACTTATAATAACAGTTGAATATACAGAACCTGAAATGGCTTGTAAAATAACAAGTGAAACAGCAAATGTATTTGTTGAAAAAGTAAATGAAATATATAAATTAGATAATTTAAACATATTAGATAAAGCAGAAGTAAATTATACACCATCAAATATTCATCTTACAAAAAATATTATAATCTTTGCATTTGTTGGTGCTATTTTAATCTCAGGTTATATTTTATTAATTAACATGTTAGATACAACAGTTAAGTCTGATACAGATATTGAAAAAGCATTACATGTACCTGTTCTTGCATCAATTGTTTTAACTAGTGAAAGTGCAAGAAAAAATGTTCAAGCTCAAGCTGATAATTTATACAAAATTTCTGGATTTGATTCTGATAATATAAAATCAGAAACAGCTCAAGAAATAAAACCAAATAGCAGTAATGATAGTGTATTTGAAAATTACACAACTAATGAAGTTACAAATGAAGAATCAAATAATCAACAATATCATTCTAATTACAATGATAATTATAAAAGCAGAAGTAGAAACAAAAATCAATATAAAAATAGGAGGAATGATAAATAATGAAAAGTGAATTAGTTGTTGTAAATAGTCCTAAATCACCAGAAGCTGAAATGTTTAGAGCATTAAGAACAAATATTCAATTTATGAATGCAGACTCAGAAAAAAAAGTTATGCAAATAACAAGCACTATTCCTGGAGAAGGGAAAAGTTATGTTTCTGCAAATTTAGCTATAGCATTTGCTCAAATTAATAAAAAAGTTTTGATAATAGATATAGACATGAGAAAAGGTCGTCAATATACAATGTTTAATTTAAATCCAAGACCAGGATTATCAAATTTCTTATCTGGAGTTGTAGATTCAGACTTTGCACTTCAAAAAGAAAATATTGAAAACTATGTTCAAGCTACAGATATAGAAAATTTATTTGTTATAACATCTGGTAGTGTTCCTCCAAATCCTTCTGAATTATTAGTTTCAAATAAAATGAGTAAAGTAATAAATTCTTTAGTAGAAAAATTTGATGTAATAATTTTTGATGCACCACCTTGCTTAATAGTTGCAGATTCTTTAATAATGGCTAGATTAGTAGATTTTAACTTAATTGTTTCAGCTCAAAACATAACAAAAATGGAAGATTTAAACAAAGCAAAAGCTGCAATCGAAAATGTTCAAGGAAAAGTAGCAGGAGTTATATTAAATAAAGTACAAGTTACTTCAAAAACATATGAAAATTCATACTACTATGGTAGTAAAATGCAATCAGCAAAACCAAAACAAAGAAAGCAAAGAAGGTCAGAATAGATGATTGATTTCCACTCTCATATATTACCAGGAGTTGATGATGGTTCCCAAAATATTGAAGAATCAAAAAAAATAATATTAGAAGCAAGAGACTTAGGTTTTGAAAAAATAATTTCAACATCTCATTATGCTTATGATTGTTATGAAATACCTGAATATAAAAGAAATGAAATGATAACTGAATTAAATCAAGAAGAAGACTTTCCAGAAATTATACTTGGAAGTGAAATTTTTGCTTCTTATAACATGATAGATTTTTTAAAAGAAGGTAAAGCATCAACAATAAATGGAACAAATTATATATTATTTGAATTACCACTAAGGACTGAATTTCCTAATTTAAAAGATTTAATTATTAAACTTCAAGAAAGTAATTATAAATTAATTTTGGCTCATCCTGAAAGATATTCTGTTGTTCAAAATAACTTTAATTACTTATATGAATTACAAGAAATGGGAGTTTTATTTCAATGTAATTATGCAAGCATTATTGGATATTATGGTTTTTCTGCAAAAACTACAGTCAAAAAAATCTTAAAAAATAATTTGGCAAGCTTTTTAGGATCAGACGTTCATAGAGCAGGAACCATATATAAATATTTTCCTAAAATAATGAAAAAATTAAAAAAAGTAGTTTCTCCAGAATATTTAGATGAATTAACAACATTTAATGCAGAAGCAATCTTAAGAAATGAAATGCTTTAAAAATTATTGATTTTTATGTCGAATTTTGTTAAAATAAAAGTATAGTTAATTCAATAATGGAGGTGATACATATGGCATCTCAAGAATGTCAATATTGTTATTATTGGAAAGGTAATCACACAACTACAAAAGCAGATTGTGATAAAACAGGAAAATATAAAAAATATAACGATGATTGTGATTGCGGAAAATTTGCAAAAAGATAAATAATGATAAACAAAAATAGATTTTAAAGTAATTTAAAATCTATTTTTTATTTTAAAAACTATTTGTATTATAAATAAAATATGTTATAATACATTTTATAAGAAAATTTGTTATAATAAATCACTAAATTAGAAATTAAATATATACTATATATAAGGGCATTATGGTTTATTATAATCAACTTACATAGTAATTTTTAAATTTAAAAAATACTATTAACCTATTACAAAGAGGTACAACATATGGGAATAATTGTACAAAAATTTGGAGGCAGTTCTGTTGCTAATGTTGAAAAATTAGGATATGTAGCAGAACATATTATTAACGAAAAAAAGAAAGGAAACAAAGTAGTAGTTGTTGTCTCAGCACAAGGAAAAACTACAGATAAACTAATAGCTGAAGAAGCAGAAATTACAGATAATCCAAACGAAAGAGAACATGATGTTTTAGTATCTACTGGTGAGCAAATCACCACAGCAAAACTTGCAATGTTATTAAATGAAAAAAAGCACAAAGCAGTATCACTTGCAGGCTGGCAAATACCAATAATAACAAATAGCGAGTTTACAAATAGTAGAATTAGATATATTCATAATGAAACTATTGAAGAATACTTAAATTCAGGAAATATTGTTATAGTTGCAGGATTTCAAGGTGTAGATGAATCTGGTAATATTACTACATTTGGTAGAGGTGGTTCTGATACAACAGCAGTTGCAATCGCTGCCAGCTTAAAGGCTGAAAAATGTGATATTTTTACGGATGTTGATGGTGTGTATACATCAGATCCTAGAATTGTAAATACTGTAAAAAAATTAAAAACAATATCTTATGATGAAATGCTTGAAATGTCTAGTATGGGAGCCAAAGTTCTTCATAATAGATGTGTTGAAATAGGAAAAAAATATAATGTACCAATATATGTAAAATCTACATTCGAAAAAAATAGTATTGGTACATTAGTAACTGATAAAAATCTTGAAGATTTAGTAATTAATGGTGTTACAAAAGACGATTATATTTCCAGAATAACTTTAGTTGGACTTGAAAATAAAATCGGAAAAACATATCAATTATTTAGAGTTCTTTCAAGAAATTTAATCAATGTAGATGTTATTGTTCAATCATTTGGTGAACATATTACAAAAGATATTGCATTTACTGTAAAAATGAATGATTTAAAAAAGACATTAGAAGTACTTGAAAAAAATAAGAAAGAATTAGGATTTCAAGATGTTCTTCATAGTGAAAACCTATCAAAAGTCTCTATAATTGGAGTTGGAATTGCTAATAAACCTGGTGTTGCTGCTGATATGTTTGAAGCATTATACGAAAATAATATAAACATGCATATGATTTCTACTTCAGAAATAAAAATTTCTGTACTTGTAAATTCTAATCAAGCAGATTTAGCAGTTAATTCAATTCATAAAAAATTCTTTGGAGAATAAGAACAAAAGAGTTTATCTTAAAGGATAAACTCTTTTTGTTCTATTTTTTTATTTTTTGAATAAATATAAATTAGAACAAAAAGGAGGTATTATATGGATGAACTAAAAAAAATGTCTAACACTTTTCAAAATATAGTTTTAGAAAATCGTGAAAAGTTAAATATTACTGGAATTGTTGATGTGCTAAGTTTTGATGATCAAATAATTATTATAGAAACAGAACTGGGGCTACTTACAATAAAAGGTGAAGATTTAAAAATAAATAAATTAAGTATTGATACATCAGATTTTATGGTTGATGGGAAAATAAATAGTTTAACATATTCAAGCTCTGATTCTAGTATTTCCAAAAACAAAAACATTTTAAGCAAAATATTTAAGTAAGGTGATATTATAATGAAATTCTTTTCACAAGAAGAAATTTTTTTACTTTTCTTTATTATAGGAATAATTATAGGATTAATATTTGATTTTTTTAAAGTACTTCGAAAATCATTTAAAACTAAAGATATAATTACTTTTATAGAAGACTTATTATTTTTATTAATTTCTGGTATTTTAATTATATTTGGTATTATTAAATTAAATGGTGGTGAAATAAGATTTTATTTATTTCTTGGAATATTTCTAGGAGTACTAATTTATTCTTTGACAATAAGCAATTTATATGTTATAATTCTATATGAATTTGTAAGAATATGTAAAAAAATATTTTATTTCTTTGCAAAGATATTCTTAAAACTATTACAATTATTAAGAAAAATTAAAAGCAATGGAGATACGTAGGATGAATATATCAAAAATAAATAAAGCAATGAATTTAATAGTAATTTTATTAGTAATATATGTTATATTTACAACAATAAAACAACAAACAAAAATAAATTCTTATGAAAAAGATATAGCTTATTATACATCTCAAAAGGAAAGTTTAATAGAAAAAAAAGCAGATTTAGAAGCTACTCAAAAGAATGTAAATTCTGAAGAATATATTGAAGAAGTAGCTAGAGAAAAACTTGATATGTATTATCCAAATGAAACAGTTTATATTGATATAAGTAAATAGAATCTTTAGTCTATTTACTTTCAAATTTATTTTTTCATTTCATATCGTTCGTATTTTTATCTTAAATTTTGTATCTAAAAAATTAGTTTCCAATATAAAAAATTAAATAAGGGGGCAAAATATGGAATTAGAGAGTTTATCACTAATCGATTTAAAAAATTTAGCCAAAGATAAAGGAATTCCTAATTATTCAAAATTAAAAAAAACAGAACTTATAGAAAAAATTCTAGAAAATTATAATCAAAAAAATGAAGAAGAGACTATTTCTAAAAAAATTACAGAAGAAAAAGCAGAAATAAATAAAGAAGAATCTTCAAATGAATATAAATTGAATAGTCAAGATGACGAATATGTTGAAGGAATTTTAGAACTTTTACCTGATGGATATGGTTTCTTAAGAGGAGACAACTATTTATCTACAAATAAAGATGTTTATGTTTCACCTGTACAAATTAGAAGATTCAAACTAGATACAGGAGATAAGGTAAAAGGAATAAAAAGAATTCCAAAAGAAGGTGAAAGATTTCCAGCACTTATTTATGTTGGTGAAGTAAATGGAGAACATCCTGAAAAAGCCATGAAAAGAAAGAACTTTGATGACTTAACACCAATATATCCTCAAAAAAAATTAAAATTAGAAACAACAAGTTCTGAATATACCATGCGTTTAATGGACTTAATGTCTCCAATTGGAAAAGGTCAAAGAGGAATGATAGTAGCTCCACCAAAAGCTGGAAAAACTACTATATTAAAGAAAATTGCAAATAGCATAACAGCAAATAATCCCGAAGTATATTTAATAGTACTTCTTATAGATGAAAGACCAGAAGAAGTTACAGAAATGAAACGTTCAATAAAAGGTGATGTAATTTATTCTACTTTTGATGAGCAACCAGAGCATCATGTAAAAGTAGCTGAAATGGTTATTGAAAGAGCAAAAAGATTAACAGAACAAAATAAAGATGTTGTTGTTTTACTTGATAGTATTACTCGTTTAGCAAGAGCCTATAACTTAGTAATTCCTTCATCAGGAAGAACATTATCAGGTGGTTTCGATCCAGCAGCTCTTCATAAACCAAAACGTTTTTTCGGTGCTGCTAGAAATACTGAAGATGCTGGTAGTTTAACAGTTTTAGGAACAGCATTAGTAGATACTGGTAGTAGAATGGATGAAGTAATCTTTGAAGAATTCAAAGGTACAGGTAATATGGAAGTTTTCCTAGATAGAAGCTTATCAGAAAAAAGAGTATTTCCTGCAATCGATGTTAATAAATCTGGTACTAGAAGAGATGAACTACTATTAACTCAAAAAGAATATGAAACTGTAAATTCAATTAGAAAAAGTCTTTCTAGTTTATCAACTGCAGACTTAACTGAAAGATTAATTAATTATATGATGAAAACAAAAAATAATAGTGAATTTATAGAGTTAATATCAAAGAGTTTAAAATAAAAATATACAAGTGAAATTTAGGGACTTTCTTTAAATTTCACTTTTTTTATGAAAACTTAATTTCAAAATAGGAGGAAAAATATGAAAAAATTATTACAAAATATAATAAAAAAGCAATTATTTCAATATATAGCTATAATTGTACTTGTTGGATTAAATGTATATCTTCTTACTTATCCTTCTAAAATTTTAGGAATAATTATAGATTTACTTTACAATATTGAAAAAAATAAACCCTTAATATTAAATAATATAATTCTTTTAATATTAGCATCAATTGGTATTTTATTGATACGTGTTATTTGGAAATATTTAGTTGGAAAATGTACTAGATATTTTGAAAAAGAATTAAAAGACAAGCTTTTCAGCCAATTTTTAAGTGTAAAATTAACAAGTATACAAAATATCAAAAATGGTGAATTAATGTCATATTTTATTAAAGATGTAGGAGAAATAAGAGGATTTCTATATAGGCTTTTATCACATGGAACTAGAATAGTATTTGTATTTATAATAGCTACAAATACTATGAAAAATGTAAATCTATCATTAACAATCGCAACATTATGTCCTATATTAATAACAGTTTATATAGTTATTATACTAAAAAAATATGTTGAAAAAAGCTATAAAAAGGGGCAAAGATATTTTACAAGCCTTTCCGAATATGTTCAAGAAAGTACAGATGCAATTAGAACAACAAAAGCTTATTCAGGCGAACGAAATCAATTAAAAAAATTTATTAAGAAAAATGCTATATTAAAAAAAGGAAATATTGCAATTGATGTATACTCAACATTATTATCTTCATCAGTATCAATTTGCTTTGGATTTTGTTATGGAATAACAATACTTTATGGTTCAAAATTAGTATTAGATAAAACAATTTCAATTGGTGATTTTGTTGCTTTTAATGGATATATTGATTTATTTTTTACACCAATATTTTGGCTACCAGGTATAATTTCAAAATTCAAAAGAGCTCAAATTTCATTCCATAGATTAGATAA
>Ga0073906_1002172_pt1 | contig 26832 bp, 25 predicted proteins | sample Inofromicrocosms_FD_65485 | JGI IMG/M metagenome (GOLD analysis project Ga0073906, IMG submission 65485) | Mouse cecum microbial communities from Vienna, Austria - Inoculum for glucosamine and mucus D2O microcosms | ecosystem: Host-associated > Mammals > Digestive system > Large intestine >...
CGCTGTGACAGGTTTGCCTTTATTTCATCAAAGCTCTGCGCATCGGAATCCATTCCCATATCACGCAGCTGTTTATCAAGTAAAAAGAACCAATCCGCCGTAAACATTTTTAACCGTTTTGCTTTGCTTGTGCCAATATATCTGCAATATTCGGGCCAGATTGTTCTTTCCTTTCCATTGCCATTTTTTTCAGCAGCAGCGCCTTGCCCGCTTTCAGGGCATTAACGTTTTTCCCCAGAATTTTATCAAGTTCCGCAATGCGTTCTTTCTTTATCGCAATCTCTTGCGGGGAAAAACGTTCGGGGTGCGACACCTCGTAAACCAAGTGGCCGCGTTCAGAGTACAAATCCTCATTCTCAATATTTGTTTTAGCCGATTCCCCGTTCAAATATGTCACGCTTGCATCTGCGTTTACAACAAAGTCTTTCCCCTCTTCCATGACAATCTCCCCTTATACGTCCAAATTCGCATCCAGCGCATTTTCCACGATAAAGTCACGGCGGGGTTCCACAACATCACCCATCAGCATTGAAACAACCTCGTCTGCCTTGGCGGCATCGTCGACCTTAACCTGGAACAGACTGCGGTGGTTTGGATCCATTGTCGTTTCCCACAGCTGGTCCGCGTTCATTTCTCCCAGACCCTTGTATCGCTGAATTTTTAATCCGGTTTTTGCATATTCAAACGCGGTATCCAACAGCGCCAACGCCCCCCAGATTTTCTGAGATTTTGCCTTTACACGCAACGTGGCCGGTTTCGAGAAAGTATCCATTAGTTCTTCGCGGCCATCCATTCTGTGCCATCCGCGGATTTCCGGACCGTTTATTTTGTCACGCGACAGCATATAGCTTTCGGTTACACTGCGCAGCGTGCGGGTTATCATAATACCTTCGCTGTCGGCTGTTATTTTCCATCCCCGTTCAAACTCCAGTTCCTGGGAATCGAGCATATGTGCGGCCGCGGCCAGATTTGATTCATTTTCGTTCTCAAATACATGATTCAGTGCCAGCGCCTCTATAAACCGCAACGGCATAACATGCGACAGGGACTGTAACGTATTGCGCATGTTCAATATAAGGCTCAACAGGCGCTTTAAATCCGCCCCCGATATCTGGGCGCCGCCGGCGGTTTCTATGACACCGTCTGTTGCCAGCTGGTCCATCAGGTAATCATCCATCTCGCGCTGGTTTTGCAGATAAATCTGGGTCTTGCCGCGCGTTACGCCATAAAGCGGCGGCTTTGCAACATAGATGTATCCACGCTCAACCGTTTCGGGCATGTGACGGTAAAAGAATGTCATCAACAGCGTCTGAATATGCTGGCCGTCAACGTCCGCATCGGTCATGATAATAATCTTGTGATAGCGCATTTTTTCGATATCAAATTCGTCTCTGCCGATACCGGTTCCCATTGCAGAAATCAGAGTTCCGATTGACTGGGATTCCAGCATTTTGTCAAAACGTACGCGTTCAACATTTAAAATCTTTCCGCGCAGTGGCAATATTGCCTGGGTCTTGCGGTCACGGCCCTGCTTTGCGGTACCACCCGCCGAGTCCCCCTCAACAATAAACAGTTCGCATTTTGCAGGGTCGCGTTCACTGCACCCCGCCAGCTTGCCAGAGATAATATTCAACTCTGGTCCGTTTTTTTTGCGCGACAGCTCGCGCGCACGGCGCGCCGCCTCGCGGGCGGTTGCGGCCTCTATGATTTTATCGATAATTGATTTTGCAATCGCCGGATTTTCATCCAGATACTCGTACAGCATTTCCGACACAGTGCTTTCAACAATGGGGCGCACCTCGCTCGATACCAGCTTGTCCTTGGTCTGGGAACCGAACTTGGGGTCGGGAATCTTTACACTGACGATACTGGTCAGACCTTCTCTGAAATCTTCGCCCGACAGATTCACATCCTTTTTGTTGGACTTTTCACCAATGTATTTATTAATCGCACGCGTCAGCCCCGCACGGAATCCGGCCAAATGCGTTCCGCCGTCACGGTTGGGAATATTGTTGGTAAAGCACAGCGACGTTTCAGTATACGCCGTCGTCCACTGCAGAACCACCTCTATATATGTGTCGCCGACCTGCTTTATCATCTGTATCGGCTCTTTGTTAAGCAGTTCTTTTGATTTGTCCAGATATGTGGCAAAACCCTTTAAACCGTCTACAGAATGAAATTCGCGTTCTTTCTTGTCCGCCCCGCGCAGATCTTCAAGTATAATCTTTACATTCGCGTTCAGATAAGACTGTTCGCGCAGCCAAGTCTCGAGTGTGTCAAAACTGAACTCTGTCCCTGTGAACGTATCGGGGGACGGCTTAAACGTAACCTCTGTTCCGTGTTCAATACCGGATTTATTTTGCGTTATTTTCAAATCAGTTGTCGGCACGCCGTCGGCAAACGTCATAGAGGCTTCCTTGTCGCCGCGCCAGACGCGCACCTCCAGCCAGGATGACAGCGCATTTACCACCGACACACCCACACCGTGCAGACCGCCCGAAACTTTGTACGCGCCGCCGCCTTCGTTGTCAAACTTGCCCCCCGCGTGCAGCTCGCACATAATCAGTTCCAGCGCACTGCGTCCGGTTTCATGATTAATATCAAACGGCATACCGCGCCCGTTGTCGCGTATCGTGCATGACCCGTCTGGATTAAGCGATACAAAGACTGTATCGGCATAACCGGCCATCGCCTCGTCGATAGAGTTGTTAACAACCTCATATATCATGTGGTGCAGGCCACTGCCCCCCTCGCCCACGTCGCCTATATACATTCCGGGGCGTTTTTTCACAGCCTCCAGACCTTTAAGAACCTTAATTGAATCGCCGGTATATTCGTTGGTAACAGCCATTTAAATTCCTTTCTTTTTTCTAGGCAAACAATAGCAATTTCTGCTATAATTAGCAAGAAAAAAGGGGATTATTTGCCATGAAGTTCAAGCTGCTGTATTTTGGAGAAATCTTAATAAACCCAAAGAAACGGGCCCAGCACATATCCGATATCCGGATGCAGTTCCACCCACAGTTAAAAAAACTGGTCGAGCATCAGCCCTGGACCAACATGACAAAGTTCATGCAGCCCGGCGCCACAAAAAGCCCGATAACAACGCGCCATATCGGCGGCATCGACTGGAATCCGATTATCACACCGAACTTAAAGCTGATTGCGGAACTAGATATCCAAATGCTGCACCCGGAAATTGTTGGTCTGGCGCGCTCTGACATAGACAACCGCATAAAAACATTGCTAGACGGCCTGCGTGCGCCGCAAAATGAACATGAAATCGGGGCAAACACGCCGCGCGACATCGGCCCGATTTATACGCTATTGGATGACGACCATCTGGTAACAAAACTATCCATTAACACCAGCCATTTGCTGTCAACCAACATGTTCGACCCGAATACGATACGCACGCCAGACACGCTGTTTATGATGATTGACGTAAACGTCCGCGTTGTCGAAGGAAACCTGGAAAACCTGCCGTTTATGGTATAAATAACATCTGGCGCCCTGCGGGGCGCTTTTTCTTTCTGCTTCATTTATAACAAGGAAGTGCCCCGGTCTATTTAATTGAGAAGGCGCAGACCGGGGTATAAAAATTTCACAACGTAACCCGCCGCATGAAAAAAATACCGCCAAAACATATAGGGCGGTTGGAAGGTGGAAATCATGCAAAAATTCATGCCCGGTTATTCAATATATTCGCCGGCCTCCAACCCCGTAGGGCGGAGCATGTAACGCCTGCGCAAGCGATTTTTGTCGCGAGATTTCCACACTCGCATAATAGGACCCCCTATTACGAGTATTATTATATCTTATTTTGATTAATATTCCAAGAATATATTCCTATGAGGCTTATGACAGTGCGGCCGTTATCTGGTCCTGCATCTGGAATGTTCCCAGAACAACCCATGCAATTATCAGCGATACCAGCATGATTCCTATGCTGTTAAGGGTGCTGGAAATCGCCTCCATCCGGCGTACGGAATCGTCCAGATAGTCATTTGCCACGCGCGACAGATTCTGGTCAAAACCGTTCATATCTGCATATATTGCCAAATCGCCTATGATTTCATCATTCGGGAAATCCAGCCCCGTATTAGCCAGCGCCACCCCCAAATTATCACCATTTGCGATATGTCGCAACGCGGCGCTTAAAACCCCGCGCAGATATCTGTTTCCATTATCGGCCAACATACGCATCGCATCGGGTACGGTCATTCCGGCGGCCACCATCGCCGACAGCGACATCAACCACGACACGGAAACACGTATTTTATAAACACTCCACGGCGGCATGCGGTCCATAAACGCACGCGCACGCCCTGTCCAGTTTGGCAGACTGACCCAAATAACCCCCGTCAAAATAACCGCCACCAGAACGACCATAAACCAATATTTATGCGCCGCCGCACTCAGCCATATCAGCGACGCGGCCGCACCGCGCCATACAACGTCCGTACCGGCCGCATCGGCCAGTGGCGGAACCAGATACAGCCCCACCATAATTATTATCCCAAACGTCAGCGCCAACAAAAACATCGGATATGCCATTGCGGATGCCATTGCACGGTTTATACGGCGCGTACCTTCAACCACGCGGCCTATATTTTCCAGCGCCACCGCCAGATTTGAAATATTTCCCGACGTCAGCAACAGTGTTTCTTCCGGCGGAACCCAGCCGCGTGTGGCCTCTGAAAAACTCATACCGCGTTCCAGATTTTTTTGCCATTGACGCATTACAATTGCAAACGGTTCGCCCGGTTTTCGCCCACCGCGCGATTCAATCATCTCTATCCGCCCCAGCGCATTCATCAACGTAAACTCGTTACGCAACAGCGACGCTAATTTACGACATGTCGCCATACGCTTTGACGTGTTCAGACGAAATACAATTTTTGCATACAGTTTTTCCAGCCGTTCCATCAATATACCCCCGGCCGGTCCAGCAGCCCAACCCAGCGTTCCAGTTCATCAACACCGATTATACCCTGCAGCATTAATGACACGGCGGCCTCTTTCAGTGTACGCCCGTCCATATTTTCCAGCCAATATCGTACGGCACCGTCTGTATCGCCCGACAGTGCCAGGCGCAAAAATTCGCTGTTTGTGATTATGATTTCCCCGGCCTTGATACGCCCCAGCGTTCCGGTCCGGCCGCATTTTTCACATCCCGCCCCGCGGACAAACACCTGGCGCAGGCCCAATTCCCCGAACGCATCCATAACGCGTCGATATGCGGGATGTTCTGGATGATCGGCCAGCGGCTCGCGACAATCCGGACACAGTTTTTTAAACAACCGCATCGATATCAGACCGCGCATCATTGTTTCTTCTTTCAGCTTGAACCCTTCGACCCCCATATCCAGCAATCGCGTCAGCGCCGCCATTGCAGAGTTCGCATGCAGCGTCGTCCAAACATTGTGACCCGACAACGCGCCCTTTACCGTTAACTGTGCCGCCGCCAGTGTTCGTATTTCCCCAACCATCAGCGTATCAGGGTCACTGCGCAACGCCGCCGCCAATGCCTCTGTAAACTTTTCCTCGCGCTGTTCTTCGTTCATGGCGTTGACCACAGGCATCTGATGTGCGCCAAAAATCTTTTGTTCGGCCGGGTCTTCAACCGTAATCAGGTTGATTTCATATCGCCGCTCTTTCAGCATCAGCGACATATTCCGCACCAGCGTTGTTGACTTACCCGAACTGGTTGGACCGGCAACAACCACCAATCCCGTCGGGAACGAACGCAACTGCATCAACAGTTTTTGCTCATACTCGCCAAATTCCTGGCCGGATTTTATCCCCTCTGACGGATTGTCGTACAGCAGACGCATAACGACATACCGACTGCCGAATGCAATGGGATTAAACTGCATACGTATCGCCAGCACGCCCGCCGGCAGATATAAATCCTTGGTCCCACGCAGGGGCGTGCGCCCGTCTTTCTGGGCGGACTGATATTCGTTCTGGGCATAGTTGGCATTGGATATGTCGGCCGATGCAAACGCCGCGCGAACAAATGATTCGCCCCATCCGGAATTATATTCCAGTACCGGCTGCATACTGCCGTCTATGCGGAAATAAATAGTGGTCTGGTCTGCAACCTCTATATGAATGTCGGAAACTTTTTGTGCGGCGGCACGTGCAACGATATCGACAAAATCCTTTTGCATCTGGTTGTCGTAATCGGCGCGTCCGCGGCCGTCGCCGGCGCGGCCCTCATACGTCTTGTATATTGTCGACAACAGTCCTAAATCGGAATAAAAAGGCGTGTCAGCCTTTCGCCCGCGTCGTGCCAGCAAATCAATAAACGCCAAAACGCGCCCGTCGTATCTGTGCGTGCGCGATATAATCAGCTCTCCGCCTGAAAAATAGGCAATTAAACTGCGCGTGTCCTTGGACAGCTCAAATTCGCCCCCGGCGGCCGTCAGCAAACGATTACCATTTGCAAAAAGATAGTCGACGATGTCTTTATTAGTCGCATTCTCCAGCCCCGCCGGCACAGACGGCGTGGTTGAAAAAGGATTTATTATGTTTTTATCTGTCGTCGCCATTTCTACCGCCCGGTTTATGCTCAGCGATTGCCGCCAATGTTTAATGTCTGGCTTTTGCCGTCTTTGACAAACACAACGCCATCATCCAATGAAATAGATTTCACAGAAAACCCGTCCAGGTCCGCCCCGACACGAATACGTTTTGTCTGGCCGGTGTTAAGCGATTCCACCGTCGCCTGCAGCTGGGAACCGGCGCCTATTACGTTTATCAGACGAAAATTGTCCGCTATGGCGTCATCGCCATCATCCTCGGATGCGCGCGCCGCAGAAGATGTTGCGGCCCGTGGGGCGGCGGCCTCCTCCTCTAATGATTTCTTTTCGCGTGCCAATCTTGCGGCCTCTGCCTCCAGCTTGGCTTTTTCTGTTTCCAGCTCCTGTTGCTGGGCCTCGGCCCGGCCCGACAGGGTATCTATTTCCATATGCAGTTTTATCTTTTCCGCCGCCAACCGGTCCAGTTCCAAATCCAGCTGGGCGCGTTCTTTTTCCAACTGCATCAAAACCTTTTCCTGTTCCAAATCCGTAATCTGCTGAAACAGGCTGCCCTCAACCTTGTAATCGGCAACCGCCTGGGCGCCGCGTAAATCCATTTCATCGTCGGCCGCGACATCCTCTGCACGCACGCCCCCGCATACCAATACGGCAAACATCGCCGCCACATACCAGATTTTCTTATTTTGCATATATTATCACCTCATAGTTCCAGATGCGTCGCGTTGCATCCCATGCACATCGCGTCATATACACGCCGCCAAAATCAGCGAATATCTCCATAAACTGCATCGGCGTCAGCTTGGATGACGCGGCAATTTCTACAATATCGACAGAAACAGTTTCAACGCCGTTTGTTATCGCATCCGCAACAACACCTATTTCGGCATCGTCGTCAATAGACTGAAACAGACTGTACACATCGCGTACAATTGTGGCGGCATCACGTTCGTCGCGCGACGCGACAGTGTCTAATTCCGGCAACCGCACGCGGACATTCAACGAATTCTCGGCCTGTTCGCGCACAAACGCCCCGGGCATCAAATCACCTGCAATATCATAAAAATCGGTAAGTGTTCCAAACCCGCGTCGAAAATCCGCACTGGCGTATTGTTCGCCGCATTCTGTCGATGTCTGATTCCATCCGGCCACCGGCTGCATTAAAAACCCAATCGCACGATAGCATGTTTCCGCACGTGCCATTGGATCTGGCAGATAATCATACGGCATGCGCAATGGTTCTATGGGCGCGGCCTTTTCTATTTCAAATGCCGCATCCAGCTCTTTATTTTTTTCTTCTATTCTGCGCTTGTACTCGGCGGCCAGTTCCGGATTTATCGACGAAACCTGGGGCCGCGGAGTCATCATCTGAGCAATCGGCCCGCGAAACATATAAACCAGCCCCAACACAAACAGCGCGATTATCGCCGCCGAGGCCAGCCCCATTTTTATCCGGCTGATATGACGCAGTACCGCCGGCGCACGGCCGGTTATCACATCAGACAGTGCCCGCTCTACCGCGCGCGGCATAGACCATGCGCTGGGGGCGAACAACGCAGACCAGTCTGGTATCTGGGCCAGACGCAGATATTCGGCACGCGCCGCCGCCTCTGAATCGAATAAAACATCGTTTAATATTATTCCGTTTCGCACCGCGACCAGGTAATACATGCGACCTGTCTGAAACACCCCCAAAAATGACGAGTACTCGGTCATGGTGTCCATGATTTCAGCCGCGGCGCTGTGCATTCCGCGGCGATGGCCCATCTGGCGCGACCCCAACCCGACCATGGCCCGATAATCCACATACAAACTTAACTTTCCATCAATGGAACGCGCCAAACTGCGCGCATAATTGCGTGCAATAAAACCACTGGCGATTGGCTGCCAAAACAACCCTGTGGCGTATTTTTTCCTATCAACAGTTATTACTTGATTTATCAAACTCTCTCCCGGATATCCTTGAATGCAATTATAACATAAAATTACGGCGCATGGCAAACACAGAATAAAAAACACCCGCCGTTTTTTCAGGCGGGCGATTTTTTTGTCGGCCGATTACCGGCATTCGCCGTATGCGCCGGTTGCCCCGCATGTTGTGGTAACAACATCCACCGGATATGCAATCGTTGCGGCGCCGCCGTTTTTGGCGGTGCGAACACTGCGCGGATGCGGACAGTCATAAACATTTGCCACCAGAACAAACGACCGTTCCGGCCCGAAAATTACCCACTCGTTCGGGCGTGTGCGCGAACTGGTTATCCAATATGCATTACCGGGGCGCGCCTGGTCTGCGATACGGTTTTCCAGATAACGCCGTGCATCATCGGCATCATAAACAGACACCTCTGATTCTAATTTGTACAAGAACGTGCAACCTATCGGTTCCGCATCCAGCTGGGTTAAAAATTCACTGCCGTTTTCATTTTTTATCATACCCCCGCATGCACACAGCGCCGCCAATGCAAACACAGACAAAAACTTTTTCATTTCATATTCCTTTTTAATTCGTCTCACATTCAACTATATCATAATTGCGGGGGTCGCTGAACAGTTTTTTCAAAACAACGTTGTTCATTGCATGACTGCCCTTGTACGATTCCAACCGTCCCGCAATCATCCCCCCGGACGTCGCCATGTCACCGACCGCATCTATAATTTTGTGACGCACAAACTCGTCGGGCCATATCAGCGCATTCAGTGTTCCATCCCCTGCATCGTTTAGCGCAATTACATTCGTTTCATCCGCGCCGCGCCCCATTCCGCGGGCTTTTAAATATTCCCATTCCGAATATTTTCCAAACGTGCGGGCACGTGCAATGTTTCCGATAAAATCAGCCACGGATTGTTTTGAACCATCAAACTTGTATTCATATGTTTGTCTGCCGATTATCTTTTCGCGATAAACCAGCGTGGCAGAAATATCCAGCGCCCCGCCGTCATTTGGCACCAGCTTTACATATCCGTCACTGCGCCGGCCCGACATCAAATCATAAAACCACAGTTTTATGCGCAACCCCAATGGCAACATCCGCCGAACATCACGCGCCAATGCAACAACAGGCCGCCGCACAACAATTTTTTTCATTTTTCCCGGCGTCACGCCCGCCCCGCGAAAAGCATCAATAAACACGGCCGCACTGCCGTCCAGTATTGGTGTTTCCTGACCGTTGATTTCTATAATCGCACTATCTATGCCGGAAATAAACAATGCCGCCATCAAATGCTCTATTGTCTGAACATGGGCGCCGCCGGGCATGCCAATTGTGGTATTGCGCATCTTTGTATCGCCAACGTTATCAAAACGCGCCTCTATCAGTTCGCTGTTGGGTATATCAATGCGATGGAAAAATATACCTTTCCGGTCGAACGGACGAACCACAATTTTTACCGCGGCGCCCGAATGTATCCCGCGCCCGGACAATACTACTTCTTTCTTTAACGTCGGCATGCCAGTTTCTCCTTTAGCCAATCATAAAACCCGCTATCAATAACTGTTTTCAGTTCGGCATATTTTATTTCATCTCGGACCGCATGCGGCAAACGAACCCAGTCCTTTTCCGTCGTAACCAGTCGCGCACCACGGCGTTGGGCCGCGTTACGCAAACGAGACACATCTTCATCCGTATATTGGTAATGATCGGCAAAACTTTTTTTATAAACAATATTTTTCAGCGCTGAAAAAAACTTTTTAGGATATCCTATGCCTGCAAACGCGGCCAGCCGGGTCTTTTCCCCGTATGGCGAGACCGTTTCATTATGTGCATAAAAAACAGGAATCCCGTCCGGTAATTTCAATCGGCGTTTTTTCTTTGCACCCGTCTTGATAACAATTATTGCATCCGCCCGCCGCGCGGCCCGCATCGGTTCGCGCAGTGGACCGGCCGGCAAAACAAACCCGTTTCCCGCGCCCAATCCCTCATCAAACACCAATATAGAAATGTCTTTTTTTATACGCGGATTCTGGAATCCGTCATCCATTACAATCGGCCCGTCGTCATTTTGCGCGTTTAACAGACAAACATTGCTTTTTCTGTCGCCGGTATGAACCTGAATGCCATGCCGGCTAAGCATTAATGCCTCATCCCCGATGTTTCCGGTTTTTATACCCTTTTTATATCCGCGCATTACTACCGGCGCCCCCAGGTATGATGCAATCGCACGCACAACCGGCGTCTTGCCAACACCGCCGGCAAAAATATTTCCAACACATACAATCTTGCGCTTTGACCTGTACGCGCCAATTTTACGTACGCCGTATACAAAACGCGACATCATGTAATATACAACCGAAAACGGCCATAAAACAAACGATATTGGCGTCTTTCTCAAAAACCACCACGGAGTTTTCATTTCCTGCTCTGCTTTTTATTTTTTTTAGCATTTTTGCGTGCGGCCTTTTCAGCCCGCATGGCATCCTTGAAACGCCGCGCTGTTAAATCCTGTTCGGCCGGCTCCAACCCGAATTCTGCATCCATTTCACGCATTTGCCCAACCATGTATTCTTCAAGACTTTTACGCGCCGCCTCAAAATCTTTATCCGATGCCTTTCTGTCTATAAAGACCGGATTACCAACGTTACACGTAATCTTGCCAAAAGGCAACGCGACCAAATACCTGTCCCAACGCTTTTGCAGACGCGCCCGCGATGCAGAAAAGCATACGGGAATAATTGGCGCACCACTCATTTTTGCAAAATACAACGCACCGTCTTGAACGCGCAAGGACGGGCCGCCAGGTCCATCGGGGGATATGCAAACAGAATAGCCGCCCTGGCGCAATACACGCACGCCCTGGCGCAGAACCGATATTCCGCCATCAGAGGTACTGCCGTAAATTGAACGTAATCCGAATAAATTCTGTAATTTTGCCATCATTCGCCCGTCTTTATGACGACTTGCCACGGCATAAGAACGCATACCGCGCATGCAGACAATCGGTGACAACATCATACTGCGCCCATGCCAAAACACAAAAATAGCAGGTTTTCTGCGGTATTTACGAAAAACCTCTATATTTTTTATACGCAGACGCGATGTAAAATAAACAAACCAAATAGATACCGCCATTAACAAAGCGATAATCCACTGAAATATCGGCAGACGTAAAACAGGTTCCCAAAAACCCTTCCATAATTTTCTAAAAGTTATTTCCATATTATATTACCTTGCTATATAAATCTGTAAGATATTAGCAGTAAAAAAATGATAATTCAAGAAAGGATAGGTATTTAGTCATTATATCATGGCGGCAACAAAACAATAGATAACGACAAAAAAATCTCATTATAGTTGTATAAAAAGTTAAAAATTAGAAGAAATTCGGAAAAAGTTCATTTTTTAATTGACAGTAAAAGATATAAAGCTATAATGACAGAACGTTGACGCGGAGTAGAGCAGCCCGGTAGCTCGTCAGGCTCATAACCTGAAGGTCTGTGGTTCAAATCCACACTCCGCAACCAGTTTCCCCCGGCCCGTCCGGGATTTTTTTATTTTTTATAAAGAATATTTGTTTATAATATGAATATATTATAAACAGGTGGTTTTATGAAAAAAATTCTTATTGTTTTGTCTTTTATTTGCGTGGGGGCATGCGAAAAACAACACCAATGTAATATTATAGGCAAATGGACCGCGCCGGTGCCAACAATGCCTGAAATTTACCAGGGCATAGAATTTATGTCAAACGGCCGCGCATCATCTATAAATATGGCAACATTACAATATAACGAATATAAAATATCCCCCGACTGTTTAACCATTACACTGGCCGGGCACAGTATAGGTAATGGCCAAACAATAAATTTTACTGAAAATTATAATATTGAATATTTAAGTCCTGAAAAAATAAAATTAACGCGTGACGACGGCTATGCCATTACATACACGCGTCAAAAATAATATGAACGTAAAAAACTTATCTTTGTCGTTTGGCACCCAGGTTATATATGATGCGGCGGAATTCAACCTGGGGCCGCGGGACCATGCCGGCATTATTGGGGTAAACGGTGCCGGAAAATCAACACTGCTTAATATACTTTCCGGGCGCATCATGCCGGATACCGGCAAAATAGACACTGGGGGCGCCCGTATGGGTTATCTGCCCCAGATAATAGAAATAGATACCCCCGACATAACAGTATGGGAATTTTTATTATCCGGACGGCCGATTGCCAAATTAAACTCAGACCTGCAAGATTTATACATAAAACTGGCCGATGCCCCAGAAGATGAACAACTGGCAGATAAAATATCATATGTTCAGCATGAACTGGATTATTATGATGCATACGGTGCCGAAGATGCATTACTGGCGCTGATAGAAAACATGGGCATCGGTTCTGAAATCTTAGACATGCGTCTGTGCGACCTGTCGGGGGGCCAAAAATCCAAGGTTGCGTTTACACGTCTGCTCTATTCCATGCCGGAAATAATGTTACTGGACGAGCCTACAAACCATCTTGACGCCGCAACGCGTGATTTTGTAACCAAATATCTGCAACGCTATCGCGGATGTATAATGGTAATAAGCCACGACACAGGCTTTTTAAATGCGATCGCGAACAAAATAATCCACATAGACAAAACAACGCACAAGATATCGGTATTTGACGGCAACTATGATGCATTCAAGCGCAAGGATGCGGCAATGCGCCATGCACGAAACGTACAAATAGCCGCACAAGACAGACTTATAAACAATCTGTCGGATTTTGTTTCCCGTGCAAACGCGGCCAGCCCCACAAATCATGCAATGAAAAAAGCGGGCCATACACGCGCGGCACTGTTACAGAAAATATTAGACAACAGGATACAGCGCGAACAAGCATATAAAAAAGTAAAAATGGATTTGTCGCCGCACCGCGTCGGCAGTCGCCACCCAATCAACATTGATGATTTGTGGTTCCGTTACCCGGGGGCGCGCCTGCTTTACAGAAAACTGTCGTTTATTATTGAGGGCGGCGAACGTTTTCTTATTGTCGGCGAAAACGGGGCCGGCAAATCTACGCTGTTAAAATTAATAATGGGTTCGTTAAGACCGGAACGCGGTCGGATTGACATAAATCCTAAAACAGATATCGCATATTACGCCCAGGAACTGGAACAATTAAATCCGCAAGATACCGTGTTACAGGCGGTATCGTCTGACGATTATACAGATGTTCAGCTACGCGCGGTATTGGGTAATTTTCTATTCACGGGAACAGATGTGTTTAAAAAGATATCTGTTTTGTCCCCCGGGGAACGGGCGCGCGTAGCACTGTGCCGGATAATACTAAAGCGTGCAAACATGCTGATACTGGACGAGCCTACAAATCACCTGGACCCCGATACCCAGGCGGTAATCGGTGATAATTTTCGTGATTTTTCCGGCACAATAATAGTGGTCAGTCATAATCCATCTTTTGTGGAACAAATTGGAATATCACGTATGCTGATACTGCCATCGGGCAGAATCGAAGACTATGACCATGAAAAATTGGAATATTACTACTCAATAAATTCCAACAAATAAAAAAAGTATCCGATGATAACCACCGGATACTTAGAAACCTCGTCAGAAAAGCTGACTTATTTTTTCTTAAAGCCCTGCTTTGCCTTGAACTTAGGATTATCAGGGTCAATCAAGATGACTTGCTTGCCACGGCGAATTTGTTTGATGTTACCGCGCTTTTTCCAAGCCTTTAAAGAGCTTAAAAATTTCATATCTAATCCTTTTTGTGATGCGATTATAAACGCTTTTTGTAAAAAATCAAATGATTATTAATATTTTTTGTTGTTTTTGTTGGGCCTGTTGAAATTGTTGAAAAAAGTTGTTTTGTTTTTATCAACAGGTTTTCAACAATAAAATGCCGGTTTTTCGGGTTATTTGTGTGAAGTTGTTAAAAACGGCCGGTGTTAAATTAACAGTTGAAAAAATCATGGTTATCAACGTTTTTAACATAAAAAGCCCAAATCTTTTTATACTTGTTGAAAAATGTCGAAATTGTTATAATTCCTTTGAAAGGAGAATGTAGGCAATGAAACAACAGGTTTTAAAGGCCTTGGCAAACCCGGCGCGCATATTTTATGTGCCGTATTCACTGGCTGTGATGAATTTCGTAATCCAGTTTTTGATATTCGTGACGGTATTTACTGTCGTGATTGTTTTTACGCGCGGGAAAGTCGCAATAAATCCGATGTATTTTCTGTTGTCGCTGATCGGCGTTCACATGATTTTGGCCGTATTTTCAAAACGGGAACCCCAGTTGGCACAAATAATTTCTGCCAAAATAAAATTATTAAAAGAAAAAATCCCGCGGAGGCTGGTTTCCTAAATGAATAATTTTTTCAACTATTTTGCCGGCGGTCAATTTCCCATGACGGTATTAATACTGGCGATGGCGGTAATTTTTGTGTTCATCGTTTTGATGATGTACATACCGGCGCTGTCCCGCCGTATTTTTCCCCAGTTCGGATACACGCATTATGCGCGTTATCTGCCGTTTAAAACAGTGTTCAGCGATAATTCGCTGGAACTTCGTGACGGTGCGCTTACACGTGTTTGGCGTGTTGCGGGTATACAGACCGGCATCCAGGATGATGCGACGCGTGAAAAGTTTTTGGATTTGCGGTCATCGCTGTTCAACCAGATTCGCGAAGCGGGTGTCGTATTACGCTTTTTTACCGTACGTGATGCAAATCCAGAGCGTACGAATTACGAATTCTCGCAGCCTGTACTGCAAAAAATATATGACAAATGGCGCGGCCAGGGACTGCGTATTTATGAAAATAATTATTATATAATGCTGACGGTGCGGGGCAACGGTGCACGTGATAGACTGAACCAGTACGGTAATTTGCTGGAATCTATTTTGGCCCCGTATAAGCCGACCGTGATGCGCAATGAAAGCCGTGAAAACATGGCGAAGTTTTTTGGGCGCATTCTGTCGCCAATAACAAAGCCCGAGCCGCTGACCTGTGATGGTGAAATTGCATCGGTTGCAACGGTTGATGATGTGGAATTTTTACCGGGCGGCCTGGTTCGCTATACCAGCGGTGATGCCCAGATGTTTGGTGCATTGTTATCGTTTAAGGCGTCTCCAGACTATCTGGACGAAGAATTTTATGACACCATTTCCACCATACAAACGGAAATGATATGCATGAATGCGGTTACCACGATGGGGGCGGCCGATGTTGACATTGCCCTGCGCCAGCGTCGCAACACCGCATCGGACGAAGAAGGCTCGGCCCATCAGCAGATTGCCCAGGCTGTCGGTGCGATGGATGAAAACATATCCGGCAATCAGAGTTTGGTTAATTACTATCCGTTGTTTATATTGTTTGGTGCAACCGAACAGGATGTTATGTCCAAAGTGGACGAGTTTAAGAAAATATCGGCTCAGTTTGGAATATCACCGGTTGTCGAAGATTTTGCATCAAAGGTTTCCTGGTTTGCACAAATTCCCGGGTTTGACGTTTTCCCGCGCAGTTTCAAGATGCTGTCAAAAACGGCGGCGGTAAGTATTCCGATGTCGTCGACACCGCGTGGTGTTGCAAATTCCGACTGGGGTCCGGGCCCGCTGGTGGTGTTTCCCACGGCCCAGGGAACGCCCTATATGTTCCAGTTTCATGTGTCGGACAAGCCGGCGGCGGTTGCGCATACATTGACAATTGGTCCGACCGGCGGTGGTAAGACGACACTGTTCAGTTTTCTTATCGCCCAGTCGTTGCGTTATCCCAAATTAAAGGCGTTCTTTTTCGACCGCAACAAGGGTGCCGAGATATTTACACTGGCCGTTGGCGGGAAATATATAACCATGCAGGGCAAGGAAAAGAACACCGACCCGATGGAGCATACATTTCAAACGCATTTAAATCCGTTAAAAATGTCGGATACTGCGGCTAATCGTGCATTTTTGCGCAGATGGTTTGCAATTATTTCAAACCAGAACGACGCGTTTGCCGCCGACGAGATTGCCCGTGCTGTATCGGTTAATTTCGATTATCTGGCGCCGCGTGACCGTTTGCTTAAAAACCTGTGGGAAAGCTGTTTTTCATCATCGGGCAACATGCGCCCCGCGCTAAAGAAATGGATAGACCCCCTGCAGTACGGTCATATGTTTAACGAGGAATCTGACACGTTGGACCTGGCGTCGCGTCTGACGACGTTTGATTTCACAGAAATATTACAGGACGAGGTATTGGCCCCCGCGGTCATATCATATATCTTGCACAGAATAAATACCACGACGGTTGCAGGTGGTAATCCGTCGTTAATCATGATTGACGAAACGGCGCCGATGCTTGAAAACAAAATGTTCCGCGAAAACTTTATCGCCGGCCTGCAGGAGGGACGTAAAAACCGCCAGGCATACATGGCGGCCTTCCAGCGTGCAAATGTTTTGGACAAGCTGGGGATTGGCGACGTCGTACGCGGCCAGGCCCAGACTGTTTTGTTCTTTCGCAATCCGGCGGCGGATGCAAACGATTACGCGCATTGGAATTTAAACCCGCTGGAAATGGCCTTTATCCAGGGCAAGGCGTATCCTAATTTAAAGCGTGCGGTATTGCTGTCGCGTCCGGTTACCGGCGAATCTGTTATTTTGAATACGGAACTGGGGGGGCTGGGCAATCTGTTGCGGCTGTTTGAATCGGGACGCTCTTCTGTATTACTGGCCGAAGAATTGTACAAGATGTACGGTACTAACTTTGTATCCGAATATCTAAAACGGCAAGGCGGCGATGTTTAGGTTTTTCGGAATCTGTTTACTGTTGTCCGTTTTTCCGGGTTTGGTTATTGCCGACCAGGACTGTATGTCGTACAAGGTTCGGCCACGGATAACCGTTGCGACGCCCGCATGGACCAAACAGGTTGTTCAGCCGTTGCGTGAAATGGATTTGCTCCATGGCGACGTTATTGCAACATTGGTTGACAATTATGACATAACAGGCGACGTAACAGGAATAGAGGACGGTTTTTGCGTGTCTTTGAAATCTGTTGCGGCAACTGTTGGTTATAACGATTTTCTGGTCCAGATAGATATCCGTCATCGCCCCGACACATGTGCATACAATGCGGTTCTCTCGCACGAGGACCAGCATATTCGCGCATATCTGTCAATAATAGACGATTTTCAAACAGAACTGCACAACGCCATATATGCGGCGGCTGATTCAGTAATGCCTGTATTCGTCTCGGATGAAGAAGGCATAGACGGTGCGCTGGATTTGCTGAACCAAAAACTGCAGGAACATCCGGACGTTGTCTTGGTAAAACAGAAAATAAAGGCGGCCGAAGAAATACGAAACAAGAACGTGGATGCCGACGATGACGGCAGCCGCCTGAAACAATGCATGTAATGCCGGTTTTTTTATGGACTGGTGTTAAGAAAATATTCCTGTATCAGACGGGATGGGGCAAATGAAAGACATATTAAAAAAGATTTTATTGTGGTTTTTCTCTGTTATAATTTGCGGCTGTTTGGTCGGTATTTTGGGTAACCGTGTATATTACGAGTATTTTGAAAAAACAAATTTGGCATACGCCAAGGAAACATTCAGACTGGCCTACAAGGACAGTCAGCTGCGCAAAAATCTGAAAATAACAATCAACGGCAAAAACGTAAACGAATTATATATAACGACTATATCGTTGGTAAACAACGGTAATGCAACGTTGTCGCGTCCTGATTTCAAGGCCGAAAGCGATCCGCTGCGTATAGAGGGCCGCCACATCGAAAGTGTTTTTGTTGATAAAATAAACACGACTGCGAATTCCCGCATTCGCCTGGTTAAGCGTCGCGGTGGCATGCGCATAAACTTCAAATGGATAAATCCGGGCGACAAAATAGTGTTAAAGGTTGTACACCAGCGGCCATCGGATAATATACGCATTCGCGGGTCTTTTCACGGAATATCACATATATCACGCCTGGATGATGATTATAACAAGCTGGCCTATACGCGGCGTCATGTCGTGTGCACGGGTATTGTTTCGGTCATAGGAACAATTATGCTGATTGCGGCGGTAATTGGGGTATTGATGTTAATGCACCGCGTGCGAATTATTAAAACAAAGTAAAATTGTTAATAAATGCCTCGCGCAGGGCGCTGTTTACACCCGCGGTGTCCATTCCGCTCTCGCGCAGGTACTGCATTTGGTTTGGCGCCGGACGGTACAGTGATGCACTATGACCGGCTGTTTCCGGTACGGCGGATATATATTGTGACGGTTTGAATTCTATACGTGCGCCGTCATCTGCCATCGCGGAAAAAGAAATATCCGATATGCATTCGATGCAGTTTTTCTCTATAATTGCGGCCCCCGATAATTTGGATACGGATTTGGCCCCCGCCAACAAATTTGTCTGTATTAAAATACCGGTGTTTTCCGCACCGTGTTGCGCGTTGCAAACATATGTAATGTTATCGTTGTTTTCCAATAATACATGACCACGGACAACGGAATTTTTCCCGGTGTTTTTGATAAAAATGTTTAAAAAAGCCGGTATTTTGTTTTTTACACGCACATCTAAAAACACATCCTGGTCTTCGGCGGAAATATTCAAATCCAGCCGGCATTCGCCGGCTATTTCGCCAACATATATTACATGTACCGGCAGATTGTGTTTTTTATCAATTATATCGTCGTTTAATGTGGATAAATCGGGACAAAATTTGCCATCACGGTAAACAATGGTTTCCGCGGCAAAGGTTTTTATATTGAATTCATTCCACATGTATGACATATTAAGCGCATTATAAAGGATTTATTTATGGGATTCAATTGTGGAATTGTTGGTTTGCCTAATGTCGGGAAATCGACGTTGTTTAATGCATTGACGCAGAGTGCGGCCGCCGATGCGCAGAATTATCCATTTTGCACGATAGAGCCGAACACCGGCCGCGTTGTTGTGCCGGATGCAACACTGCATAATCTGGCGGGTGTATCTGGTGCGGCGCGCATCATACCGACGCAGTTAGAAATAGTGGATATTGCCGGCCTGGTAAAAGGTGCATCTGCGGGCGAGGGTCTGGGAAACAAATTTTTGGGAAACATATTGTCTACCGATGCGATAATTCATGTTGTTCGCTGTTTTGAGAATGACGATATTGTCCATGTTGCGGGTCGCATCGATCCGTTGGCCGACATTGACACAATAGAAACGGAATTAATGCTGGCCGATATGGAAAGTTTGGACAAGCAGATAAAAAATCTTGAAAAAAAGGCGCGCGGCCTGGACAAGGATGCGGCCAAATTATTGTCTGATGCAAACGCTGTCCGTGCGGCATTGTCGGATGGAACGCCGGCGCGGCTGTCGGGTGTCGATGCGTCGCCGTTTAATCTGTTGACGGCAAAACCGGTTATATACGTGTGCAATGTTGACGAAGCGTCGGCCGCGACCGGAAATGAATTTTCCAACAAGGTGCGTGAAAAGTTTTCCGCAACAAATCCGGTATTGGTAATCTCGTCCAAGATAGAGATGGAGATTTCGCAGATAGTCGACCCGTCGGAACGCAAGATGTTTTTGGATGACCTGGGGCTGTCCGAATCGGGCCTGGACCAGGTTATAAAGACCGGTTATGCAACACTGGGGCTGCAGACGTTTTATACCATCGGCCCAAAAGAGGCGCATGCCTGGACAATTACGCGCGGCATGACCGCCCCCCAGGCGGCCGGTAAAATTCATACCGATTTTGAAAAGGGATTCATTCGGGCTGAAATTATATCACCGGCGGATTACATTGCCCTCGGCGGCGAGGTTGCGGTCAAAGAAGCGGGCAAGATGCGTCTGGTCGGTCGCGACTATGTAATGGCGGACGGCGATATATGTCATTTCCTGTTTAATAATTAAATAGGAAAAAGTATAAAAAAAGGCCGGCATTTACCGGCCTTTTTGCATTATATTACAACCAGCATTTCCTGTTTCGAACGAACCTTTTCCATGTCTTTATCGATTGCCTCAATCTTGTCACGAACATCCGCACCGTTTAACATTTGAACCATATATTCTTTTTTATCCGCAATCAGTTTTTCCATGTATTTTTGCAGTTTCAGCGAAACAATATATCTCTCGGCGGTAACGGCGTCCATCTGCATCTGGGGGACCGTCGCATCAAAGTCAATATTGAGCGTTCCCAGAAAATCACCATGACGTTCAACCAGTTCCGGAAAACTATTGACTATGTTAATCAGCGTTGCACGGGTTATATCGTTGACCTCTGGTATTTCGACGTTGATTTCTTTTTTCTTGCGGGTCCACCGGCTCCACTGGTTAAACTTACGCGATGCATATTCCTTGTCGTATGCACGCCGCAGGTTTTCATCCTTTATTTTTGCAATCTCGGCTGATAAAAATTTTTCGGCACGTGATTGTCCGCCGGGCGTGGACGTCACATAATTTTTATTTGCTATTTCCCACAGAAAATCTGTTAAATCGGTGGCGCCGTCGATTATTTTGCGCATGGCGTCAGGGCCGCCGGACTTTAAAACCTCGTCCGGATCTTTTCCGCCCGATACGAATGCAAACCGCACGTCGGATGTGTCGCGCAGAAACGGCATAACGATTGACGCCGCGCGTGCGGCCGCCTTTTGCCCGGCCCCGTCGCCGTCAAAGCAAAATGTTATGTTTCTGTTTGATTTGCAAAGCAGTGCGATATGATCCTCGGTCAGGGCGGTTCCCAATGGGGCCACTGTTTCGCCAAATCCGTGGCATTGCATTTGTATTGCATCAATCTGGCCTTCGACAACAATGCTGCGTCCGGCGCGGTATATTGCATCGCGTGCGAAATTCAGTCCGAAAACAGTTGCGCGCTTGTGAAACATTTCGGTATCGGTGGTGTTTATATATTTTGGTTCCGAACCGTCCATACTGCGTCCGGAAAAAGCAACAATCTGGCCGCGTACATTGAAAATGGGAAACATCAGTTTATCGCGAAAGAAATCATACAACCCGAAATTTCCGCGCCGGCACAAACCTGTTGCAATCAGGTTTTCCTGTTTTGCATTTGCAAAATTATTTGCAATCAGATTGTTTTTAGGTGCGTAACCTATCCGGTATTTTTTTATCATATCATCTGTAAAACCGCGCCCCCGGATATATTCCAGTGCGGCCGCGCCTGCGGGTTCAAACAGATTTTTCTGGAAAAGTGCCGTCGCCTTTTCCGTTATATCCAGATAAGATTCTTCGCGGGCGACAACTTTTGGGTCGCGCGGTTTGTAGTCGGGCATCTTCAATCCCGCCTGCGCGGCCAGTTCCGTAATTGCGTCACGGAATTCCATGTTGTTTGTTTTCATCGTAAACGAGATGATGTCGCCGTGTTCCCCGCATCCGAAACAGTGATAAAATCCTTTTTCCTCGTTTACGGAAAAGCTGGGTGTTTTTTCATTATGAAACGGACAGCATCCCCAATAGTTTTGTCCCTTTCGGGAAAGCGGGACGCGTCGCCCCACAACATCCACGATGGAGAGTCGCATGCGCAGTTCATCGGTAAAGTTGCGGTCAAATGATGCCATTACTTCTTTTTCTTGGTCGCCGCCCGCCGTGCAGACGGCTTTTTATTGTTAATCAGTTCGGCGGCTGTTTCCAAGTCTGGCTGTGACTTTACGGAAACGTTTACCTTGTTTGAAGAAATGTATGCGCCGTATCGGCCGGTTGGATAAAAATAAATCATGTGGCCGGTGGCGGGGTTTTCGCCTATTTCAACAGGTTCCGGTTTTTTTGTATCCGCGCTCAGCAGTTCCTGGGCGATTTCCAATGTAATAGTTTCGGATGTGTGTTGTTTTGCCGATGCATTCTTTTTTCCGTCTGTTACATACGGGCCGAAACGTCCTATTTTAAATGATATGCCGCCGCCTAAATCGACCGATGTTCCGGCCTGTTTTTCTGTGCCGTCTGTCGGTGCATCGGCCCCCGTCAGGCGTTGTGTATAATTGCATTCGGGATAGTTCGCACATCCGACAAACGCCCCATACTTGGATAATTTTATCCCAAGCCGCCCGCCGCATTTTGGACATGTCCCGTCTGATTCGCCAAACAGATGTGTATGCATGACATCATTAATAGCGTCGATTATTTCTGTTGTTTTTATTCCGCCGGCCGCGTCAATCATTGCGCTTGTCGGGGTCCAGAACGCGCTTAGCGATTTTGTCTTGTCGGCGCGTCCGTTTGAAACATCATCCAGCGTATCTTCTGTTTTTGCGGTAAAGTTGACATCCACCAGGTCTGTAAAATATTTCGCCAGATATGCCGCGATAACCCAGCCGCCGGGCGTGGGATGAAAGCGCCGCTGTTTGTCCTGTTCGACATAGTTTCTATCGACAATAGTCGACATGATTGCGGCGTATGTAGACGGGCGCCCTATTCCCAGCTCTTCAAGTTTTTTTACCAATGATGCCTCTGTATATCGTGCAGGCGGCTGGGTAAAATGTTGTTCCGGCGACAGCGTTGTTATATCAATCTTGTCACCGACATTCATCACGGGCAGTTTGGATTCCGCGGCCCCGTCGTTGTCATCGCGGCCTTCTATATATACTTTCATAAATCCGTCGAATGTGCGGGTTGTGCCCACTGCATGGAAAACGGCCGATTTGTTTTCTGTTTCAATATCGGCGGAAACACTGTCAAATTCGGCATTCGTCATCTGGCATGCGATTGTGCGCTTCCATATCAGGTCATAAAGTTTTGCCTCGTCCCCGGCCAGTTCCGGCATCGCGCCGTCAAAATGCGTCGGACGGATAGCCTCGTGCGCCTCTTGGGCGTTTTTAGATTTTGTAACATATATGTTGGGTGATTTTGGAACAAATCGTTCACCGTATGTTCCGGCGATATACGTGCGTATATCGGCCACCGAATCCGCCGACAGGTTTGTTGCATCCGTACGCATGTATGTAATCAACCCCTGTTCGTATAGTTTTTGTGCGGCACCCATTGTTCGTTTTGATGAAAAATAGAGTTTGCGTGCCGCCTCTTGCTGCAGGGTTGATGTTGTAAACGGCGCGGCCGCGCGGCGTGATGTCTTTTTCTTTTCAATATTTATAACAGATGCCTTGATAACAGGCTGGCCTATTGTTTTGATAATTTCATCCATCCGGGCCTGATTGGGGATAGACATTTTTTCTTGTTTTTCGCCGTTAAATTCGGACAGCATGGCAGAAAATGCATCCGTGGCATGCATGCATTGCGCCCCCAGGCTCCAGTACTCTGTTGGGCGAAAAGCCTCTATTTCGCGTTCGCGGTCCACCACCAGTTTTACGGCCACAGACTGTACGCGGCCGGCGGATTTGCCCAAATTGCGGCGCCACAACAAGGGCGATATTCCAAAACCTATCAGGTAATCCAGGGCGCGTCGAACCAGGTATGCATCAACCAGATTCTGGTCGATTTCGCGCGGGTTTTGTATGGCCGCCTGAACGGCTTTTTTTGTAATTTCATGAAATGCAACGCGGTAAACTTTTTTCCCCGCCAGCAGTTTTTTGCCCTTTAATATATCAAGTATATGCCAGGCTATTGCCTCGCCCTCGCGGTCAGGGTCCGATGCCAGATAAATTGCATCGGCTTTCTTTACCTCGTCCGTAATCAGTTTTATCTGCTTTTCCTTTCCCGGCATAATCTGCCAGCGCATTGCAAAATTATTTTCTGTGTCCACACTGCCGTTTTCGGGAACCAAATCGCGCACGTGTCCCACCGATGCGATAACGCGCCACCCCGCGCCCAGGTATTTTCCGATAGTTTTTGCCTTTGACGGTGATTCGACGATAAGTAGGTTCATGTTTTCAACTTCCCTTTGCAGATAATTGCTGGTCTTTATGAATGTGTGCATTCTGGGCCAGACCAAACCCGAACATCAGTGCGATAAGACTGCTGCCGCCGAATGACATCAAGGGCAGCGGCACGCCGACGGTCGGCATCAGTCCCAAAACCATAGAGATATTTATAAAATAATAAATGAAAAAGTTCAACATAAAACCAAAGCAAATCAGTTGTCCGAATCTGTTCCTGCATGTTTTTGCACACCAAAACAAAACCATTATTATCATGCTGTAAAGTGCTATTAATCCAAATGCACCGATAAAGCCGAATTCCTCGCCAAGCATTGTGAATATAAAGTCTGTCTGTTTTTCCGGCAGGAAAGATTGCTGGGACTGGCTGCCCTTCATGTATCCCTTGCCGACAAGGCCGCCCGAACCAAATGCTATTTTTGCCTGATTAATCTGGTATCCGGCACCGCGTGCATCGTGGTCGGGGTTTACAAATGTTATTATGCGCTGGCGTTGGTATTCATGCAGGCCGCCAAACCATACCATTGGTGCTGCGCATACCGACAAAACGGCGCCAATCATAAACCATTTCTTGTTTGCCCCCACGATATAGAAAACGCCAGTCGTAATCATCGCCAGTGACAGCGCCGTCCCCAAATCAGGCTGTGCTACAATCAGGCCAAACGGCACCAGCAGCATTGCCGCCGGAATCAGATAATTTTTAAACTGGGACAGTTCTACTGAATTCATCCATGCAAAATACCGCGCCAGCGCCAGTACCAATGCAATCTTGATAAGTTCTGATGGCTGAATATGTACAAACCCCAGGTTCAGCCATCGTTGCGCCCCCATTCCCGTATGACCGACAAATGTAACCAGTATAATCATAATCAGCGCAATTGCATAAATTACATATGCTGATTTTATCCATGTTTTTATGTTTGAAAACGCGGCGACGAAAAATATGCCGAATCCAACCATAATCTTGGCCGCCTGGGATAATGCAAATGGCCGCCATGCGCCGCCGCCGGCGGAATACAGCACAACGATTGATATGGCCAGCACAAGGCACATTGGCACGAACAGGGCCCATGAAAAACGCTCCAGCTTTTCAGAGAACGTCATCATGGATGCATTTGAAACGCGTGTCTGGCGTGCCATTTTATTTTTCCCCTTTTAGCAGTGTGCGCATAACAGCCGCCGCCGTGCGTGCGGCCGGGCCGCTGCTGCCGCTGTGTTCGGTCACAATGCATACGGCGTATTTCGGGTTGTCCGTTGGTGCGTATCCCACAAACAAACCGTGGTTGCGCATATTCCAGCTTAGCTGTTCGTTGGTCAGAACGCCCGATGCGCGCTCTGCTTTTGAAATGCTGCGCACCTGGGATGTGCCGGTTTTGCCGCCCATCTTTTTTCCGCCAACGTTTATCGCCGAACCGGATGCAGTACCGCCGGGTTTGGTCACCTCATCCAATCCGCGAAAAACATATCCGATGTTTTTTTTCTGCAGACCCAAATCCGGGAACATTGGTTTTGCATCAACCTTGATAAGTCTGGGCGACACCTCTTTGTTTGATGCCGCGCGTGCCATCATCACCGCCAGTTGCATACAGTTTGTCAGGATAAATCCCTGGCCGATACCGGATATGACCGTGTCGCCATGAACCCAGCGTGCGCCGACATTTTTCTCTTTCCATTTTCTGTCTGGAATAACGCCGGTCATCTGGCGTGCAAAAATGTCGGACATATATTCCTGGCTAAGCCCCAGTCGCAGTGCCATTGCCTTAATCGCATCAATTCCTATTTTCAGCGCCAGCTGGTAAAAATAAATGTCGCACGAATGTTTCAGTGCCCCGGCCAGGTCCATGTGTCCGTGACCCTTTGCCTCCCAACAGTGATATCGCCGGTCGCCGTAATCCCAGTGCCCGGGACAAAACACCTTGTCGCGGGGGGTAATCGCCCCGGCCTCTAATGCGGCCAGCGCAACAATAATTTTAAATGTGGAACCGGGCGGGTACAGGCCTTCAATGGGCTTGTTCATAAAAGGCTTTGCAAAATCAGCCCGCAGTCCCGCGATATATTCGTCCGCGTCATCGGCACTGAAAATATTGGGATCAAAACTGGGGGTTGATACCATAGCCAGAATGTCGCCCGTTTCAATGTCCAGTGCAACCCCGCATCCCGCGCGGCGTGATTCCAGTGCATCATACATTACACGCTGGGCGGCATCGTTTATGGTTGTTGGCACGTTTGCGCCAATTATTGGCGGTTCGTATTGTGACTTGTCCTCGCCGGTGACGCGGCCGACCGCGTTTGTAATCATTACCGTCTGGCCCGGTGTTCCGGCCAGGCTTTCGTTAAATCGTTTTTCCAGTCCGGTTACGCCCGCCGTAAAAAACGGTGCCCCGGCCACCGGCTTGTCCGGAGAGCCCACATATCCGAAAATCTGCGCCCCGGCCGGGCCCATTTCATAAACACGTGCAAATCCGTTTTCCACATGCAACCCCGCCAGGTTTTTTGCCTGCAACCCCGCCAGCCGGGCCCA
>Ga0073906_1002177_pt1 | contig 26790 bp, 37 predicted proteins | sample Inofromicrocosms_FD_65485 | JGI IMG/M metagenome (GOLD analysis project Ga0073906, IMG submission 65485) | Mouse cecum microbial communities from Vienna, Austria - Inoculum for glucosamine and mucus D2O microcosms | ecosystem: Host-associated > Mammals > Digestive system > Large intestine >...
GCAATTCCTTTGATGTTTTTTCCATATTAAAAACACTTCCTTTCAGGTTTTTCCTCTGCTTTAAGTCTTGCCTGATTGGAAGTGCTTTATTCTTTTTACACAAAATTTGGTGGGGTCTCCCTTGGCAAAAAGCTTCTTAATGTTGTACGACAACCCGAGCAGAAGGAACTCCGTTTTGATGTTCGTTTTGCCCCTGCACAGAAATCTCCGGAAGCCATAATCCTGTTTCAGAACGCCGAAAGCACCCTCGGACTGTATGCTCCTGTTCACTCTCAGCTGCTTTCCCAGCTCCGTTGTAATGTTCGCCAGACTTTCCTCGCGCAGGTCTCTGAAGCGGTGTGAAACTGCCGGTGTCTTATCGCCTTTTGCTTTTGTGCAGTTTTTCTTGAAGGGACAGCCTTCGCAGCTTTCACATCTGTAAACTGCTTTCTCTGAAATAAAACCTGTCTTGCTTTTCTCATGTTTTGTTCCGACTCTCCAAAGTATCCTGCCTGCCTTGCATACGAATATATCACCAATTTCATGATATTCCATATTCTCAATCCTGCCGTACTTTGTGCGGTAGTTTTTCTTTTTCTGCTGCTCATAATTCGCAGGTTTTATGTATGATGTCAGGTTATGCGATTTAAGATACAGATAGTTTTCTTCGCTCTCATAACCCGCGTCACAGATGATATTTTTCAACACAAACAACTCAAGGCTGTTGAATTTTTCAAGGAATGGGATAAGCGTATTTACATCGCTCCGTTCGCTTGAAACGTCGATTCCGAGAATATATTCGCCCTCGACAGCCGCCTGGATATTGTACCCCGGCTTTAGCTGACCGTTTTTCATATGGTCGTCCTTCATACGCATAAAGGTTGAATCGATATCCGTCTTGGAAAAGCTGTTCCTTCCGTCAAAAAGACTGTTGTAAAGCTCATACCGAGCCGTTTTTTCAGCGTATTCTTCAAGCTTTTCAAGCGCTTTCTGATATGACGATTTGTGATGACCTTTACCTGTGACCCTGACAATTCCAAGCTTTGTCATCAGCGAAGAAAGCGTAGATATCATATCTAAAACAGGCGTATTTTGGGGAAACCTTATACCGAATGCAGAATTGATCTCATCAAGGATAACCGGCAGCTTCGCATGGAGCTTTTCCTCATTTTTCGCCACTGCTTTCTTCCATACAAACGTATATCTGTTGGCATTAGCTTCTATTTTTGTTCCATCGATGAAAAGATTTTCTCCGCTGATCTCACCTCTATTCAGAAGATATTTTATGACAGCATAAAACACACGCTCTATCTGACCGCACATTTTCTTGCGAAAACGAGCTATCGTGCTGTGGTCGGGCTTTCCATAGCCATCAAGCAGCCACCAAAAGTGGATATCCCGCTTGCAGAGCTGTTCTATCTTCCGACTGGAGAACGCTCCGTTCATATATCCGTATATTAGTATTTTCATCATAATATCCTCGGGTATCTTACCGTTCCAATCGCTGCTTACGGTATATTCCTCGGTGAAATAAATCTCGTTGATGACATCGTTCAGCATTTTGACCTGTGTGTTTTCTTCGATGTAGACATCTAAATTCATATTCATCCGAACTTGACAATTTCTCATTTTTGTGGTACAATCCTTTCGTTGGTTTAATGTTTTTGACAATTATATTATACCACAAAATGAAGAGCCTGGCACTACCTTTTTGGTGTGTCAAGCTCTTCTTTTCATTCACGGGCATGCAACAGCCCCCTGATCTTATAATCCGCTGTATTTGTCTTTATAACGATATTTTGAAAAACTTCTATATAGCTACCATCCTTATGTGATAGTAATTTTCGGAGTTTCCTCCACCGTTACCGCCGTGTTGATGTACTCCAAAATTTCCTCGATGCGCTCATCGGATACGCCGCCGCTCGCCGACAGCAGACGTTCAAATTCCTGCCATGCTGCCGCTTCCGATATCATGTACGCAAAATCGGACGCGCTGCTTTCGTCAAGTCCCGCAAGCTTCATAAGGTTGTTTTTGTCACCGTCAAAATTCTTGCCCTTGACACGCTTTGCGAGTACCCTGCGGGTCTTGTCGTCGTCGGAAATGCGGCTGATACACATTTCCACAGATGTGCCGCGCAGATATTCTTTTTTGTACAGTGCGGCAAGGAGCCGCTTCGCGTTGGCGGAGAGCTTGTAGGTGATCTCCTCGGTGACAACGTCGCCGTAAGCCTCGCCGAAAATCTTTTTAAGTATGGACGGGTACACCAGCGCCACCTTGTCGGCATAGTTCGCGACCACCGATGAGCCGCAGCCGGAGTATTTCACCGTGCGGTACTTGGTGTCCTCCACATCAATTTCAAACTGCTTCAGCAGCTCCGCCTCAATGCTGTCCGATTCGGACTTCAACGCCGCCATTTCCTGTTTTATCTCCGCCATACGGTCGACTTTGTTGGATATTTCGATTTTACTAAGCATATTTGCTGTTTATCTCCTCTCTCATTTCGCGTGCGCACTTCGCACAAATTTCCTTGCCCTTGACAGTATCCACGGACTCAACCGACCCGCAGAAAACGCAGGTGGGGACGTGCTTGCGGAGCAGTATGCCATCCGAGGTTTCCACCAGATCGACGGCGGCTCCCGCGAACATTCCCAGATTTGCCGCAAGGTCTTTCGGAACGGTCACGCCCCTTACCTTGGATAATTTTTTGTACTTAATAAGTCCCATTGTCATACCTCCATTAGTTATTTTGCCTTGACTCTGCGTACCTTAAAGGCTTACGGGCTTGTCACCGTTCGGCGCACTGCCGAGCCGCATTAAGGCGGGGAACGTGTCCCCGTGCTATTTATGGAGCTCCCACCCAAGCCACACCAGCCCCGCCATAAGCGGCAGGACGAAAACCTCGCCGCCGATATTCCCCGCCGCGCGGCTCCCGTACGCTTCCAGTGCCGCGCCGCAAAAGCCGTACAGACAAGCCCCCAGAGCAAGCAAAATTATGTCTCGGACTATTTCATGCCTACGCATTTGCCCTCACCTCCGCTGCCGATATGACCGATATCTCAGTGACGCTGTCCCGTCCGTGCTTGTCCAGAGCCATGGCTGCGGCTATGGCTTCCGCGGACTTTTTGTTTCCCGCGCTTACCTCGTAGGGTTTGGCTACTACGTATTCGCGTGTAGAGACTCTCAGATTTACTGTGTATTTCATGCAGATACCCCCTTATTTGCTCTTAGCCGCCGCCACGAGTCCTGCGTAGGTTATGTTGTCGTTAGCCTTGGCTTTTATCATGATATCCACTATGCCTCTGATTCCTTGAATGCCCACAGCAACCTTATGTAAAAACGCAATTTCCGGTTTCTTGCCATCCAATTCGGGAAACAGCAACTCTATATCGTGAAGCTGAATCTGATCGGTCTTGAACACTTCAAGGCTTTTCCTGCGGCTCACTATCTGCTTGAATTCCATTTCCCGCCCGCTTCTTCCGTTGGTGCATTCAACCGTTACCTCATTTCCGATGAGGCAAATGCCTACAGTCTTTCCTGTATTGGCAAAAACGTCGGGGAAGCTTCTGAGCATTTCAATTGCTTCATAAGATAAATGCTGCGCCTCGTCGAGAATAATTATCATGCCGTCAGTAAGCTTCTCTGCAATTGTTTCCCAAAGCTCGTCCATTGCTCTTTTCCGTATGCCGAGCTTTTTGCCGATTGCCTTGGTGATAGCGTTCTGCGTACCCATGCATGGCGGGACGTATATGTATATGCAGTTGCTCTCATGGTCACGCGCATATTTTAATGCCGCCTGAGTTTTGCCGATACCCGCATCCCCGCAAGCCACCGCAATTCCGCCCAAAAGATGACAGTTATTAATAATTCCGTAGACCTGCGTTGATATCGAAGTCGGGACATACCCGTCATACTTAGCCTGTGCTGCCGAAGCTTCTTTAAGCTCAAAGTATGCGGCAAGGTCGTTGAGCTGTTCACCCGGGTCGGCATTGTAGCTTCCGTTTTTTATACCGGATATAACGGAGTCGGTAATGCCTACGTGCTTTGCTGTTTGTTTTGCGCTCCAATTATTCTCGTTTGCAAGTTCCCAGAACTTGTTCCACGCCCATTGCTGACGTTCGTCGAGGTTGTATTTGGGATTATATTCAACCATTTTCATTTTCCTTTCTTTGCATAAGATTTCGGTTTATTCGCTCATAATCAATAGTTACGGGCATTATGTCGCCTCCCACTGCCGCAGGAACAGCTTGCTCTTCGTTTATCCTGATCGGTATGATCTTACTCGGAAGCTCGATCCTGAATTCGCCCGAACGTTCTCCCGCCCGTCTGACCTTCAAATCTATAGCCGTGATACGTTCTTCCTTAGAAAGTCCGTCAAGCAGTCCGTCCGCAGTTTTCTTCATATACTTTACGACCGACCGCTTCATTTCTTCAGCGTCGCGAACCCGATTTTTGTTTTCCTCTATAAAGTCACACATAAGAACATCGGCGCACCGCCATGTCGATATGTATCGGTCGTCACTGTCGTAAATGCGAACTTGCGTAAGGTCTGCGGGATCGTATCGCACAAAAACCTCTTTTTTAAGCAAGCGGCACGTTTCGTTCTTGTCGTAATACCACAATTTTTCTCCGGACATATTGATAAACACGCCGTTTCGCTTGACTTTCTGAACGCGGGTCGTCCGCATGAGCATAAGATTAAGCTCTGCTTCACCCGCAAGCTTTACGCCTGTTTCCTTAATGTCAGCGTTCCATACCTCAATACGGCTCATGCCCTTAAAGCATTTTTCGCTGCCGCCGTATGGCTGAATGTTGTAGTCATTGTCGATCCACATTCCAAGAAGCTCCCGAACCGCACTGTCGGTAGGAATTCTTTTGCCGTCCTTAATAATACGCTTCAGCGATTCCGGACGTTCTGTTATATTGCCTCCGCAAAATGTTTCCAATGATCGAGAAAATTGATTTTTGACCGTAAGAAATGTCCTTTCGATCGGCTTTGCATCGGCGTTACATACCTGTGCAAACTGCGCCATAATTCCGAGCCGCTGAAAAATATTTGAGGGGATAGGATCGTCCGTAGATTTATGCTTTGCGCGATATCCGCGACCTCCGATATCATGATTCGCAAACTCTGATCCGTTATCAAGATAGATCAGGTCGGGGATTCCGAATCGCATTATAGCCATTCGCAGGGCGATGATAGTAGACTGTGACGATGGATTTTCCGTAATGTTAAAACCTACAATAACGCCGCTTTTAGCGTCCTGAAACGCCGTGATATAAAGTCTGTGATTGGTTTTACCATCGAAAGAAATAACGTCAAGCGTATGATTGTCCGCAATCCACGCGCTATTGGCATGAATATTATCGTATAATCGCTCCACATACGGCGCACATCTGTCAAGCAATGCCTTTTCGCCCTCACGCTTGTAGGTTTTGACATATAGGTCGATATCGGATTTAACGTGCCGTCTGAAGCTCCTTTCGGTGGGCATACAGTCTAAAAGCTCGGGATAAAATTCCGCGGTCCAATCGCATACGTTTCTGTAGCACTCGGATATACGCGGCTGACGCTCGTCCAAGTAGAACCAGAGAAAAGCTTTCCAGACCTTTTCGTTAATGTTGAAATTGTTTCTGTTCCAACCTCCGCGCCCGTCAAGAAGCCCGTCGAGGTTATGATCGCGGTAGGCGGCAAGTTTTTTGTACAAAATATCTGGGGATATGTTAATGCCGGGCTGTTCGATTTTGATTTTTGAACAGTAGAGCGGGTCAAACTCGGTCTTTTTGTTATACCGAGACCGCAGAGCCTGCCATTCCTCAAGAATTTTTACCCAGCGGGTTATTTCGTTCCGCTCAGTTTCCGAATATTCTTCAAACGACCTTTTAACTGCGTTTTTATGCCGTTTTAACGATGTTTCGGCATCCTTTAATTCGGGCGGGGCATTTTCATCACGCCTGATCTGCTTGTAATACTTTGCCTTGATGTCGTCGGGGAGGGCGGAGACGGGTATGAGGTACTTCGGACGGTTCTTTTCATTGAGTTCTGTCTTGGATTCAAGCTTGCCGTCTTGAATAATTTTCTTTATGTACCTCTCCGAACATCCTTTAAGTTCCGCGACCTCTTTCACGGATAAATATTCCAAATTCGCACCTCCCCGAATTTTTTTCTAAAAAAGTCTTGCATTTTTGCACCAACTCTGCTATACTATTAGTCAGAGTTGGAACTTTTGTTTTGGTTGAAGCCTTTTAAGAAGTCTTCAGTTTCGGTCAGGATCACAAGAATGGTAGAAACATTCTTCCTGACCTGTTCCTGCTCTATTTTTGTATCATCAAGGCTCATGCTTTCGCAAAGTGCCTTGCCAATACCCAGAGCGTACCCGAGCATTTGTGCGCGGAACTGCGCCAATGTCATCAATATCACTTCCTTTTTGACCTGCCATCGTCAGTACCGAGCGGTCATTCTCGGCAGACGGAGCGGGTATGCTCCGTTTCGGCTATAGGTTGATGTATTTGCCCATGCGGATAAGTGCGTCGGCGTAGGTAAGGTGTTCGGCGTAACAGTAAAGCGTATCTTCTTCTCGGTCGTAAATATACAGCGAGTAGCAGTCGGGCGTTTCGGGATCGCGTTCATGAGCCATGGCGATAAAATATGTATCATCGCCCTCAAGCGGCGAACTGCAGCCCATGTGTACGGATTCCAGATTTTCGTGTTCCAGTGTGTTTAGAATCTTTGCCCGAACGTTTCCGGGCAGTTCGTTCATGATCTTCATGTGCGTACCTCCTCAATATCTCTGTCGAGCAGCTCATCAATTGGACAGTGAAAAACCTCGGCTACGGCAATTACCGTCTCCAATGACGGCATACGCTGCCCCTTTTCTATTGAGCATATGAGAGCTCTGCTCACACTTGCTCTTTTGGCAAGCTCCTGCTGCTCCATTCCGTTTTCCTCCCGCTTGCGGCGGAATCCTCTTGCTACATTCATGTTCAGTCCTCCTCATTTTCATTTTTAATGTAACCCAAAAGAACGTTTGCAAACATATCCAGCGGAATGTGACAAGCCGGCAGTATTGCAGTTGAAGCCGTAGCGAATGCTTCAAGCAAGTTCTATTGCCTTCACATTTTCAATATGTGGTTCTATGCCTTTGTCAGTAATGTGAATGTCAATCATCAATATACCTCCCTGTGATTTCTTTAAATTCCTCATAAATGCGGTCAGCGTCATCTTCGTGGGCGTATTTCCGCATGATCCGATAAAGTTCGTGAGCTGTGAGCAGACAGTCAGTACAGGTAAAGTCTTTGTTGCCATGAGCAATACTTATTATGAGTTTACCGAGCCTGTCAATGATGTCGTCTATCGTTCCGAGTGCTTCAGTAAGTTCCTTTGATTTTTCCATATGCATACCTCACATCAAGCAAAGCTGACCATCGTCAGCATTTGTATCAAAGAACTTGCGTTTGTACCGATTTACAGCCATTTGCGAAATATACTGACCCGTGGTATTGATAATGTAATTCGCAACCTCACGGCAGGAATATTGTCCCGAAATTATCATCTCATCGGCGTGTTCTTTAACGTCGGGCGGGAGAGTTTCCATTTTAGTGGGTTGGGTATAGGTGTATTTTCTTGCCCTGCGCTTTGGTGATATTTCCGCAGTTTGAACAGCTTTTCCGAAGCTTGCAGCCGCCAGAACGGGAACAAGCTGCTTTACAACCTCGCTTACAACAGCCGTAGCGGTCTGAGCAATGACCTGTTCAAGGTTGATATTGCCGTAGCCGCCTGTCTTGCGGATAGACGGGAGAACTTCCTCGAAGACCCAACGTTCGAACTTTTCAGCGGTGGGAAGCTTGCTGCTTACGATAAGACGGTAGAGATCGCCTTCGGGTATAAATTTAACGTCCTGCTCTCCGCCTGCTGTAGGGAGGCGACGTTTTATCGCCCCCTTGCAATGTCTTGTGATAGCGTCCTTTGGTGACGCATATCCAAGAATTTTAGCGCATTGTGTAGCAGGGAAATATTCCTTTCCGTCAATGAGCATTATGCCGAGTTCTCCAAACTCGGTACTGCTGAAAACTTTTATGTCGTTCATAAAAATTTCCTCCGTTTCTATTGTTTTTTCAAGTTTCCTGTGGTACAATGATGTCGTACTCACAACGTGAACCAAGGGATTTTTGCGCCTATTTGATTCACTTTGTAAATTATAATACATTTAAATGGGCTTATCAATATATTTTGCCCATTTAAATGTGTTTCGTGAAATTTGCACATATTATAGGGAGATTTTTGTATGTTTTATGATAATTTAAAACAAGTATGTGACGAAAAGGGCGTTAAAATGACGCCGATTGTTGCAGAATGTGGTGGAGCTAAGGGCTCAATTTCTAATTGGAAAAATGGAGCTTTACCTAATAGTGATATAGTGGCTAAATTGTCGGTGCGTTTAAATGTATCTACTGATACGCTCATATTTGGTAAAGGAAAAGAAAAAACATTAGAGACGCTTGAAAATACTACCGAACAGGAATTATTAGAAAGCTATAGAAAACTTTCAGATTTTGAAAAAGGTGAGGTTTTAGGCGACATAAAACGCCGCGCGGCTAATGCGGAGCAGGTCAAAAATCCGAATATCAGACGTGTATATCAAGCTGCGCGTACTTACGATCACACGCCTATTGACCCTTATGTAGACGCTGATATTTCGGAACTATATAATGCACCGGATTCCACAGACGAATATTAAATGAAAGAAATCTCCGTTAAAGGTTATACTCTTAACGGAGGTGTTTTTATGAGTTATGACGAATACAAGGCAGCACGGGACCTCAGTTGGCAATGCCTGATAAACTGCAAAATAAACTCACTGCCGATATCTTTATCCAAGGTATGCCGTCAATATGGGTATACTATTGTAAAAGACAGCCATTTATCGGATAGGTTTCCAATTCACTTGTCAGAAAATCAACGTAGCAAATGTTTTATTGACGAAAGAGTTTTTATCTTGGTAAAAGATACAGAATCAATTCCCGTTCAGCGGTTTTCTGTTGCCCATGAAATAGGTCATATTTTTCTGGGACACGTTCCGGCAGAACGACTTACCAAGGAGCAGGAGCTTACCGCCGACCGTTTCGCCGATGATCTTCTTGCTCCCGCCTGTGTTCTGTGGGGATTGGATCTGCATACGCCTGAGGAGATATCCACGGCGTGTAATATTTCCATTACTTCCGCAAGGATACGTGCGGAACGTATGAAAGCACTTTATGCGCGTGGAAAATTTCTTTTACACCCACTTGAAAGACAAGTGTACAAACAGTTTGAAGAGTTTATAAAAAACTATAAAAAGTAGTATAATAGGTTAATGGGAACTGGTTCCCATTAACCTTGATTTTAGTTCCCATATTCCCATTAAAAAATTTCCAATTTTCAAGGCAATAAACCACGGGGTGTTAAAATCTGTTTTAATGGTGTTTTAATATTAAAATCACGTATCTAAGCCATTTGAACAGTGCGATAAATTTTACTAAAACGCTGTTTTAACATCAAAATGACAAAAAGGCATTTCCAGTTGATTTTTAAAAAATCAGCCGAAAATGCCTTTATTTTTTTGACACCATATTTTTCCACCGTTTCAACATTTACAAAATTTTTCACTTGTAAAACGGCTATTTTACGCGGTTTTAATAGCGTTTTTATACTTTTCACGGCTTTTTCCGCTTTTTTGCATTTTTTGTGTTTTGCGCGTCAAGCTACAGTATCGTTGGCTTCGGGAAGCAAGGTGCAAATTTGCGGAGTACCGCGGATTAGTTATATATTAACAAAATATGTCTAAAAGTTGCGAGTAGTGGGTTCGGATTTTTTGATATGATTATAAGCGAGGACGGATATTCCGTTACTCGCTTTAGTATTTTGGTGATTTTATGGCAATGCTTACGGTCGAGCAGATAAAAAAGCTTATCGAGGATAACAGGCTTGATATTTTCTATAATTCCAAATACTGGCGCAGATTTTCCAAAGATGTCAAACGGGAGCAGAACAACGAGTGTCAGATATGCAAATCCAAAGGCAGATATTCACCCGCTAAGATCCTGCACCATGTCAAGCATTTGAAAGAGCGTCCCGACTTAGCATACAGCAGATACTACACCGACGAAAACGGAGTGCGGCACAGACAGCTCCTTGCGGTATGCTTCCGCTGCCATGAGGAACTCCACGGCAGAATGTTCAAAGTCGGCACGCGTCCTCGCAATGGCTACACCAACGAGGAAAAATTCTGAAAACCATACCCCCCCTCTCGAAAAAACGGCTTTTAAGAGGGGGCGGTACACCGCAGGGGACAATCAAGACAAGTTCGGGAGCGGGTCGCCCGCGTACACACACGGGCGCGGGCGCGCGTATATGTAAAATTTTCGTAAAGTTGAGTTCGGGCGAAATTTAGTCATGGAAATAATTTCTTCCGGAAAGGGGCTGTTGAGGTATGGCTAAACCCGCATTGGATAAAGTTAAAAAAAGCGTACTTGAACAGCTTAAAAAAAGAGGCAGTTCGGTAGCTGTTTTTACATCGCTGGTTGAGGATTACTGCAATTGGGAAAAAGCAGAACGTAATATTTGGGCGTATCTCAACAAGCTGGAGGTCGGTTCGGAAAGATGGGAGGATTACCAAAAACTTGCACTTAATGCAAACAACAGAAAAATGCTTATTCTCAAACAGCTTGATATAAAAACGACCAACGTCATAAGCGGCGATGATGAAGAACTGTAACTCTCATATCCTCGAATATATCGAACTTATCAGGAGCGGGAAATATCCTGTGTGCACAGAGCAGGTTCAGCTTGTTGAACTTGTGGAGCGGGTCCTTGATGAGGACGGTGTATATATCGACGGTGAACAGCTTGAAAAATATCTGAGCTATCAGAAATATTTTCCGTATGATTTATTCCCTTGGGAGAAATTTTTATTTGCGCTGCACAACTGCACCTACACGGCGGACGGCTTTCCGCGTTTCAGTCATTTGGTTATTTACGGCGGGCGCGGACTTGGCAAGAACGGATATTTAGCTTTTGAAAATTTCTGTCTGCTTACTAACGCAAATCCGGTGAAAAATTATAATATTTACGATTACGCCAATTCGGAGAAACAGGCTAAACGTTCATGGAACGACGTTTACGAAGTGATGAACGATCCCCGGAATAAGGCGAAATTATCGCGGTTTTTCACCTGGAACAGCGAATGTATCAAAAATATAAAAACAGGGTCGGAATACCGGTACATGGCGAACAACGCCAAAACAGGCGACAGTTACCGTCCCGGAAAGGTCAATCATGATGAAGTACATGAGTTTGAAGATACCTCCGCACTGACAACAAGCATAACGGGTCTCGGAAAGGTAGATCAGCCGCGGCGTACTACCTGCACAACTGACGGGGACGTGCGGGGTGGATACCTTGACGACCTGCTTGGAAAATGCAGAAAGATACTAAGCGGCGAAGTCCCCGACAACGGAACGCTCCCGTTTTTATGTCACGTTGAAAGCGAGGAGGAGATAACCGATCCTGCCATGTGGTACAAGGCTAATCCCAGCTTGCAGTACCGTCCCACGCTTATGTGGGAGATCAAGCAGGAGCTGGGAGACTATCTCGAAAACCCTATTGCACATTCGGCGTTCGCTACAAAGCGAATGAATTTCCCGCCAAAGGAAAAAGAGGGCGGTATTGCAAAATGGGAGCAGATAGAGGCTACAAGTCAGCCTATCGTTGAAAGTCTGCTTAAAAACCGTCCCTGTATCGGGGCGGTGGACTATGCGAAAACCAACGACTTTGTTTCGGCGGGATTGCTTTACTTTGTGGGCGGAAAATATATCTGGGTAACTCACACATGGGTCTGCACCAATTCCGCAGACCTTAAAGCAAACCGCATAAAAGCCCCTTTGCGGGTCTGGGAAAAAGCCGGACACCTTACGTTTGTGGACGCGCAGGAAATTCCTCCGGAGCTTCCTGCGGTATGGATCGCAACCGAGGCGGCGCGGCGGGGAGCGGTGATAATAAAATTTGCTATCGACTTTTATCGGTTCGCATGGCTTAGGCGTGCGCTGGAATCGGTAAATATTACGGGCGACAAGAAAAACGGAAAGGTCATGTTTGTACGTCCCTCAAACGAGATGATGATATCGCCGATCATAACGTCGGGGTTTGTAAACAACCTTTTCGTGTGGGGGGATAATCCGCTAATGCGGTGGGCGACGTGGAACAGCAAGCTTGTAATGTCCTCCAACGGTAATATAACTTACGGCAAGATAGAACCTAAAAGCCGCAAGACAGACCCGTTCAAGGCGTTTGTAGCGGGTATGTGCTTTTCTGACGAACTGGAGAAATACGACAAGGCGCAAAGGCAGCTTGGCACTATTCCGTTTAAAATAAATATTTATTGATTTGACACAAAAATACCGTCCCAAAGGACGGCGTTAAACTAAAATAAATCGCTGTGTGTTCCTGTTCGGGATGCATACAAGACAGCATTTTCCTTGTCTATTCTGTAGATTAACAGCCAATCGTTATTTACATGACATTCTCTGTGACCCTCGTATTCACCGTGCAGGACATGGTCTTTATATTTGCGGTCAAGCTCTTTTTCTTCAAGAAGCGTCCGGATAACTTGATTTAAAAGTTTCCTGTCCAGCCCGCGCTTTTCCGCAAGCTTAACGTCCTTGCGGAATTTTGCGGAAGATGAAAATTCTAACATTCGTCATCAGTCTCCTCGTCAAGCTCTTTAAGAAATTCGTCAAAGGAAGAATAACGTTTTGCGGGTGTTTTCCCGGCGATAATGTCGTTGACTTCCTGCATTGCCGCTTCGGTTTCGGCGTTGTACCTCCGCTGCTGAATGGTAAAAGGTATTCCGCCGAAATCAATAGCCTGACGGATAAAGATGTTTACTGCGGTGCTTAGATCCATTCCAAGCTTTGAAAACAAAGCCTGAGCTTCTGCCTTAACCTCAGAATCAATGCGGATATTAATATTGCTGTTTGCCATAATATCAGCTCCTTTCAGTAATATTATATCACATAGTATTTACAATGTCAATACAAAATATAAAATTTTTAAGTTGGTGAAAAAATGACATTCAGAGAATTTCTCGGAAGTTTCTTTAAAAAGCCCTCGAAATCCGTGTCGGGGGACGTCACGTCCGAAAGCGGAAGCTATGAGGAGCTTTACACGGGAGCGATCAACGCCTTTGCTGTTTTCGCGGTAATTGATATGGTCGCTTCTCTTTGCGCGGCGGCAGAACTGAAAACCTACAGGGACGGAAAGCCTTTCAAGGGCTTGGAGTGGCATAATCTGAATATCCGTCCTAACGTCAATCAGTCGGCTACTGAGTTCTGGAAAGAAGCGTATTCAAAGCTGCTTTATGAGGGCAAGCTTCTTATTGTTCCGATCGGCGGTCAGAAAATTATCGCGGACAGCTTTTCCGTTGACGAATACGCACTGCGGGAAAATGTTTTTACCGGAGTGACACGCGGAGCGTTTACGTTTAACAAGGCATTCCAATCCTCCGAGGTGTTTTACATACAGTACTCAAACCAAAATGTCAAGCCGATTGTTAACGATGTGCTTTCGGTATATTCGGCTTTGTACAGCGAAGCGGCAAATAACTATATACGTTCCGGCGGCTCTAAAGCCATTATCGAGGTCGATACGCTTCCTGCGGGCGATCCTAAAGTGGAGGAGGAATACAACAAATCCCTCAACAAGCGAATGAGAGAATTTAACAGAGCGCGGGACGCAACGCTGACTTTATTTCAGGGCATGAAGTACACCGAACTTAAAGGCAGCGGCGGAGGTAAAGAGATTTCCGACATAAAGAGTATTTTCGATGGTGCGGTAACGCGTGCGGCGCAAGCGTTTAAAGTCCCGCCACAGCTGGTGCTTGGGGAGGTATCGGGCATTAACGACGCTATAGACTATATGCTGACGGTCTGCATTGACCCTTTGCTTAATGTAGTCTCAGAAGAATTTTCGGGGAAAGAGTTTACTCCGGAGGAATATATTTCGGGAAAATATATCGCGGCGGATACCACAAACATAAAGCATATTGACATATTCAGCCTTGCGCCGAATATCGAGAAGCTTATTTCCTCCGCGTTCGCGAATATCGACGAAACGAGAGAACGCGCGGGACTGCACCCCACAGGCGAAGATTGGGCGCAAGTGCATTTCTGCACCAAAAATCAAGAACCCGTTACAAATCTTAACATAATGGGAGGAGGTGAAAAATCTTGAAGAACAAGTTTTTTGATTTGAAAATGAATGCCGATACACCGAAAACGCTGGACCTGTACATTTACACCGATGTTGAAAGCGACTATTGGGATTGGGGGACGGGTGAGCAGGTGGAAAGTCAGACCAGCGCGGAGCATATCCGCAGGGAGCTTGAAGCGGCGGGCGATGTTACACAGATCAATATTTACATAAACAGTCTTGGCGGATCGGTCATGGAGGGCATGGCGGTCTATAATCAGCTCCGCAGACACAAGGCTCACAAGACGGTGTATATTGACGGTTTCGCCTGTTCGGTGGCTTCGGTCATTGCCATGGCTGGAGATGAAGTTATAATGCCCTCCAACACCATGATGATGATACACGCGCCCCTGCTTTGCGTTCGGGGACATTCCGCCGACCTGCGGAAAGCTGCCGACGATCTTGACAAAATTTCATTATCCACCATGCAGGCGTATCTTCAAAAAGCAGGCGGCAAGCTTACAGCTGAAAAGCTTGCGGAGATGTACGACCGTGAGACCTACTGGAGCGCGGCGGAATGTATTTCGCTGGGACTTGCCGACAGAATGGCGGACGCGGATATCGACCTTGAGGCGGCGATCGCGGCTTTGGAAAAATCCGAAAACGGCGAATACAGACAGATGATAGACAGGCTTAAAACCGCGGCGGCAAAGGCTGCAATTTCCCTGTCAGCGGAGCAGGTCGAAAGTCCTGTTTTGCAGTCAACTGTAAAGACGGAACACGGGGCGGCGGAACAGTCCGAAAATGCGGGCGTTCCCGATTGTCCCGAATTTGCGGGCGGAGCGGATATGGGACGTTCGGAATCCTCTAAGACGGATTTTATTTCCATTGCGGAAAATAAAATAACAAAATTTTTTAGATTATAGGAGATGTGAAAAATGCCAACTTTGAACCTTGACAAACTGAAACAGAAAAAAGCGGAATGCTCTGCGGCTATCGTTACGGCTATGAAAGAGCAGGACGAAAGCAAGCTTGACGCGGCTCTGGACGGGTACTCACAGTTTATCGGCGAGGCGGTACAGACGGAAATTATGGCGGCGGGAAACGGCGCGGTGGATACGGTCGTCCTTGCTTCACGGGGAATCCGTCAGCTCACACAGGCGGAAACGAATTTCTACGATAAATTTATTGCGGCGGCGAAAGCTCCCAATCCCAAGCAGGCTATCGAAAGCGTAAACGAGGCTATCCCCGTGACGGTTATTGATACGGTCGTTGAGGATATCCGCAAGGCGCACCCGCTTCTTGACCGCATTAACTTCCGCAACACGTCCCTGTACACAAAGTACATATACAACAAGACAAGCAAGCCCGCTGCGGTATGGGGCAAGGTCACTTCCGCGATCACAAACGAGCTGGAGGGCAACATTGATTTCTTTGATGTGGAGCTTAAAAAGCTTACAGCGTTTATGTATATCCCTAAGGATATGCTTGACCTTGGTCCCGCGTGGGTAGATCGTTTTGTCCGCGAACTGCTTTCGGAGTTTATCGCTCTTAGCGTTGAGTCCGCCGTAGTTGACGGCGACGGCAACGACAAGTACATCGGCATGACCCGCGACGTATCGGATACCGCTTCTGTAGTCGGCGGCGTATATCCCCGCAAAACGGCTGTCAAGCTTAGTAAGCTTTCCCCTGCCGTTCTGGGCGGTATCCTTGCCGAAATCGCGAAAAACATCGACGGCACGGCGCGTCCCGTAGTCAACCCGATCTTTGTGGTAAATCCTTTTGACTACTTCCGAAAAGTCATGCCCGCGACGACCGTTCTGGGCATGGACGGAACATATCGCAACGACGTACTCCCCTATCCTATGCAGATAATCCAGTCGGCGGCAATCGAGGAGGGCAGCGCGGTCATAGGCTTGCCCGAAAGATATTTCGCGGGTATCGGCATGAGCAAGGACGGAAAGATCGAGTACTCCGACGAATACAAGTTCCTTGAAGATAACCGCACCTATTCGGCGAAATTCACGGGCAACGGTCGTCCCCTTGATAACAACGCCTTTGTGCTTTGCGACGTTTCCGAACTTGCGGCGGCGGCTCTGGAGGTCGTAGTGGTTGACAAGTCCGGCAAAACTGACGGCGGAACAGAGATTACAGATCCTGCCGAAGATGAAAACCCGTCGGGGGAATGACCGCCGCTGCTGATATAACAATTTACACACGAGCGGAGCTTGAAGCAACAACAAAACAAAATCTTCTTGAACTTTGCTCCGCCCGCGGTGTGAATATTGGCAGCGGCTCTCCCAAAAAGGCGGATATTGTAAACGCTATCCTTGAAAATCAGGGAAACGAGGTCGTATAAATGCTTGCTCTTAAAGATGTAAAAAATTACCTCAATATCACCTGGGAGGACGAGGACACGGACGGCAGGGTCAAAGGAGCTGCCGCCCGCGCCCAGTCCTCCGTAAGGGAGCTTATAGGCGCGGTTTGGCTGCAATTCGTTGACCTTTCCGCGGAGGAGTCCAGGTCAAGCGAAAGCAGCGGCACGGAGGCGGAACAGCTTTTCCTTGACGCTTGCCGTTATATCTATAACGACGCTTACGAAGATTTCCGAAAGAATTTTGCGGAGACGATACGTTCCCAGCGGATAAAATATTCGGTGCTTGCTGAGCGAAAGGAGCGGGAAAATGCTTGAAAAACAGGTATCATTTAATGACGGCATTGCACATATCTACACGGTGGAAAACGCCGCTTTGCCAGGAGACGCGCCTGCGGACAAGCTTGCCGATCGGCGCACTGCAAGGTTTTCCAATCGGACGGTGGGCGCGGTGCGGTTCTTTACGGCGAAACAGGCGGACACTAAGATCGACCGCATGATAATGATACCGAAAAAAATCAAGGTGTCCCCGCAGGACGTTGTTATCCTTGTGAGCGAGGACGAAAACCAGTACAGCATTGAGCAGGTACAGAACAAGACCGATACCCGACCGCACACAAAGCTTTTGTCCCTGCGGAGATTGGAGAGCAATTATGACTTTGCGTGAATTTCGTGATGTTTTATGCAGTATCCCCGGCGTTTCCGTTTATCACCAAAAGGCTCACAAGTCGGCGGATAACTATATCGTATGGCAGGAAATCAAGGGATTATCCCTTGACGGTGTTCCTTCCGAAAAGGGTATGCGTATCGCTGTTGATTTTTATACAAAAAAAGAATACAGCGGCATTCCTGCGGAAATAACCTCTGTACTGTCGGCGTATGACGATATCTGCATTGACGATCCCGTCATTGATTATGAGGACGATACGGGATTTACGCATTATGCCTATACGGTGGAGGTGTTCGGAGATGGCTAAGTTTTCGGTAAACGGCATTGACTCTTTGGCTGCCGATTTAAAGCGGTTGGGTCAGCTTGATAATGAGGAGCTGGTTTCAGATATGCTGGGCGCGGGCGCGGAGGTTGTCGCCGAAGAATGGATACACGGCATACTGGAGGCTACTAAGCCTGACGGACGTTCAACGGGAGATATGGCAAGCAGCGTTGCGCCGACAAAAGGTATAAAAAAGATCGGCGACGTATCGGCAAAGGAAATTTACCCGCAGGGTAAAGACCGCAAGGGGGGGCGGAATGCCGAAAAGGCGTTTATACTCCATTACGGAAAGAGCGGACAAGCCCCGACACGCTTTGTTGACGCTGTTGAGGAGGCAGCTGAGGACAAAGCAGTATCGGCTATGGAAAATGTTTTTAACAACTATTTAGAGAAAGAGGGATTTTGATTATGGCAATGATCGGACTTAAATACCCCATCGCAGCGCCTATAGCTAATTACATAAAGGGCGTATACCCCGAGGTTGAAGCGGGTACCGCGTTTGTGATAGGGAAAATGATATCGGCAGACAAGGAGGTAAAATTTTCGGACAATCCTCTTTATGCCGATGATGAAATCGCGGAAAATTATCTGAACTTCGACGAGGGCACACTGAAAATCTGCGTGGATCACATGACCCTTGAAGCGCAGGCAAAAATGTACGGGCACACCTACACGGCGGCGGACGACGGTTCCCCAGAAGAGCTGGAAAAAGGCGGCTGGGATATACCTCCCTATTTTGTATTCGGTTACTACAAAACCGTTATCAAAAATAACAAAAAGAGCTATCAGGCGACTATCCTCTACAAGACGAAATTCAAGCCTCCCAAGGAAAGCGCGAAAACGAAAGAGAAGTCCATTTCCTGGGGCACCTACGAGAGCGAGGGCACTATTGAAACGCTGTCGGGCTTCAACAACGATCCCTATGAAAAGGTAGTGAATTTCCGGACGGAGGACGAAGCGCGGAAGTACCTTAACGATTATTTCAAGCTTTCCGAAAATCCCGCCGGAAGCGGCGCGGGCGGTAATACGGAAAATACGGGAGGTACCGCAGATGAGCAGGTCTAAAATTATCGAGATCGACGGAAAAAAGATCGAACTGTTTTTCTCCACATGGGCGTTCATGCATATGTCGGAAAGGATCGGCGGAGATATAAGCGGTCTGGGCAAATGGCTGAACAGCGGGGGCAATACTGCCGAAACGCTGTCGCGGTTCAGCTACATACTCGCCGATCTTGCCAACGGCGCGGTCATAAAACACAACGCGGATATTTCTCTGGGCTTGGAGCAGGGAGATAAAAAGCCGCTTTTCCCCGAAGATTATTTTATAAGCATTCTCAACGTTTCCGATATTCTTACATACCGCGGGGAAATTTTCGCCGCTCTCAATCTGGGGTCGGACTATGAGATTCCCGAAGGCGTGGAGCTGACGGAAAAAGACCCCGACCTTGCGGAGATCAAACGTGAAAAAAAGGAGGAACGGCGTGCGGCAACCTGACCGCCGCGCGCCTGTTCCAGCGGGGATATTGCCTCGGTATGAACTATCGGGAAATAAATATTACTACACCGGGAGAAATAATTCAGATGTGGCTTTTTAGGGTGGGCGAATAATATGGCTAAAAGAGAGATCGGAACGTCCTTGAAGCTGGACGGTGAAGCGCAGTTCAAGGCGGCGATAACAAATATAAATCAGGAGCTGCGGGTGCTTTCCTCCGAAATGGGGGCGGCGGTATCCTCCTTTGACAAAAGCGGCGCGTCGATCTCCGACCTTAAAGGCAAGGGCGATATATACGGACGGCAGCTTGACTCCCAAAAGGAAAAGCTGTCGGTACTGCAATCGGCTGTTGAAAAGGCGCGGGAGGCGCAGGAAAAGGCGATTCAGACCGCGGCCGAAATGTCTGAAAAGTACGGTGCGAACAGTGACGAAGCGAAAAAGGCTTCCGAGGCTGTTGCGGGTATTACCAAAAAGCTGAACGATTACCAAATACAGGCAAATAATACCACAAAGAATATCAATCAGCTTGAAGCGGCGCAGAAAGCTAACAACAAGGAGATCGACAAGCTCCGTTCCAAAAATCTTAAAGGCATTCTTGAGGGGATCGCAAGCGGGGCAAAATCCGCGGCTGACGGTATAGGCAAGGTCGTAAGCGCGACCGCTAAAATTACTGTCGGGGCGGTCAAAACATACACCGCTTCAATAACCGCGGCAGGCGCGGCGGTCGCCGGACTTGCCAAAAGCAGCATTGACACGGGAAAAGCTTTTGACAGCTCCATGTCACAGGTCGCGGCTACTATGGGAACTACCGTTGATCAGATAGAGTTCCTTGCGGCTGCGGCTAAGGAAATGGGGGCGACAACCTCCTTTACCGCCTCTGAGGCTGCCGACGGACTTAATATACTTGCAATGGCAGGTATGGATATGAAAGAATCCGTAACCGCCACAGCAGAGTCAGCTTCACTGCTTGAAACTACCTTGAACATGGCTTCTGCGGGTGCGTTGTCGCTTGAAGATTCCGCCGGATATTTAACCGGCACTTTAAAGGGCTTTGGCGATGAAGCTTCAAACGCACAGTTTTATGCCGACCTTATGGCTAAAGGTGCGACCCTGGCTAACACAAGCGTCGGAGAATTAGGAGCGGGTCTGTCTGGCATATCGGCAACGGCCAGCTCTTATGGTCTGAAAGCCGACTCTATGACGTTATCGCTTTTAAAGCTTGCCGACGCAAACGTCACGGGTGAAAAAGCCGCAACCTCCCTTAAGGCGGCTATGTCTAACCTTTACACGCCTACCGATACCGCGAAAAAGGCTTTGAACAGTCTGGGCGTTTCCGCATATGACACCAACGGAAGCGCAAGGGATTTTAACACGGTAGTTGATGAGTTGAGCAATGCACTGTCAGGTCTTTCCGCCGAGGAGGCAAACGCGTATAAAAACTCTATTTTCGGCATACAGGGACTTGACGCTTTCAATAAAATGGCGAACACCTCTGCCGACAGTATCGAAAAATTCAAAACAGGCTTAGCAGAGGCAAGCGGTTCAACAGCGGAACAGGCGGCTACACAGCTTAACAATCTGGAGGGTGACATAACTCTTTTAGGCAGCGCGGCAGACGGCGCAAAAATGGCTATATATGACGCTCTGAACGGTACGGAAAGCAGATTGCGGCAATTTGTACAGCAAGGAACCCAAGAAATAACCAATCTTACAGCGGCTTTTGAAAGCGGCGGCATTGAGGGAGCGGTACAGTACATACAGGACATTATACCTATGATAGGAGAAAATCTTGTAAACGACATTTCCGATATGCTCCCGACGTTTCTAAGCAGCTTTAACGGCATTGTTCTTTCCATAGTGCAGTCCGTTTCGGAAACATTGCCGACTGCTGTAGATTCCATACTGCCCGCGTTCATAAGCGGCTTTAACGGACTTGTAAGCGGTCTTGTGCAGAAAATACCGTCCTTTGTCCCTACGCTTCTTAAAGGCTCTGTAACGCTGTTTAAGGGTATCCTTGACGGGCTTAATCAGGTTATTGCACAAATAACGCCCATGCTTCCGCAGATCGTTTCCGATATTTCGGGTGCGCTTGTACAGAATGCCCCTGCTCTGATCTCGGGTGCAGCGCAGTTTTTTGCGGGACTTACCGAAGCCGCCGCAACTGTGCTTCCGAAAATTATTCAGGCAATCTCTGAGCTTGTCCCTCTTATATGCAATTCTATTATAGAAAATATACCTTTGCTGATAGAAGCGGGGTTACAGCTTTTTGTATCTCTTACGGAGGCGTTGCCCGACGCGATCGTACAGATCGTAGCGGCATTGCCCGAAATCATAAACGGCATTGTTTCCGCACTGTTTGAAGCTCTGCCTCAAATAATCCAGGCGGGCATTGATCTGTTTGTTGCGCTTATAGGAGCGTTGCCCGAAATTATCACGACCATTGTTGAAGCGTTGCCGCAAATCATCACGGGTATAGTTACCGCCATCGTTGGAGCGTATCCGCAGCTTGTAGAGGCTGGTATGGACCTGTTTATTGGAATTATAGGTGCGCTCCCCGATATTATAATAGCTATCGTGAACGCGCTGCCGCAGATCATAGACGGAATAATAACCGGATTGATAGAAGCGGCTCCCGAACTTGCACTTGCAGGAATCGATCTGTTTATTGCCATTATTACCGACCTGCCTAAAATCATAATCGGGATAGTTTCGGCGATACCTAAGATCATCAAGGGTATCATTGACGGGTTCAAAGAGAATTTCTCAAAAATGACTCAGATCGGTTCCGACATTATGTCGGGTATCGGAGAAGGAATTATCAACGGCGTTACTGCTGTAAAAGAAAAAATTTCCGCAGCGGGCGAAAAAATTATGAATGCTTTTAAGGATTTTTTCGGTATTCACAGTCCGTCGACGAAAATGAAAAAAGAGATCGGTCTTAACCTTGCGGACGGCGTAGGCATAGGCTTCACGGAGCAGATGTCGAAAATATCCGCAGATATGCAGAAATCGGTACCCACAAGCTTTGACTTTGATGTAGAAGTGGACGCAACTGCAACAAGGCGGAAACGGTACGGCGCAAACGGCGGAAATGATCGGGGCGGTATTAATTTTACCCAAATAAATAACAGTCCCAGGGCTTTGGATACCGCTGAAATAAACCGTCGGACACGGCAGGGACTACAGCTTGCGTCGGTAATAAGATAGGAGGCATAATGTGAAAAGACAATTGATACTATCGGATATTTCCCCTGACGGAGAAAAAATTGATCTGTACAGCGATATCGGGATAAGGTTAGTTTCCGCGGACGGTATCGGGTTTTCCTCCGACATATCGTCAATGCAGCTGTACGGACTCGATGGAAGTATATATCAAAACAGTACACTTCCGCAGCGCGGCATTTCTCTTGTGATTCAGTACATCGGCGCGAAGTGGAAACATGAAATCAGCAAGCTTCGGCTGAACAGTCTGCTTAACAGAAAAAAGGAACTTCGTCTCCGCTACATAACTGACAACATAGACGCATATATAGAGTGCCGGACAGAGCAGGTCAGCACGCCGCCCAACACATACCCCATGGTAACGCAGATATCCCTTATATGCCCCGATCCGTACTGGAGGAAAAGCGGAGATAATTCTATAGTTATGGCTGGAATTATCCCTCTGTTCGAGTTCATTATCGGCATTCCCGAAAGCGGAATGGAGTTCGGAGATATCAAGGCGGGTACTATCACCGACCTTTGGAACGGCGGAACGGTGGAAAGCGGCGCGCTGTTTATCATAACGGCAAAAGGTTCCTGTGCAAAGCCAAAGCTTACGAATCTCCGCACCGGTCAGTTTATTGAGGTACCCGCTTTTATGGACGCGGGGGACGTTCTGGAGATATGCACGGAGCGGGGCAAAAAAGGCGTTTGGATCACAAGAGGCGGTATCCGTCAAAGCTGTTTTGACCGCTGCACGGTCGGTTCTGAATTTTTTCAGCTTGCCTGCGGAAGCAATCCTATCAAGTACAGTTTTGAAAGCGGCGGTTTCCGCAACGAGTGGCATTTGGGCGATATTGTCACTATCGAAGATACCGCCCGCGGAACGTCGTATCATAAGCAGATCGAGGAGGTCACGGAGGTTTTCGAGGCGGGAACAAAAAGGGTTGACGTTTTATTCGGAGCACCCATGCGGACAGTGATAGACCTCATAAAGGAAGTGAAAAGATAATGCGTAGCGGTTTTTTCAACAGTTATCTGGGCGACCGCAAGTACAATGCGGAGGATTGGGCGGACTATTTCCGTCAGTTTATCGGAAATGGTGTTTACGCCAATCCCGCAACTTCAATGCAGGTTCAGGCGGCAGGTGGACTTACGGTCCGTATCGCGGCGGGGAGCTGCTTTATAAACGGATATGTTGGTTATTCGGACGGTTCCGATCTGCTGAAATTGCAGTACGGAGGGGCTTACCCGCGTATCGACAGGATAGTTATACGTCTTGATATGACAACGCGGTCTGTTTATCCTGCCGTTATCATGGGAAACGAGGCGGAAAGCCCGTTTCCGCCCAATGTTACGCGGAAGTCCTCAATGTACGATATTTGCGTCGGTGAAATAACCGTAGGTGCAAACGCCGCGGAGATATATCCGGTTGATATCAAGGATATGCGGTTTGACGCTTCAGTCTGCGGTATCGTGGCTGGAGTGCTGAATCAGATAGATACCGAGGAATATATGTCGCAGATAATTTCGGCTATAATGACTGCGAACAACCTTGCGCTTTCACAGGCTTCGGCTGAATGGAATAAATTTTTGGATTCAGTTCTGACGCAAGACGGAAACGTGATTGTTACACTGCCGAACGAAGAATTGAAGCAGGACGTTGCTCTGCTGAAACGCCGCAGCGGCAGCGTTGCGGACAAGTTCCATGTTATTTAGGGAGGTGCTGAAATGATAAAGCTTCCGCGCGGAAACACGCTTGACCTTTCGGTCATGCTTTATGACGCAGGCGGCGCGCCTTATGCCCTAAAAGAAAAAGACAGCGCGGTCTTTACGGTCAAGCTTCGTGACGATATGTCTGAAAATCCCATTATCCAGAAATACATACTCCCATCGGAATGCGGCGAAAACGGTGAACTGCTGATACATCTTGATCCGCGGGACACTGTTTCTCTTGAAACGGGATATTATCTGTACGACGTTGCCGTTCTTATCGGAGGCAGGGATTTTTATACCGCTGTTATCGCGGACACGTTCAGGATACTTCCCGCACTCGGCGAACCGGAGGTGATATAATGCAGGGCTTCAGCGGCAGGATAGTTACACAAAAAAATCTGAACGGCGTTATCGACAAGCCGAAAACCGTAGTTGACAGCGACTATAAGCTTCTGGAAAACAAACCGAGCATTGAGGGCGTTACGCTTAGCGGCAATAAGTCTCTGGAGGATTTCGGTCTGGTTTTTGACAGCAGGACTATAGTAAAAGAAAACGGTGTTCTTAAGGTTGCGGACGGCAGTCACGAACATACCGCAGAAAACATTGAGGGTTTGCAGGAAGCTCTCGAGGCTGCGGAAAATCATGCGGCGAATGAAGATAATCCTCACAATGTCACTAAGTCCCAGCTTGGTTTGGGAAACGTCGAGAACAAATCCTCGGCGGCTATCCGAGGGGAGCTGACAAAAAGCGATGTTACCTCCGCGCTTGGATATACTCCCCCGACCACAAACACGACATATGGTGCGGTTACTCAATCCGCTAACGGTTTGATGTCCGCAGCGGATAAAAAGAAGCTGGACGGCATTGCGGCGGGGGCACAGGCGAACACTATCACAGGCGTTAAGGGCGGCGCGGAATCGTCCTACAGGATTGGTCAGGTGAACATCACGGCGGCAAATATCGGCTTGGGTAATGTGGAAAATAAGTCCTCTGCGACAATTCGCGGGGAACTGACAAAGGATAATGTTACTGCTGCTCTCGGCTACACGCCGTCATCGGAATCAGGTGCAGCCGAAACGGTTACAAGTACAATCAGACGGCAGCTCCGTCCGTCCGAATTATTCAGAATTTTTTAGAAAGGGTTGATTTTTATGCAGCAGGTTTATTGGATCAAGTCCTCGCAAACTTGGACGTGTCCCAAAGCGGGGGCGTGGAAAGTCGTATGTGTTGGGGGCGGTGCAAGCGGGGGCATTATATTTCACGAAAACACAAGCGCACTACAGTCAGCGGGAGGTACAACGTCTTTCGGGAATCTTTTATCGGCTCCGGGAGGTGCGGTCGAGACCGCTTGTACTTCGCATATAAATGGCTGCGGAGGGTACGGCGGTTATGACGGTATGAACTATGGAGGAACGCCTGTTACTATTACAAAATCCACGGACAATCATACGGTGGCTCCTTCGTCGGGAAACGGCGGAACGCCGGGAAGTCCGGGTTTAGGGTACGGTGCAGGCGGAGGAATAGGTTATGTCTTTCAAATGGGTTATAAGAACAGCAGCTCAACATCAACAAATCAGGCAAATATATATGCCATTCCGGGTAAATGCGGCGGAATGACTATGGGAATATTTGATCTTACGCTGAATCAAAGTATAATCTGCACTGTAGGAACGTCCGCAAAACCGGCTATTAACGCAAGTACTCTTATACAGCAGTACAAGAAATACAGCCCCAATATTACAGAAATCGCAGACGTGGCAGCAGCTCGGGTAGCCGCTGCTGTCACAGCAGGTACGGCGGGAGTCATATACATTGAATTTTTAGGATAGGAGTGATGATTATGTACGTTAGACTTGACGGAAGAACCGTTATCGAAATCATACCAGATATCGACCCGACGTTTCCGGACGTTACAGTGGAAAAAAGATTCCCCGCGGACTTTATTGCGGAGCTTATACACGTAGAGGACGATACTGCTGTTGAGGTCGGCATGGAATACGACGCGGAAACAGGCAGTTTTGGATATCCCGAATCAGATATCCGGACTGATGTTACGGAAGAAATTGTTGAGGACACGGGCGGTATCACGCAGGCGGAAATAAATCTTGATGTGGAGTACCGCTTAGCTTGTCTTGAACTCGGCATTAACTGAAAGGAGTGTTTTATATGACTTTTGAGATCGTAAAAAAGGCTATTGAAGTCCAGAAGAAAAAGGGGACTCTGGACGCTAATTCCATGATGAACAAGCTGGACGTTTTCCTGCTTAACGGCAGGATATCCGAAGAGGAGTACAACGAAGTCGCTAAAATGATGATGGAGGAAAACTAAAATGAATTTAAAAGGAATCGACGTATCACACCACAACGGAACAATCGACTGGGGCAAGGTCAAAGCTGCGGGTGTACAGTTTGCGATTTTGCGCTGCGGTTTCGGACGGAAAAGTCCGACGCAGATAGACACGCAGTTTGAAAGGAACTACAGAGAGTGCAAGCGTGTTGGCATACCCGTTGGCGTGTATCACTACAGCTACGCCGCGACTGTTGAGGACGCAAAGCTTGAGGCTGACTTTATGCTGGAGCTTATTTCTGGAAAGCAGTTTGAATATCCCGTTGTGTTTGACATCGAGGATAAAACACAAGCACACCTCGGAAAAAATCTGCTTACAGAAATTACAGCGGCTTTTTGCGACAAGGTTGAAAAGGCGGGATACTACACTGCGATCTACAGTAATCCCGACTGGCTGATAAACCGTCTTGACCGCGACAAGCTCAGCCGATTTGACTTGTGGCTTGCGGAGTGGCGTACCGCTAAAAC
>Ga0073906_1002181_pt1 | contig 26754 bp, 22 predicted proteins | sample Inofromicrocosms_FD_65485 | JGI IMG/M metagenome (GOLD analysis project Ga0073906, IMG submission 65485) | Mouse cecum microbial communities from Vienna, Austria - Inoculum for glucosamine and mucus D2O microcosms | ecosystem: Host-associated > Mammals > Digestive system > Large intestine >...
ATGCGGGTCATGTTGCAGTATTTTCTTTCAAGCTCGGCGTCGTTGTAGAGTTCCGGCATCACTATAGATGTGAATATGCCGTATTTCGCTGCGGATTCGCAGATATAGGCCAGACCGCGCTCGTAGCGCTCGCGGCCGTAGCCGCAGGTCACGGGATAGTCGCGGCCGGGGTCGCCGTCCTCATACCAGCACATGAAGTCCATGCGCACGAAGTCGACACCCATGTCGTGGTAATGCTTGAACCAGCCGTCGATATATTCGCGTGCGCCGGGATGGTCGGTCACAAGCCAGGTAAAATCAGGTCGGTCGGTAACATCGGGGAACATAACCTTGTCCTGCGGATTGCGCGTCAGCGAGCGCAGGGAGTAGTTCGTACCCGGAACCTTGCTGTCGAGTTTTCCTTTAATCCACAGAGGATTGTCGTAGACACCCACTTTAAGCCCCTTCGCTTTCGCGCGCTTTACAAGCTCTTTGAGAGGCATCGAGCCATAGTGCGACATGTAGATACCACCGTCGCGGGCAAGCTGAGGCAGGAAGCCGTCGGTGCATATCATGTCGTAGCCGTAGGGCTTGAACTTGGTAGCCATCATGTCGATGACAGCGTCCCACTGGTCGGAGCTAAGATCCATCTGGTCGTAAGGCACTCCGGCAATCTCCCATTCGCGGGCATATTCATAGATTGTCCAGTAAAGAGGAGATTTGTAATTATGAGTTGCGGCGGTAACGGGCAATTCTGGAAGTTCGGGAGTCGGCGGTTCTGGGATAATAGGATCGTCCTGTTTTTTTTCCTTACATGCCATTACAGATAAAAAAACAGTCGAGCAGAGCGTCGCTACCAAAAGTATCTTGCTTATATTCGAATATCTTATCATATTTTCTTTGTTTAGTCTGATTTATCTCCCTCGCCCCGGCATATCAAGCCGGGGCCGGGAAACTGCATGGGCAACCTAAAACTATCTTTATACTATATTGTACCTTAAATATCAATAACCGAGGAAAGTGGTGCTGAAAGTCCAGTTACGCAGGTCGAACACCAGACGATAATGACCGGCATCCTTTACGCTCCATTTGAGATCCTCGCCTCCGGAGTAGAGCTGGAAGGGTTCGTTTTCGATATCGGCCTTGCTTATGGGCGAACCGGCTGTCATCGGCCGCACACAGGGTGCATCCCAGCTGCCGGGAGTGAGATATGCTTTCATCTCGCCTTTTGCAAGAATTCCGTCGTAGACAAACACAAGAGGATCTTCCTCGCTCTTTTCCAAAAGAAAAGGTTTCTCGATATTCCATGCCACCGGGGTGGCATCTCCTACGATATACAGGGTCGAGGTCTTGATAGGAATGTTTCCATCGATGACTATGAGTTCTTTCTCATCCTCGCAACTTGTCGCTGCCAGCCCCAGAAGCATGATTGCGGCAAGAGCTATAAATTTATATGTCTTCATGTCTTTGAATTATTTTTTATCGGGATCAATTATAACCGGGATTCTGCTTGAGTTGGGCGTTGGTCGTCATCTGCACACGCGGAACAGGCCATATTTTGGCATGCTCGTCGGTATCGGGAGTTTTGTCCCACCACTTGCCTTTACAGAATTTATCGAAGCGGATAAGGTCGATACGGCGGCGTCCTTCAGCAAGGAATTCGCGACCCCATTCATCAAGCATCTCGTCCATGTCGAGGGTGACGTTACCATCAGGCGCATAAAGCACATGGCGGTGTACGGCAGAGGGATAATAGCGGCGGCGCACGCTGTTGAGAAGCTTGCCTGCGGTTTCGGCATCGCCCTTGCGCAGTTTGCATTCTGCAAGCGTGTATATGATTTCTGGCAGACGAATCTCGGCAAAATCGCTTTCTCCGGCTCCCGGATCATTGTTGCTGTACATGGGATACTTCACGGTATACCATCCGGAATTATAGTCGCCGGTAGTCATGTTGCTTTCGGCCGATTCAAGCCATTTGTCTTCTTTCATATAGTGGAACTGACCCACGGCGTCGCGGATACACAGGTCGTAAGGCATTTCAGGTGCTTTCAGCTTACGCGGAATGCCGTTCTGCTGATATTCGAGATAGCCATAGAGGAACATACCCTCACGCTTTCCGCCTCCGAGGTTCTTGTATTTTTTCAGACGCACGTCGCCGGGGTATTTACGGAATTTCTGCACCGTCATGCCCAACTCGAAATCGTAAAGCTTGCCGGTGGGATCATAGCTCGGCGAGCACACGAATTCTCCGTTATGACCGCCATGTTTCACTTTGGCGTCGTCGAAGTACTGTTCAGAGTAGGACGGTACGCCCCAGTTGTACAACTGATTGTAGTGCCAGCTGGTGTAGTTGCAAGAACCGGAGAAGAAGTATATCAGTTCGTCGCACTTGTCATTCTCCGAATCGAACGGAGCGTCCCAGCGATCGTCGACCTTATAGGCACCGTAAACACCGTCGACAATGTCCTGTGCCACTTTTTCGCAATCGGCCAGACGGTCGACACCTATATATTCTTTCGCATTCAGATATAAGCGCACCAGCAATGCGGCAGCGCCGCCCTGGGTCCACAAGTTCGCATACTGCGAGCCGCTGCCGAGGCTTTCTTTTTTATACAGTAGCGGAATCGACTCTGTCAGTTCTCGCTCTATGAAATCGAAAACAAACTGCGGCTCAACCTGCGCCATGCTGTTCTGCGACGGATCGTCGTAGCTTACCGAGAAGGGTATGTTGCGGAAGCCGTCGAGCAGACGAAGATAATACCAGCAGCGCAATACGCGGTTCTGCGTCTTGAGCGAATTCCATTCCTCTTCCCCGAAGCCGAACTTGTCCGGACTAAGCTCGTTGAAGCGGTCCATGGCAAAGTTGGCCTGTGCGATACCGGCGAAACATGCGTCCCATTCGTCGTGCACATGGCGGGTGATATCGGGAGTCCATGTGTGGTAGTGGAACTGACGCCATACACCGCCGTCGTCCCAGCTTCCGTCGCGACGCGGAATGATAAGCTGGTCGCCGGAAAGTTCATTCATTCTGAAACGCGGAACTATGGTCCAGTATCCGTGCTCGAAAGAGCGGAATGCCATTGCCACGACGTCCTCTCTTGTATTGAAATAGTTATTGGAACTTACCTCGCTGTAGACGGTTTCATCAAGATCGGTGCATGCCGACAGTGAAAGAGATGCCAAGGCAAGGCAGGTCAGATATTTATATGCTTTCATTGTGAATTGATTCTTGTTTTATCTGAATTAGAAATCAAGCTGTACGCCGACTATGAACTGGCGCGTGGTGGGATAGTAGCCACGGCCGCTGTGCGCACCGGGTGTAAGGCCGTTCACCTGGAAATTGGACGGATCCATACCGCTGTATTTGGTGATGGTGAAGACGTTGCGCACCGTTCCGTAGATACGCAGGGAGTCCATGAAACGTGCTTTGGGCGTGGGTAATGTATAACCGAGCGACACCTGGTCGAGCTTGAAATAATCGCCGCGTTCAAGGAAGTAGTCGCTGACTATCGGGTTCTGGGTCTGCGCCACCAGACTGTTCTTTCCGTAGGCCTTGCGAAGCATGTTGCCGGAGAAATTACGTGTGCCGTAATAGAAGTCATGGATATTGAATATATGGAACCCGAATGCACCGCGGAAGAAAAGGGAAAGATCGAAATTCTTATAGCGGAAGACATGATTTGTCGAAAGGGTGAACTTAGGCAGACCGTTGCCGACATACTGGCGGTCGGCTTCTGTGCCCTGAATGCCCTTGATGATGTCGCCGTCCTTGTCGTAGATCAGCCATTCGCCGTCGGTCGTTATGCCGGCGTACTTGAACATGTAGAAGCTGCCGATCGAACGACCTTCCTCAATACGCTGCAATGGAATATTGGGATAAGGGTTCTCGGTATATGCTACATCATAATAGTCGTTACCGACGAATTCCGAATTGCTGAAATCAATGAACTTGTTGGACTGAGCCGTACCTATGAAGTTCATGGTGTAGGAGAAATCGCGTGTCTTGACAGCATCGAAAGTGATGTCAAACTCGAAGCCCTCGTTTTTCATTGTGCCCACGTTGACGAATGTGTGCGTGAAAAGATATGGAGGCATTGGCACACGGTAGTCGCCAAGCAGATCCTGCTGGTGACGGTTGAAGTAGTTGAACGAACCGTAGAGGCGGTTGTTGAACATAGAAAAGTCAAGACCTACGTTCCAGTTCTTGCCTTGCTCCCAGTGAAGGTCGGAGTTGACATTCTTGCCGGGTCCCCACACTTTCACCCACTGGCCGTTGTAATAACTGTAGCCGAACGGGCCCATCGTGTCAAGCGACAGATAGTTTCCGAATTCCTGGTTACCTGTGACACCGAAGTCGGCACGGATTTTCAATTCGTTCAGCCATGAAGAAGCGTCCCTCATGAAATTTTCTTCAGATATACGCCAACCGGCGGAAACAGCGGGGAAGTTACCCCATTTGCGATTCTTGCCGAATCTCGACGAACCTTCATGACGCAATGAAGCCGTCAGAAGATAGCGGCCGTGGTAGTCGTAGCTCACACGACCGAAGAATGCGATCAGCTTGCTGTCGTTCTTATAACTGCTCATGCCGATTTCGCCTTCTTCTTTCATTCCGTCGCCTGAGCCAAGGTTATCGGCGCCTATACCGTCGTTGGCGAAATCATAGTTTTCGGCTTTGAAACCGGAGTTTTGCCAATACTGGTATGAATAACCGACCATCGCACGGATGTTGTGGTTCTTCACACTGATGCTGTAGTTGCCGAGCCATTCAAAGCTGAGGCTGCGGGCATTGCTTGATGTGCGCGCACCATAGCCTTTCTTGCTGAAGCGGATATGCTTGTTCATAGTGGACGGCTCGGAGAAATTGTTGTCGTCGCTGTACTGGTGGTCGGCAAAAGTGACCTGAGTGTTAAGAGTCTGGTTGTATTTTGCGTCAGGCAGGAAAAGCGGAAGAATATTCAGCTTGACTGTGCCGTCCCAGTCGAGAATTTTCTCATGGCTTTTGTTCTTTACCAATGCCATGGATTCGAACGGGTTTTCGAAACCGTTGTGGTCGGTATAGTCATAATAGCGGCCGGACACGTCGGAATGCCATATCGGAGAGGTCGGGTTTGCCTCTATCGCGCGGCGGAACACATCGTTGTCGGCAAGGTTACGGTACACCACACGGGGTGCTACATTGACGTTCATCGAAAGCAGTCCACCCTTTGTTGTATGGTTCACTGTCGCACGCGCGCCGTACTCCTCGCGGTTGCCGCGCTTCTCGATGCCGTCGGCGTTGCGGTAGTCGGCCGTCACGCGATAGTTGGTGTTGGCACCGCCGCCGCTCACCGTCAGGGTGTGCTGCTGCTTGAAACCTACCTGCTGCACAAGGTCGAACAAATCGAAGCTCGAACCGAGGTCGACGGCAGGATCTCCCGAAGGAATACGCTGGTTACGATAGTCATCGGCAGTCATCATGTCGAGGTCGCGGTTGGCCTTGTCCCAGGAGAGAGTTGCGGAATATGTGGTGTGCGCACGGCCGTCCTGCGCTCCTTTCTTGGTGGTGATGACGATCACACCATTAGAACCGCGCGTACCGTAAATAGCGGATGCGGCACCGTCTTTGAGCACATCGAACGAGGCAATGTCGTTGGGGTTTATATTTGTCAGGCTCGCACCGGGAACGCCGTCGAGCACAATCAGCGGGGCAAGACCGGCAGAACGCGACGATACACCGCGGATCTGAAGGCTTGCCGCCGAGTTAGGGTCGGCTGAAGCCGTGTTTGTAACCGACAGACCCGGAACCTTTCCCTGAATAAGCATCGACACGTCGGTGGAAGCAACCGACTGGAAATCTTTCGCACTTACATGCGAAACAGCCGATGTCAGCTCTCTCTTATCTATGGTGCCGTAACCGATCACCACTACTTCGTTGAGAAGGCTGGTGTTCTCTTCCATAACAATGTCGAGCTTACCTGCGGCTGTAACCTTTTTGCTTGCAGGGTTATACCCGATATAAGAGAAGTTCAGCTGTGTCCCGGCAGGAACCTCGACAACATAATTGCCGTCGACATCCGTCGTGACACCTACAGAACCCTTACCTCCTACGACCGAAACTCCTATCAGAGGTTCGCCATTGGAATCGGTAACCGTGCCATAGACTTTCATTCTCGCATTTTTGGAATCAGATGCGGCCGGCGTCCGGTCTGCCCTTTTCTTATTAAGGGCGATCTGCTTCTTGTTGACAACGTAGCTTATCCCCATTCCGGGCAGAAGCTTGTCGAGTACGACAGTCACTGCCGCATCTTTGACCTTGATGCTGACAGGCATTTTTACATCAACCGTTTCCTTACTGAATGAGAACTTGTAGTCAGTCTGTTTCTCGATTGCATACAATACGTTCTCCAGAGGAACGTTGCTCACGTCAAGTGTCACCCGATTATCGGATGCCTGAGCCGAAGCTCCGACACAAAGCACCAGCAGAACCAGAAACGATCTGAGTGCACTGCGCCACAACTTACGACATGGGTTAGTTTTATTATTTCCCATAAAAATTTATAAAATAAAAAAATGATTGGTATTTCCTGTTATATAATTTAAGGTATCTTTAAGGTGTATTTGATATTTTTGGAGTAAGTTCACTTAAATGACGTTTAACGACGAAAAAACCACATCGGCAAATCACATTTTTTTGATATTTGAATTTTTTCCCAAAAAGCCTTGGAGGATAGGTTCTTATTTTTTAATTTCGTCAAAAATTTCATCACATGAAAAACGAAGAATTAAAAAACGACGCACTGATAGTGGCTGCTCTGAAATATGACAGTCACGAAGCTTTCGTTAAAATTTTTCGTCAATACTACGCAAATCTCGTCCTGTTCACAGCCCGCTTCATCCCCGACAAGAGTACATGTGAAGACATCGTACAGGAAGCTTTCACCAAGATTTGGGCCAACCGTAAAAATCTTGATATAAAAACATCAATGCGCTCCTATATCACTACACTCGTCCAGAACCTCGCACTCGACGAACTGCGGCATAGGAAAGTAAAAATGTCTTATCAGGATATGAACCATGAAACGATTTTATCGTTGTCGCCCGACGAGCATTTGTTTTTTTCAGAGTTACATGACGCATACGAAACGGCTTTGGCGCGACTCGAACCTGAAGTCCGCGAGACACTGATGCTCAGCCGGCACGAGAAACTCAAATATTCAGAGATTGCCAAACGTCTGAATATATCAGTCCGCACCGTTGAAGCCCGCATAAGCAAAGCCATAAAATTCCTTCATCAGAATTTACAGATCTACAAGACCCTCCTATTTATAATCCTATCCTCCCATAATCTCTTATAATATACTGATGAATCACATTGACAAGGACAACACCGATATTTATATAATCATTGCCCGCTATTTTATGGGTAATGCGACTCCTGACGACATCGATACGCTTCGTAAATGGATCGAGCAATCTCCGGAGAATAAAAAACTGTTTTTTGAGCAGCAAGATCTCTGGGAAGCGTTAAACCCGTCCTTCGAAGTCACCGAAAGCGATATTGAAAAAGCGGAGCGGAAAGTGATTGCCAAAGCCGGAATCATGCCGCGCGGTACCGGATTGATCAGAAAATTTTTCGTATTCTGGTCAAGGATTGCAGCCGTGGCAATACTGCCTTTACTCGTAGCCACTATGTATTTTATTTTCAGACCCGACAATGCCGGACTTAAGAATGTCACATTGTCGACCGACTACGGATGCACAAGCAAAGCAACATTGCCGGACGGAAGCGTGGTATGGCTTAATGCCAACAGCGATCTGGAATATTCTCAGGACATGAGAGGTGACAGCCGGGATGTGAATCTCCACGGAGAGGCTTATTTCGATGTTCATGCCGATGCCGCCCATCCGTTCATTGTCCACACGCCTTATATTTCCGTCACTGCTACGGGTACAGAATTCAATGTCAACGCTTACGACTCCGAAGCATCGGTTACATTGTCGGATGGTAAAGTCGATGTCGTCGATTCCGAAAATATGGTGTCGCTGCTGCCGGGCGAGCATCTCGTAATAAAGGATGGCCGCCGGATTATCACTAAAAATGTCGATCTGAACAAGTATTGTTCCTGGCGTAACGGAATTCTGATTTTTGAAGACGAACCGATTCACAATATCTGCCGGCGCTTACAGCAGATTTATAACGTCGAGTTTGAAATTGACCCAAGTCTGACAAACCGAACTTTCCGCTTCATACTGAAAGGCGAAAGCATCAGCGATATAATGAACCTGTTCCAGCTGACAGCTCCCGTTGCCTGCATAACGACTGACAGCGATGCTTCTGAAAGCGATTCTTTACATCAGCGAATCCGTATAATTCCGTTATGAATACAATATCACAATACCATTTGAAGGCATTGCTCACGCTTGCCATACCTATGTTTGCCGCATGTTCGGCCGACAAGTCCGAAACCGTGTCTTCTCCCGACGGGAATCTTGAAGTGTCATTTAACCTGACATCCCGGGGAGAGCCGTCATACTCTGCAAAATACAAAGGCGCAGATATTGTGGAACCATCGCTGCTTGGCTTTGAAGTGAAAGACTCCGAAGCGCTGGATAAAGGCTTCAAAGTAGACAGTGTCAGCCGCTCTGCAATCGAAGAGACATGGGTTCCGGTTTGGGGCGAAAACGACTCCATAGCCAACAATTGCCGGCAGATGACAGTATATATGAGCCGTGGCGACGCGAAAATGGATATCGAGTTCCGTGTCTTTGACGACGGCTTCGGCTTCCGATACATCTTCCCGGAACAGACTACAAAGCATTTTACCGTTACCGACGAAAAAACGCAGATGGCAATGGCCGGCGACCACACTGCCTGGTGGATTCCCGGCGACTACGATACGCAGGAATATGAATACACCCGTTCACGCCTTAGTGAGATACGCAGCCATGCCAACGATGATTTCATGCCTAACGTGTCATCACAGCGTTTTTCGCCCACAGGCGTGCAAACTGCATTGATGCTCAAGACTGACAACGGATTGTATCTCAATCTCCACGAAGCCGCATTGGTCGATTTTCCGGCAATGCATCTCGAACTCAACGACACGACCCTGACATTTAAAGCGCATCTCACGCCCGGACCCGACGGAACAATGGCAAGCTTCAATACGCCGTTCAAGACTCCATGGCGCACGGTGACTGTCGGAGAAAAGTCCACCGACATCCTTGCCTCAAATCTGACTCTGAACCTCAATGATCCCTGCGCACTCGACGACGTATCATGGATTCACCCCACAAAATACATGGGCGTATGGTGGGAGATGATAACCGGAGTAAGTTCGTGGAACTACACAGACGCCGAGAATTTCGACCTTGCCACATTCGATTATTCCAAAGCGAAACCGAATGGCCGTCACGGAGCAAACAACGAAAAAGTGCGCCGATACATAGATTTTGCGGCAGCCAACGGCTTTGACCAGCTCCTCGTCGAGGGCTGGAACATAGGTTGGGAAGACTGGTTCGGCAAAGAAAAAGACTATGTGTTCGACTTTGTGACGCCCTACCCCGATTTCGACATCAGGGCGCTAAACGAATATGCCCACAGCAAGGGAATCAAACTTATGATGCACCATGAAACATCGGCAGCTGTCGACAACTACGATCGCCACATGGATAAAGCTTACGACCTGATGAATCAATACGGCTATGATGCCGTAAAGAGCGGATATGTAGGAAACATAATCCCCAAAGGCGAACACCACTACAGCCAGAAACAGGTCCGCCATTATCTTGATGCTGTCAAAAAAGCCGCCGACAAACACATTATGGTCAACGCACACGAGGCTGTGCGTCCCACAGGACTTTGCCGCACATATCCCAATCTTGTCGGCAATGAAAGTGCCATGGGACAGGAATTTGCCGACATGAGTCCGCAGCATGTAACCATATTGCCTTTTACGCGTCTGAAAGGCGGCCCGATGGACTTCACCCCAGGCATCTTCCGTATGAAGATTACCGACTTTGCACCCGGTGGCCAAGGCAAGCTAAAACGCGCTACTATCCCTAATCAGCTTGCATTATATCTCACGATGTACAGTCCCTTGCAGATGGCAGCGGATATGCCCGAGCATTATCAGAAGTACATGGACGCGTTCCAGTTTATCAAAGACGTGCCTGTCGACTGGAAAAAGAGCGTCTATCTTGATGCCGAGCCGGGTGAATATATCATAGTGGCACGTCAGGATAAAAACAGTGACGCATGGTTTGTAGGAGGTGTAACTAACGAGGAAGAAAGAAACTATACACTCTCGTTTGATTTCCTCCCTTCAGGCAAAGAATATAAGGCCATAATATATTCCGATGCGCCCGATGGCGATTGCTTCGACAATCCTGAAGCCTATACGATTTCCGAAATGTCTGTCAACAGCGAATCATCGACCAAAATCCGCATGGCTCGTGGCGGAGGTTTCGCCATATCGCTTACACCTGCGGAATAACGGATAAGCCGGAAGAAAAATACAGATTAGCGGCAGGCATTCTCTTCATCGAAAATGCCATATATGAATGCGTCGATTTTTTCTTTGTCGGACATCATGGCATGTAATTCGCCCAGACGCTCAACGTTTCTCCCCCACGGGAGCCATATTTTAAGATAGCCCGAAGGCCCGTATTTATTTTCAAGATGTTCGGCCACTCGGCGGCAATGCGCGTTCCTGTCAAGGTTCGGATAATTGGCAAGGCCATACTGCACGGTGCGTCGGACTATCGTTTCAGGATCGATCATACGGTCGGCGTCGGCGACTATCATGCCGTAGATGCTTCTCGGTTTTTCTTTTCCTGAGGCACGGTGATCTTCTACGGCACAGCCCATCACCCGTATCTGCCATGAAGAGAAACGGGACTTAAGAAAATCGTCGGATTCGAGAATCTTACGCGAGTCGCGATGGTGATTCTCCCGTCCGTTGACAAGTCCGAGGTCATGGAATGCGGCAATAATATAAACCATATCCATATCGACCGACGGGTAATGCGAAGCGAGTTCGAGGCTCTGCTCTATGACCCAACGTACATGCTCCTCGCGGTGTGCTTTGTCAAATGCCGAATAACGCGGTATAATCACGCTTTCGGCACGACACCGGCATGTGGCAAGATGGTCGTCGACAAAACCTGTCGCCTGCAAATAGGCATAGCATATAGTGGTGCCGAAAAATTTAAACCCTCGTTTTTTCATGTCGCGACTCATAGCATCGGATTCGGCTGAAGCAACGGGCAATTCTTCAAGACGACTATATTCATGCACTACAGGCGCGCCATCGGGAAAGAATGAGCGTATATAATCAAGAAAACTACCGAATTCGGCTTGTATGGCAGCAAACAGGCGCGCATTGGTGATTGTAGATTTTATTTTCAGGCGATTCCGCACTATTCCGTCGAATTGCATAAGCCTCTCGACGTCGGCATCGGTCATTGAAGCCACACGCCCGACATCGAAATCATGGAAAGCGCGACGATAGCCCTCGCGTTTCCGCAGTACCGTCAGCCAGCTCAGTCCGGCCTGGGCGCTTTCAAGGACAAGAAATTCAAACAGCGTGCGGTCGTCAAGCACAGGACGTCCCCATTCCCTGTCATGATAATCAATATACAATGTATCGGTTCCGCACCAGCCGCAACGGCCGTCGATCAAATCATTCATACGTCCGGACATAAAATAACGGAATATCTTAACGATAATTTTATAATAAAAGCACCCTTTGCGGATACTGCTGCAAAGTTACGGAAATTCTTCGCTTCCGCCCCATAGCAACAAGCGGCATACTGAAAATCGGGAACCGACTTTCCAACATCAGCAACGAATTACAAAAAGTGAAAATCCACATATTAATCACTTAGATTCAAATATTCTCGTTAACTTTGCGATTGGATAGACGGAATAGCCGATACTTCTTTATTTCATATCCAAAACCCAGTTGCGCATATTCTGACAATCACACAATCCATCGAATGAGCATGAATCTAAGTAAGTTTCTCCCCGATAATTCAGGCGATTATAAACAATTGCTGTCCGCAGCCTTTACTATGGCAGAAAACGCAGGCAACATACATCTGAAATATTTTCGTAAAGCCGGCCTTGAGCAATCGACCAAGCTTAATGACAGCGATGTCGTTACAGTTGCAGACAAGGAAGCGGAAGCCTTCATTCTCAATTTTATTCACCAGCACTTTCCATTACATGGAATCATATCCGAAGAATCAGGCAAAGACCATGAGGATAGAGAATGGCGTTGGATAATCGATCCACTGGATGGAACTACAAATTTCGCCATGGGACTACCGGCCTTTTGTGTTTCGATCGGGCTGGAACACAATAAGGAAACCGTGCTTGGAGTTGTGTTCGCCCCCTATCTCGGAGAATGTTTCTATGCTGTCAAAGGAATCGGAGCATGGTTCAACGGTAAAGTTATCCGATGTTCCGATAAAGCGCAACTATCAAAGGCAGTTGTCGCCACAGGAATGCCCTATGACCGTAATGATAATCCTGACAATAACCTTTCAGAAATATGCAAGATGGCATTATGTGTACGCGGCGTCAGACGGATGGGATCTGCGGCAATAGACTTATGTTATACGGCCGCCGGATTCTTCGACGCCTATTGGGAGCTTAATCTGAATCGGTGGGACGTATCGGCCGGACAACTTATAGCGAAAGAGGCCGGTGTCATTATCGAATCAATCCGCAATAATAGAAACCATTCTATCCTCGCTTCCAATCCTCATTTATATCCCTCCATACGCAAAGTTCTGCTACCTGAATAGCTAACATATATCGGCCGCAAGCGGAGCGGGAATTGTGAATGCCGGTTCCAATTCCTTTTATTAAAACACCAAAAGAAAAAATCGCAACCGATTAAATTTAATCAATTGCGATTTTTTTGTTGCCTTGGAGGGATTCGAACCCCCACAGGCGGAACCAGAATCCGACGTGCTACCATTACACCACAAGGCAATCTTTTGCTTAACCGAGCACCTGATCTCTATCAAGGCGTTGTTCCCGTTTTGCGAGTGCAAAGTTACCACGTATTTTTGAATTGTGCAATAGTTCGCGGTCTTTTTTTTGAAAAAAATAATAAAATACGGCAAAAACAGAACCGTACCCATGGTTTATACATTATTATAATAGTTTAAAAATACGGATGAATGAAAGCGGACAATTAATGCGCCACATGCCCAGGGAAGCGATTTTATATTTGTTTTATAAAGGCATTTTTAGTAATTTTGCAGAGATATTACAAAAAGAGATAGAACATTAAAATATGATTAACCGCAGTTTAATAAGAATCAAGACTGTCCAGATTCTATATTCATATCTGCTTACGCGCAGCGACTTCGAGCTTGAACCATCGCCTGCAGCCGCAGGCACAGCCAAACCGTCGCGCGACAATGTATTCGCATACTCCATTTATTCCGATCTTCTGTTACTTTTGATAAAGCTCTCAGGCATTGCGCCGGGCGGACGCAACGATAGTTGTGCCTCTGCTCCGCGACAGCTCAAGGAAGGCAAGACCGCACGTGCTCTCATGGAGGATTCACAGGTGCGTGCGCTTGCAGCGTCGAAAAGAGCTGAGCTTTCCATTTTCGACCCCATACTTCCTATTCTTTCCAAGAAATTAGCCGACAGTGCCGTATTCGCCGATTTCAAGAAGAAAAAGGATGTTGAGATGAGCGACGAAATCAGTCTTTGGAAGACTGTAATGTCGACAATCGTTGAGAAAGACAGCGCGGTGGAAAGTCTGTTCCGTTCACGTAGCGGCTTCACGACCAAAGGCTATGAAAAAGGCTTCCGCATGCTCGAACAGACTCTCTCGTCATTCGAATACAGCAAAAGTTCTTTCCTCAACGCCCGACGGGCTTTGCAGCAGTCGCTTGACCGTTCGTATGACCTTTACCATGCCCTGCTCTATCTTCCCGTGCTGATTACCTCCGCACAAGATCTCCGACTGGATTCCGCGAAGCACAAATTTCTTCCGTCGGCTGAGGAACTTAACCCCAACACCCGTTTCATCGATAACCGTCTGGCTGCACGTATAGGCGAAGACGAAGCCCTAAAGGATTATTTCAGCGCCAATCCGGCTGCAGACCCGTCGAAATGGCGGGATATAGACGTCTTCGTAAGCAACATACTCGACCGTGTTCTCGCATCCGACGTCTATGCCGCATATATGTCGCAGGATGACTGTGATTATTCCGCCGACTGCCGCTTCTGGCGCGACGTCATGCGTCAGATCATCCTGCCTTCGGATGAACTGTCCGAGCTGCTCGAATCGAATTCCATATACTGGAACGACGATCTTATGGTTACAGGCACTTTCGTACTTAAGAGCATAAAGCGCGCAGCCGCCGAGGCTCCTGCAGAAGCGCCGCTGCAGCTCCTGCCAAAATATATGGACGACGAGGACGCAGAGTTCGGAGCTTCACTCTTCCGCAATGTGACCGAAAACCGCGAACTCTACCGCAGCTACATAGACCGCTTCATCGACACACGCCAATGGGATACCGACCGTCTGGCTTTCATGGATATAGTGATCATGCTCACAGCCATAGCCGAGCTGCTCAACTACCCTCTGATCCCTGTTGCGGTAACACTCAACGAGTACATCGAGATTGCCAACGATTACAGCACCGCCAAGAGCGGACAGTTCATCAACGGCATACTCTATTCTGTGATACGCAGCCTCCACGAGGAAGGAAAACTCGAAAAGACATTCGAGTCGACCGACCGCAATTCAGTTGCTGCAAAAGAAAAAGAAACAAAATAAATCAACCCTAAATATTTTTACAAAAATGACACTCCTTACCATTCTCCTTCAGCAAGGCGGCGGTGGCGGTCTGGAAATGATCCTGCTGATTGTCGCAATGTTCGCCATTATGTATTTCCTGATGATCCGTCCACAACAGAAACGTCAGAAAGAGATAAAGAAATTCCGCGATGCTCTTACCAAAGGTGACAAAATCGTCACTGCCGGCGGCATTTACGGCACAATACGCGACACCAAGGAAAATGCGTTCATCGTCGAAATAGCCGACGGCGTGCGTATCCGTGTGGACAAAGGTTCCGTCTATCCCTCAGCAGCCGACGCAGCCCAGAACACCGAAAACCAGAATAAGTAACTACTGAATCCGGGAGTGGCAAGGTTTACTTAGTCTTTCCCGAAACTCTCCGACACATGAAAAAGAGTTTTCAGCAAGTAATACATCGCGTCCGCGCGTCGCTCAGAACGCCGCGCGGACGCGACATATTGACATTCGTCATCTTTGTGAGCATATCGGCCATATTATGGAGCGTGCTCTCACTCAATGAAGAGGAACAGTATGATTTGCGTATGCCGCTAAAAATCACCCATGTGCCGGATTCCGCCACGATCATCAATCCCGGTCCGGATGCTCTCAGTGTCAGCGTAAGGGGACGCGGCACACAGATGTTCAAATTCGCCCTGGGGAGCAATCCTTCGCTTAATATCGATTTCCGTGCCTACCGCAGCGGGAACTATCTTCACCTGAGCAACTCCGAACTGAAAGCTCTGATACGCCAGTCGACAGGCGCGACAAGCGTATCGGCTATCTATCCGGATTCCATATCCATCCCTTATACCACCAATCCCGGAGTGGCCATGCCTGTCGTAGCCGACTATAAAGTCACAGCAGCCTCGCAGGCTTCGCTCAACGGCCGGCCGAAGCTTTCGACAGATACGGCAAAAGTATATGTGGTGCCCGGACAGCGTATTCCCGACAATTTCGAATCCGTGGTCACAGAGCCTATAAGGCTTTCAAAACTCGACAAGACAACAACCCGACGCGTACGTCTTATCGGTCCGTCGGGCGCGCGTATAATTCCGGACAGCGTCGACATCACATTCGATGTGGAGCCGCTTATAATGAAAAACCGCAAAATCGTAATCGAGCCTATCAATGTTCCGGCCGATATAAAACTTATCACATTCCCCGCCCAGATCGATGTCTACTATATGGTTCCGATGAGCGCTTACACGACAAGCGATCCCCACTTCCGTGTAGTGGCCGACTACAGACGCATAAACCTGCTCGGCGGAAGCAAGAAAGTGAAGCTACGCCTGAGCGACGTTCCCGAAAATCTACAGAACGTAAGGCTCTCGGCCGACAGCGCAGAATATATAATCGAACGTCTATGAACCACTCGCCATTAATCTGCATAAGCGGAGGAATAGGCAGCGGAAAGTCCGTCGTATGCCGCATTCTGAGGCATCTCGGTCATGAAGTCTTCGACTGCGACCGCGAAGCACGCTTTATAATGGACTGCAGCCCATCCATACGCCTAAGAATAGCCGAAGAAATCGACCCGAAGGCTGTGTGCGACGATGTGATAGACCGCAGAATACTTGCGAAGACCGTATTCGGAAACCACGAGCTTCTCCAACGCCTCAACAGCATAGTTCATACAGCCGTGACGGACGAACTCTGCCGACGGCACAAAGAATTTTCAAAAACAAATCCGGGAATACCTTTTTTTGCAGAAACGGCTATACTGTACCAAAGCGGGCTGAACAAAGTTGCCGACATGGTATGGGAAGTCGAGGCCCCAATGTCGCTGCGAATCGACCGCGTTATGCTCCGCAACGGGTTAAGCCGCGAGGATGTCGAAGCCCGCATTGCCTCACAGACTTTCGAGCCGGATGCCTCGGCTGTAATACCTCCGACCGCACACATTATCAACGACAACACCACACCGGTACTGCCGCAAGTGCTTGCACTACTACATAAAATCCGGTTTTAGTTCCGACTTTTTACAAATGCTTTCCGTGCTTTTTCAAGGGACTCGGGACGTCCCACGTCAAACCAACGGTAGGCTTCGGCCGGTTGATATGCACAAAAAATTTTTTTTCGGCACATCCCGATATAATAGTCCGTAATCGAAAAGGGCACAATTCCATCAAGATTATCAGCTTCGGGTGCTTTCTTTGCTATGCGGGCTGCATAATCCGCGATGTCAGCAAGCGTTCCGACCGATATTATATGTACTCCCCCGAATGCTGCTTTCATGCACCTTTCCGCTTTTCGTGGCGTCAGCCCTTCCGGACGAATTTGTCCGGTGTTCTCGTTCTGCCATCCGCACATGCACATGGAATCCCGGTCGAATAGCAATTTGCGCGTACTCGGACGCGTCGAATCGACAAGCAACATCGCTTCAGCGCCTGTTTCAACCGCAAAAGCACGGCTGAAATCCCGCAGGGAAAAATCGGTCATTATATCGGCATTATGCACCAGCACACTGTCGCAGTTTTCGAGCAGTCCGCGGCGATATAGCAACGCAAGCGCGCCGCCCGTGTCAAGCAACAACGCGCTTTCATCGCTGATCCGGACGGTCATTCCGAAATCGTTTCTCGCTTTCAGATAATCGACAATCTGCGATGCGAAATGATGTACGTTAACAATCACTTCCGAAATACCAGCCGCCTTAATTTTAAGCAATACATGGCCGAGCATGGCCTCTCCGCCAATCTCCACAAGCGCTTTGGGATGGCGGTCGGTGAAAGGCTTAAGGCGTGTGCCCATGCCTGCGGCAAAAACCACAGCTTTCATAAGAGAGTTCCCTACCCTTTGACGGCAAAAGTCTGGTCAATGTTCTGCTCGCGGTGCACAAGTTCGACCTTGACATTGAATTTCTTAAATATATGTTCGGCCATGGCCTGAGCACAGAATACGGAACGATGCTGTCCGCCCGTACATCCGAAGCATACCATCAGATTGGTGAAGCCGCGCTCCACATAGCGAGCGACACTTGCATCGACAAGTGAATAGCAATTGTCGAGGAAGCCGAACACCTCTCCATCGTTCACCAGAAATTCCCGCACCTGACGGTCAAGTCCGGTGAACGGTTTATAGCGTTCGTATTTTCCGGGATTATTTATTGCACGGCAGTCGAACACAAATCCGCCTCCGTTGCCTGAGGCATCATTGGGAATGCCTTTTTTATAAGCGAAACTCATCACTTTCACTACCAGAGGACGCTTTCCGGGAATATCCTCGAACTGCTTCATGGCAACAAGCCGCGAGAGCATCGATGTCAGATACGGGTATTCAGGATAAGGCTTGTCAAGTAGAGCACGCAGATTGGCTATCGCAAAGGGCACACTCTGCATGAAATGAGGTTTTTTCTCGAAATATCCGCGGAAACCATAGGCTCCGAGCACCTGCAGGGTACGGAAAAGTACAAAGTGCCGCAGGTTCGAGTAGAACTCATCAGTTTCGATATTGCAATATTTGCGCAATGATTTCAGATAGACTTCAAGCAGCTCATGCCGCAGGCTGTCGGGAAAATTCGCCTTGGCCTGCCACAGGAACGATGCTATATCGTAGTAGAACGGTCCACGGCGACCACCCTGAAAGTCGATAAACCACGGCTGCCCGTCCTTTATCATCACGTTACGCGACTGAAAATCACGATACATGAATGTGTCGCAAGAAACGTTCATCAGCACATCCGACAAGCGGTGAAAATCGTCCTCAAGACGGTCTTCGTCAAATTCCAGTCCCGTAGCTTTCAGGAAGCAGTATTTGAAGTAGTTGAGATCCCACATCACCGAGCGTTCATCGAAACTCTCAGTCGGGAAACATACTCCGAAATCCATACCTTCGGCTCCGGCAAACTGTATATCCGGCAACAGACTTACCGTATTTTCCAGCAGTTGCCGTTCGTCGACCGAAAATGAATGGGTCAGACGGCCTTTTTCAATAGCGTTGAAAAGGAGCGTATCGCCAAGGTCGTTCTGCAGATAGACCATCGAGTCGGAGCTGACAGCAAGGACTTCCGGGACAGGCAGACCTTTCGACGCGAAATGACGTGCCATGTAGATAAAGGCCTTGTTTTCCTGCGGCGAGGTGCCAAGTACTCCGATAAGACTATCGGCGCCCGAAAGACGGAAATAGCGTCGGTTCGAGCCAGATGAAGGCAATTCGTCGATGGCAGTCGGCTCACTGCCGACATAATCGGTGTATAATTGTTTCAGAGTATTTATACCCATGGGAAGTAAAATCAGTGCGTTTTTATAAGCTACACAAAAAAATCAGTTTCCAAGTTCCGAAAGGAATTTCACACGCACAAGACGCACTTCCTCTTCCGAATAGTCGGGACACAACTCGGCGTATGCTTCGTCGAGATTGTCGGTTTCCTGAGTTCTGAAAAAGTCGAAAATTTCTTTCTGATCCTCAGGATCGATTATTTCATCTATAAAATAAGAGATGTTTATGCGCGTACCGGCATTTACGATTGCTTCTATTTCGTCGAGAAGCTGATCGAAATCTATACCATTCGACACAGCAATCTCATTCAGGTCGATCTTGCGGTCGATAGCTTGGATTATGGAAATCTTAAGTTTGCTTTTGTTTGCCACGCTACGCACACGCAAATCTTCGGGACGTTCGATTTCCTTCTCCTCCACATAGGTGCGTATGACTTTCACGAAAGCTTCACCGTAACGGTTGGCTTTGCCCGAACCCACACCCGGAATGTTCAGCAGTTCGTCGACGGTTATGGGATACGAGGTGGCCATGGCCTCGATAGACGGATCCTGAAAGATCACATAAGGCGGCAGTTTATTGTCAGAGGCTATCCTTTTGCGCAAAGCTGTCAGGATGGCATAGAGTTCGGGATCCGCGGCACAAGCCGAACCGCCTTTTACAATCGGCTCTTCCTCTTCTTCTGCAAAATCTCCATCCTCCACGATTCTGAATGATTTAGGATGCTTCAAAAATGCGCGCCCCTTGTCTGTGATACGGAGTATGCCATAATTCTCTATGCCACGTTCGATATATCCTTCGAGTATTGCCTGGCGGATCACAGCATTGAGATGCTGGGCATCGGAACCTTCGGCAGAGCCGAACACTTCCAGCCCGTCGTGGCCGTATGACTTGATGTCGGAGTTTTCTTTACCCAACATCATGTCTATTATATATTCAGTTTTGAATTTTTCTTTAAGCGCGGCTATTGTTTCAAGGGCCGCTGACAAATCATCTTTCGCTTCCACTTTTTTTCTTGTGTTAAGACAGTTGTCGCAGTTCCCGCAATTCTCATCCTCATAAGCTTCGCCGAAATAATGAAGAAGCGAACGCCGCCGGCATACCGACGACTCGGCATAGGATGCCGTTTCAGCTAGAAGCTGACGTCCTATTTCCTGTTCGGCTACAGGCTTGCCCTGCATGAATTTTTCCATTTTCTGCAAATCCTTGCGGGCATAGAACGTGATGCAGACACCTTCACCTCCATCGCGTCCGCTCCGGCCTGTTTCTTGATAATACCCTTCAAGCGACTTTGGCATGTCGTAATGGATCACGAAACGCACATCGGGCTTGTCAATACCCATTCCGAAAGCAATGGTAGCGACAATAACATCGATGCTTTCAAGCAGGAAAGCGTCCTGATTAGCCGCACGTGTCGTCGCATCCATTCCCGCATGATATGCCAGCGCCTTTATATTGTTCACCTGCAGCAGTTCGGCCAGTTCCTCGACCTTTTTACGGCTCAGACAATATATAATTCCTGATTTTCCGCTGTTCTGCTTGATGAAACGGATTATATCGTGGTCGATCGACGATGTCTTAGGGCGAATTTCATAATAGAGATTCGGCCTGTTGAACGAGGATTTGAACACGGCAGCATCGTTCATTCCCAGATTTTTCTGGATATCGTGCTGCACTTTAGGCGTTGCTGTGGCCGTAAGGGCTATCACCGGCTTCTGTCCTATTTCGTTTATGATAGGACGGATGCGCCGGTATTCAGGGCGAAAGTCGTGCCCCCATTCCGATATGCAATGAGCCTCGTCGACGGCATAGAAAGAGATGGGAACTGTCTTGAGAAATTCGATATTGTCCTCTTTTGTCAGAGATTCAGGAGCTACATAGAGCAATTTCGTGCGTCCCGAGGCTATATCACTCTTCACCTGATCGATGGCCGATTTGGTCAAGGAGGAATTCAGGAAGTGGGCCACATGGTCGCTGTCGCTTATATTGCGCACCGAATCGACCTGATTTTTCATCAAGGCAATCAATGGAGAGATTACAATCGCCGTACCACTAAGCATCAGAGCCGGAAGCTGATAGCACAACGACTTTCCGCCACCTGTCGGCATAATGACAAATGTGTCGCGCCCGTTGAGCAGATTAAGTATTATCTGCTCCTGGTTTCCTTTGAATTTATCGAAACCGAAATGATGTTTCAGGGCCTCGGAAAGTGTGCCGGCTTTAGGATTGATGCAGTCAGTGCTTTGCATGGTAAGGGGAGATTGGTTAAAGGAGAGTATTGATTAGCTTGATTGGATATATGCTGACTTCGAGGATTTTTCTTTTTCAGTTATATACTATAAGTTTTTGAATCGATTTAATTCAGATAGCCGAGGCATCGAAATGCTCCTCCTCAAGACGGCCGGCGGCATATTCGCGGCTTACCGTAAATTCGCGTGCTTTCTTGCCTGGTATATCGAACATAGCTTCCATCATTATGGTTTCCACAATGGAACGCAAGCCTCGCGCACCGAGTTTGAATTCAATGGCCTTGTCGACTATGTAGTCCAGAGCATCGTCCTCAAATGTCAGCTTTACACCGTCCATTTCAAAAAGTTTCACATACTGGCGTACTATAGCGTTCTTAGGCTCTGTCAGGATGCAGCGTAAAGCTTCACGATCGAGCGGCTGCAGGTGTGTAAGCACAGGCAGACGACCTATTATTTCAGGGATAAGCCCGAATGTCTTGAGATCCTGAGGGGCTACATGGCTTATAAGCCGCTCGCGTTCGACACGTCGGGTACGGGAATCGGTGGAGAATCCCACGAAAGTGGAATTCAAGCGGTGAGCTATAGCCTGCTCAATGCCGTCGAATGCGCCTCCGCAGATAAAAAGAATATTCTTTGTATCGACAGGAATCATACGCTGTTCGGGATGCTTGCGGCCTCCTTGCGGCGGAACGTTCACAATCGAACCCTCAAGCAGCTTGAGCAAACCTTGCTGCACGCCTTCTCCGCTGACGTCGCGTGTGATCGACGGGTTGTCGCCTTTACGCGCTATCTTATCGATTTCGTCGATGAACACTATCCCGCGTTCGGCTTTCTCGACATCGTAATCGGCTACCTGAAGCAGACGTGTCAGCAGGCTTTCTATATCTTCCCCGACATAGCCGGCCTGCGTAAGCACTGTAGCGTCGACAATCGTGAACGGGACATCGAGCATTTTTGCTATCGTGCGGGCTATCAGAGTTTTTCCGGTTCCTGTAGGGCCTACCATGATGATGTTGCTTTTTTCTATGTCAACATCGTCGTCGGCCGACTGCGACAGACGTTTGTAGTGGTTGTAGACCGCTACGGAAAGGTACTTCTTTGCCGAATCCTGTCCTATGATATATTGATCAAGGAATTCTTTTATTTCCCGGGGCTTAGGCAGCTTTTTCAGTTCTGAAGCTTTTTTTTCTCCGGATTTCTTGCGACCGGCGGCCGCAGCCTCATCGGCTGTAAAACCGAGAAACTCGCTTATAGCCGAAACGCAATCGACACAGATGTTTGCCGTTCCAGAAGGAGAAGGAACCAACATCGCGCCCTGAGCCTCGGTGCGGCCGCAAAAGTCACATGCGTTGCTTTTTTTGCGTGGCATAATTAGGAATATCAGTGTTTAGCCTTTACGAGTACTTTGTCGATCATGCCGTACTCGCATGCTTCGTCGGCGGTCATCCAATAGTCGCGGTCGGAGTCGCGCTCGACCTTTTCAAAAGGCTGACCGGAATGGTCGGAAATTATGTTGTAGAGTTCCGATTTCAGTTTCTTGATCTCACGTGCGGTAATTTCGATATCCGATGCCTGCCCCTGCGCTCCGCCCATAGGCTGATGAATCATCACACGCGAATGCCTGAGCGCGAAACGCTTGCCTTTTTCGCCTGCAACAAGCAGAACGGCAGCCATAGAGGCGGCTATTCCGGTGCATATAGTAGTGACATCGCTGGAGATGTACTGCATGGTGTCATATATCCCAAGACCGGCATAGACTGAGCCACCGGGAGAATTTATATATATGGACACATCCTTGCCGGGATCGGCGGAGTCGAGGTAAAGGAGCTGTGCCTGAATGACATTGGCCGTATAATCGTTAACCTCAGTCCCGAGGAATATGATGCGGTCCATCATAAGCCTGGAGAAGACATCCATCTGGGCGACGTTGAGCTGACGCTCTTCTATGATGCTGGGGTTGATGTAAGATGCGGAAGCAGCCAACGGAGCAGCCTGTCGCGACACTACGGATGTGTAGTGGTCGAGAGCATGACCGTTCATGTTGAGGTGATGAACCGCGTAGTTACGAAAATCTTTTTCGTTCATATATTTCAAATCTGTTTATTTTAATCTCAATCAAAATTAGGCATTTTTTTTGAGTTGTGCAAAACAAGATTTTTCTTTTTATCAATTACGGATAAAAACATGCGGCATTTTAACGGCAACTGCCGGAAACGGCGGATATTCCGCGCCGCTTCCGGCAGTTATTAGCCTGTATCGATATCGTTTATTATTCCGCTGCGGCTTCGGTTTCACCGGAGTCGTTGCTCAGCGAAGCCACGAGATTGCGGAACTCGTCGAGTGTAACGGTCTTTTCATCAAGACTTACAGCCGCATGGAGCTTGCCGAACATCTGCTGCACGAAAGCCTGGCGTGCGATACGCTCGCGCTGCTGCTTGTCCTGAAGGATATTGTTAGCATAGTAGTCTACCATTTCGTCGCCAAGCTGTGTCATGCCATACTGCATCAGAGTCGACGCCGCCATATTGTGGGCGAGAGTCTTCACATCTTCCTCCGTAACCTTGACTTCAAGAAGTGATGCAACTTTGTTCTCGATCAGATCCCACTTGAGCGAGGGAGTAGCCTGCTTGACCATTTCTTCAGCCGAGAGGGTTTCACCGTCTTCCTTGCGGCGCTCCATCAGTTTTTCAAGGAAAGCCACGGGAAGCTTCATGTCGCCGTATGTAGCCATCAGATAGTCCTCTGCCTGACGCTGGAAAAGATTGGCGCTGTTGGGCTGAAGAGCCTGTGCAATGCCTTCGCGAACCTTTTGATCGTACTGAGCCTCGTCGGTCACCACGCCGGCGCCGAATACAGCGTCATAGAAAGCCTGATTGTGCTCGGCAAGACGCACGGCAAGCATTTCTTTGATTTCAAAAGCAAAATCGCCATTGTGTGCTTCCACTTCGTCGCGGTTTACATGAAGCATCGAGGCCATTTCGGCTTCGTTGCCTTCGCAGGCTTTGAAGGGGTTGAAAACTACGGTTTCCCCTACTTTCTTGCCTTCGAATTTTGCAGCCTCGTCCTTGTCCTTGAAAGTAAAAGGACCGACAATGCCGTCTTCGACCACAACGCCTTCTGCCTTGGAATTACCTTTGGCATCGAGTTCGCGGAGAACGCCTTTCACAAGCGCACGATCCTCGTAAAGTTCCACGTTTACACGTTCACCGTTACGACGACGGAGTTCTTCGTCCTGTTCGGCCACCATGTGGTCTTCAACGGCTATATTATAGAAAGGAAGTGTAACGCTCTTGTCGATCTTGATGTCAAGTTCGGGAGCGAAACCGATTTCATATTCAAAAGTATAGTCTTTCTCGTCAAGATTGATTTCCTTTACGTCGACCGGCAGGGGCTGGCCGAGGATTTCAAGCTTGTTGTCGACAATATATTTGATCACGGCGTCGTAGACTGTTTCGTTGAGCACATCGCTCTTGACCATCTTTCCGAAGCGCTTGCGGAGCTGGTTCATGTCGATATGGCCTTTACGGAAACCGGGAATATCGCGGGTCTGTCCGATTTTCTTAAGTGATGCCTTGACTTTTTCAGCGTAGTCCGCTTCTTCGACGGCCACGGTCAGTTTACCTTCGAGGTCGTTTGTCTTTTCAAGTGTAACGTTCATCGTTCTGTCTATGAATTTATGTTTCTATGTTTTTTATTCCTTTACCGATGGAAAAGTAGGGACACAATGCCCCGATACATTTCGAAGTGCAAAATTAGCATTTTATACGCATAAAACAAAACATCTGTTTCTTTTTCACATTCGGAGCGCGTACATAAGCAAGCGATTTCGGACATATCTACATACAGGACGAAAAAAACGAATCCGGCATGCAAGATTTTAAATATTTCAGGATTATATATACGTAATCCAATCAATCTCAAAAAATGAAAAAAATATCCATTCTATTATCTCTCTTGGGATTCGGCGCATCGACGTTGATGTTCCAGTCTTGTTTAAACGACGACAATTCCGTAGATCTCAACCGCCCGACCGCACTGGTAACCGTGTGCCCCGATGAAGACGAGAGCTTCACAATGCGCCTTGACAATTCCACCACCCTTATTCCGACAAACATCAAAAAGTCACCTTACGGTAAAAAAGAAGTGCGCGCTCTGGTGAACTACACTGAGAGTGCAAACGAAACGCCCGATGAAAAGATACGCAATGTACAGGTGAACTGGCTGGACAGCATACGCACGAAACTGCCTGTAACGAGCGCAGGAGAAAACAACGACAAGTTATTCGGCAACGACCCCATCGAAATCGTACGCGACTGGGTAACAATAGCCGAGGACGGTTATCTCACACTGCGTATCCGCACAATGTGGGGATATTCGAATACACCTCATATCATCAATCTGCTGACAGGCTCAAACCCTGACGACCCGTTCGAACTCGAACTGCGACACGACGCTAACGGCGATACCGACGCTCGTTGGGGCGACGCTCTGATCGCGTTCAACCTGAACGGACTTCCCCGGGCTAATGACGATGAGATCAAAATAAAACTCAAATGGAAATCTTTCTCCGGCGACAAGGACGCGGAATTCGAAATCGAAATGCGTCCTGACGTGCGGTCTGTCGATACCGCCAGCCTGACTTTTTCAAATGTAGTCGAATAAATTTTTTGCATGCTCTGACGACCGCCTGTTTTTTGTGTCGCATTCGTGGCAAGCACAAGAAACGGGCGGCCATCTCCGTTAAAAAAAACAAAGACTGACCAAAACTTATCCAAGTAAGCACAAGATATCCTCTGCGGAATGGCGCCGACAGATACAGACCAGGAGCAACACCTTCTCAGGCTTGCAAGACAAAACGACCCGACGGCTATGGAATTGATATATTCCACATACGTCCGGTATCTTGCAGCCGTATGCTCGCGCTACATCATAAACAGCGAAGATGTCAAAGACGTGCTTCAGGACAGTTTTCTGAAAATATTCGCCACCATTCCCTCGTTCGAATACCGTGGAAAAAACTCGCTGAAAGGATGGATGACAAAAGTGACTGTCAATGAAGCGTTGAAATTTCTTCAGCGCACGGGACGGATGAAATTCGTAGAAATTTCAGAGCACGAGCACGACATGCCGGAAGAAGCTCCTGATATCGACGAACTGACACCATCTGCCATATACAATCTTATACGCGAGCTGCCCGACGGCTACCGGACCATTTTCAATCTGTATGTAATAGAAAACAAAAGCCATAAAGAAATAGCCTCATTGCTGAATATAAAGGAAAGCACATCAGCCTCACAGCTGCACAGGGCGAAATCCCTGCTTGCCATGAAAATAAGGCAGTACAAACATTAAACTCCGGCTTTTACATGAACGAAGACTGGTTAAACAAAATACACAAACAAATGGCCGACTATGAAATAGCCGAGCCTGAAAACCTATGGGAATCCATAGAAAATAAACATATAAAACCATCATCCGCCGGACGGCATCGACATTT
>Ga0073906_1002184_pt1 | contig 26738 bp, 18 predicted proteins | sample Inofromicrocosms_FD_65485 | JGI IMG/M metagenome (GOLD analysis project Ga0073906, IMG submission 65485) | Mouse cecum microbial communities from Vienna, Austria - Inoculum for glucosamine and mucus D2O microcosms | ecosystem: Host-associated > Mammals > Digestive system > Large intestine >...
TTTAACTCATGTAAGGCCGATTTTCTCATCTTTCTGGGCTAATTCTTTTTGCCTTTTTCAGCATAAATCTCTTTGCCCTGAAACAGGTGCATCCCTTATCTAGGCTCCTTAATTGCCGCCTGCGCAGCAGAAAGTCTGGCAATGGGTACCCGGAAGGGAGAGCAGGAAACATAGTCCAGCCCGGTCCTGTGGAAGAACTCCACCGAGGCGGGGTCGCCGCCGTGCTCGCCGCAGACACCCAGCTTCAGGTCAGGCTTAACGGAACGGCCCAGCTTGCAGGCCATGTCCACCAGCTTGCCCACGCCGGTCTGGTCCAGCTTGGCAAAGGGATCGTTCTCATAAATCTTCTTGTCGTAGTAGGCGCCCAAGAACTTGCCGGCGTCGTCACGGCTGAAGCCAAAGGTCATCTGGGTCAGGTCGTTGGTGCCAAAGGAGAAGAAGTCCGCTTCCTTGGCGATATCGTCGGCGGTGATGGCGGCCCTCGGAATCTCGATCATGGTGCCGACCTTGTAGTCCATCTTCATGCCGGATTCAGCGATGATCTTATCGGCGGTGTCCACAACTACCTTCTTGACATAGGCCAGTTCTTTTTTCTCACCGGTGAGGGGAATCATGATTTCAGGGACCATGGTCCATTCGGGATGGCGCTTCTGGACAGCCAGAGCAGCCTTGATCACAGCGCTGGTCTGCATAACCGCGATTTCGGGATAGGTGACAGCCAGGCGGCATCCGCGGTGGCCCATCATGGGGTTGAACTCGTGGAGAGAGGCGATGATGGCCTTTATCTCCTCAACGCTCTTGCCCATGTCGGAGGCCAGCAGCTCAATGTCCTTTTCCTCGGTGGGAACAAACTCGTGGAGCGGCGGGTCCAGGAACCGGATGGTCACAGGACAGCCCTCCATGGCCTCATATATCTTCTCAAAGTCGCCCTGCTGCATGGGTTCCAGCTTGGCAAGGGCCTTCTCTCTCTGCTCCACAGTGTCGGAGCAGATCATCTCGCGGATGGCGGGAATGCGGTCCGCGTCAAAGAACATGTGCTCGGTACGGCAGAGGCCGATGCCCTCCGCACCCAGGCTGCGGGCTTTCGCCGCGTCGGCGGGGGTGTCGGCGTTGGTGCGGACCTTCAGCTGGCGGTACTTGTCCGCCCAGCCCATGACTCTGGCGAACTCGCCGCCGATGGAGGCGTCCACGGTGGGGATGAGCCCGTCATAGACACAGCCGGTGGAGCCGTCGATGGAGATGCAGTCCCCCTCGTGGTAGGTCTTGCCGGCAACGGTGAACTTCTTGTTTTCCTCGTCCATGTTGATGTCGGAGCAGCCGGAGACACAGCAGGTGCCCATGCCGCGGGCGACAACCGCCGCGTGGGAGGTCATGCCGCCGCGAACGGTCAGAATGCCCTGGGCAGCCTTCATGCCCTCAATGTCTTCGGGAGAGGTCTCCAGGCGGACCAGGACGACCTTTTCGCCGCGGGAGGCCCATTCCTTGGCGTCCTCAGCGGTAAAGACGATCTTGCCGCAGGCCGCGCCGGGAGAAGCCGCCAAGGCCTTGGCAATGGGTTCGGATTTTTTCAGAATTTTCGCGTCAAACTGGGGATGGAGCAGGGTGTCCAGGTTGCGGGGGTCGATCATCTCGACGGCTTCCTGTTCGGTCCTCATACCCTCGTCCACCAGGTCGCAGGCGATTTTCAATGCGGCCTGAGCGGTTCTCTTGCCGTTTCTGGTCTGGAGCATATACAGCTTGCCATGCTCCACGGTGAATTCCATATCCTGCATATCCCGGTAGTGCTTCTCCAGAATCTGGCAGACTTCCTTGAACTGCTTGAACGCTTCGGGGAATTTATCTGCCATTTCAGTGATCTTCATAGGAGTGCGGACGCCGGCGACAACATCTTCGCCCTGGGCGTTGGTGAGGAATTCACCGAACAGGCCGGTTGCGCCGGTGGCAGGGTCGCGGGTAAAGGCAACGCCGGTGCCGCAGTCGTCGCCCATGTTGCCGAAGGCCATAGACTGAACGTTGACGGCAGTGCCCCAGGAGTAGGGGATGTCGTTGTCCCGGCGGTAAACATTGGCGCGGGGGTTATCCCAGGAACGGAACACCGCCTTGATGGCACCCATCAGCTGAACCTTGGGATCGTCCGGGAAGTCCTCGCCCAGCTTTTCCTTGTATTCGGCCTTAAACTGATAGGCCAGCTTTTTCAGGTCCCCGGCGTCCAGCTCCACATCCTGGGTGACACCCTTTTCCTCCTTCATCTTGTCAATGAGCTGTTCAAAATACTTTTTGCCCACTTCCATGACGACGTCGGAATACATCTGGATGAAGCGGCGGTAGCAGTCCCAGGCCCACCGTTCATTGTTGGAGTTCTTGGCGATGACCTCGACGACCTTCTCATTGAGGCCCAGGTTGAGGATGGTGTCCATCATGCCGGGCATGGAAGCCCTTGCGCCGGAGCGGACAGAAACCAGCAGGGGATTTTCCAGGTCGCCGAACTTTTTGCCGGTGATCCCCTCCATCTTGGTGATATACTCCATGATTTCGGCCTGAATTTCGTCGTTGATTTTCCGGCCGTCCTCGTAATACTGGGTGCAGGCTTCGGTGGTGATGGTGAAGCCCTGGGGAACCGGCAGGCCCAAATTGGTCATTTCCGCCAGATTCGCGCCCTTGCCGCCCAGCAGCTCGCGCATTTTACCGTTTCCCTCAGAGAAAAGGTAAACATATTTTTTGCCCATTTCTATTACCTCCAAACTTTTTGTGACGAAAAAACATCCAAACGGATAACTTGACTGTCTGAATTGAAAATTATAATATCAATGGATGTTTTTTCACTTTTTTTGGACTACCTTTATTATACCAATCTTTTCAGAAATTGCTAGTATTTTCATTAAATTTTTTCGGAATTACCCAAAATAGACATTCTTTTATGTGAATTTTTTCGGGTTTTTCATAGCGCCTGTGGGAATCCACTCCTCCGGCGGCCCTCCACGGGTGAAATCCTCCTCCCGGACGCGCCAAAAAAGGGCTAGCTGTCCGCCAATCTGCCCCTTGCACGGGGCAGATGGAAAATGGTATAATACCCCATAGCGCATTGCCGTAACACACTTAAAATATAGGGGGAGTTCAAATGTCAACCGCAATCCTGATTCTGGCCGCCGGGGACGGCAAGCGGATGAAGTGCGCCCATCCCAAGGCTCTCTGTCAGGTTCTCTTCAAGCCCATGATTTCCTGGGTCCTGGACGCCTGCACGGAGGCCGGGTATGCACAGGAGCAGATATGTGTCGTCTGCGGGCGGGGCGGGGAGGAGCTTCAGTCCCTCCTTCCGCCTGAGGTGCATACCGTCTGGCAGGAGCAGCGCCTGGGAACCGGCCACGCCGCCGCCCAGGCGGAGCCCTTCCTCCGGACCCTACCGGAGGACGCTCAGGTCTTGATTCTGTTTGGGGATGCGCCGTTTATCAGTGCGGAGCTGATCCAAGCGTCCCAGAGGGCGCACCTGGAGGCAGGCTCTAAGCTGACGGTTATCGCTGCCCCGGTGGATGATCCAACCGGCTACGGCAGGGTTATCCGGGACAGTGCCTTCAATCTTCTGGAAATCGTGGAGGAGCGGGACGCCGCGGAGGAGCAGAAAAAAATCCGGGAGATCGCCTCCGGAGCCATGTGGGCGGACGCCGCCTGGCTGCTCTCCGCCTTTCCGCGCCTGCAAAATAACAATGCTCAAAAGGAGTACTACCTCACCGACTGCGCCAAGCTGGCTGCGGAGGACGGAGTCAAGGCGCTGGTCTATGTGGCCCCGGACAGCGACGCAGTGCTGGGGGCCAACAGCCGCGCCGACCTGTTAAAGCTCAACCGTCTGGCGGCCCGGCGGATGCTGGAAAAGCACATGGCCAACGGCGTGGAGGTCCTCTCAGAGGACGGGGTCCTTATCGGGCCGGAGGTGGTCATCGGGGCGGGAAGCACCGTCTACCCCGGAACCATCCTGAAGGGAAAGACGGTCATCGGGGCAGGGTGTACCCTGGGCCCCAACACCGTCATTGAGGACAGCACCGTGGGGGACGGCTGCGTGATCAACGCCTCCCAGATTGAAAACGCCGTTTTGGAGCAGAATATCTCCATGGGGCCCTTTGCCCATATCCGCCCCAACAGCCATATCGGCAGCGGGGTACACCTGGGGAATTTCACCGAGGTAAAAAATTCCAGCATCGGGGACCGGACCTCCGTCTCTCATCTCACCTATGTGGGGGACAGCGACGTGGGAGAGGCTGTCAACTTTGGCTGCGGCTGTGTCACCGTCAACTACGACGGGATGAACAAGCACCGTACCACTATCGGAAACCACGCCTTTATCGGCTGCAACACCAACCTGGTAGCACCAGTTAAGGTAGGGGACTTTGGCTTTACCGCTGCAGGCTCCACCATTACGGAGGATGTTCCCGAAAACGCCCTTGCCATTGAGCGGGGAAAACAGTATAATAAGGCTGAGTGGTCCAAGGGAAAGATCAAAATCAAGTAGAAAAGCAAAGCCGGAAGCTGTATGTAAGGAGCGCGGCGGCTGGGTCCGGGTCGGGGGATTCCCCTGCCATCCGGGCTCAGCCGGTGCGCCTATGCCCTTTTAACTGGAAATTTATGGAGATGAGAAAACGTGTTTGGACGCAAATCCACCTTTTACACCCCGCCGTCCGGTCCGCTGGAATACCTGGTCGCCGGTTTGGGAAATCCTGGAAAGGAATATGAAAATACCCGCCACAACGCCGGATTTATGGCGGTGGACTATATGGTGAAGGAATGGGGGTTTTCGGTTGACCGGCTGAAATTCAAAGCCCTCTGCGGGGACTGCATGGTGGCTGGGAAGCGGGTGCTGTTTATGAAGCCCTCCACCTTTATGAACCTTTCCGGCCAGGCCGTCACCGAAGCCGCCGCCTTTTACAAAATCCCCTGGGAGAGGGTTATAGTCCTCTCCGACGAAATCGCCCTGGAGCCGGGGAAGCTGCGCATCCGCCGCAAGGGCTCCGACGGCGGGCACAATGGCCTGAAGAATATCATCTACCTGTCCGGCAGCGACAATTTTCCCCGGATACGCATCGGCGTGGGCCAGAAGCCCAACCCGGAGTACGACCTTGCCGCCTGGGTCCTCAGCCGCTTTAAACCGGAGGAGCTCCAAGCCCTCCAGCAGGCACTCCCCAACGCCGCTAAGGCGGTGGAGCTGATTGTGCAGGGGGAGATTGACCAGGCGATGAACCGCTTTAACTGACAGAGAATAAAAGCTCCTCCTGTAAATCAGGCGGGGCTTCCCGATGCCGATAGAGTAAGGAGTGAAGCTGAAGAAGATGGAGAATCAACTGGAATTGTTCCGCACGCTGCTGAACGGGCTGGACGGGTATGAAAAGCTGTCCTCGGCACTGCTGGCGGGCCGCTGCCCTGTCCTGGCCACGGGACTCAACGTCATCCACAAGTGCCATATCGCCGCCGCTCTCTGGCAGGACAGCGGCAGGGGGATGGTCATTGTCACCAGCGACGAGCCCTCCGCCAACCGCATGGCCGAGGATATCAACAGCTTTACCGGCCGGGAGGCAGCCCTGCTGTACCCCTATCGGGACTTTACCTTCCGCCAGGTGGACGGCGTTTCCCGCGAGTACGAGCACGCCCGCCTGAAGGTGCTGGAGGGCATGTCCCAGGGGGGGTGTCCCATCGTAGTGGCCTCCGCCCAGGCGGCCCTCCAGTATACTATCCCTTTGGAGAAGCTTCAGCGGTCCACCCTGCGCCTGCGGACAGGGGAACAGAGGGATATGAACAGCCTTCTGGCCTTTCTCTCCTTTTCCGGATACGAGCGCGCCGAACGGGTGGAGGGGGTGTGCCAGTTCTCCCAGCGGGGCGGCATCCTGGACGTGTTCCCGCCTCAGGCGGAAAATCCGGTGCGCATTGAGTTCTGGGATGAGGATATCGACTCCATCAGCACCTTTCTGGTGGACACCCAGCGGCGGGTGGACACCCTGGAGGAGGTATGGATCACCCCTGCCAGGGAGGCGCTGTTTGACAGCGAAGCCTCCTTTGTGGAGCTGCTGCGCTCCGCCCGGAAGACCATTCGGGGGAAAAACGCCGCCAAAATCCGGGAGAACCTGGACCACGACATCCAGCGGATTGAAAGCGGACTCCCCCTGGAGTACATGGACCGGTACCTTCCCCTGCTCTATCCCCAGCCCGCCACCCTGCTGGACTATCTCCAATGCCCCTATGGAGAAAAGGGAGAATCCCGCTTCCTGGTCATCAACGAAAGCGTCAATATCCGGGAAAACCTCCGCAACGCCAACTGGCAGCTCCAGGAGGACATCAAGGGGCTGTTTGAGGAGGGAATCCTCTTCCGGGGCTGCGACACCTTCAACCGGGAATTCACTGACCTGGCCGCCGCCGCGTCCCGCTCCTCCACGGTGATATTGGACACCTTCGGCCGCACCCTAGCGGAAATTCCCCTGCGTGAGCTGATCGAGATACAGTGTCTCCAGCTTTCCGCCTGGTCCGGGGAACTGGAGCTTTTAAAGGAGGAGGTGGAGGGATACCTCCACCAGGGCTACACCTGCCTGGTGATGGCGGGAACCGCCCGGTTCGCCGCCTCCATTGCGCGGGACCTTCAGGACCATGGGGTCAGGGCCGACTATGTGGAATCGCTGAAAGCCCCTGTCCCCGGCAGGGTCTACCTGATGGAGGGGATACTGGGGGCGGGCCTGGAGTATCCGGAGAATAAAACCGTCGTCTTCAGCTACAGCCGGACGGCCTCCTCCGGGAAAAAGCGCCGGGCCAAATATAAGCCTGGGGAGCAGATACGCAGCCTTTCCGACCTGAACTTCGGGGACCCGGTGGTTCACATGTCCCACGGAATCGGCATCTTCCAGGGCATCGTCAAGCAGGAGATGCAGGGCATTACCAAGGATTATATCCAGATCAAGTACGCCGGCAGCGACACCCTGTTTGTCCCCGTCACCCAGCTGGACCTGATTTCCCGCTATATCGGGCCCAGGGAAAACGGAAGTCTCCGCCTCAACAAGCTCAACTCCGCCGATTGGGTCAAGACCAAGCAGCGGGTGCGCTCGGCGGTAAAGGACATGGCAAAGGAGCTCATCGCCCTTTACGCCAAGCGGGCCCAGGAGCGGGGCTTCGCCTTTTCCCCGGATACGGAATGGCAGAAGGAATTTGAGGAGCGCTTTCCCTACGACGAAACCGACGACCAGCTCCGCTGTATCGACGAGATAAAGGCGGATATGGAGCAGGTCCGCCCCATGGAGCGGCTGCTGTGCGGGGATGTGGGCTTCGGCAAGACGGAGGTGGCCCTGCGGGCGGTGTTCAAGGCAGTGATGGATTCCAAGCAGGTGGCAGTGCTGGTGCCCACCACTATCCTGGCCTGGCAGCATTACAACACTTTCCGCAGCCGCCTGGAAAACTTCCCGGTCAAGGTGGAGATACTCTCCCGCTACCGCACCGCCAAGCAGCAGAAGCAGATTCTCCGGGAGCTGGCAAGGGGGGAGATAGAGATTATCATCGGCACCCACCGGCTGCTGCAAAAGGATGTGGAGTTTAAGGACTTAGGGCTGGTGGTGATTGACGAGGAGCAGCGGTTCGGCGTCGCCCACAAGGAGCGGCTCAAGGAGATGAAGCACAACGTGGACGTCCTCACCCTTTCCGCAACCCCCATCCCCCGCACCCTGAACATGGCCATGTCCGGTGTGCGGGATATGTCGGTGATTGAGGAGGCCCCCGCCAACCGCCACCCGGTGCAGACCTATGTGCTGGAGCACGACTGGGGGATACTGGCGGAGGCCATCAAGCGGGAGCTGCGCCGGGGCGGGCAGGCGTTCTACCTGCACAACAACATCGCCACCCTGGACCAGTGCGCTGGACGGATATCCGCCCTCATCCCGGAGGCGCGGATTGTCATTGCCCACGGGCAGATGGCGGAGGAGCAGCTCTCCAAAACCTGGCAGATGCTGATGGACCACGAGGTGGATATTCTGGTCTGCACCACCATCATCGAGACAGGGGTGGATGTGGCCAACTGCAACACCCTGATTGTGGAAAACGCCGACCACATGGGCCTTTCCCAGCTCTACCAGCTTCGGGGCCGGGTGGGACGCTCCAGCCGCAGGGCCTTTGCCTACCTCACCTTCCAGGCTGGGAAGGAGATCACCGAGATTTCCGCCAAGCGTCTGGCCGCCATACGGGAGTTCACCTCCTTCGGGTCCGGCTTCCGCATCGCTATGCGGGACCTGGAGATACGGGGGGCGGGGAACATCCTGGGGGCGCAGCAGCACGGCCATATGGAATCAGTAGGGTATGATATGTACGTCAGGATGCTCTCTGAGGCAGTGCAGGAGCAGAAGGGGGAGAAGCCGCCCACCTCCATGGAGGAGGAATGCCTCATCGATATCCGGGTGGGGGCCCACATCCCGGAATCCTATATAGACAGCCTTTCCAACCGGATTGACATCTACAAAAAGATTGCGGGCATCCGGGGAGAAGAGGACGCCATGGACATCACCGACGAGCTCATCGACCGCTTCGGGGAGCCACCCAAGGCGGTCAAGGGGCTGATTGACGTGGCCCTGGTGCGCAACCTCGCCATGCACATGGGGATATATGAGATTTCCCAGGGGGAGGATAAGCTGACCTTCTTTACCCACAACCTGGACATGAACCGCATCGGAGCCCTTTCCGCCAAATTTCCGGGGAGGGTGACGGCGGAGGCGGTGGACAAGAGCTGTATCCACCTGAAGATGGAGCGGGGAGAACAGCCCCTGGAGCTGCTGCGGGAGGCGCTGCTCTGCATGAAGGAGGCACAGGACCGGATGGAAAAGGCCGCCGCGGAGGGTACAGAGGCGACGGCACCGGCAATCAAGGTCCACCGGTCGGAGAAAAAGACCACCTCCGCCATGGAGCAGGCATTGGAAATGCAGAAGAAGCTAACGGAACAGAAAAAGGAGTCCGCCAGGCAGGCAGCCGCCCAGAGACCGGAAAAATCAAGGAAAAAATAGGAAAAAAGTCCCTGTCTGCCAGCGAACCTTTGCCGGCAGACAGGGACTCTCTTTTCCATTCAGTGATACGATACCAGATCGATTAGGGGCGCAGACCCATGCCGCCCTCCAGCGTCAGCGTTTCGCCGGTCAAATACTTGAAGTCAGGAGAAGCCAGCTGCACGCACACCCGGCCAATCTCCAGCTCGGAGTCGCCGTAATGGCCCATGGGGGGCATCTTCACGTTGGCCTTGAAGGCGTCGGGATAGGCCTTCTCAAAGTTTTCCAGCTGGGCGGTCCAGGCGATGGGGCAGATGATGTTGACGTTGATGCCGTCGGGGCCCCATTCGGTGGCGGCCACTCTGGTCAGGCCGCGGATGCCTTCCTTGGCGGCAGCGTAGGAGCACTGTCCGAAGTTGCCGAACAGCCCCGCGCCGGAGGCAAAGTTGATGACCGTGCCCTTGGTCTCCTTCAGATGAGGATAGCAGGCCTTCATGTAATAAAACGCCGCGTACAGCCCGGAATACACCGCCAGGTCAAAGTTCTCGGTGGTGTGCTGGGCCAGGGGCACGCCGGAGGCGGAAGCCTGGGCGTTGTTGATCAGCACGTCGATACGGCCGAACTCCTTGATGGTCTGATCGATTACGTTCTGGACAACGGCCTCGTTGTCGGAACCGGCGCTGACGTCCGCCTGGACGGGGAGCACCTTGATGTTATACAGCCTCTCCAGCTCCTCCTTGGCGTCGGTGAGCTTCTTCACGTTGCGCCCTGTAATGACAAGGTTTGCCCCTTCCTTTGCGTAGGCGGTGGCAATGCCGTAGCCGATGGAACCGCAGCGCCCGTCGCTGAGGGTTGCGCGGCCCGCGCCGGTGATAATGGCAACCTTACCCTGTAAATGTCCCATTTGAAAGACCTCCTTTATTTTGGAGGGAACACAAAGGCTTCCCAAAAAGCCTTTGTGTTCCCCATAACTTTGTTATAATGATAACACACTCGGAGAAAAAGGTAAAGGGCTTTTCCGTCAGAAAAAAGGGTTATTTTTCCTTATCCATTTTGCCGATGGCCTCCCACAGGCCGTTGAGGTAGCAGGCACCCAGCGCCCGGTCATACAGCCCGTAGCCGGGGCGGCCGGTCTCCCCCCAGATCATTCTGCCGTGGTCGGGGCGGATATAGGTGTCGGGGCAGGTGTCGTAAACGGCCTTCATAATCTCAAACAGGTCCAGGTCCCCGGTGGAGGAGAGATGGGCGGCCTCGCGGAATTTGTGGTGTCCCAGATACTTGACGTTGCGCACATGGAGGCAGCCGATGCGCCCCATCTCGCCGAAGTGGCGGACGATGGCGGGGATATCGTTGTCCGGGTTGGAGCCCAGGGAACCGGTGCAGAGGCAGACGGTGTTGGCGGGGGAGTCGTGGAGCTTGACAATTTTGTCGAAGTCCTCCTGGGAATGGGCGATGCGGGGCAGGCCGAAGATAGGCCAGGCCGGGTCGTCGGGGTGGCAGGCCATGACGACCCCGCATTCCTCGCAGGTGGGAATGATGCCGTCCAGGAAGTACTTGTAGTTGGCCCGCAGGTCGTCGGGGGTGATGGACTTGTACCGCTCCAGGGTGGTCTCCAGCTCCGCCAGGCGGTTAGGTTCCCAGCCGGGCAGGGTAAAGCCGTTGCTGTTCTCTATGGTGTTGCGCACCAGGTCCACGGGGGTCATGGTCCCCAGCTCCGCCTCGTCAAAGTACAGGCTGTTGGAGCCGTCCTCCGGAATCAGGCGGGCCAGGTCGGTGCGCAGCCAGTCAAAGACGGGCATGAAGTTGTAGACAATGACCTTGACGCCGTATTTTGCCAGATTGCGGATGGTAATGCAATAGTTTTCGATGTACTGGTCGCGGGTGGGCAGGCCCATTTTAATGTCCTCGTGGACGTTGACCGATTCAATGACCTCGCATTCCAAACCCGCGGCATGGACCTCGTCGATATAGGAGCGGATTTCCTCCTCCGTCCAGATCTCTCCGGCAGCCTTGTAGTCCAGGAAGCCCATCAGGCCGGTCATGCCGGGAATCTGCTTAATCTGGCTCAGGGTCACGCTGTCACTGTTGGAACCGTACCAACGGAACGTCATTTTCATGTTTCAATCCTCCTAAAATTGCCGGTTTTCCCTGTGGGAAGGGCTCCGGACAGGTCCGGCTTTTTGATTTAGTATAACACAGCATGGAAAAAGTGTCCATCCATATACGCACTATTTTATGACGGGGAGATTTGTACAACATTACAGGATTGGGGATAAGCCCATCCATGATTTTGTCAAGATAGCGTTTCCTTTTTTGGGGAGGATGTGATATACTATTTCCATCAAGCCAAACCAAAAAACGACACAAACGGGAGGAATCGCGTTCAGATGGAAATGAATTTTGAAGCGCTGAAAAGCCAGGTCACTGCCTGCACTGCCTGTGAGCTCTGCAAGACAAGGCACAACGTCGTATTCGGCGACGGCGTACCCAATGCGGAGGTGATGTTCATCGGGGAGGGCCCCGGCGAGCAGGAGGATTTACAGGGCAGGCCCTTTGTGGGCCGCGCCGGGCAGCTGTTGGACAAGATGCTGGCGGTCATCGACCTGGACCGGAGCAAAAACATATACATCACCAATATGGTCAAATGCCGCCCGCCCCAGAACCGGGACCCCCTCCCGGCGGAGCAGGAGCAGTGCATCGCCTATCTCCGCGGCCAGGTGGCGGCCATCCGCCCGAAGATTATCGTTTGCCTGGGGCGCATCGCGGCCTGCCGCCTGATCTCCAAGGACTTTAAAGTGACCAAGCAGCACGGCATGTGGTTTGAAAAAAACGGCGTGCTGATGATGGGCACCTTCCACCCCGCCGCCCTCCTGCGCTACCCCGCTCAAAAGCCCGCCGCCTTTGAGGATTTTACCGCCCTGCGGGACAAAATTCAGGAGATATGCGACCACACCTACTGAATGAAATGAGGAATATGGATGAAAAAGATACCTATGACCACCCCTCTTGTGGAGATGGACGGGGACGAAATGACCCGCGTCATCTGGAAATGGATTAAGGAAGAGTTGATCTGCCCCTTTGTGGAGCTGAAGACCGAATACTATGACCTGGGACTACCCCACCGGGACGAAACCGGCGACCAGGTGACCATCGACGCCGCCAACGCCAACCGGAAGTACGGCGTCTCGGTAAAATGCGCCACCATCACCCCCAACGGCCAGCGGATGAGCGAGTACAGCCTCCATCAGATGTGGAAGAGCCCCAACGGAACCATTCGTGCCATTCTGGACGGCACCGTATTCCGCACCCCCATCCAGATTGACCCGGTGAAGCCGGTGGTCAAAAACTGGAAAAAGCCCATCACCATTGCCCGCCACGCCTTTGGGGATATCTACAAGGCGACGGAATACCGCGTGCCCGGCAAAGGCAGGGCGGAGCTCGTGTTCACCGGGGAAAACGGCGAGAGCTTTCGGGAGACCATCTATGACTTTGAGGGGCCCGGCGTTATCCAGGGCAGCTTCAACAAGGACAGCTCCATCCGCTCCTTCGCCCATGCCTGCTTCCGCTATGCCCTGAGCCTGAAGCAGGACCTGTGGTTCTCCGCCAAGGACACCATCTCCAAAAAGTACGACCACACCTTTAAGGATATTTTTCAGGAAATATACGAAAAGGACTACCAGGCGGGCTTTGAAAAGGCGGGGATTACCTACTTTTATACCCTCATCGACGACGCTGTGGCCCGTGTCGTCCGCAGCGAGGGCGGGTTTATCTGGGCCTGCAAAAATTACGACGGCGACGTGATGAGCGACATGCTCTCCACCGCCTTCGGTTCCCTGGCGATGATGACCAGCGTCCTGGTGAGCCCGGACGGCAAATACGAGTACGAGGCCGCCCACGGCACTGTCACCCGCCACTATTACCGCTACCTGAAGGGGGAGAAGACCTCCACCAACCCGGTTGCCACCATCTTCGCCTGGAGCGGGGCCCTGGCCAAACGGGGAGAGCTGGACGGAAACCGCCCCCTGGCGGACTTTGCCGCCGCCCTGGAAAAGGCCACCCTGGACACCCTCAACGCCGGGATTATGACCGGAGATCTATGCGGACTCTGCGAGGGCATCACCCCCACCAAAGTCACCACCGAGGAGTTTATCGCCGCCATTCGGAAAAATTTGGAAAGTGTTCTTGCTTAGTTTTGTCAAGAGGAACTTTTCGCAGTAGTGCAGACGGTTTTGCCGTTAAAATGGAGCGGACGAAAGCGGGGGGCAGGATTGTCAAATCCTGTTCCCCAAAAACACGGTATATCTTTCGAAACGGCTTCATACGTCTTTCGTGATGAGTATTACATAGAAATGTATGATTTTGAGCATAGTATGGAAGAAGACCGCTATATTGCAATCGGTATGGTCGGTGATCTGCTGTTTGTTGTATTTACCGAGCGTGGGGAAAATATCCGGTTAATCTCTGCAAGATTGGCAACGGAGAGTGAGAGGAGGCTTTATTATGACCAAAACTTTTACAATTAAGGATGGCCAAACTCCTACACAGGAACAGTTGGAGGAAGTCAAGGCGGCGGCAGAACGGGAAATTCAATTTGACGAGGATTCCCCGGAACTGTCACCCGCAATGTACAAAGCGTTCAGATGTTCCATAGCGCAACGCAACAGAAAAAAGAAAAATGCGTAGAAATTGAAGCAGGGCGGCGGTGACTATCCCGCGCCCCTGTGCCGCCTGCGGCCTGCCTGTTGTTTTCGGGGTGTCCCCGTTCCTTTACGATACACTCCTTTAAAATTTGTTTTCTATCTGCCGTCCGCCTCCGGAGCTTCCGGGGGCGGACTTTTTGCATATTCGCTTTGGGGCGCGGTATACTAGGCTTTGTGCTCTATTTTGTTTTTGAATTTAGGAGGCGATATCCCATGAAAAAAATATTATCCGCTGCCCTTGCGACGGCGTTATCCTTATCCATGACAGGATGTAACACAGCGTCTTCCTCTTCCGGACAGTCCTCAAACCAATCCTCCGGGACAAGCTCCGCCGGAGGGTCTTCCGCTTCTCAGCCGGCCAATACGGCCAAGGGCGGTAAAATCTATTACCTCAACTTCAAGCCGGAAATCGCCGGTATCTATGACGAAATCGCCCAGACCTACCAGGACGAAACCGGCGTGGAGGTGACGGTCGTCACCGCTGCCTCCGGCGCATACGAGCAGACCCTGAAGTCGGAGATTGCCAAGGCGGAGCCGCCAACCATCTTCCAGATCAACGGCCCCAAGGGTTACGCCGCCTGGAAGGACTACTGCGCGGACCTGAAGGACACCCAACTATACCAGCACCTCACCGACAAGAGCCTGGCTATCACAGACGGCGAGGGAGTTTACGGCATTCCCTATGTGGTGGAGGGATACGGAATCATCTATAACGACGCAATCATGCAGAAATATTTTGCCATGGAGGGGGCAAAGGCAGCCTCCATGGAGGAAATCAACAGCTTTGATAAGCTGAAAGCCGTGGTGGAGGATATGACGGCCAAAAAGGATGCGCTGGGCATTTCCGGCGTGTTTGCCTCCACCTCCCTCCAGCCCGGCGAGGACTGGAGATGGCAGACCCACCTGGCCAACATCCCGCTATACTATGAGTTCCAGGCCAACCAGATTGACCTGACCGGCGATGCCACCGGTGAAATCACCTTCCAGCACGGGGAACAGTTCAAAAATATCTTTGACCTGTACCTGAACAACTCCACCACCGACCCCAAGCTGCTGGGGAGCCGCCAGGTGGCGGATTCTATGGCGGAATTCGCCCTGGGGCAGTGCGCCATGGTGCAGAACGGCAACTGGGCCTGGAGCCAGATATCCGATGTGGAGGGCAACGTGGTAAAGGAGGAGGATATCCATTTCCTGCCCGTTTATACCGGCATGGAGGGGGAAGAGAACCAGGGATTGGCCATTGGAACCGAAAACTTCCTTGCCATCAACAAAACCGTTCCGGAGGACCAGCAGAAGCTGGCGGAGGATTTCCTGTTCTGGCTTTACTCCAGTGACAAGGGTAAGGACTATATCACCAACCGTTTAGGATTTATCGCGCCCTTTGACACCTTTTCGGAGGAGGAGAAGCCCACCGATCCCCTGGCGCGGGAGGTACTGGACTGGATGGGCCGCGAGGGGGTTCAGACCATCCCCTGGAACTTCACCATCTTCCCCAGCCAGACCTTTAAGGATGATTTTGGGGCTGCGCTGCTCCAGTACGCTCAAGGGAGCAAGACATGGGAGGATGTTTCCGGCACGGTAATCAGCCGCTGGAAGGAAGAAAGCGCAATGGCCCAGTGACAGAAACAAAGAGAAAGTCCATTATTAACTAACCGGGAGGGCGGCATGAACAAGACCTTAAAAAAATACTTTCCCCTTTTTGTTATACCAACTTTGGCGGCGTTCCTCATCGCCTTTCTAATCCCGTTCCTGATGGGATTCTATCTGTCCTTCACCGAATTCACCACCGTTTCCAACGCCAGGTGGGTCGGGTTAGGCAACTACAAAAGGGCGTTTACCGCCAACCGGGATTTTGTCAACGCCCTGTGGTTTACGGTCCGCTTTACCGTCCTCTCGGTTATCACCATCAATGTGCTGGGCTTTTTTCTTGCCCTGCTGTTGACGCGGGATATCCGCGGAACCAATCTGTTCCGGACCGTGTTCTTTATGCCGAACCTCATCGGCGGCATTGTCCTGGGGTATATCTGGCAGCTCATCATCAACGGCGTGCTGATGCATTTTGGGGTAGACATCACCTTTTCCGCCAAATACGGCTTCTGGGGTCTGGTAATATTGATGAACTGGCAGATGGTGGGGTATATGATGATCATCTACATCGCGGGTATTCAGAATATCCCCGGAGAGCTCAACGAGGCCGCCGCCATCGACGGGGCCACGCCCTTGCAGACGCTGCGCCATGTCACCATCCCCATGGTGGCCCCCTCCACCACCATCTGCACCTTTCTGACCCTGACCAACTCCTTCAAGCTGTTTGACCAGAACCTGGCCCTCACCGCCGGTGCGCCGGGGCGGGAAAGCGCCATGCTGGCCCTAGACATCTACAACACCTTTTACGGGCGGATTGGCTATGAAGGGGTGGGGCAGGCCAAGGCGGTCATCTTTTTCCTGATGGTGGCGCTTATCGCCTTCGCCCAGCTTTATCTGACCAGGAGCAGGGAGGTGGAGCAGTGACGCGCCGGAATACGAATTCCCTTTGGTTTTTGCTGCTCTGCGCCCTTTCGATTGTATTTCTGGCCCCCATTGTGATTGTTCTGTACAACTCCCTTAAGGGGCAGTTCTACATCTCCGGGGCTCCCTTTGCCTTTCCCAATGCCCAGACCTTTTCCGGGCTGAAAAACTATGTGAACGGTGTGGAGAAGATACGGTTTTTCCAGGCCTTCGGATATTCGCTGTTCATCACAGTGTTTTCGGTGGGGGCGATTGTGCTGTTCACTTCTATGACCGCCTGGTATCTGGTGCGGGTCAAGAGCTGGTTTACCAGCGCGCTGTACTACCTCTTTGTCTTCAGTATGATTGTCCCCTTCCAGATGGTGATGTTCACCATGTCCAAGACCATCAACGTCCTGCGGCTGGACAACCCTGTGGGGCTGGTTGTGGTTTACCTGGGATTCGGGGCCGGGCTGTCGGTGTTTTTGTTCGCGGGATTTATCCGCGGGGTACCCCTGGAGATTGAGGAGGCGGCGGTCATCGACGGCAGCGGGCCGGTGCAGACCTTTTTCCAGATTGTCTTCCCCATTCTGCGGCCTACCGCCATCACGGTGGCCATTCTCAACGCCATGTGGATTTGGAACGACTACCTCCTCCCCTATCTTTCCATCGGCAGCAAATACCGGACCATACCGGTGGCGGTGCAGTATTTGCAGGGGGGCTACGGTTCCAGGGACATGGGGGCGCTGATGGCCATGCTGATACTGGCGATTATCCCCATTATCGTGTTTTACCTTGTCTGCCAGAAGTATATTATCCGCGGAGTGGTCGCGGGGGCGGTTAAGGGATAGACCAGAACCAGACTTTTCTTTCTGCTGAATGAGTTTATATCATGAAAAGGCCACTGTCAAAAAGTACACCTTTTGACAGTGGCCTATGCTCATATATTAGCACGAAAAAATAGAAAAAACAATACCTGATTCCAGAAAAAAATGGAAAAAATATTTATTTTTATACACATCACTTCCACTGTCAAAAGGTGTACTTTTTGACAGTGAAAAAATGTTAATACCACACATGAAAAGTGGTGATAATTTCAGGAATTAGGTATTGCTTTCCTCATTTTTTTGTTGTATGATATGGATATAGGCTTTCTGTCAAAAAGTACACCTTTTGGCGGTAATCTTATCTTTCCCCATAGCATCGCTTTCAGAAGGGAGGGAAAAAGCCTTTGTGCTATTCCAGGAGAAAGCTGGATATCACTGGACAGCGGTATGGAAGGCTCACTGTCCTGGGCCCGGCGGCGAATGTAAATGGCAGGACTGCCTGGAAATGCCGGTGCGACTGCGGAAATGAAACTGTTATCCGCACCAACCGGCTGCGCAGCGGCCACACGGCAAGCTGCGGATGTATGAAGCCGAAGGAAATCCTCGCTGTGGGTCTTCCCGGTCTTACGTATGTAGAGGGCACCTGTATAGAGATGCTGCGGTCCAAAACAGTGAGGAAAAACAACACCAGCGGCGTCACCGGCGTGGACTGGCTGGCATCAAAGGGACGGTGGAGGGCCTCCATCTGCTTCCAGGGGAAGCGCCGCTATCTGGGCAGCTACAGCTGCTTTGAAGACGCGGTCAATGCACGGAAACAGGCGGAAGAGCAGCTTCACGACAAATTTGTTGATCAATTCTCCCATGCGGGGAACTGACCATAATTTCCAAAAGCGGGATCGGCCTACGGCATATGTCCAGGTCTGTTCCCCAACCTAAGAAGTCCTATCCGTTTTTAAGGAGGTGGAAAACACCGATAGGGCACAGGCAAACCGTCGGAAACGGCGGGACGCAAAGCCATAGGTTACTGCGCCCTTGCGGCGCAACGCTCGTTCGGTTGCAAGTTGGCAAACCGCCGGAAACGGCGGGACGCAAAGCCAGAGGCTGCCGCGCCCCTGCGGCGCAATGCTCGTTCGGCTGCAACTTGGCAAACCACCGGAAACGGTGGGACGCAAAGCCAGAGGCTAATGCGCTCTTGCGGCGCAACGCTCGTTCGGCTACCGGATACTTTGCGTCCGTTATATATTGGTCTCCGATGAACAACCCATTTTCGGTACCACATCCGGGATGTCTTACCACAGCCGGATTTGTTATCAGGACAGTTTATCGGATCAGTATTGACAGCAAAGAAAGGAATAAGCTATGAAAAACATGCAAAGCATCAAAAAACGTGCTCTGGCATTTTTACTGTCACTGGCGATGTGCATGAGCCTGTTGAGCACGGCTGTGTTTGCGGTGGAAGCAGGTGGCACAACCGGCGCGGAGGATTCTCCCGTTGCGTCGGATACTCAAACCAGTGACGAGACAACCAATGAAACCGGCGCCGAAGGCGGCACCACGCCCGCAGAGGGCAATATTGGCGACGTCGGGGGCGAAGCTGTGTCCACTGAAGGCGAAGACGACGCCAAAGAGGAGGAAGCTCCTGTCTATATCTGCGGCAAAGAGGAACACACCCACGGCGAAGACTGCTATGAGCTGCGCCCGGTTTATGAGCTGATTTGCGGCAGTGAAGACGAAAATCATGAACATACTCCCGAATGCTATGGCGAACCGGTCCTCAAATGTAAATTTGAGGGTTTTGAAAATGGAGAAAGCCATGTCCACACAGAGGAGTGCGAGGGCGAAGCTGAGCTGGTCTGTGAGCTGGAGGAGGGCGATAGACATATCCACACCGGGGAATGCCTCGGTGAATCTGTGCTGTCCTGCGAGCTGGAGGAAAGCGAAAGCCATACCCACGATGAGGAATGCTACACAGAAACCGAGAAATCTGTCCATGAGCTGACCTGCGGCCAGGAAGAGGGCGAAGCCCACATCCACAGCGAGGAATGCTACACGGAAACTATTGAAACTGTCAGCGAGCTGACCTGTGGGCAGGAAGATTACGAGGGTCATACCCACGATGAAAACTGCTACACTACCGGTCTGACCTGCAAACTGGAGGAAACCGAAGGCCACATCCATGGTGAAGAGTGCTATCAGCCCGCCTTAATCTGCGGCACGGATGAGACGCACGAGCACACCGCGGAATGTTATAAGACCGAGAAGGTTTCAATCTGCGAAGTTGAGGAGCATGTCCATACAGTGGAATGCTGTGCTGTTTATGATGAGCTTTTCAATGGTTTGCAGGCGCTGAGCGATAAGTTCCCCGCATTTCAGATGGAGTATTTCGACAACTTAACCGAGGATGTGGAAGACCCCTTAGCCGGTTTTGCCGCCAAGGCCTCCGCACAGTTCGGCGAGGAATTCAATGCCCTGTTGGAATTATATAAACAGCTCCCCACGGAGTTGGCTGACAGCGAGGGTTATCTTACTCTGAAAACCGCTTTGGAGACATTCGCGTCCGCTATGGGCGGTGATCTGAACAGTGGAATAGCACGGATGGATACCATCTATCCAATCAAATACACTGAAAACAATATCAACTTTGAGCTGTATGAAAACGGCACTGCCAAGGTTATCAGCGGTGAGAAGAACCAGTATTACCGCATCATCGTTCCCGGTACTGTTACATATGAAGACAGAACGTATCGTGTAACCGTTATTGGTGAACAGGCATTTTACAATAAAGGCTATGCACAGGTGACTCTCTCTGAAGGCTTAGAGACCATTGAAAAAAACGCCTTTGGTTATACTTATCTATACGGTAAGGATTTGGTAATTCCTAACAGCGTAATCACCATTGAAGAAAGAGCGTTTGCTGGTTTTAATCGTTATGCAACCGAGGCATCCCACATCAACAAAATCATTCTTGGCGACAATTTGGAAACCATTGGCTACTGCGCGTTCTACTTCAACGCGGGTATTACGGATAATAATGTCATTGCTCCGTTCCCTGTGGAAGTTGAATGCGGAACCAACCTGAAGAGTGTTGATCCATGGGCGTTTTACTATAGTTATAGCTACAACGATGTAAAATCTGTTACAGTTCGCGGCTTTGAAGGGGCTATAGACGATGTGTTAAACGCTGTATATGCGTTTAGCGCCTGTGGCCTTACCTATACCATGATAGACAGTAATAATATTCTCAGTGTACAATCTTTGCAGAAAGCGATTAACGAATCCAACGGCCCCACCAGATTGACGTTGAAAAATGCGCATTACATAATAAAGGATTCCGTTGTAATTCCTAACGGCAAAGATATCACTATCACAAACGGCAATTCCACTATCGTATTTGAGCCCGAAGATTATATGTTCAAAAAGCCCATGTTCAAAATTGAAAAGGGCGGAAAACTGACCATTGACGCCGCTACAACGGAAAGCCTGATTATCAATGCCGCTCCGTTAGCCGTTCCTGGACGGCTGACCGCTACCACATTCCAGATAAACGGTGAACTGGTCTTAAAGGATGGCCTTATTAATGGCGGCGGCGGAATAGGAATGAATATGGGGATGTTCAGCGGCGCGATTGTGCTGGGGGACAACGCCAAATTCGATATGTCCGGCGGCGTCATTCAAGGGACTAGCACCGACGGCGCTCATAGCGCTCCTATTGTAGTCGGTTCTGGCGCTGTGTTCAATATGTCCGGCGGCAAAATCACCGATAATATCAACAGGACCAGCATATATAACGGCTATGCCGCAGGCGCAGTTCTGATTTATGGCTGGAGCTCCAGTGATATAGGCGGCAAAATGAACCTAACCGGCAACGCAGAGATCAGCAATAACTCTACCAGAGGCGTAGGCGGTGCAATTACCTTGGTTGGCAATGCTGAACTTCAGATGGATGGCGGTACGATTACTGGCAACAGGTCTACTGGCGGAACGAGTTCCAATGGCGGAGGCGTCTGTGTTGCGGGACGTACCGGAGGCATGAGTACAGCCTATGACGCCAAATGCGTGTTCACCATGGATGGCGGCGTCATCTCCGATAATGAGGCTGAATATGGCGGAGGAATCTATGTCAATTCCAACCATGTAACACTAAATGCAGGTGAAATTACCGGTAATAAAGCCAGAATGACTGGCGGCGGCGTATATGTGGAGACCCCAAATCCCAAACCAAATTCTCTAAAAATGTACAATGCACTAATTACTGGTAACACTGCATCTGTCATGGGCGGCGGCATGTATTTCTGCCCTACAGGTACAGCGGAGCTTTATATTGATCAGGGCGCCGGTATATTTGACAACACCTCCGACGGCGCTGCAGACGACTTTGTTTCCGTTGTGGTTGATATGTCCAGCAGCTCCAAGTCCGCAACCCTTTCCGAGCGTATGCTCGGCGGCGGCCGAGTCAACTGGTATCGGGACGGCAGCGTCGCCGAAACAAGTTTGAGCGGCGGCTGGGGCTTTGTAACGGAGGACTCTGTGCGTTATGACGCCGAAAATCCTGGAGATCCGCTCCCTGCTGGTTCATATAAATACAGCCTTGCGCTAAAGGCAGCCGTCTCTGACGGCGTGAAACATCTGGCGGAAGAAAGCGCTCAACTGATTATTACAGGCAACCACGCCACGCGTGGCGGCGGCGTCGGTGCTAACGGTTGGGTTACGGCGGGCTACCCCAGCGAGGATGAGGAATTTTACAGCCTGAAAATAACCAAAGCCTGGGAGAATATTCCTGAAGAAGATTGGAAACCCGTTGAAATTCAGGTAATGTCCGGCGAACACGTGTTGGAAACCGTAAAACTGAGCCAAAACAACAACTGGACCTATACCCTTACCGGGCTTTCCAAAAGCGTAGTCGATACACTGGAGGTAAAGGAGCTTACCGAAGGTTACGAGGTCAGTTATTCTGAAACCACACTGGATGGACTTGTATATTCTGTTACAGTGACCAATGGCCCCCTTGGCAGCTTGTCTGTAGAAAAGAAGTGGGATGACGGTGAAGACAAAAATCGACCCGAAAGCGCCGCTGTTCAGCTCTACAGAACAGGCAAAGAAGAGGGCGCGAAAAAAGAAGCGTTCGGCGAACCGGTTATATTGAATAAATCCAACGACTGGAGCCACACCTGGGATAACCTGGAGAAAAAATACACCTGGACGGTGGAAGAAATCGATGTGCCGGATGGATACACTCCCAAATATCAACTCAGCGAAGACGGTAAAACTATAACGATTACCAACATTGCCATTACCAATCTGGAAGTCCACAAGATATGGATTGACAGCGAAATGGGAAAGCGCCCCGAAAGCGTCAAGGTTCAGCTCTATAGAGCAGGCAAAGAAACGGACGCGGAAAAACAACCGTCTGGAGAACCTGTTATATTGAACGACGCCAACGGCTGGAGCTATATCTGGGATAATCTGGAGAAAAAATACACCTGGACGGTAGAAGAAATCGATGTGCCGGAAGGGTATATCTCCTCCATTGAGTATGGCGAAAATGGCACAATCGCAACCATCACCAACACCGCTATCACCACCCTAACCGTAAACAAAGAATGGATCCACAACGGCAACAACAACCATCCTGCCAGTGTTACCGTCCAGCTCTACAAGGACGGCAAAGCAGAAGGTGATGCAGTAATTCTCAGCGGCGCCACCAACTGGACCTACACCTGGGAGGAACTGGATTCCCGCTTCAAATGGACAACGGGTGAAATCAATGTTCCTGAGGGCTATACCTCTGTCACCACAACCAATGAAGACGGTACGGTTGTCACCATTACCAACACCTACAGAAGGCCGGTGACCCCTCCGCCTGAACAGCCAGATCCCACCCCTGATCCAGAACCAACTCCAGACCCTGATCCCGATCCTGACCCCGATCCGGAAGACCCCACCTATGAGGTACCGGATGAGCCCACGCCCCTGACTGAGATACCGGATACTCCGCCGCCCCTCTCAGAGCTGCCCCAGGAGGACCTTCTCGATATCTTCGATGAGGACGTTCCCCTTGCAGGCGGCATCGGAAGCGGCAACAACGACGCGGTTTGGTATCTCCTGGCACTGTTCTCCCTGGCGGGACTGGGACTGCTGAATCTTTTGGAAAAGAAGCTTTTCCGCAAATGATTTCCTGACCTTTGGCACAAGCTAAAACTCCATAAAAAGCATCAGCCGGACCGGGTTTTCCCCGGTCCGGCTTGTGTTTTGTGAGGAATGTGTTCGGTTATTTCTGACGGTTTCTCTTTTTGGCCTGCCAGATATCCGCTATGGCGCCGTATATCCCCAGTGCCGCCGCGCCAATTCCCAGGGCTGCGGCGATTCTCCCGGCGGTCTCGGTGTACCGGAAGATGGTGTAGTCCTTCCACCCGTTGCGTATCTTCATCCACTGCCACAGATATTCCACAATGTTCCCCTTGAATTCCAGCCAGTCCATGGGCAGCAGCAGATTAAAGGCACACCAACGCAGCAGTACCACACTCCCAGCCACGCACAGCACCAGCCCCGCCAGGTTCAGCCATTGGGCCGGGGTGGGGCGGGGGTCATCTTCCTGGCGGAGGAGTATCGCCAGCGCCGCCGGGGCAAGGCGCAGGCAGCTCCACACCAGCAGCGTCACCGCCACCACCAGCCGCGCCAGGGAACAGCTCTGCTCCAGCAGTTCCTTGCGCTCCAGCAGACTGCGCAGCTCCTTGTACTCCAGCACCGGGCCCAGCTTGCTTTCAATGTCGCCCATCAGGCTGGAGACATACTCCCCCTTCCGGACCCCTACAAAGAATTCGGAAAGCTTCATCTCCTGCTGCTCAAAGTCCCCCAGGTAGAGGAAAGCCTCCTCATAAACCGACTGGGACATCCGGCCTATCAGGCTTTTGTCCAGCAGGTAAATCCCGCAGATGGTATAGGTCTCTTCCCCTATTGCCAGCTCCGCACCCAGAATGTCGTCGGTGAAAAACAGCTGGGTGGCAAGCCGGTCACTGATGGCAATCTGTCCCTTCTCCCAGGGGAGGGAGCCGTACTTCATCGGCACTCCCGCCAGCTGCTGGCACAGCTCGGTGGTGTAAACCGTCTGCACCGGGTTCTTTTCAATGCTGGTTTGCCTGCGGACACAGGGGGCGGCATAGAGGCCGGTCTCCTCCCCCTGCCAGCTGAGCCACTGCTCCGCCGTCATCTCGGTGGTCTTGTCAAAGAAGAAGGAGGAGGGCAGCTTTCCCACAGCCTCTTTGACGACGGCGCCCTGTATCAGTAGAAGCACCAGGGTCAGCGCCAATACAATGTATTTTTTCATATCACACTCACCGTACCAATACTGTCATGCCCGGATAAACGGGCAGGGTGGTGGTCTCCACAATTTCATACGCGCCGATGACATCTTTAGAGGTAACGGCAACCTCCTTGCTGTTTTTGGCCTTGGTCTCCACCTCTACCTTTTCCACATAGTAGGCCTTGCCGAAGAGGGAATCCTTCTCCTTTACTGCTAGGACATATTCCTTGTCCGCGTCCTTTTTCACGCAGCTGGCGGGCAGCACGTTCTCAAAGTACCCGCTCATGGCACCGATGGTCACCTTGGCCTTTTTGCTTACCGGAGGACTCTCCATGTCCTTCATCACCGATTTGTAGTGCCATACCTTCCCGTTGGGGTCCATCTGCCGGGTGTGGTCCTCTGCCATTTTGGTGTCGGTCTCGGTGATTGCCACCCGCCGCACCTCGTCCCAGGACCGCTTGGAGTACTCCACGCTGACGGTGCTCAGCTTCTGGAAGCTCTCCCCTTCCTCCACCGAAAGGTCGAATTCGATGATGATATCGGAGCTGCCCCGGTGCATGGTGACGCAGTCCTCCCCCCGGAGGATTTCCTTTCCCTCCTCCACCAGCACGGCGTCCACCAGGCCCACTTCCTCTGCCCGGACAATCCCGTCGGCGGGATACCGCCGGTCCAGCTCGTCCAGCTCCACGGCGATCACCTCCTGCTGGGAGGCAAGCTCCTTCCTGGTCCGCTGGCGACCGTCCTCTGCCGTGAGGGACTGCTCCTCCAGGGCTGCGATGCTGTTTTCCGCCTTGACCAGGTCCATCTCAAAGTTCCGCTTGTAGTTTTGCCGCTGGACCATGGTGTAGCTGGAGGAAGGGTAGATGCCGTTGATGTTGCGTATCTGGTAGTTGAGCAGCTTGACCTGCTGCTTGAGCTCATCCAGCTTGCGGGCGTTGGCGATTTCCTCCGCCTCTGCCTGGGCGTCCAGCTCCTCCAGCTGGGTGGATATCTTCAACAGGCTGTCGGCGTAGTTCTGCCTCTGGACCCGGTAGTCGGAAACGTCGATGGCAAACAGCGGGGTTCCCTCGTCCACCTGCCTGCCGGTTTCCACCATTACCTCGGTCACCCGCCAGTTGTCGCGGGCTGTCACCTTGGAGGCGTCGCTGTAGCTGAACTCCCCCTCCAGGGTCTTGGTCTGGGAAATGGAGCCCTTTACCGCCTTGGCCGTGGTGACCACCGGCAGGGTGGCGTTATACACCGACTTGGAGATAAAGGTAAACAACAGCAGCAGCGCAAAAAACACCACCGTCAGGGACAATATAAATTTCTTTTTTGTCATAATCTCTTCCTCACTTCAACACCGAATAGCTGATTCCTTCCATCAGCTGGTCCTCAAAGAACACCAGCAGCAGCACCGCCGGTATCATGGAAAGCACCCCGCAGGCGAAGCCCAGGGCCATGCTCTGGGCATTCACCGAGAGCAGGAACACCGAAAGGGGCTGTTTAAAGGTATCCTGTATGAACACAATGGGCTGCTCCACCATGTTCCAGGCGTCCACAAAGGACAGCACCGTCAGGGTGACAATCCCCGACTTGCAGTTGGGGACCAGTATCCTCCACAGGGTGACAAAGCTGCCCGCCCCGTCCAGGTAGGCGGATTCCAGCAGGGAATCCGGCACCGCCTCCATAATCTGCCGCATCAGGAACACCCCGAAGGCGGAGAATATCCCAGGCAGAATCAGGGAATAGGAGGTGTTCAGCAGCCCCAGGGCCCGGACCACCATATAGGTGGGGGTCAGGGTCACCTGGTAGGGGAGCATCATCAGCACGATGATGCAGTAAAAGATGGCGTCCCTGCCGGGGAACTTGAACTTGGAGAATGCGTATCCCCCCAAGATGGAGATCACCAGCTGCCCAACCGTGATGGCTGCGCAGATGCCCAGGGATATCCAAAACCGCATCAGGTAGCTGGGCTGGCGGATAAACAGGTCCGCGTAGCCGTCCAGCTGGATGTGGTCGGACAGCAGGTGCATAGGGGTAAAGGCATCGCTGATGGTGATATCTCCAAAGTTCCGGACTACCTCCTCCCCTCCCATAAAGGAGCCGGAGAGGGTAAACAGAATGGGGAACAGCACGGTCAGGGCAATGACCGCCAGGAGGGTACAGAGGATCAGGTTTTTCCAGAAAGTGTTCCACCTTCTCCTCCATTTGCTCATGCTCATGACCGGGTACATTGCATTGGTACTCATAGCTGTACACTTCCTTTCCGGTGGCGGTGCAGGAACAGGGCCAGCACCACCAGGGCGATCACCAGGAACACATAGATAGAGGCTGTGGAAAGCCGCTGATAGTTCAGGTTCTGGAAATTGTTGTTCATAAAGTGTTGTAGCATATAGATGCTGGAATGGGGATAGGCCCCGCCCAGGGCATAGGCCTCCCGGAACACCTTAAAGGA
>Ga0073906_1002186_pt1 | contig 26701 bp, 16 predicted proteins | sample Inofromicrocosms_FD_65485 | JGI IMG/M metagenome (GOLD analysis project Ga0073906, IMG submission 65485) | Mouse cecum microbial communities from Vienna, Austria - Inoculum for glucosamine and mucus D2O microcosms | ecosystem: Host-associated > Mammals > Digestive system > Large intestine >...
ACGCCTTCGCGGCCATGGGGCAGAACTGGGGTTTCCCGACCTACAACTGGGAGCGCATGGCACGCGACGGCTATGCCTGGTGGTGCGCCCGCCTGAAGAAGATGGCCGAGTACTTCGACGCCTACCGCATCGACCACATCCTCGGGTTCTTCCGCATATGGGAGATCCCGGCTCATGCCGTGCACGGGCTGCTGGGCCACTTCAACCCCGCCCTGCCCTACTCGGCCGACGAACTGCGCGCGGCGGGCTTCGACACCTCGGGCGGGCGCTACGCCCGTCCCGAGACGTGGGACTGGGTGCTCGACACCCTCTTCGGCCCCTATGCCGGCGAGGTGCGCGCGACCTGTCTCTGCGACGGGCGCCTGCGCCCCGAATACGCCACGCAGCGGCAGATCGTGGCCCGCATAGCGGGCGACGACGAGCGCTCGACGCGCATCCGCGAGGGGCTGATGGCGCTGCTCGACGACGTGCTCTTCGTGGAGGATCCGCGCCGCGAGGGCCACTACCACCCCCGTATCGGCGCGCAGCATACGCTCGCTTACCGGGCCCTCGACGACGGGCTCAGGCGCGCCTTCGACCGCCTGCACGACGACTTCTTCTTCCGCCGCCACAACGACTTCTGGCGCGAGTCGGCGCTGCGCAAGCTCCCGGCCATCCTCTCGGCGTCGGGCATGCTGACCTGCGGCGAGGACCTGGGCATGATTCCCGACAGCGTGCCGGCGACGATGCACGAGCTGCGCATCCTATCGCTCGAGATCCAGCGCATGCCCAAGTCGCCCGACGAGACCTTCGCCTCTCCGGCCCGCTACCCCTATCTGTCGGTCTGCACCACCTCGACCCACGATATGAACCCGCTGCGCGCCTGGTGGCGCGAGGATCGGCCGCTCACGGAGCGCTTCTACGGGGAGGTGCTCGGCGAGCGGGGCGAGGCACCGGCCGACTGCACGCCCGAGCTCTGCCGCCGCATCGTGGAGATGCACCTCGCGTCGCCGGCCATGCTCGTCGTCCTGCCGTGGCAGGACTGGATGTCGACCGACGGGGCGCTGCGCCTCGCTGATCCCGAGCGCGAGCGGATCAACGTGCCGGCCATCCCCCGCTACTACTGGCGCTACCGCATGCACCTGACCGTCGAGCGGCTGCTCGGCGAGGAGGCCTTCAACGCGGCCATGCGCGCGGCCATCGCGGGCAGCGGACGGAGCTGATACCTGCTATTCTTATAATGAAAACGCCGGCACTCGCAGTGCCGGCGTTTTTCGTGGGTACGGTGTGCGTCACAGCCCGCCCTCGAGCCACTTCAGGAAGTCGTCCACGCGCGAGCGACTCACCACCATGTCGAAGTCGGGGCGCGGCCGCGCCGAGATGCGCAGGCGCGTGCCCTGGTGCTTGACGACGCTGGCGATGGCGGGCAGGGCCACGATGCGGATCGTGAGCGGCTCGGCCGCGTCGACCGCGTTGTGCTTGATGGCGTTCTCCACGAGCAGCTGCATCGAGCAGGGGACGACGTTGCGCTTGCGCGCCTCGGGGGCGACGAGCCACTCCACGCGGAAGCCGTCGACGAAGCGCACCTGCAGCAGCTCGACGTACTTCTCGACGAAGGCCAGCTCGCGCTCCATCGGCACGAGGGGCTCCTGCTCGTTCTGGAGCATGTAGCGGTAGATGCCCGCCAGCTTGTGGATGAAGTCGCTGGCCTGGGCCGTCCGCTCCTCGCACACCAGACAGTCGAGGATGTTGAGCGAGTTGATGAGGAAATGGGGGTTGACCTGCTGCTTGAGTTTCATGTAGAGGAACTGCGCCTGGTGGGTGCGCCCCCGCTCGGCCCGCAGCCCGGCGCGCGCCGTGAGGGCATAGTCGACGATGAAGACCGCCGAGTAGAGCGTCGCCTCGCTGACGAGCGCCACGAGCAGCAGCGGCGCGAACTCCTGCGTCGCGACGGGGCTCCCGCCGACATGGCGCTGCAACCCCACGGCCAAGGCGCCGACGAGCGACGACGAGAGCAGGAAGAGCAGCAGGCGGAGCGTCTTGAGCGCCACGCTCCGGTCGTCGCGCCGCATGCTGCGCACGTAGATGACATCGGCGCAGAGCAGGATGATGAGCGCCGGCGAGCTCGACCACAGGGCGTCGCGCATGGCGTAGATGCGCTCGAGCGAGCAGAAGGGGCCGCGCAGCAACTCCACGTAGGCCAGGCGGAGCGAGAAGATGGCCCCCACGGCCAGCAGCAGCAGCCCCACGCGGGGCGTGCGCACGCGCAGCGGCGCTCCGGCGCTCTCGCCCGGGCGGAAGAGCTTGACCAGCCCCACGACACCCCAGCCCAGCGCCTCGGTGGTCAGAAACGAGGAGCAGGCGTGGGCCAGCGGCTGCGAGGCCATGGCCCGCCCGAGCAGGGCCGCGGCGCCCGTCCCCAGCAGGTAGCCGAAGACGTTGACCACGATGATGCAGGCCGCCGTGAACTCGACGTTCAGCCCCCGGCGCAGGCAGAGGAGCACGATCATGAGGATCGAGAGCAGCGTCAGCGCCAGCTCGTCGTCGACCCCGCCGACGCGGCACAGAACGGCCACGGCCGCGTGGAGCACGGCGAACAGATGGATGATTTCGAAGGATCGGAGCGATCGCATGGGGCCGAAAGGTTTTATCCGGGGGTTTCAGTTTATAAAGGTAGTGTTTTTTTCGGAAACGTCAACCTCAGGCAGCGGCTCGTCGGAAAAAAACGACCGTTCATCCGCAAGAAAACGACCGTTCGTCGCCGCGCTTTGGCCGATTGAAACATTTTATTTAAATTTGTATAACCTAAAGACCACTGACCCGAATTATGAAAAAACCGAAATTGTCTTTCTGGCAGATCTGGAATCTGAGCTTCGGATTCCTCGGTGTGCAGATCGGCTACTCGTTGCAGAACTCCAATACGTCGAGTATTTTCGAGTCGCTCGGAGCCGACGTGAGCCACCTGAGCTACTTCTGGCTTGCAGCGCCCGTCGCCGGCATGATCATCCAGCCGCTCGTCGGCCTCTTCTCCGACGGCACGTGGACCCGCCTGGGGCGGCGCGTCCCCTACATTCTGGGCGGCGCCGTCGTCTCGACCGTCGCCCTGGCGCTGATGCCCAACAGCCCCACCCTGCTGACCTTCGCGCCGCTGGTCGTGGGGGCCCTCATCCTGCTCTTCATGGACCTCTCGTTCAACGTGACGATGCAGCCCTTCCGCGCTCTGGTGGCCGACATGCTCGACGACTCGCAGAAGACGCAGGGCTACGTGGTGCAGACCTTCCTCATCAATCTGGGGGCCGTGGTCGGCGCCGTGCTGCCGCTGCTGATGACCCTCTGCGGCGTCTCGGACGAGGCGCCGGCTGGGCAGGTGCCCGACCACATCGCCTACTCCTATTATATAGGAGGCGCGATCCTTCTTCTCACGGTGCTCGTCACCGCCTGCCGCGCGCGCGAATATCCGCCCGAGGAGTTCGCCCGCTACAATGCGATCGCCGAGCCGGCGGCCGAGCGTCCGGGATTCGCGGCGCTGCTGCGCAACGTGCCGCCCGCGATGCTGCGCCTGGGCGTCACGCAGTTCTTCTCGTGGGCCGCGCTCTTCCTCATGTGGACCTACCTGAAGCCCGCCATCACGGGCGTCGTCACCGACCATGCGACGGGCGAGCTGCTCTCGACGGGCGCCACGCAGACCTGGGTGGGGGTGCTCAACGGCATCTACCCCGTGCCGGCCTGCATCGCCGCCCTCTTTCTGGGCCGCGTGGCCGCGCGCTGGGGCAACCGTCCGGTCTATGTCGTCACGCTGCTGTGCGGCGCCGCAGGCTTCGCGGGGCTCTGGATGCTTCGCGACCAGTATGCGCTGATGGTGCCGATGATCGGCATCGGCATCGCCTGGGCCGGCATCCTGGCCATGCCCTACGCCATCCTCTCTCTCGCGGTCGAACCCCGCCACATGGGGGTATATATGGGCATCTTCAACTTCACGGTGGTCATCCCGCAGATCGTCATCGGCCTGACGGGCGGCGCCATCGTCACCCTCTGCTTCGCCGGCGACGCGCGGTCGATGCTGCTGCTGGCCGCTGTGTTCATGCTGCTGGCCGCTCTCTCGGCGGTGTGGACGGCCAAGTCGCCCGCCGCGAAGAGCGAGGCACAGTGAGCCCCGGGCTGCAAGTGCCTCCGCACGTAAATCGATACGAACCAAATTCATTCATAAACCAACCTCTCATTCCATGAAAAAAATCTTTCTCATGTGTGTGGGTATTCTGCTGACAAGCATGTTTACCCCCCCCCTCGCGGTAGCGCAACGCGCTGCCTATGAGGTAAGCGGTGTCGTCGTGGATCAGTCGGGGATGCCGCTGCTCGGCGTGACGGTCCTTGAGCGCGGCACGCTCAACGGCGTCTCGACGGGCATCGACGGCGACTACCGCCTCCGCGTGGCCGGTCCCGAGGCCGTGGTCGAGATCAGCTTCATCGGCTACAAGAGCGTCGCGCTGGTCGCCTCGTCGACCGAGCTGCGGCGCGTGGTCCTCGAGGAGGACGCCATCGGCATCGACGACGTGGTGGTGATCGGCTACGGCGCCGTGAAGAAGAACGACATGACCGGCTCGGTCATCGCCGTGAAGGCCGAGGAGATCAACCGCGGTGCCCTCACCTCGCCCCAGGAGCTGCTGCGCGGCAAGGTGCCGGGCGTGAACATCACCTCGGGCAACGGCGCTCCGGGTGCCGGTGCCGAGATCCGCATCCGCGGCGGCGCCTCGCTTTCGGCCAACAACAACCCGCTGATCGTCATCGACGGCGTGCCCGTGGCCAACGACGCGGGCCCCGGCATGTCCAATGGTCTGGCGATGGTCAACCCCAACGACATCGCCACCTTCACGGTGCTCAAGGACGCTTCGGCCACGGCCATCTACGGCTCGCGCGCCTCGAACGGCGTGATTCTCATCACCACCAAGAAGGGCATGGGCGGCAAGCCGCGCGTATCGTACAACGGCAGCGTGAGCGTCAAGCACAACTACAAGACGATGGAGATGATGGGTGCCGACGAGTTCAAGGAGTATATCCTGACCACCTATCCCGACCTTCAGGAGAAGGCCTCGGCCATCTTCGGCACCGCCTCGACCGACTGGCAGAAGGAGATCTACCGCGTGGGCGTGGCCACCGACCACAACGTCTCGGTCTACGGCTCGGGCCTGGAGGAGCGCCTCCCCTACCGCGTGTCGCTGGGCTACACCTACGACGGCGGTACGGTGAAGACCTCCGACAACCAGCGCGGGACGGTCGACGTCAGCCTCTCGCCCAAGTTCTTCAACGACCATCTTTCGGTCAACCTCAATGCCAAGGGTATCTACAACAAGGGCAACTACGCCGACGGCGGAGCCATCGCCGCGGCCGTGAACTTCGACCCGACGCAGGATCCCTACGTCCGCACGCCGGAGGGCGGGATCGACCACTCGGTCAACAACGGCTATTTCAACTGGAACACCAACCTGGCGGACATCAACCCCCTCTCGCTGCTCTACGACCGCTGGGACCGCAACGACTCCTACCGCGCGCTGGGCAACCTCCAGCTCGACTACAAGGTCCACGGGCTGGAGGAGCTGAGCTTCAACCTCAATCTCGGTCTGGACATCACCACCACGTCGGGCAACAAGGGCAACCTGCCCGGCTCGATCGACGCCAACCGCGATACGGGCGACAGCAACGCCTACCAGGGCCGCGGTCGCTACCAGCGCTACGACAACCTGCACCGCAACCAGCTGCTGGAGTTCTATGGCAACTACGCCAAGGAGTTCGGCATCCACTCGCTCAACGTGATGGCGGGCTACTCCTGGTCGAAGAACTACTCGGCCACCGACACCGACTACTTCGGCCGCACGGCGGAGAGCGATAAGTTCCTGATCAACCACCTGCACAGCGCCGCACGCAGCGCGCTCGTCTCGTTCTACGGCCGCGTCAACTACTCGATCGACTCGCGCTATCTGTTCACCGCCTCGATGCGTGCCGACGGCTCGTCGCGCTTCGTGGGCTCCAACCGCTGGGGTTACTTCCCCTCGGCCGCCTTCGCATGGAACATCGCGCAGGAGAACTTCCTCAAGGAGTCGCGCACCGTATCGCAGCTCAAGCTGCGTCTGACGTGGGGCGTCACGGGCCAGCAGGAGTTCGACAACAACTACGCCGCCATCCAGTACGCCGAGATCTCCAAGGAGCCGACCAACCAATATCCGCTGGGTCCCGACGAGTTCTACTACCCGCTCAAGCCCTCGGCCTACAACGACAAGCTGAAGTGGGAGGAGACGACGACCTACAACGCCGGTGTCGACTTCGGATTCTTCGGCGGCCGCATCAACGGTTCGGTCGACGCCTACTACCGCGACACGAAGGACCTGCTCTCCTACGTCTCGGTGCCCCTGGGCGGCAACTTCTCCAACTACATCTGGCAGAACATCGGTTCGATGGAGAACAAGGGCGTCGAGGTGGCGCTGAACCTGATCCCCGTGCAGACGCGCGACTGGAACCTCTCGATCGGCCTGAACGGCACTTTCCAGAAGACCGAGATCAAGACGCTCCCCTCGGAGAGCATCGACATCGGCGGTGCGGGCGGCGGTACGGGCAACACCGTGCAGCGCCACATGGTCGGCTACTCGCCCTACACCTTCTACCTCTGGCAGCAGGTCTACGACGCCGACGGCAAGGCCATCGAGAACGCCCTGGTGGACCGCGACGGCGACGGCAAGATCTCCGGTGCCGACCGCTACATGACCAACAAGAGCCCCAACCCCGACTTCTTCTACGGCGTCAACCTCAAGCTGAGCTACAAGAACTGGGACTTCGGCTTCAACGGCCACGGCGCCGTGGGCAACTACATGTTCAACGACGTCATGCGCCGCTCGATCACCAACAACTACAACGACCTGATCGGCAAGGGCTTCCTCAACAACACGCAGCCCATCGCCCGCCGCTACGGCTTCAACAAGCCCGCCACGACGGAGCAGTGTCTGTCGGACCTCTACCTGGAGAACGCCTCCTATTTCCGCATGGATGACATCAACCTGGGCTACACCTTCCGCAAGGTCGGGGCGAGCAAGGTGGACATCCGCCTGGCGGCCGGCGTGCAGAACGTTTTCGTCATAACGGATTACAGCGGGCTCGATCCCGAGTCGTCGGTCGCCGGAGGCATCGACACGAGCGTCTATCCCCGTCCGCGCATCTACAGCCTGCGCGTAGGCATCAACTTCTAATCGAACAACGAACAATATGAAAAAGAGCATAGTAATAGCAGCATTGGCAGCCCTCTCGCTCTCGTCCTGCCTCGGCGACCTGGATCAGTATCCGCTCTCCGACACGACGGTCAGCGGCAGCGACATCTACGCGGACCCGCTCTATCGCAAAGGGATGCTGTCGAAAATATACGGTAGTTTCACGCTGGTGGGCCTCTCGGGTTCGGGCTCGGCCGATATCTCGGTGAGCGATGCCGGCGCCTCGGAGTTCCTGCGCGCCTGGTGGTCCGTGCAGACCCTCTCGACCGACGAGGCGAAGATCGTGTGGGGCGACGGCTGGGTCAACGAGGTGAAGTACAACGCCTGGACCGACACCAAGAACGACGCCATCTACGCCACCTACACGCGCGCCATGATGATGATCTCGTCGGCCAACGACTTCCTGCGCAACACCGACGACGCGGACGCGGAGGTAGCGCGCGAGCGCGCCGAGGTGCGCTTCCTGCGCTCGTATGCCTACTGGATCCTGCTCGACTGCTTCGGCACCCCGCCCTTTGTCGACGAGACCGCGCCCGTGGGCGACTACAAGCCCATGCAGACCGATCCTGTCACCCTCTTCGGGTGGATCGAGAGCGAGCTCAAGGCCCTGACGGCCGACGACTCGGCGCTCTCCGCCGCCGGCACGCGCATCTATCCGCGCGTGGACAAGGGCGCCGCCTACGGCCTGCTGGCCCGCCTCTACCTGAACCACCGCGCCTACCTCGGGCAGGAGAACGCCGCCTACTGGGAGGGCGCCAAGCGCGCCGCCGAAGCGGTCATAGCGGCCTATCCGCTGGCCGGCAGCTATGCGAACCTGTTCCGCGGCGACAACGGCGAGAACCCCGACGCGCTGCGCGAGATCGTCTACGCCGCCTGCTACGACGCCGACAAGACGCAGTCCTACGGCGGTCCTACCTTCTTCATCGCGGCCAGCCAGGGCGACGACAAGTACCTCGGCACGACCGAGGGGTGGAACGGTCTGGTGATCTCCCACGACTTCGTGAAGGGCTACTTCGGTGCCGAGGCCGACAAGGCCGAGACGGGCCGCGACCACGCCTTCGCCGACCGCCGTGCGCTGGTGACGCTGCGCAACTCGTCGGACAAGGAGATGAACGCCACGGCCTTCGACCGCGGCTGGCACCTCTCGAAGTACAACAACCACCCCTCGACGGGCGAGCTCGCGGTGCTGCCGACCTACGCCTCGATCGACTTCCCGCTGATGCGCTCGGGCGAGATGTACCTGGCCTATGCCGAGGCCGACGCCCGTCTGAAGGGCGGCGCGACGACCGATGCCGTGGCCGTGGGCTACTATAACGCGATCCGCGCACGCGCCGGCCGCAACGCAGACGAGGACGGCTCGATCACGCTCGCCGAGATCTTCGACGAGACCACGCGCGAGCTCTGCTTCGAGGGGCAGCGCCGCACCATCCTCATCCGCTACACCGACAACCGCGGCGAGTCCTACTTCACCTCGGCCGACTTCCTGTGGCCCTACAAGGGCGGCGTGGCCACCGGCCAGGCGCTCTCGTCGCACCTCAAGCTCTTCCCCATTCCTTCGGACGACCTCCAGGCCAACGACAATCTGGAGCAGAACGACGGGTATGCCAAATAGCAGTGTCGAATCATTAAAAAAACACATCGAATCATGAAATTCATGCGATATATCTGCATCGCCGTCCTCTCGCTGCTGGCCCTCGCGTGCCAGCAGGTCGAGAAGACCGTCGCCCTGCCCGCCGACCGGGTCGTGGCGCCGGTGATGAACCCCCACGCCGACATCGTAGTCGTCGAGGAGGAGCTCTCCAACGAGGTCACCTTCACGTGGAGCGCCGCCGACTACGGCTACCCCGCCCCGGTGGCCTACGCCGTCTACTGCACCTACGGCGATGCGGTCTACCAGCTGGGCGAGGCCTACGCCACCCACTACACCACCACCAAGGAGACGCTCAACAACACGCTCGTCGCCCAGACGGGCCTCCAGCTCCCGGCCGACGAGACCTCCCAGATCGGCATCTACGTCGTGGCCTCCATCTCGGACAACAAGGCCGAATACGACAAGCGATCGAACGTCGTTGCGCTCAACATCACCACCATGGAGTCGACCGCGGCCTCGTGGATGCGCCGCCGGGTCTACGTGCCGGGCGCACACCAGGGCTGGAACCCCGCCACGGCTCCCGTGCTGTGGGAGACGGGCGAAAACAGCGACGTCTACGCCGGTCCCGTACTGCTGGCCACGGCTACGGACGCCGAAGACTGCGAATTCAAGTTCACCACGGCTCCCGACTGGGGCGCCGGCGCCAACCTGGGCACCGACCTCGACGCGCTGGTCAACGACGGCGGTTCGGGCAACCTCAAGACCCCGGCGGGCCTCTACTGGGTGGAGGTGACCCTCACGCCCGACCACTCGACCGGCCGCGCCACGCTCACCCCCATCGATTGCATCGGCGTGATCGGCACGGCCATCGGCGGCTGGGGCGATGCGGACGACGTGGTGATGACGCTGGCCGGCATGCCCGAGGAAGGCGATGCCGACTACGAGGCCAAGTTCAACGCCGCCGTCAACGCCCAGATATGGGAGGGTGTGTGCGAGAACACGCTGGCCGACGAATTCAAGTTCCGCCTCAACCACGCCTGGGTCTACAGCTGGGGCCTCGACGCCTCGGGCTCGCTCGAACACCTGAGCTCGAACAACGGCGCCAACATCGTCAGCCCCTACTCGGGCCGCGTGCGCTTCGCGATCGACTTCCACGGCGACATCGACGCGCTGGGCAACGACCCCTCCAACCCGTCGCCCGTATCGGCCGTCGTCGAGCAGCTCTGATCCGCAATCGGGGAGGGCGCACCCGCTCGGGCGCCGCGCCCTCCCCTTTCTAACCTCAAACACGCACAGACATGAAACTGTTGAAATACATCTTTTCGGCCGCCGTCGTACTGCTGGCGGCCTGCAACCACGACCCGGACGAGATCGTGGTGCCCGATACGGATTTCGCCATCGCCAGCCACGGCGACGTGACGGTCAGCGAGGCCACCGCGGGCGAGCAATTCACGCTCGTATGGTCGGCGGCACGCTTCGGAGCGGCCATGGAGGTGAACTACACCGTGTCGGCCGAGGCACGCCGCGGCGGCGAGGTCGAGCTGGCCTCGACCGGTGAGCGCTCCTGCTCGTGGACCGTCGCCGAGCTGCTCCGCGCGCTCGACTACGACCGCAACGGCGACTTCCGCATCGCCTTCAAAGTGACGGCCACGGCTGCCGACGGCCGCACGAAAGAGGCCACGACCGAGGTCGGCGTCTCCTACTCGAAGGTCTCCTATCTCTGGATGCCGGGCAGCTACGCGGCCCAAGGAGCTGCGCCCTCGCGTCTGTTGCAGTTCCCCGACCAGCCCGGCAAGGACGAGTTCCACTCCTACAACGGCGCCTACAAGGGCTTCATCCAGGCCGTGCACGATAGCGACACCTTCACCCTCGCGACGGCCGCTCCCGGCACGGAGGGCGCCACGGTCTACGGCGCCGGCGCCGAGGCGGGCACGCTGGCCGAGAACGGCGCGGCGATCGAGCTGGAGAAGGGTCTCTACTTCGTCGAGGCCGACCTCGACGCGCTGACGCTGCTGCTCGTGCCCATCCATACCGTATCGCTGGTCGGCGACGCCTTCGAGATCGGCTGGAGCGACACGGCCACGGGCACCGAAATGACCTACAACGGGCAGACGGGCTGCTACGAGGTGACGCTGGCGAATGTCGCCGTGGAGAAGAGCTATGCCGTCATGTTCAACCACCAGTGGCAGGTCGACGTGCCGGGCACGGACCAGAAGCGCAACATCCAGATGTGCGGCGACAAGAACGCCCTGCAGCTGGGTAACTTCAACCCCAACCTCACGACCGGACGCGGCGGCGAGGTGAAGTTCTCGCTCGACCTCTACGACTGGAACTATTCGATCGTCGAGAGCGATCCGTCGGTGAAGGAGGTGCACGTGACGGGCGACTTTGGCGACGTCGCGTGGACCCACGCCCTGGCCCCCGTGCTGGAGGGCAACCCCGACAACGACACCCACTGGGGCTATGTCTCGATGTTTGGCCTCACCTATGGTTTCAAGTTCACCTACGAGACGCCCGAGGGCGTGCAGTGGGTCGGCGGTACGGTCGCCGGGAGCGACGGGCTCTACGGTGCGACGCTGGGCGGCGACGACAACCTCGTGCTGCCCGAGGGCCTCTACCGTGTGGACGTGAACATGGCCGATCGGACGGCCTCGTTCCTCCCGCTCGCATCGGTCGGTCTGGTCGGCGCCTTCAACGGCTGGGACGTCAAGGCGTGCGCTCCGCTGGAGCGTACGGCGGAGGGCACCTACGAGGCCGATCTGACGCTCGACGGCGAGTTCAAGGTGATCTTCGACGGCGCCGTGACCGAGTGGAAGTATAACCTGGGCGGCGACGCCGCGCGCCTGGTCCACGACGGCGGCAACCTCAAGGCCGAGGCGGGCGAATACCACGTCGTGCTCGACCTCACGCACACCCCCTCGCTGACGCTCACGCGCAAATAGACAGCGATGTTTTGGCCGGCGGGCACTGACCCGCCCGCCGGCCCCTAATGAATACCCCGACCATGAAACACAACCTCTTTTTCCGAATCCTGCTCGCTGCGGCGAGCCTCATGCTGGCCGCCTGCGGCAGCGGGGGCGCGGACGACTCCCCCGCCCTGCTGAAGGTTGAGCCGACGACGCTCGAATGCGGCCCCGAGGCCTCCGACCTCCAGATCGCCGTCACTGCCTCGGGTGCGTGGACCATGACCCCGGCCGAAGGCGCCGAGGCGTGGTGCCGCGCCGACCGCACGGAGGGCAGCGGCGACAGCCGCATCGCGCTGCGGGTCGACGCCAACGCGGGCGAGGTGCGCAGCGCCCTGCTGACGTTCCGCTCCGCCGGGTGCCCGCCCGTGGGCGTGACGGTGACGCAGGGACGCCGCGAGGCGACCTTCGCCGAGGTGGCGGCCGAGCCCGACGCGTGGGACGGCGTGCGGCGCGGCGGGATCACCTACCAGCTGCTCCTCTACTCGTTCGCCGACGGCAACGGTGACCGCATCGGCGACCTGACGGGCCTGCGGCAGCGGCTCGACTACATCGAGGCGCTGGGCGCCTCGGCCGTGTGGCTCTCGCCGATCCATCCGGCCGACTCGTACCACGGCTACGACGTGACCGACTACGACGCGGTGAACCCCGACTACGGCACCACGGAGGAGTTCGAGGCCTTCGTGGCGGAGGCGCACGCCCGCGGCATCCGCGTCTACCTCGACTATGTGGTCAACCACACGGGCAAGGGCCACCCCTGGTTCGCCGGGGCGCTGGCCTCGGAGACGAGCCCCTACCGCGACTGGTATCTCCTCTCGACCGACCCCGAGACCGACCTGCGCGAGGGCCGCTTCGCCATGCTCACCTCGGGCTACGACGCCTCGAAGTGGCGCAACGCCCCCGTGACGTCGGGCGATGCCGAGGCGCGGCGCTACCGCTTCGCGCTCGACTGGTCCGACGCCTCGGCGCCGGTGCTGACCGTGGAGCCCACCGACGACGAGCTGCTGGAGGGCGACGACACTGCGGTCGACCGCTTCCTCTACTTCGGCACGCCGGCGCGCAACGTGCGCTTCGCCGCGCTGGGCGACGAGCGCTATGAGCTGGTGGTCGACTACCTCTCTCCGTGGGGACTGCTCGTGCGCACGTCGGACGATCCCTCGTGGCCCGCGGGCACCAAATACGGCGCGCCGAACGCTCAGGCGAAGCTCACGCCCGGCCAGCCCTTCACGCTCCGACGCGACGGCGCGGACGTGCTCTTCGACCATATGAAGACGTGGCGCTTCTACTCCGAGTTCTCGTCCGACTACATGCCCGACCTGAACTACGGCGCCGTGGGCTCGTTCCGCGAGTCGGCGCCCTACCGGGCGATCGTCGCGTCGGCCGGGCGGTGGATCGACCGCGGCGTCGACGGCCTGCGGCTCGATGCGGCCAAGCATATCTACTCCGACGAGCAGGGCGCCGAAAACCCCGCCTTCTGGGCCGGCTTCTACGACGACGTGAACGCCCGCTACCGCGAGACCCACGCCGACGACATCTACATGGTCGGCGAGGTGCTCAGCGACGCGCAGCACGCCGCCCCGCTCTACCGGGGGCTGCCGGCGCTCTTCGAATTTTCGTTCTGGTGGACGCTCCGCGACCGGCTCAACAGCGGCCGCGGCAGCGACTTCTGCGCGACCGTCGGCTCCTTCCGCACGCTCTACGAGGGCTACCGCAGCGGCGCAGTCGCCGCCACGAAGCTCTCCAACCACGACGAGACGCGCGCGGCCACCGATCTGGGCGGCGACGCGGGGCGCATGCGTCTGGCCGCGGCCGTGCTGCTCACGGCGTCGGGCGAGCCCTACGTCTACCAGGGCGAGGAGCTGGGATACACGGGGCGCCAGAGCGGTGGCGACGAATACGTGCGCGCCCCGATGATGTGGGACGCCGCGGGAGCCAGCCTGGCCGACGGGGCGCTCTCGGGCAAGGTCGACCGCGACCTGCTCACGGCGGCGCGCTCGGTCGAGCGGCAGGCCGCGGACGACGCCTCGCTGCTCTCGCTCTACCGCACGTTCGCCCGGCTGCGCAACACCTATCCGGCGCTCGCGCGCGGCACGATGACGCCGCACGGAGTCTACAACGCCGACAATGCGGAGTACGCATCCATCGCCGCCTGGTACCGCGAGGCCGAGGGCGAACGGATGCTCGTGCTGCACAACTTCGCCCCGACGACCCGGCAGCTGCGCCTCACGGACGCCGTGGAGCGCGCCGTGGGGGTGCAGGGCTCGGTCCGGCGGGGCGTGGGGGCCGACGCCGCGCTGCTGGAGATGGGCCCCTGCTCGTCGGTCGTATTCCTGCTCGAAAGATAAAGCCATGAAAAGACTATTCGCACTGGCCGGTCTGCTGCTGGCCCTCGCCGCCTGCCGGGACGACAGACAGGCCGACGCCCACCCCGACTGGAGCTACGGGGCCGTGGTCTACGAAATGAACGTGCGCCAGTATACGCCCGAGGGGAGCTTCGCGGCGGCGGCCCGCGAGCTGCCGCGCCTCGAGCGGCTGGGGGTCGACGTCGTGTGGCTCATGCCCGTCTACCCCATCGGCGTCGAGGAGCGCAAGGGGACGTTGGGCTCCTACTATGCCATATCGGACTATCGGGCCGTGAACCCCGAGTTCGGCACGATGGCCGACTTCGAGGCCTTCCTCGCTGAGGCCCATGCGCTGGGGCTGCGCGTTGTCCTCGACTGGGTGGCCAACCACACCTCGCCCGACGCCCGCTGGATCGGCGAGCACCCCGAGTGGTACGTGCGCGACTCGCTGGGCCGCACCGTCGCGCAGTACGACTGGACCGACATCGCCAAGCTCGACTACGCCGACCGCGACATGCGCCGGGCGATGGAGGAGGCCATGCGCTTCTGGCTCGCGAAGGGCGTCGACGGCTTCCGCTGCGACATGGCCTGCGAGGTCCCCGTCGACTTCTGGCGCGAGACGCTGCCAGCGCTGCGCCGCGACTGGCCCGGGATCTACCTGCTGGCCGAGGGCGAGGACGCGGCGCTGCACCGGGAGGCGTTCGACGCCTCCTACGCCTGGGAGCTCCACCACCTGATGAACGACATCGCGCAGGGCCGCAAGGGCGTCGACGACCTGAAGGCCTACGTCGCCCGCGACGCTGAAACGATGCCCCGGGAGGCCTTCCGCTTGATGTTCACCTCCAACCACGACGAGAACTCGTGGGCCGGTACGGAGTTCGAGCGCATGGGCGACGCCGCGCGGACGATGGCGCTGCTCACCTTCACGCTGCCCAACGGCCAGCCGCTGATCTACACCGGCCAGGAGATGGGCCTCGACCACCGCTTCGCCTTCTTCGAGAAAGACCCCGTGGCGGCGTGGGTGGAGAACGACTTCACCGAATACTACCGCAGCCTCGCGCGCCTGCGCCACGCCAACCGGGCGCTCGACGCCGGGGAGCGCGGCGGGCCGATCGCCTACCCCGCCGCCGACCTGCCCGAGGGGGTGCTGCTCTTCAGCCGCACGCGCGGCGGAAACGAGGTGCTGGTGGCCGTGAACCTCTCGGCCGCGGAGCGCACCTTCGCGCTGCCGACCGCGGCGCCCCGCCGCGAGTATTTCACGGGCGAGGAGTATGCCGCTGGGGCGCAGCTGCGCCTGCCCGCGTGGGGGCGCGCAGTCTTCTGCGTGCAATAGGCGTATGATTATCCGATCGAATCGCTAACTTTACACCCAAAACATCTACCGATTTGAAACGCTTTCTCATGACTCTGTTGACTGCCGGAGCCGCCGCCTGCACGGCTCCGCAACCGGCCTTCGACGCCGACGCCGTGGCGGATGCCGCGGGCGAGGTGGCGCACGTCGAACCCCCGTCGTGGTGGACGGGGATGCGCACGCCCCTCCAGCTGATGATCCACGGCGAGCGCATCGCCGACTGCTCGCTCCGCATCGAGGGCGGCCGCGGCGTGCGTGTCGCAGCGCTGCACAAGGCCGACAGCCCCGACTACCTCTTCGCCGACGTCTCGATCGACGCCGACGCCGCACCGGGCGACTACTGGCTCGTATTCAGCGACTCTACGCGCACGTTCAAGCACCCCTACCGCATCGACGCGCGCCGCGAGGGGTCGCGCGAGCGGCAGAGCTTCACCACGGCCGATGTCGTCTATCTGCTTATGCCCGACCGCTTCGCCGACGGCGACCCCTCGATCGACTCGACCGACTCGACGCGCGAGAAGGCCGACCGCAAGGCCCTCTTCGGGCGGCACGGCGGCGACATCCAGGGGATGATCGACCACCTCGACTACATCGCCGACCTGGGCGCCACGGCCGTGTGGCCCACGCCCCTGCTGCTCGACGACCAGCCGGAGGGGTCGTACCACGGCTACGCCTGCGCCGACTACTACCGCATCGACCCGCGCTTCGGCACCAACGAGCTCTACCGCACGTTCGTCGACGAGGCCCACGGGCGGGGCCTGAAGGTCATCATGGACGTGGTGACCAACCACTGCGGCACGGCCCACTGGTGGATGGAGAACCCGCCGTTCGAAGACTGGATCCACCGCTTCCCCGAGTACACGGGCACCAACGTCTGCTTCTCGACCAACATGGATCCCAACGCCTCGCAGTACGACCTCGACCTGCAGGAGAGCGGCTGGTTCGTGCCCGAGATGCCCGACATGAACCTCGACAACCCCTACGTGCTGCAATACTTCAAGCAGTGGGCCGTGTGGTGGATCGAGTATGCTGGGCTCGACGGACTGCGCGTGGACACCTACCCCTACAACGAGAAGCTGCCCATGAGCGCGTGGTGCGCCGCCGTGCGCGAGGAGTATCCGCGCCTCAACATCGTGGGCGAGTGCTGGACCTCGTCGGTGCCGCAGCTGGCCTACTGGCAGGGCGGCAACCCCAACCGCGACGGCTTCGACTCGCACCTGCCCGCGATCATGGACTTCCCGCTGCAGGAGGCCATCTGCCGCGCCGTGCCCACCGACTCGCTCCGCTGGGGCGAGGGCATGACGCGCATCTACGACTGTCTGTCGCACGACTTCGTCTACCACGATCTGAGCAACATGCTCATCTTCGCCGGCAACCACGATACGGAGCGCATCGGCGACGTAGTGCGGAAGAACCCCGATCGCATGAAGATCGTCATGGCGATGATAGCCACGCTGCGCGGTATTCCGCAGCTGTTCGCCGGCGACGAGATGATGTTCACCTCGGCCGATCTCTCGCAGGGCCACGGGGGCCTGCGCGTCGACTTCCCGGGCGGCTGGGCCGGCGATGCGGTAGACCTGTTCGATGCGGCGCAGCGCACCGGCACGGCGCGCGAGCTGCACGACTACACGCAGCGGCTGCTGCAATGGCGCAAGACCAAGCCGGTGATCCACAACGGCCGCACGATGCACTTCCTCTCGCGCGACAACACCTACGCCTACTTCCGCTACGACGACACGGACGCCGTGTTCGTGTTCATCAACAACTCGCGCGGCCGCCGGCAGGTGCCCTGGTCGCACTACGCCGAGATCGCCTCCACGCTCCGCGAGGGGCGCGACGTCGTGACGGGCGAGGCGGCGACGATCGACGACGGGACCGTCGTAGGCCCGCGGCAGGCACTGATCGTGGAATTCAAACGATAGAAAAACGCATATGAACAGACTTCTGATTGCACTTTCGCTCCTCTGCACCGCGTGTGCGGGGGCCGGGAGCACGGCTCCCGAGATCACGGGCCCGACGGAGACGCTCGGCTCGCCCGACGGGGGCCTCACGCTCCGCTTCGCCATGGCCGAGGGGGGCGTACCCACCTGGGCGCTCGACCTGGACGGGCGGGCCGTCATTCTGCCCAGCCGCCTGGGGCTGGAGCTGCGCGGCGAGGCGCCGCGGCAGACCTTCGGCACCGAGATCGCGGCGGGCGGCGACTGCCCCGCCGAGTCGCTGCGCGACGGCTTCGAGCTGGCGGGTGTCGTGCGCGACAGCTTCGACGAGACCTGGCGCCCGGTGTGGGGCGAGGAGGAGGAGATCCGCAACCGCTACAACGAGATGGCCGTGACGCTGCGGCAGCCGTCGAGCGGCCGCGAGATGGTCGTCCGCTTCCGCCTCTACGACGAGGGCGTCGGCTTCCGCTACGAGTTCCCGCAGCAGCCGTCGCTCCACTACTTCACCATCAAGGAGGAGTGCACCGAGTTCGCCATGACGGGCGACCACACGGCATGGTGGATCCCCGGCGACTACGACACGCAGGAGTACGACTACACCCGCTCGCGCCTGTCGGAGATCCGCTCGCTGATGGACGGCGCCATCACCCCCAACTCGTCGCAGACCCCCTTCTCGCCCACGGGCGTGCAGACGGCCCTGCAGATGAAGACCGACGAGGGTATCTACATCAACATCCACGAGGCGGCGCTGGTCGACTATTCGTGCATGCACCTCGACCTGGACGACCGCCGCATGGTCTTCACCTCGCACCTCACGCCCGACGCGCAGGGATGGAAAGGCTACCTCCAGACCCCCTGCCACACGCCGTGGCGCACGGTGATCGCCGTGGACGACGCCCGCGAGGTGCTCTCTTCGCGCCTGATCCTCAATCTCAACGAGCCCTGCGCCTACGACGATACGTCGTGGATCCGTCCGGTGAAGTATATGGGCGTATGGTGGGAGATGATCACGGGCATGAGCGACTGGGCCTACACCTCCGAGCACCCCTCGGTGCAGCTCGGGCGCACCGACTATGCGGCCAGCCGCCCCAGCGGGCGCCACGCGGCCAACAACGACAACGTGAAGCGCTACATCGACTTCGCGGCCGACCACGGCTTCGACCAGCTGCTCGTCGAGGGGTGGAACATAGGCTGGGAGGACTGGTTCGGCAAGACCAAGGACTATGTCTTCGACTTCGTGACCCCCTATCCCGATTTCGACATCGAGGCGCTCAACGACTACGCCCATAAGCGGGGCATCCGGCTGATGATGCACCACGAAACCTCGTCGTCGGTGCGCAACTACGAGCGCCACATGGAGGCGGCCTACGACCTGATGGACCGCTACGGCTACAACGCCGTCAAGTCGGGCTACGTGGGCGACATCATCCCCCGCGGCGAGCACCACTACGGCCAGTGGATGAACGACCACTACCTCCACGCCGTCAAGCGCGCGGCCGACCACCGCATCATGGTCAACGCCCACGAGGCGGTGCGCCCGACGGGTCTGTGCCGCACCTACCCCAACCTGGTGGGCAACGAGTCGGCGCGCGGCACCGAGTACCAGGCCTTCGGCGGCTCGAAGCCCGGCCATGTCTGCACGCTCCCTTTCACGCGCCTGCAGGGCGGTCCGATGGACTACACGCCCGGCATCTTCGTGATGGACGTCGAGAAGCTCAATCCGGGCAATAAGTCGCACGTCAACGCCACGATCGCCAACCAGCTGGCGTTGTACGTCACCCTCTACTCGCCCCTGCAGATGGCCGCCGACCTGCCCGAGCACTACATGCTCCACCCCGACGCCTTCCGCTTCATCGAGGAGGTGGCCGTCGACTGGGCCGAGAGCCGCTACCTGCTGGCCGAGCCGGGCGACTATGTGGTCGTGGCGCGCCGTGCCAAGGGGGACGGACGCTGGTTCGTGGGCGGCGTGGCCGGTGACGAGCCCTACACGGCCCGCTTCCGCACCGACTTCCTCTCTCCGGGCAAGCGCTACGAGGCGACGATCTATGCCGACGCGCCCGACGCCGACTGCATGACCCGAGCCGAGGCCTACGAGATCTCGACGCGCCAGGTCGACGCCGGGAGCGAGCTGGAGATACGCATGGCCCGCGGCGGCGGCTTCGCCATCGCGCTGCGCGAGCTCTGACCCCAGCGGCCGGCAGGCCCGGCGGGGAGCGTCCCATGCGGGGCGCTCCCCGCTTTTTTGCGCCCGGGCGACGATTTCGGGCCGGCGGAGCCGGTTTTTCCGCCGAATGTGCTACCTTTGCATCTATATAAATCCTATTTCGGCTATGGAAGACAAACGTTTGGAAGCGACGGCACGGCTGCTGGAGGTGATGGACACGCTGCGGCGCGAGTGCCCGTGGGACCGCGAGCAGACCTTCGAGTCGCTGCGCAACAATACGATCGAGGAGACCTACGAGCTGGTCGACGCCATCACCGACGGCAACATGGAGGGGATCAAGGAGGAGCTGGGCGACCTGCTGCTGCATGTGGTCTTCTACTCGAAGCTGGGCGAGGAGCAGCAGGCGTTCGACTTCGGAGAGGTGGCCGACGCATTGTGCGACAAGCTCATCTACCGTCACCCCCACGTCTACGGCGACATCCACGCCAACACGCCCGACCAGGTCAGGGAGAACTGGGAGGCGCTCAAGCTGCGCAAGAAGAACCGCAAGAGCGGCACGCTGGGCGGCGTGCCCCGCTCGCTGCCGGCGATGGTCAAGGCCTACCGCATGGGCGAGAAAGCCGCCTCGACGGGCTTCGACTGGCAGAAGAGGGAGGATGTGTGGGAGAAGGTCCGGGAGGAGATCGGCGAGGTGGAGCGCGAGATGCGCACCGGTTCGGCCGACGACCTCGAGCAGGAGTTCGGCGATCTGTTCTTCTCGCTCATCAACGCCTGCCGCCTCTACGGCGTCGACCCCGAGTCGGCGCTGGCGCGCACCAACAAGAAGTTCATGCGCCGCTTCAACTACATGGAGGAGCGTGCCGCAGCCCAGGGGCATACGCTGCACGAGCTCGCGCTCGACCGCATGGAGGAGCTGTGGCAGGAGGCTAAGGGGGAGGAGCAGCGATGAACCGCATCGTGCGTCTTACCGCCCTGCTGCTGACCGTCGCGGCGCTGGCGGCATGCGGCGAAGCATCCGTTCCCGCGACGGAGGAGCCGCTGCCCGCCGATACGATCGTGGCGTGCGACGGGCTGCCGCTGGCCGGAGGCGCCGACCTCGACAGCCTGTTGCGCCGGCCGGGCGGCCACCGCATCGAGACGGTGCGCGGCAGCGGGCGCACGCATTACGACGTGGAAACCAAAGAACGATTATAGCTATGGCATTGATAAGAAAAGTGCGCGGGCACGAGCCCTCGGTGGGCGAAAACACCTTTCTGGCCGAGACGGCCGTGCTGCTGGGCGACGTGACCGTCGGCCGCGACTGCTCCATATGGTACAACGCCGTGCTGCGCGGCGATGTGAACAAGATCGTGATCGGCGACCGCACCAACATCCAGGACGGCGCGGTGCTGCACACGCTCTACGACGGCTCGAAGCACCCGTCGCAGACGATTATCGGCAACGACGTGTCGGTGGGCCATAACGCCGTCATCCACGGCGCGCGCATCGGCGATAACTGCCTCATCGGCATGAACTCCACGGTGCTCGACAACGCCGTGGTCCCCTCGGGCTGCATCATCGCCGCCGGAGCGCTCGTTCTCTCCAATGCGCAGTTGGAGCCCGACTCGCTCTATGCGGGGGTCCCGGCGCGCAAGATCCGCGAGGTGACCGCCGAGCAGCGCGAGGAGATCGTCCGCCGCACGGCCCGCGACTACATGCTCTACGCTTCGTGGTACATGAAGGAGGAGTAGGCGCATGAGACTGCGTGCGAAATACTCCGATGCCGTGCTCAACCTGCTGGTCGCCGTGGCGGTCTCGCTGGTGGTGAACTTCTCCTACCTGTTGCTGCTGCTGGTCGAGCGCAACGACTCGCCGCCCCGCTCCGAGAGCGGGCAGATGGTGCGGCGAGGCGAGGAGGGGCGGCTCGCGGTGAGCCCCGACGGCCACGGTTACCTGGTCTACCCCGGCGGCGACAGCGTATACGTCATGCAGTCGCGCGTGCGGCGTCTGAAGCTCGCCGATGGCGACCGCCTGGTGGGCGAGCTCGAACCCCCGCGCACCGAAAGGGGCCATCCGCTGCTGGCGCGTATCGAGCGGCGCAACGGCGAGGAGTTCGACTACAGCACGCTCTACAACCGCCCGTCGGAGGGCTACCAGCTGTTGCTGCAACTGCTCTACTACCTCGTCGTGTCGTTCGTCATGCTCTCGATCCTCACCCGCTCGCGCCACGACTATTCGGCCCGCCGCTTCGCCCGGCAGTGTCTGTGGTGCCTGCTCGTCGCCGGAGCGCTCTACCTGCTGGCACCCGTGGCCGAGTGGCACACGGGGCGCATACGGCCCAACGTGATGGGCGGGCGGCTGTTCGACTACGTGCTGCTGCTCAAGTATTCGTTCGCCGTGGCCGTGTCGATGCTCTACGGGCGCATCTACGTGCTCGTATCGCGGCAGCGGGCCGTGGAGCTGGAGAACGAGCAGCTCAAGAACGAGAACCTCACTACGCGCTATAACCTGCTCGTGGGGCAGATCAACCCCCACTTCCTTTTCAACTCGCTCAACTCGCTGGCGATGCTCGTGCGAGAGGGCGAGCAGGAGCGGGCCCTCACCTACATCGACCGTCTCTCCTACACCTTCCGCTACATCCTCCAGAACGGGCAGAGCACGCTGGCGACCGTCGACGAGGAGCTGCGCTTCGCCGAGGCCTACGCCTACCAGTTCAGGGTGCGCTACGAGGACAAGCTCTTCTTCGACGTCGACGTCGACCCGCGCTACTGCGCCTGGCGGCTGCCGGCGCTGAGCCTCCAGCCGCTGATCGACAACGCCGTGAAGCACAACGCCATCACCTCGGCCCACCCGCTGCGCGTGTCGATCCGCACAGAGGCCGGGCGGCTGGTGGTCTCCAACCCCCGGGCGCCCAAGCTCGAGCGCGTCGCCTCGACGGGCATCGGGCTCGAGAACCTGCGCAACCGCTGGCACCTGATCGCCGACTCGCAGATCGAGGTCGACGACGACGGCGCGACATTCACCGTGCGGCTGCCGCTCCAACCCCCTGCCGAGGCATGAAAGCGCTCATCATAGAGGACGAAACGGCTGCCGCGCGCAACCTGAAGGCCATCCTGCGCGAGGTGGAGCCCGAGCTGGAGGTCGCGGCCACGTTGGAGAGCGTGGTGGAGAGCATCGAGTGGCTGCGCACGAACGAGCGGCCCGACCTGATATTCATGGATATACACCTGGCCGACGGGGCGTCGTTCCGCATCTTCGACGCTGTGGAGGTCTCGTCGCCCGTGGTCTTCACCACGGCCTACGACCGCTATGCGCTGGAGGCGTTCCGCGTGAACAGCATCGACTACCTGCTCAAGCCGGTCAACGCCGCCGACGTGGGGCGCGCGCTGGCCAAGCTGCGGCGGCTGACGGGCAGCCAGCGCGCCGAGTACGGTTCGCGCGTCGGGCGCATGGTCGCCGCGCAGCGCGAGGGGGGCGCCTTCCTGGTCCACGTGCGCGACCGCATCATCCCCCTGCGTCCCGACCAGATCGCCTTCTGTTATACGGCCGACGAGCGGGTGTGGGCCTACGGCTTCGACGGCGTGCCCTACCCCATGGACAAGACGCTCGAGGCGTTGCAGTCGCTGCTCCCGGAGGCCGACTTCTTCCGCGCCAACCGCCAGTTCATCGTGGCGCGCCGGGCCGTGCGCGACATCGCCGTGTGGTTCGGCAGCCGGCTGTCGCTCGCGCTCCAGGTCGAGACGCCCGAGCGGATCGTCATACCCAAGGCGCGCGTGCCCGAGTTCAAGGCGTGGCTCACGGCTGCATGGCCCCAATAGGCGCCCTGCGATCCCTCTTCGGCCGAGGCCCGGAACGCTGCGTTCCGGGCCTCGGCGCTTCGGCTCGCCGCGCCGGCGGGGCGGTTGACACCCCTATTTGGTCGATTCACCCGTGCGGGAAGGCAACTCCCCCTGAAAATGGTTATCTTCGCAGCGGAAATTTTTTAAACCCAAGTGAGATAGATCAGATGAGAAAGACATTGTTGACCCTCTTCGTCGCGCTCCTTGCGACGTCGGTTTTCGCGCAGCAGCGCGGAACCCTCACGGCCAAGGTCGTCGATGCGGGTACCGGGGAGGGGGTCCCCGGCGCCGTGGTGACGATCACCTCGGCCAAAACTCCCGACAAACCCAAGCAGCTGCTGACGGCCTATGCGGGCGCCCTTTCGGTACCGTCGCTCGCCTACGGCGACTATACGCTGGAGATCAGCTTCCTGGGCTACGAGACCCACAAATCGGAGTTCCGCATCGGAGCATCGAAACTCGACCTGGGCACCTTGGAGCTCAAGGAGGGCCTGCGGATCGAAACGGTGGTCAAGGAGGCCCAGCTGCGCACCTCGCAGAAGGGTGACACGGTGAGCTACAACGCCGGGGCCTTCAAGGTGACCAGCGACGCCGACGTGGAGGGGCTGCTCAAGAAGATGCCCGGCATCACCGTGACCGACGGCACGGTGGAGGCGCAGGGCGAGGAGGTCAAGAAGGTCTTTGTCGACGGCAAGGAGTTCTTCGGCGAGGACGTGACCACGGCCATCAAGTCGCTGCCGGCGCAGGCCGTCGACCGCGTGGAGGTCTACAACAAGCTCTCGGACGCCGCCGAGTTCTCGGGCATGGACGACGGCGAGGGTTATAAGGCCATCAACATCGTCACCCACGCCAACATGCGCCAGGGGCAGTTCGGCAAGCTCTACGCCGGTTACGGTTACGACGCCGACACGAAGACCGAGTCGCAGCACAAATACATCGCCGGCGGCAACGTCAACATCTTTCAGGGCGACACGCGCATCTCGCTCATCGGCCTGTTCAACAACGTCAACCAGCAGAACTTCTCGTTCGAGGACATCCTCAATGTCTCGGGTGGCGGCGGGGGCGGCCGCCGTCCGGGCGGCGTGGGCCAGTATATGATGCGCCCGCAGAGCGGCGTGGCGCGCGTCAACGCCTTCGGCGTGAACTTCTCCGACACGTGGGGCAAGCGCGACCAGGTGTCGGTGCAGGGCAGCTACTTCTTTAACAACACCAACACCCGCAACACGCAGACGATCGACAAGTGGTACGAGCCGCCCATGATGACCGACACCCTCTCGACGATCGGCTACTCCGACACGCGGGCCTATAACCACCGCGCCAACGCACGCATCGAGTGGAAGATCTCCGAGAACCAGAACCTGATGGTCCGCCCCTCGTTCAGCTACCAGACCAACGACCCCTGGAGCACCACCGAGGGCTGGCAGTTCGGTCAGAGCGGTTACAGCCGCACCGACAACTATAACGAGTCGACGAACAACGGCTACAACCTGCGCCTTGCGGCCGTCTACCGCGCCAAGCTGGGCAAGGCGGGCCGCACGATCACCATCGACGCCAACGGCAGCTACAGCGACAGCGAGAACGACGCCCGCTCGTGGTCGAATCAGATGGGTTTGCAGCCCGCGCGTCCGGGCACGGGACCTTTCGTCGGCACGTGGGATCCCGCCGGCTACACCGACCTGCGCTACCTGAAGACGATCGCCCCCTCGACGAGCCACTCGCTGCGCGCCAACGCCACCTACACCGAGCCGGTGTCCAAGCATGCGCAGGTGAGCCTCCAGTACCGCTTCTCGCTCTCCAATTCGGAGCGGGACAAGCGCTCCTACATCACCGCCGACGACAACTTCGACATCGCCGGGCTGGAGCCCGACCGCTCGCTGTCGAACGCCTACGAGAGCAGCTACAAGACCCACTCCGTGGGCCCGGGATTCCGCTTCTCGAAGGAGCGCAACACCTTCATCGCCAACCTCTACTACCAGCACGCGCAGCTCGACGGGCAGATCGTGCGCGACGACGCGGAGCGCATCTCCCACGACTACGACTTCATGACCTATTTCATGATGGGCCAGTTGCAGATCAACCGCGAGAACTCGCTGCGGCTGTTCGTGACCTCCTACACCAACGCGCCGCAGATCACCAACTTGCAGAGCGTCTACGACGTGTCGAACGCCCAGAGCATCTCGCGAGGCAATCCCGACCTGGACCCGCTCTACAGCCACAATATCAACTTCCACTACACCAATTCGAACGTGGAGAAGGGCCGCACCTTCATGTGGATGTTCTCGACCCAGTTCACGCAGGACTACAATGCCACCCACACGGTGCAGAACCCCGGCGCGATGATCATCGACGGCAAGGAGTACAGCCCCAACTACTACTCGATGCCGGTGAACCTCGACGGCTACAAGCGCCTGCGCACCCACATCAGCTACGGCCTGCCGATCGGCTTCCTGAAGAGCAACTTCAACGTGTCGGCCGGCGTAGGATACACCCAGACGCCGAGCATCCTGGGCGGCACTGTACGCCCCGACGGCTCGATCGAGGGGGGCATGCGCAACGACACCGAGCAGATGGACTACGACGGCCGTGCCGTGCTGGGCAGCAACATATCGGAGAACGTCGACTTCACCCTCTCGTGGAACGGCACCTACACCGAGACGACAAACTCCTACGACGACAACCGCACCAAGAACCGTTACTTCAACCACTCGGCCCAGGCCAGCATGAAGTTCGTCCTGCCGCTGGGCTTCACCCTCACGGCGAGCGCAGCCTACAACCAGTACATCGGCTTCACCAACGACTACGACGAGTCGTATCTGCTCTGCAACGTCTTCGTGGGCAAGAAGCTCTTCAAGAACAAGCGCGGCGAGATCCTCTTCGGCGTCAACGACCTGCTGAACCAGAACACCGCTTTCGCGCGGTCGGTGGGCTCGGGCTGGACGCAGAACGCCACCAACAGCGTCATCGGCCGCTACTACATGGTGCAGTTTACCTACAACCTGCGCCGGGTTCGACCAACCTGCGCGACTACGGCATCAGCGAGTCGTCGGGCGGCAACCGCCGCATGATGGGCCCCGGAGGCCCGGGCGGTCCTCCCCCGCACGGCGGATTCGGCGGTCCGCGGTAGGCGGCGCCATACGACGAAAGAGGTCGGGACTCGGTCCCGACCTCTTTTTCGTTGGTGTCGTGCGCGTGGCTGCGGCTTTTCGGGTGTCCTCTCCCGGAGGCGTTCGCCTATCGGCTTTCTGCCGGGATGTCGGCGGCCTCCTCCTGCGCCTCGCGCGAGATGGCCCGGTGGAAGCCCACGCA
>Ga0073906_1002191_pt1 | contig 26635 bp, 17 predicted proteins | sample Inofromicrocosms_FD_65485 | JGI IMG/M metagenome (GOLD analysis project Ga0073906, IMG submission 65485) | Mouse cecum microbial communities from Vienna, Austria - Inoculum for glucosamine and mucus D2O microcosms | ecosystem: Host-associated > Mammals > Digestive system > Large intestine >...
GTGCGCATGGACGTGCTTGTTACGGGCGACGCACCCGAAAGCGAGATCAAACAGATGATAGGCGCGGCGGTGCGGCAAAGCTTGTCGTACGACACGGAGATACACACGGATTATATTTGATATGGCAAACAACGCAAAACGTGTAATTATAGGCATGTCGGGCGGCGTCGATTCCGCCGTCGCGGCGTGGATATTGAAACGCGACGGTTACGACGTGACGGGACTGTTCATGCACAATTGGGAAGAGGACGGGCAGTGCACCGCCGCCGACGATTGGGCGGACGTTCAAGCCGTTTGCGCGCGCATCGGGATACCGTGCTATTCGGTCGATTTTGCCAAAGAATACGCCGACGGCGTTTTCGAGTACTTTCTGAACGAGTACCGCGCGTTCCGCACGCCCAATCCCGACGTGCTTTGCAACCGCGTTGTCAAGTTCGGCGTGTTCCGCGATTACTGCGCCGCGCTCGGCGCGGACTATATCGCAACGGGGCATTATTGCAAGCGCGTCGGAGACACGTTGTGCCGCGCCGCCGATCTCAATAAGGATCAGTCGTACTTTCTCAATCAAGTCAAAACCGAACAGTTGAGCAACGTTTTATTCCCGCTCGCGGACGTGCAAAAGCCGTGGGTGCGGCAGACGGCGGAGGAACTCGGGCTGCCCGTTGCGAAAAAGAAAGACAGCACGGGTATTTGCTTTATAGGCGAGCGCAAGTTCAAAGCGTTTCTTAAAACGTACTTGCCCGCAAACCGCGGCGAGATAGTCGATACTTCCGGCAAAACGGTGGGCGAGCACGACGGTTTAATGTACTATACGCTCGGACAGCGGCGCGGACTGAACATAGGCGGAGTAAAAGGCGAGACGGGCAGATGGTTCGTTCTCGGCAAAGACGTTAAAAACAACAGACTTATCGTGTCGTGCGGCGACGAGAGCGCGCTGTACACGTCCGAACTTTCGGGCAGCGGGTTGAATATCATAGGCGCGTTCGATATGCCGAAAAGCTTGAAGTGTACCGCGAAAACGCGCTACCGTCAAGCCGACTTCGGCGCGACGCTCGAAGCGCAACCGAACGGCGCGTTCAAGCTCGCGTTCGATATTCCGCAACGCGCCGTCACCTCGGGACAGTACGCCGTTATATACTTGGGCGAGCGGTGTCTCGGCGGCGGAGTTATAGATAATTAAAAACTGTAAATTATAACGGCAACCGCCGCAAAATCTCGATCCCCTCTCCGATAAGAGATGGGCTTAACATTGGGAGTTTGGAATAAGAAATAATTCGTCGCAGTGCGAATTATTTTATTAAAACGTAAAATATTTTTTTAATAGCTATTGACACAAGATATTTTATGTGTTATAATAGTGTATAGCTTTGAAGCAAAGGTGTAAACGAGGAGGTTTGGAGCTTAGCTGTTTTTCTGTTTGAATGTTTATCGATTATCATACGGCGGCATTCGATCGTACCTATTAGGGAGGGAATTATTATGAATAGAATCGGCAAAGTCAGTCGCATCATATGCGGAATAATTGTTTTCGCTTTGTTTGCGGGCTTAGGATCGCTTATCGTGTCCGTAATAGACGGCAATGTATATGCCGAAACACAGTCGTTAAATGCGCGCGTGCGCAATTCGGCTACAGCAGCGGCGCAAGATTTTATCGTTACGGATACGGCGAACGAGGTGGACGGCGAGTTCTCGTTTTTATCCGTAAGCGAAACCGAATGCAGCGTAAAATTAGTCAATAAATCGACGGCAACGAAAGCGGTAGTTCCTTCTTCGGCAATCATAGACGGTAAAGAATATATCGTTACCGAGGTATCGGCAAACGGTTTTACTTCGGCGGCGAATCTTGTTCGGGTATATTTGCCTAAAACGATCGATAAAATCGGCAATACGGCTTTTGCAAATTGCGCAAAGCTTCAACGGATATCGTTGGCTAATATAAAGACTATAGGCAACAATGCGTTTTACAGATGTCCGAGTTTAACGGATCTGGTGCTGCCTCGTTCTATCGAAAGCGTGGGTTCGTATATTTTGCGAAACAACGATACGCAAGTGCATGTGCGCGAAGGGCTAAACGAATCGGCGCTGTCGGCAAATTGGAACACCGGAAACGCAAATCAAGACGTTGATTATAACAGTACATACAGGGAACCGTTGGAGCTTGAGACCGAATATAAAAGCATCGATACGTATTCGCTTGTTTCCGCCGCGTCGGAAACTTTGTCGGGTTACGTCGTGGCGGCGGGACAGCCGTGCGTGGAAGAATTTTACGACGGCGAGAACTATTTTATACCCGCCGAATATAACGGCTTGGATATTACCGCTATAAAAATGGGCGCGTTCGACGGCGCAATATTCGGGCAGTTTGTAATAGAATATTCGGATATTCCGTTGCAAATCGGTTCTCATGTTTTTGATTTTACTATTGGGTCGAGCGTAACGATAAACCGCGCCGTCGAGTTTATCGATAGCGATACGGGAACGGCGGCTGAAAGTATTTTCTTTTGTTCGGGAGTGAATACGGTGGTTTTGCCCGACTGTATAACAGAGTTGCCGGAATATATGTTCTCTAACTGTATGGACTTGACCGATATATTTTTCATAACGCCCGAGTTTACGGAAAGCAGAGACGATATGCTCGCTATTGCGCCGACGCTTGCCGGGTCGGGCGACGGCGCGGTGCATTTGCCGAATACTTCTGCGTTTGAAAAAATATGCGAGGGCGCGTTCGACGGAACCGTAAGTATTGCGGAATTGCATATTTACGATACCGTGCAAAGCGTGGGCGGCGACGTGTTAAACGGTTGGGAAAGCACGCAAAAAGTAGTAGTACATAACGATAACGGCAAACTGCCCGAATACGATCAAAGTACGGGAACGGGTTGGCATCCGCAATGGAGCGGTAGCGCGGTCGTCGAATATACGAGAAATTTTTATAACATATATTTCGACGCAAGCGGCGGAACGGTTACGATAAACTCAAAGGAAGTAGAAAAGGGCGTCGCAGTAGGCGAATTGCCCGCGCCCGAAAACGGATATTGGGTATTCGACGGTTGGATTGACGATCAAGGATTAAAGTACGACGAATACACCGTGTACGAGCGCGACGGCGATTGCACCCTCTCCGCGCTTTGGATCGCGCCCGAGTATTATATAGCGTACGATAAAAATACCCCGATCGATGCGCGATCGGAAGTCGAAGGCGAAATGGACCGCTCGTCGCATTTTTACAATAGTATATCTTCGCTCAATCCGAATATGTATTATCTGTGCGGCTGGGATTTTCTCGGCTGGAATACAGAACCCGACGGCAGCGGAACGTCTTTTACGGACGGGCAGGACGTTTACGATCTTTGCTCCGTTCACAATGCCACGGTAACGCTGTATGCGCAATGGCAATTGCATTATTATACCATAACGTATATTATAAATGATGACGATGTTTATAATCCCAACACAATAACGTCGTACACCGTAAACGACGATACCATAGTTTTCGATGCGCCCGTAAAAGAAGGTTATAACGGATGGTGGGAACCGAATGAGATATTTAGCGGAAGCATAGGTGATTTCACACCGGTTGCATGTTTTGAAATATTACCTCCTATAGAGTATTCGATAAAATATGAATTGAACGGAAGCATCAACAGCCCCGAAAACCCCGATACTATAACATCGAAACAGACGGTAACATTGAAAAATCCCACGAATAAAATAGGGTATAACTTCGTCGGGTGGATGATTCGGGGAACGGACGCCTTTGTAAAAACCTTATCAAACGTAACGAGCGATCTTACTTTGGAAGCGATTTGGGTGGAGTGGGGCGACGTGCACACGCTCGAGAATACCGTGTCCGAGTTTACCGAGAGCAGCAATATTGCGACGATAAACATTCTCTCGCGCGATCGCAATGCCTTGACCGTTACTGTAAAGTCTTCCGTTAGCAGATTATATATTTATTCGGAAACGTTTTTCCCCGTATTTGCTAATATAATAATAGAGAACAGAAGCTCGGCATTGACTCTCATTTTGGACAATATGAGATTGCTGTCGCCGAGCGTAGATAACCCCACGATAGTCATGAATTCCGCCGTCAATCTCAATCTGGTAATGTACAGAGGGTGCGAGGTCTATGGCGCTACCGGCGCTATGGGCGAAACGAGCTCAGCGGGTAGCAGAGGAGGCACGGGTGGAAAAGGCGGCATCGCAATTCAATGCCACACGCTTATCATATGTTCGTCTGCGCGTATTTACGGCGGCACGGGTGGAAAAGGCGGCACGGGTGGAAGAGGCGGTAATATAGGCGGTTTCGGCGGCATAGGCGGCGAAGGAAATTTGGCGATAAAAGCCGTATGTGTGATAATTCGGTCAAATAACGTGTATATAGTCGGAGGCAAAGGAGGCAAAGGCGGTACGGGCGGTGTAAGCAATTCCGGTGTGGGCGTCAAGGGCGGCGCGGGCGGCAGAGGTTCGGAAGCCTTGGCTGACACGGTGACGGTGACAGACGCGGAAAATTACGTAAATGTCAGTGTTCAAAAAGGCGAAAACGGTGCTAATGGTGACAACGGCACATTGGGACCTATCATAGGCTATGATTAAGCGAATAAGGATATAATATGAAAAAACGCGTTATCGGTATATTGATGGCTGTATTTGCGCTATCGTTTTTAATGTTCGGTTGTAATACGTTGCCGAATCCCGAAGAAAATCCCAATCCCGAAATCGGCGACATTGCCGAAGATCGCATACATTATTTAAGAACATATTATGCAGATAAGGGAGGGCACCTCGTTTTTAAGAATTCGGAAGGTAACGATGTTATTTCGTTTTCTACCGATGCTGCGGGTGCGAAGTATATGCCCGTGGAAGCGGTGCCGTATGAAGGATATAAATTTATCGGTTGGTCGGACGGTGTGCAAACGGCAGTCAGATACGAGGCAAATTTAACGAGTGATTTTGTTGTTACGGCTAAATTCGAGTATATATATTCACGATATATATTGAATTATCGCGGCGGCGAATGCGACGAAGGAATAAAAGAAGTAACATTTTACGGCGACGATTTCAAACAGATAAAATTTCCGACGCCGCAAAAGGAACATTTTGATTTCGACGGTTGGTTTATAGGCAGTAAGCGCGTTACGGACTCCAACGGCAATATGGTTATAGGCGGTGAAGTTATCAACGAGTACGGTAACGAGATACGCGCAAAGTACCGAGCGAAGCAAACTTTTACGTATAAGCTTTTGTTGATTTATGTTACCGATATAGAGGCGAGTTTGCGAAGTATCGAAGATAATAAACAATTCGTGTCTGTAAATTATACTTTAAGCGAGGACGAGAAGGAACTTTGCAAACTCATAACCGTAAAACTCGAGCAATTGCTCGATTATATGTTCGACGGTTTGGTGGATTTTCAGGTAGATGAGTATTTTACGCAGAATAAAATCGTCTCAGATGATTTCGCTAATATAGGATATTATTCGCGGCTTTTTCCGTATATGATACCGGAATTGTTCGACAATAATTTGCTTAACAGTTATGACAGCACTTTAACGGCATGCTCGTTGGGCGTCAATGAAGGTAAAGTTGTAAATTTTGCGGGATCTGCAGTGGAAAAATATGGGCAAGTGCTGTTATATCGTCATCTGTTGGATATGTTACGTGACAGGGGATACTCGCCGCGAGACGTGGTGCAGGCATACAAAACGAACGACGGAGAGAGTCTGCCCGTAAGTTTTAAGCATGATTTGGCAAATGTTTTGAAAACGTTCGTGCATGAGCTAACACATACTATCGAGCTGAAAATGTCAGATGTATTCGAATATCATACGGCTTTTTATACTTCTATATACCACGAACCGTACGAACCAATAAACGGATGGATGAGAATGCCGGGAATCAGAGTGACGCGCGATTATTTGCTATGCGAAATAAATAACGACGGCAATAGAGTCGGCATACCGTACGAATTTTGGCGCGGTGATAAGATAGTGAAAATAACTTATCGCGACGGTGTTGGCGGCTATGTGGTATCGGTGGACGAAATCAATGATTTGGGCAGGAATGATTTGACCGTGAAAATGTTGCGCGAATGTAAGGCGACTGTCCGTGCCAAACCGTATCCAAATTATAAATTCGTCGGGTGGTCGGACGGTGTAACGACCGAAGTTCGTACCGATATTCGTACCGAGGACTACGAGGTTACCGCATTGTTCGAGCGAATATGATCGGATGCGGCTATCGCCGCATTAAGGACTTTTCTCGTTGCATTCGGAATAGCCTGCGGCTGCGGCGTAGGACAAAAAACGGGCGGGGCGGGTTTTGTTGCTTACGTGGAATAAACAGCAAAGAATCAATCCGTGCTTGTTGACAATGCGGATAATATGTAGTATAATACATAATGCAGTCGCGGTTCGATAAAAATCAATACGCCGCGGCGCGGAGTGCATATGATACAAGAAGAATGCGGAGTAATGGGCGCATACGACTTCGACGGCGGAGACGTTGCGTTCGATATATATCACGGTCTGTACTCGTTGCAGCATCGCGGACAGGAAAGCTGCGGTATCGTCACCAACGATTATGTCAAGCTGTATAACGTTCGCGGTAAGGGGCTTGTAAACGAGGTGTTCGACAAGTACAATCTTGTTACGCTCAAGGGCAATATCGGCGTTGGGCATGTGCGTTACGGCGGCGACGAGACGGCGGCTATCCCGCCGATCATGAGCCGTTATTGCAAGGGCACGATGACTATCGCCATGAACGGGCAGCTTACCAACTACGACGCGTTGCGAACCGAACTCGAGGCGCGCGGCGCGATATTCCAATCGACGAGCCACGCCGAGCTTGTTATGAACATGGTCGCTATAGCGCGCACCAAAACCCACAGCGCGGAAGAAGCGGTGATCGCCGCGGCGAAAAAACTCAAAGGCGCGTTTTCTATCGTTGTCATGAGCCCCAAAAAGCTCTTAGCGGTGCGCGACCCGTTGGGCGTGCGCCCGCTGTCGGTGGGCAGACGCGGCAACAGGTATTTTATCTCGTCCGAGACCGCCGCGTTCGACGTTTTGCGCGCGCAGCGCGTGTTCGACGTTTTGCCCGGAGAGCTTATCAAGATAGACGAGACGGGCGTCAATCATTTTCCGTACGACAGACGCAAAAAAACGGGGCATTGCATATTCGAGTTTGTGTACTTTGCGCGTCCCGATTCCGTCGTGGACGGCAGGGGCGTAAACTCCGTGCGCATCGATATCGGCAGAGAGCTTTACAAAGCCCAGCCGGTAGAAGCCGATCTCGTCGTGGGCGTGCCCGATTCGGGGCTTCAGTTCGCGCTCGGTTATTCGTATGCGAGCGGCATACCTTACGGTATCGGGCTTGTGAAAAATTCGTACGTCGGCAGAACGTTTATAAAAGAAACCGACGAGGCGCGGTACGAAGCGGTATACGTTAAGCTCAACGCTTTGCGCGACGCGATCGAGGGCAAAAACATAGTGCTTGTCGACGACTCTATAGTGCGTGGCACTACGTGCGCAAATCTTGTAAAAATGCTCAAAGACGGAGGCGCAAAATCGGTGCATATGCGTATCGCGTCCCCGCCGTTTTTGTGGCAATGCGATTTCGGCACGGACATACCCGACAGAAAGCATTTGATTGCCGCGAACATGCCGATCGAGCAGATAAAGAACCATATCGGCGCGGACAGCCTTGCGTATCTTCCGCTCGAAGCGTTCGAGACGCTCGGATTTTCGCCCGACGAATATTGCATGAATTGCTTTACGGGTAAAAAACCCGAATAGTGATCGTTTAGTCTCTATTTTCCGACCTCTCTTTGATAAGGGAGGTCTTTTGTTATATGGTCCGGATTTTTCGTCGATGACTCATTCTCTGCGGCTACGGCGTCGGACAAAAGAGAATATACAGAGCAAGGCAAATAACTTTTGACGTTCCGAACGAGCGCGGAGCGCGTCTTTGCGTGCCGAAGAATTTCGGCTTTGAAAAAATTTTTTGAAAAAAATCGATTTTCTATGTAAAAACGCTTTACTACTTTAGCGTAATAAAGTATAATAACGGTATCAAATTCAAGGAGACAATCAATCATGAAAAAGAAACCGATCGCTTTTGTTGTAGCTGCAGCCGTTGCGGTATCTGCATTTGCTTTTACGGGCTGTACAAAAGAAACCCTCAAAGGGTTCGATATTGACCTTGCCCGCGCTGTCGGCGAGGAGTTGGGAATAAAAGTCGAATTTCAACTTATCAACTGGGACAGCAAAGAAACCGAGCTTGCGAGTAAAAGCATCGATCTCATTTGGAACGGTATGACCATCAACGACGAGCGGCTCGAAAAAATGGAGATAAGCACGCCGTATATGGACAACAAGCAGGTTGCGGTCATTCGCAAAGCGGACGCGAGCAAGTATACGAACGTCGACAGCATTAAGAACGCCGCCGTTGCATATGAAAAAGGCAGCGCGGGACAGGACGCGGCGAAGGAAAGCGGTATAACTAATACTCGCGAACTTGCCGCGCAGGTGGACGCGCTGACCGAAGTAAAAGCCAAAACCTCCGACGTGGCTATTCTGGATTCGGTGCTTGCAAATTACTATTGCGATGCGGACGCCGCTTTTTCAGATCTTCAAGTGCTCGATCTCGGGTTTGCCGCGGAGAAGTACGGCATAGCGGCGCGCAAAGGCGACAAGGGCACTATAGACAAAATCAATACCGTGCTCGCCGCATTTCAAAAAAGCGGCAAGCTCGGCGAAATAGCCGATGAATACGGACTGAAAAACGAAATTTGCGACGTTTCGTACGAGAGCAAATGGGACTCTTTTTCCGCCGACGATAGGGCGGGGTGGAGCTACATCGAGAGCAAAGGCAAAATAATAATAGGGTACACGCTGTACGCGCCCATAGCTTTCGAGGCGTAAAATGGACTTCGGCGACGTAACTCTCAAACTACTCGACGCGTCGAAGTATACGCTCGGTCTGTTCGCAATGACGCTTGCGGCGGCGATTCCGCTCGGAATGCTCGTATGTGCGTGCGCCGTGTCCAAGCTCAAGCCGTTAAAGTATGTGACGGGCGTGTTCATATGGATAATAAGAGGCACGCCGCTCATGCTTCAAATAATGGTTGTGTTTTACGTACCCGGTCTGCTTTTCGGCACACCCGTGCGCAATAGGTTTTTGGCGGCTTTCATCGCGTTTGCGATAAATTATGCAGCATACTTCGCCGAGATTTACCGCGGCGGGCTTGAGTCGATACCGTCGGGACAGTACGATGCGTGCAAAGCGCTCGGCATGAGCAAATTCCATACGAACGTGCTCGTCATATTTCCGCAAGTATTCAAAAAGATATTACCGCCTATGAGCAATGAGATCATCACGCTTGTAAAAGACACATCGCTCGCCAACGTGATAGGCATTCCAGAAATAATCATGTCGGCAAAAGGCATTGTGTCCACAAAAGCGATAATCTGGCCGTTGTTCTATACGGGCGTATTTTACCTCGTTATGGTGGGAGCGCTCACGGCGCTGCTCAAGCTTTCGGAAAAGAAACTCGGCAAATACAAGGAGCAATAGCGTATGGCTTTTTTTGAAATAAAGCAATTGCGAAAAAAGTTCGGCGGCTCCGTTGTGCTCGACGGCATCGACCTGACGCTCGAAAAGGGCAATGTGCTCGGCATAATAGGCATATCTGGCGGCGGCAAAACCACGCTTTTGAGGTGCATAAACGGGCTTGAAACGCCCGATTCGGGAGACGTGCTGCTCGACGGCAAGCCGGTAATTCGCGACGGCAGATCTATCGGCATGGTCTTTCAGTCGTTCAACCTGTTCCCGCACTTGACCGTGAAAAAGAACTTGACTTTGGCTGCGCGACTGATGTATAATAAAACCGTTCGCAAGAAAACGCGCGAGCAAAAGCGCGCGTCGTATGCGGAGATCGACGTTCGGGCGAAAGCGCTTGCGGAGCGCATGGGGCTTAAAGACAAGCTCGGCGCGTACCCGTATTCGCTGTCGGGCGGGCAGTGTCAGCGCGTGGCGATCGCGCGCGCGCTCATGCTCGATCCCGAAGTGCTGTGCTTCGACGAGCCTACGAGCGCGCTCGACCCCGAGCTGACGCGCGAAGTGCTGCGCGTCATAAACGATCTGCGAGAGTGCGGGCGCACCATGATCGTGGTTACGCACGATACGGAGTTTGCCCGCAACGCCGCCGATAAGGTCGCGTTTATGTCGGACGGAAAAGTGAGCGCATACGGCGCTCCGTACGAGATTTTCGAGGCGTGCTCCGATCCCAATGTGCGGGCGTTTCTTTCGTGAGACTTACCCTAAGGAGAATATGATGAATATACAATTGGGCGACGAAGCCGTAAAGAAGCTTTACGAAGTCATACTCAAGCTCGATAGCGTAGAGGACTGCAAAGCGCTGTTCGAGGACTTGTGTACGTATAAAGAGATAGAGCAGATGGCGCAGCGCGTGGAAGCGGCGGCGCTGTTGAAGCAGGGCATGACGTATAACAAAGTGATAGAGCAAACGGATATCTCGTCCGCTACTCTGTCTCGCGTTTCGCGCGCGTTGCAATTCGGCGAGGGGTATAAAAAGTTCGTTTGAATATGTATACAGCCCCGAATCGACGCCGCCGATTCGGGGCTTCGGGTTTATGTAAAAGTCCGCGCACGAATAAAAACCGTCAAATATGGAAAAACATATCGAAAACATTTGATTTTCCGTTTGGATTTTAGTATAATATTCAAACAACATTATTTAATTAGTTAAGGTGTCACAAGTGATTAAACGCATTTTCATAGGTATAGTATCGTTCGTACTGGGCGCAGTCATGCTTACGGGCTGTTCCGCTTTTCAATATGATTACGATCGTGATTTCAAGCAGGCCGTCGCGGAACTGAATCCGTACACGGTCACCGTCAACTATGACGACGACAACGGCGATACCAAAGTATACAAATACGAGGCAAAGCTCGTCAAGATATATAAAATGGATCTTGTCGAATACGTCAACAACAACCAAAGTTCGCTGTCGCAAAACGCGGCGACTAAGCAGGAAATGTACGACAATGCGCTCAAAATGCTTATCAATACCGAGATTATAGCGAATGAAGCGGAGGCGTATATAAATGCGGGCGAGATAGCATGGGACGCCGAGGTCAACGTCGGCACGGACGACGAGCCGATCATGCGTAAAACATACACGCAGACCAACGCCGTCAAGCGTCGTGTTTATCAGGTAATTGACAGCACGTTGCTTTCGATCAAGAACGAAATACTCGAGCGTCGCGACGAGCCGACGATCTCCACGTCGGGCGACGGCGACATGAACACCGACACCACGTATCCCGTTAAACCCGAGGAGACGGAAGATGTCGACGATTTCGAGATTTGGGCGCCGGACGAGGGACATTATCCCGGACTTATCGGCGACAGCGAGGCGCGTTCGCTCGACGCCGAGGCGCTGCGCAGATTTATAACGCTTTTGCGCGAGCGCGTGGAGGACGATTTCCGCGTTACCGCCGAGGATAAAGAAAAGTTCGCGGCAGACGACGAGCGCATAAACGAAATCATAAACACTCAAGGCATTCCTTACGTGTACCCGATACTCGGCGACACGCATTACGTTTATTATATCAGCGGCAAGCAGCTCGAGCGTTCGCAAAAGTTTACCGAGTTGCAGAGCTATCTTACCGATAGCGTAGAAGTGACCGACGCCGACGTGCAAAAGTCGTTTACCGAAACGCTCAACAGCCAGAAAGCGTCGTATGATGCGGATATCGCCGCATACAATACGGCTATGAGCGGTTCGACTACCGTGCTCTATCATCCCGAAGTCAATCATTTCTATGTAAAGCATATTTTGCTACCGTTCTCCGATAAGCAAAAAGCGGATCTCGAGGCTTATAAGAAAAGACTCAACGTTACGAAAGATCAGGTGGAAGCGTACCGCGCGGCGCTCGTCGACGGCATTGTGTGCTATCCGCACCTCTACGGCGAGGACGACAAGTCCCGACCGATGACGGTATCCGACGTTATGAACGCGATCAAATCGGAAATGAGACCGCTCGAGACCACGGGCAACGTCAAAGCGGCGGACACGGCGTTCGACGATTTGATTTATCTCTACAACACCGATACCGGTGCGTTCGGCAACAACAAAGGTTACGTTGTCAAGTACAAGCTCGACAGCGGCGAGAGCGAAACGTATATGCAGGAATTTGCCGATGCCGCGCGCAAAATGCGCGATACGCTCGACGTCGGACAGGTGCTTTACGAAAACGTGGTTACCGATTACGGCGTGCACATCATGTATCTTGCGTCCATTCCCAAAGCGGGCAAGGTCGATATCAACGATTACACCACGCCCGGCGAACTTCAAACGTATTACGATCTTATAAAAAAGCCGTTGCAGTCTTCGCTCGAAACCGAGGTTTATCAGCGTTGGGAAGCGCAAGCCATTAAGGCTAACTACGACGCGCATGCGACGGTATACGAAAAGAGATATAAAAATCTTTGGGAAGATTAAATTATGCGTAGCCGTTGCGATGCGGTTGCCGATGAAATATCTTGCTTGCAAGTTTCGGCATGCGGCAGTACGGAGCGCTTTGAAAATCGAGTTCATGATTTCGTGAGGTGAAAAATGGGTAAATTCGGCGGCTTCGGCGGCGGCGGAATGAATATGCAGCAGATGATGAAGCAGGCGCAAAAGCTTCAGGAGCAAATGGCTCAGGCAAAAGAGCAGCTCGAGGAAGCGCGCGTCACGGGCAGCGCCGGCGGTGGCGCGGTCACTGTTACGGTGTCCGGCTCGAAGCGGTTTATATCCGTCGAGATAAAGCCCGAGGTCGTCGATCCCGAGGACGTGGAAATGCTCGAGGATCTTATCACGGCGGCTGCGAACGAGGCGTATGCCAATGCCGAGGAGCTTGTTCAAAACAGTCCGCTCGGTAAACTCGGCGGCGCGTTTTAATGAAAGAGATCAAATCCGTAGCTGCGCTTGCCGCGCGGTTTTCGGCGTTGCCCGGCGTGGGGCGTAAGACTGCGTTGCGCTATGCGTATGCCGTTATAGATATGTCGGAGGCGGAGGTCGATGCGTTCTGCACCGCGCTCAAAGAAGTTAAAAGCAGCGTGCGCTTGTGTTCCGTTTGCGGCAACTTTACCGACGGCGATGTGTGCGAGCTGTGCGCGACGCGCTCAAACAAGCATATCTGCGTAGTCGCTTATCCAAAAGACGTTATAGCGGTCGAAAAATCGGGCGCATATTCGGGCGCGTATCACGTGCTGCACGGCACGCTTTCGCCGATGGACAACCGCACCCCCGACGACATCAATATAAAATCGCTGTTGAAACGGCTCGACGGAGCGGAGGAAGTTATTATCGCTACCAACCCCGACGTGGAAGGCGAGGCGACGGCGGTGTATCTTGCGCGGCTTATCAAGCCGCTCGGCATAAAGGTCACGCGCATAGCCCAAGGCATATCCATGGGTTCGGAGCTTGAGTATGCCGACGCCGTTACGCTTTCGCAAGCGCTCGGTCGGCGCACCGAATTGTAAACTTTCACATAAGATACATACCGAGTACAAATCGCAGTCACGGTTTGTACTTTTATATTTGATAGAATATTACAAACGGAAATACATTTATTTATATGGTATTCGAGAAAACGATGGGTATAGTAGGAGGTAGAAATACAGGTGTTTAAGGTTTTCAAGTACTTAAAACCCGTCGATTGGTTGCTTGTAACGTGCTGCGCCGGATTTGTCGTTCTGCAGGTTTTTGCCGAACTCAAAATGCCCGAGTACGTTTCGGCAATCACTTTGTGCATGAAGACGGGCGCGCCGACGAGCGAGGTGTGGATAAACGGCGCGTTCATGCTGCTGTGCGCGCTCGGCGCGGCGGGGAGCTTATTGATCGTAGGGTTCTTTGCATCGTTCGTGGGTGCGCGTATCGCCAAGCGTCTGCGCGAGGAACTGTACGATAAGGTTACGGATTTTTCGCTCGCGGACGTCAATCGATTTTCGGTTGCGACGCTCATCACGCGTTCCACGAACGACGTTACGCAAGTGCAGATGCTGTTTGCTATGGGCTTGCAGTTTATGTTCCGCGCGCCGATAATGGCGGTCTGGGCGATTATCAAGCTCGTGCAGTATAATTGGCAGTATTCAGCGCTAACCGCCGTAGGCGTCGGCGTTATTGTCGTGCTGTCGGGTATAGTCGTCGGGTACGCCATGCCCAAGTTCAAAAAAATACAGCGCATGACAGACGATATAAACAGAATAATGCGCGAGCTTTTAACGGGCGTGCGAGTAGTGCGCGCGTATAATGCCGAGCGTTTTTCGGAAGATAAGTTCGACGACGCAAACGCGCGATTGACAAAAAGCAATCTTTCTGTCAATCGCGCGCTCATAACGCTCAATCCGATAATCAATCTTGTAATGGACGGAGTTAGCATAGGCGTGTTCTGGATAGGCGCGTATATCATTCAGGCGCAGACGGGTGCGGCGCGGTTGGACGCGTTCGGCAATATGATGTCGCTTACCATGTACGCGATACAGGTTATAAGCGCGTTCTTGATGCTGGTCATGACGTTTATAATGACGCCGCGCGCCGTCATAGCCGCACGGCGCATAACCGAAGTGCTCGACGTAAAACCGTCGGTCACAGACCCGATCGCGCCCGCGGCAATACCCGAGACCAAAGGCGAGATCGAGTTCAACGACGTTTCGTTCCGTTATCCCGACGCCGCAGAACCTGTACTCGAGCATATAAGTTTCAAGGCGGAGCGCGGGCAAACCGTCGCTTTTATCGGCGCGACGGGCAGCGGCAAAACGTCGCTCATAAACCTCGTGCCGAGATTCTACGACGTGACCGCCGGCAGCGTCACGGTCGACGGCGTGGACGTTCGCGCATACGCTCAAAAGGATCTGCGGCAAAAGATCGGGTACGTGCCGCAGCGCGCAACGTTGTTTTACGGCGCGCTCGCCGAAAACGTCAATTACGGCGATCTTTCGGATAAGCGCGACGAAACGGATATTCGCGCCGCGCTCGATATAGCGCAAGCTACGGATTTCGTATCGGAAATGGAAGGAGATATAAACGCGCACATCGCGCAAGGCGGCACAAACGTTTCGGGCGGACAGCGGCAAAGGCTTTCGATAGCGCGCGCCGTGTGCCGCAGACCGGAGATATTCATTTTCGACGATTGTTTTTCGGCGCTCGATCTCAAAACGGACAGGGCGCTCCGCGACGCTTTGGCGGAAACTACAGCCGACGCCACAAAGCTGATAGTGGCGCAGCGCGTCGGTACGGTTATGAACGCAGACAAGATTATCGTTTTGGAAAACGGCAAGCAAGTGGGCGCGGGCACGCATAAAGAATTGCTCGAGACCTGTTCGGTATATCAAGAGATAGCCAATTCGCAGCTATCGGAGGAGGAGCTTAATGATGCGTAGCGCAAAAGCGTCGGGCAAACCGCGCAATATGAAAAAAAGTCTCAAAGAGCTTGTCCGCTACGTCAAGCCGCAAGGCGCGCTCATAATAACGGCTATGATAATGGCTGTCGGTTCGGCGACGCTCGGTCTTATCGCGCCGACGTTCGCCTCGAACGTGACCGACGAGATAGAAGCGGGGATTGCCGGTTCGATCGATATGAACGCTCTCATGGACGGCATTATAATAATGATCTGCTTGTATGCGGGGCAGATCGCGCTCATGTGGTTGCAAAGTTTCATCATGACTACGGTCACTCAAAGCCTTACCAAACGCATGCGCCGAGATATTTCGTGCAAGGTGAACAGACTTCCGCTCGGCTATTTCGACAGAACGCCGCTCGGCGATATAATGAGCCGCGTCACAAACGACGTGGACACGGTTGGGCAGTCGCTCAATCAGGCGGTGATAACGCTCGTACTCGCGACGGTCATGCTGATAGGCTCTACGGTCATGATGTTCGTAACAAGTCCTATTCTCGCCGCGTCCGCCATAGCGTCCACGGTAGTCGGGTTCTTGCTCATGGCGCTCATAATGACCAAGTCGCAAAAGTATTTCGCCGCACAGCAAAGATCGCTCGGCAAGGTAAACGGGCATATCGAAGAAATTTTTTCCGGTCAGCTCGTGGTAAAGGCGTTCGGCGCGGAGGATAATTCCAAAAAGAACTTCAGAAAGCTCAACGGCAAGCTTTTCGAGAGCGCGTGGAAATCCCAATTTTACAGCTCGATCATGGGTCCGCTTATGAGCTTTATCGGCAATCTCGGCTACGTCACCGTCATGGTCGTCGGCGGAGTGCTCGTGCTCACTAAAGGCATGTCGATCGGAGTTATAACGGCGTTCACATTGTATATTAGACAGTTTTCGCAGCCGCTCACGCAGCTTGCGCAGGTGATGACGCAATTGCAGCCCGCCGCTGCGGCAAGCGAACGCGTGTTCGAGTTTTTACACGCCGACGAGCTTGCGCCCGAAAAGGACGGCGCGGCGGAAAAAGCGGAGAACGTGAACGGCGAAGTGGTGTTCGATCACGTCAAGTTCGGCTATACGCCCGAGCGCACTATCATAAACGATTTTTCCGCAACGGTCAAAGCGGGGCAAAAGGTTGCTATCGTAGGACCTACGGGCGCGGGCAAAACAACGCTCGTCAATCTGCTAATGCGGTTTTACGAGCTTGATTCGGGCAGCATATCCATCGACGGCGTACCGCTCGCGGATATGACGCGGAGCGCGGTGCACGACGTTTTCGGTATGGTCTTGCAGGATACGTGGCTGTTTAAGGGCACAGTGCGCGAGAACATAGCGTATTCTAAGGACGTGAGCGACGAGACCATACTCGAGGCTTGCAAAAAGGCGGGGCTTGGACATTACGTGGCGACGCTGCCCGACGGACTCGATACCGTGCTGTCGGATGCGGCGAGCGTGTCCGCGGGGCAAAAGCAGCTTATGACGATAGCGCGCGCCATGGTCGAGAACGCGCCCGTGCTGATACTCGACGAGGCGACGAGTTCTGTCGATACGCGAACGGAATTGCTCATACAGAAAGCCATGGACGAACTGACGAGCGGACGCACGAGTTTCGTCATTGCGCATAGACTGTCCACCATAAAGAACGCCGATCTCATACTCGTTATGAATAAGGGCGATATTGTGGAAAGCGGCACTCACGAGCAATTGCTCGAAAAGAAAGGGTTTTACAGCGAGCTGTACAACTCGCAGTTCGCGTCGTCGGGCGCGTAAAGAATATCCGCACATGACGAAGTCGATCGAAAAAATAATTTACTATTGACAATTACCGAAAACCGTGTTATATTGTAATTATGAGTATTACGCGAACGGTTGCCATAGTAGAGGACAGCGACGATGAGTTCGACGCGGTAAAAGCGCAGCTTGATCGGTTTGCGTCCGAGAGCGAGAAGTACGCATTCGAGTGCGTGCGGTTTCGCGACGCCGTGAGCTTTTTGCAGAGCTACAAGCCGATGTACGATATTGTGTTCATGGACATCGGTCTGCCGGGCATAAACGGGTTCGAGGCGACACGCAAGCTCAGGGAGATAGACGACACGGTGCTGCTCATGTTCATTACCAACATGAGCAAGTTTGCCGTGAACGGCTACGAAGTGGGCGCGTTCGACTTTGTGGTCAAGCCCATAAAATACGCGAGTATGCGGCTCAAATTGCTGCGCGCGATGGAGAGACTTGACGCGAATGAGGATAAAAAGCTGCAAATACCGTCGTCGGGGGGGGGGTACGCGAATTGTCTCGGTCTCGACGATAAAGTACGTCGAGGTCATGGATCACAGTATAATTTTCCATACCACGGGCGGAGATATAAATTCGTACGGCTCGCTCAAAAAGTTCGAGGCGATGCTGCCTGAGGACAAGTTCTGCAAGTGCAACAGCTGTTACCTTGTAAATCTCAAGTACGTGCAGCAGATCAAGGATTTTACCGCCGTTGTCGCCGGCGACGAAATTTCCGTAAGCCACGCGAAAAAGAAAGAGTTTTTGCGCGCGCTCGGCGCATACATGGAAGGGATTTGATATGTACGAAATAGGACCGTCGTTTTGGTCGAAGGCGATTTTTATGGCGGAGCTTCTCATTGCGGAGGCGATAATGGTGAGCGGATTGAAACGCAGACCGTATTTTGTGTTGCGCCTTATCGCGTGCGTTGTTTTTTGTTTCGGACTGTCGCTTGCCATGCCGATAATAAACGGTGCGCTGTACGCGTCGTTCTTGTTCCTCATGCTGTTTGCGGCGACGCTGCTGTGCGCAAAACTGTGTTTTGACGAAAGCTTTCGCACGGTGCTGTTCTGCGTGCTCGCGGGCTACGCCGTGCAGCATATCGCATTCGAGCTTTTCGATATAGCCGTAACCGCAATGGGATTGTCGGGCGCTTCTGCGCCGACCGCAGTGGGGTCGAACCCGTTTGCAACGTTCGTCACGTTCGTGAACGGCAGCGGCAACGTGCATATAGGCAATGCGTTCGTGGTAATAATGTACGGCGCGGCGTACTTTTTGACGTATTGGGCAGCGGCGCGGCTGTTGCTGCCGCGTATGCGCGACATAAGCAACTTGCAATTGAAAAACGGCGCGGCGCTCATAATAATTTCGCTCACCGTGGCGTTCGACATAGTTATAAGCGCGATCGTGACCGAATACGGCGGCAATAATTTCAATAAGGTGTACATAATATTGCTCGACGTGACCAATGTGTTTTGCTGTATGCTCGCGCTGTATCAGCAGTTCTCGCTCGCGAAAATGCACAAGATGGGCGACGACCTCGACACGGTAAACCGTATGTGGGAGCAGAGCAAAAAGCAGTATGACTTTGCCAAAGAGAACATGGAGCTTATAAACTTAAAGTGCCACGACCTCAAGCACCAAGTGCGCACCATCGGCAAGGTAAACGCCTTGAGCCCCGTCGCCGTCGGCGAGATAGAACAGGTGATCGGCGCGTACGACAGCAGCGTCGAAACGGGCAACGACGCGCTCAACGTGATACTCACCGAAAAGAGCCTGTATTGCGGAAGACACGACGTCGCCTTTACGTGCATGGCGGACGGCAAACAGCTCGCGTTTATGAGCGAGACCGACCTGTACTCGCTGTTCGGCAACGTTTTGGACAACGCGATCGAGGCGGTGGAAAAACTCGATTCCGACCGTCGCGCCGTCGGGCTTACCGTCAAGCGCAACAACGGGTTCGTATTCGTCAACGTGCATAACTACTACGACGGCACGCTTTGCTACGACGGCGAACTTCCCAAGTCCACCAAGGGCGGCGCGTACCACGGGTTCGGCATGAAGTCGGCTAAGCTGCTTGTGGAAAAGTACGGCGGCGAGCTTAAAATAAACGCCAAGGACGGTGTTTTCAATCTGGATGTGGTGTTCCCGAGATAAGTGAGAATTAAGAATTAAGAATTTAGAATTAAGAATTATTGGGCGGCTTCGCCGCATTAAAGATGAGATTCTTCGGTACGCAGCAGCCGCAGGCTATTCTTAACGAGCGCAACCGAAAATGCGCGAAGTGAAGAATCTCAACCTTATTAGATAAGAGATAAAATAACGAAAGGTAGGGATTATATAAGCACGAGCCGACGGAAGGGGCAAAAACAAGCGAATAAATTTACGATTACGGAAAAAAAGTTAATGATTACGATAAAGCTATTGAAAATAACAACTGTCTATTATATACTCGGCTTAAGAATAAGTCGGGTATTTTTATTACGATCGTTTCCGACAAAAGGAGAGGAAAATGAAAAAGATAACAAGTGAACTCGCGGCGATAATAATGTCGTTTGCAATGCTTGCGTCTATGCTCGCGGCGTGCGATCGCAAGCCCGAAGGCGGCGGCACGTTCACGCCGCCTGTGGACGAGGATCCGTACGTGACCGAGCTTTCCGTGGTCACGCCGCCCGCAAAAACGACGTACAAGGCGGGGCAATTGTTCGACCCCGCGGGCATGAAGCTTCTCGCCAAGTGGAGTGACGGCGAGGACGAGGACTTAAGCCCGAGCGAGTGCAAAAAGTCGCCTGCGGGTCCGCTCGAGGCGGGAACTACCGCAATAACGTTTACATACGAGGGCGCGTCTTGCTCGCAGGCTATAACGGTAACGGACAGAACGCTCGTAAACGTAACGTTCGACAGCTCCGCCGTAAAAGATAATCAGGTGGCGGGCGCGATCGATTTGACCGTGATAAAGGTCGAAGCGTTATACGACGACAAGACGAGCGAGACTGTTACCGCGGGGCAGTATAAGCTTACCGAAAAAGGACAGGTCATATCCAATCCGAACGCTTATGTTATCTCACCGGGTCAGCATACCGTTAAAGTCGAGTTCGGCGGATTCAGTCATGAGTTTTCGTTCTTTGCGGCACTTGAAGGCTTTACCGTGCCGATCACCGTTTACGGCGCCGACGATTTCGAAAGGATGATAGCGAGTAAAGAGAGCTTTTTGTATAAACCCAATGCGTCCGATTCGTATAATCACGGCGGGTTTGAAAACGGCGAGTCCATGATATACAACATATTCGGCGGCGCGGTCATGCGGTTTTACATATATCTCGAAAAGCAGACCGAAGTCGAAATGAAGGTGCGCGCCGCAAGCTCGCAATTGCTTGCAAACAGTTGGGACGACGTCCGTAAGATGGGCGAAGAACAGTTTAACAAGGTTTTCGAGATCAGCAAAGTAAAAGTAGACCACACGACAAACGCTCCGGAACTCGACGGCGGTAACGAGATCAAAACCGCCATACCGATCGAAGATTACGTTATACTGCCGGGCGGAAGCTCAGAAACGCACGATCCCGCATTGAAGGGGAACTACGTGAATTTATCTCTCGGCGAGACTGTTTTGGAAGCGGGTTACAACATCGTCGAGTTTAAGTGCGTCTCCGAATACGTAGACTTCAGCGGCATTAAACGCGGATGTCAGTTCGTAAGTCTTACGGTGCAAACGGCTTTTACCGCCGAGCATGCGCACGAGCCGGTTAAATCCGACGCGACCGCGCCCGACTGTATTCACTACGGCGTCGAGCAATACTATACCTGCGGCGTTTGCGGCAGAATGTTCTCCGACGAGGAATGCACAGATAGATTGCTCGCTTATAAATACGTGCAACCCGTGCCAGGCAGCCATACGCCGGATATTCCTGCGGCGACCTGTTCGGCGGAACAGCATTGTACGGTTTGCGGCAAAAAGCTCGCCGATAAAGTTCCGCACACGTTCGAGCACGATTTATGCTCGTATGACGGCGAGGCGGAATGCACGGTCTGCCACGATAAATTTCAAGGCGGACACATCTTGCACTGCGTGACCGAACAAGGCGTTACCGAAATCGAGTGTATTCAATGCAATAAAACGCTCGGGGTAAAGATACAAGCCGAAAACACGACAAGTGTCAAGCATTATAATAAGAACGGAACGCTCAACGATTTGACATGGCATATCAAAGCCGAAACCAACGTGCCCAATAACGAAAATAATTATGACGAAGGTTGGCACGCCGTATCGAACGGCACGGAAGGCAGTTGTTTGTGGGATTTGAACGGAGCGAATTGGCAAGGCGGATATATGGAAATTTCCGTAAACGTAGCGGAAGCGGGTGTTTATACGTTCGCCGCCCGAACGCAGTACGGCGGAAATACCAATAACGGCAGCGAACCGCAAGACTTGACGGGAATCCTCTCGTACTGCGTCAATCCCGTCGGCGAGCGATCGTTTACCCCGATAAACGGTAAAGCCGTGCCCGCAAGCCGCGGCATAAATTGGAACAGACTTTATCTTTGGGGCACGACCGTATTTGCGGATATAAATCTTAATGCGGGCAACAACACCGTCGTGTTGAAGATAGCGGACGTCGACGGAGTTCGCGCGTGCCAGATAGACAGCTTTATATTCGAGAAGAAGGGCGAAATCAAGCATCCCGACGCCGAGATAATTTCTTGGGACGCGAGTACGGGCTTATACGATGCGGGAACAAGACAGTACGGGAGCGACGTCGCATTCGTCGACGACGGTATCCTGTGCATAGCAAGCAAGCCCGTTTATATGCGCATAAAGCTTACCGACGAAAAAGCGCAAGAGCTCGGTTGGGCGTTTGAAGACGTTGCGATAACGCAAGACGTATTGACCGCAGCGAATTTCGTTACGACTGCGGGCGAGCATAGCGCAACGTTCACCGTGGAAAAGTACGGCAAAACGTATTCCGCCGCATTCAACTACACCGTCGTTTAGGAGAACACATGAAACTTTTGGTAAGACATTACATAATACTCGCCGTCATGATCGTTTTGTCGGTGGGACTCATCGTCGGCAATTGTATTTGTTCGATCAATGCTCAGGCTATAACAAATCTTCTGTGCGGGCGCGGCATTAAGTTCGACGGCGAGGACGTCGAACAAGCTATGGCGGAAAGCGACGCGCTCGTTCGCAATATTTGCGATGAGGGTATAACTCTGCTCAAAAACGAGGGCGGCAAAAACGGCAAAGGCGTGCTTCCGCTCGATAAAGACAACCGCAAACTCAATCTTTTCGGTTGGTCGTCCACCGACAACGGATTTTTGCTGACCGGTTTCGGAAGCGGCGCCGCAACGATACATGCGGCAAAGAAAGTGTCGCTGCGCGCCGGACTGAAAGAGCAAGGCTTTGCCGTGAACGAGGAGCTTCTCGAAAAATATAAGCGTTATAAAGAGACGCGCGAGGATAAAATGGAAAGCGACGACCCGTTTATGCTCATTGAGCCTACGCGCGAGTTTTACGACGACGCGACCATGAAAACGGCGAAAGAGTTTTCAAACACAGCGCTCATAGCATTCACCCGTAACGGCGGGGAGAGCGTGGAAATGCCGACGTGGCAGAAAAAGTTCAAGCTTTCAACCGACGCAAACCGCACGTACTTGCAGCTTTCCACCGAAGAAGAAGCGCTGATCGAGCTCGTTACCGAAAACTTTGAAAACGTAATTATAATACTCAATACCGCTAATCCGTTGGAACTCGGATTTTTGGATAACGGCAAAATAGACGCGGCGCTCAACGTCGGCTTTTGCGGACAGTCCGGCACGAACGCCATAGGCAGAATTCTCAAGGGCGAAGTGAATCCGTCGGGGCGCACCGTCGATACCTACGCAAAGGATTGGCGCAGCGCTCCGTCGTACGCAGACAGACTTAAAAACGGGAGCGACGCCAATTATACGGAAAATATTTACATCGGGTATAAGTGGTACGAAACGGCGTTTGCGGATAAGATCAAACACGAGGCGTACGGAAAGACGTTCGACTATTCGACCGAGGAAGGCTACCGCGATATAGTAAAGTATCCGTTCGGCTACGGGCTTTCGTACACGACTTTTGATTGGAGTGTGGAAAGTGCAAGAGTAACGGCGGGCGACGAGCAAGCCGTCTTAAAGGGCGCGCAAATAAACAATAAAAACGCGCATATCGACGTGGAAATCGCCGTGACGAACACGGGCGGCGTCGCGGGCAAAGAAGTTGTGCAGCTTTACGCATCCGCGCCGTATAAGGGCGGTATAGAAAAGCCTGCGGTGACGCTTGTGGATTTTGCAAAGACCAGCTTGCTCGAACCGAATAATACCGAGTACGTAACGCTGTCATTCGATATTTACGATATAGCGAGCTATGATTGCTACGACGCGAACGAAAACGGCGTTGCGGCGTATGAGCTCGAAGCGGGCAATTACAGTATTTCGCTGCGCAACAACGCGCACGAAGTGAACGAATGCGAGAACAGCGTAATAGAGTTTTCGCTGCCCGATCTTCTCACATATAAGCGAGATCCCAAGACAAAGCGTATCGTCAAGAACCGCTTTACGGGCGAGTCGGCTTACGGCGGAGTGCCTATCGACGGCAGCACCGCGGGCGCGCCCATAACTTATTTGACGCGTTCGAATTTCGCCGGCACGTTTCCCGTAAGTATAACGTCGCAGCGCACAAGCAAGGATGTTATCAAAACGGCGTCGAGATTTATTTACGACGGCTACGAGGGCGCGGAAAAGCCCGCGCAAGGCGTTGCGGGGACCTTGCGCATATGGACGCGCGAGGACGGAAGCGACGCAAACAGAGACGACCTTAAAGGCACGAGCGGTGTACCGCTCAAATTAAACGAGGAGCTTGTAAAGGCGATAGGCTCCAATTACAACGCGTCCGAATACGGGCAATTGCTCGATCAAATAACGATCGACGAATTATTTACGCTCGTCGAAAGCTCGGGATATTGTAATGACGAAATGCTTTCCATAGGCAAAGCCTATCACCGCGATCCGGACGGTCCGAGCGGATTTTTAGCCGATTACGGCGCGCTCGTCGATACGTCGAAGTGGTCGGGCTTCCCGTCCGAAACCATCATCGGCGCGACGTTCGGCAAGTCGATCGCGTTTCAGTTCGGCAGAGCGGTAGGCAACGAAGGCGCGACGACGGGTGTAAGCGGTTGGTACGCGCCCGCAGTCAATCTGCATCGAACTCCTTATAACGGCAGATATTTCGAGTACTACAGCGAGGACAGCGTGCTGTCGGGCTATATGGGCGCGTACGTGATCAAAGGCGCGGCGAGTGCAAACTTGTATTGTTATCTCAAGCATTTCGCGCTATCCGAAATGGGTATAAATCCGAAGGATGTGAATGTTTGGGTCACGGAGCAAGCGCTGCGTGAGGTCTATTTGCGCCCGTTCGAGATAGCCGTCAAGGACGGCGAAGCCAACGCTATTATGAGTGCGTTCAATAATATCGGCGCGACATGGGCGGGCGGAAACAAAGCGCTTCTCACCGATATATTGCGCAACGAGTGGGGATTCCGCGGCACGGTCATAACCGATTGGTCGACGGGCGACGCGCTTATGCCGCCCGATCAAGGTATTCGCGCGGGCAACGATATTTGGCTCAACCCGAACGATAACGCTACCAAACCGCTCGATAGGAGCGACCCCACCAACGTTTATCTTGCACGCAATTCCGCGCACAATATGATTTATACGATTTGCAACACGTACGTGCGTCACACGCAGTACGATCCCGCCGACGGCGAGTTCGCGGCGAGCGTGGGAATTCGCAATGTGGATAAGGTGTTCCCGTGGTGGATCCCTATCCTCGTCGTTGTGGACGTGCTTATATTCGGCGTTGCGATATTCGAGATAGTTTGGATATTCGTTAAAGGCAGAAAGCGTCATCTTGCGATGAAAACCGCAGCCGCCGCGGGCGTCGAGTACGTCGAGCCGACGCGATCGTACAGACCGAAAAAGCCGCGCGCGGAAAAGGCGGAAAATGCGGAAAAGGCGAGATCGCAAGAGACGGAAACATTGCGCGATGAGGAGACCGCGGCGATCGCGGCTGCGAACGAGTCAGAGCCGAAACCGGACGAACACATGGCGGATTGTAATGTCGAAAGCGAGACGATACGCGAGCAGATGTTAACGTTTGCCGCGGAACTCAGCGATTTGACGGAATATATGAACAAGCTTAAAGAAGCGGACGAGAAAAAGCGCATAGCGGCGGAAAAGCGGCGCGAGGCTAATAAAAACAAACCGAAAAAACCGAAAGTTCCGTCGCAAAAACAGCAGATCGCCGATATGCAAAAGGAAATAGAGGAACTCAAAAAATTGCTGAAGAAATAATGCGCGATGCGAAATCGGTAAAATTATATCTATACAGTTCTTTACGGAGCAGACGTCGGTAATGGCGTCTGCTCCTTTTACAAGTATAGGTATCTCGCCGAAGGCTCGGAACAGCCTGCGCCTGCCGCATAGGACAAAACTCTATCGGCGCGGGCATTGCCGCATGAAAAATAAGAGAATGACCGAGTGATCGAATAATCGGTCTTTTTATGCGTTAAATAATATTTCTTCAAAGGTATTGACATTTGAAAAAACAGGCGTATAATATAAACAGCGGAGAATCCGTTTGTTCGCTATTCGCGCTTCTGGAGAAAAGCAATGCAAAACGAAAAAATCGTTCGCGTCGCCGTAGTCGAGGACGATCCGACCGAAATGAAAAGGCTTTGCGGCATTATCGACATGTACGGAAAAAATCACGGTATCAATTTTACCGTCTGCACGTTTGACTGTGCCGAAAAATTCCTGTGCGGGTACGAGGTCGGCGCGGACGTTGTATTTATGGATATTCAGCTGCCCGATATGAACGGCATGGACGCGGCGCACGAACTGCGCAAAAAGGACGAGCGGGTAACGCTCGTGTTTGTTACCAATTTTGCGCAGTACGCAATAAACGGCTACGAGGTGAACGCCGCGGATTTTATAGTCAAGCCCGTGGAGTACGATTGGTTCGAGCCTAAAATGGACAGGATACTCTCTCGGCTTGCGAACGTTTCGGACGTTACGCTGGTGGTCAAAACTCCCGACAGCACGGTCACTGTAAAATCGTCCGAGCTTAAGTACGTGGAAGTGCAGGGGCACTGGCTAGTGTTCCATACCGTGAACGGAAACTATGCGGCGTACGGGAGCTTGAACAAGATCGAAACCAAGTTCGCGCCCGCGCGGTTCGTAAAATGCAATAATTGCTATCTCGTCAATCCCGCGTTCGTGCAGTCGGTAAGCGCGGATTCAACGGTGGTCGGGGGCGACACGCTCAAGATCTCGTACGGCAAGCGCAAGGAATTTAAGCAAGCGATGGCGTTCTATCTCGGGG